>Ga0187784_10000097_pt1 | contig 53470 bp, 39 predicted proteins | sample 1015_SJ02_MP15_2_FD_132964 | JGI IMG/M metagenome (GOLD analysis project Ga0187784, IMG submission 132964) | Tropical peat soil microbial communities from peatlands in Department of Meta, Colombia - 1015_SJ02_MP15_20_MG | ecosystem: Environmental > Terrestrial > Soil > Wetlands > Peat | place...
CAGGGAAGAAGCCAAGGCCTTCACGCTGATCAAGGCGGGTTACGACGGCTCGGGTCCTGATTCCGAAGCCTTTTCCTCGATCTTCTACCAGAACGCAAACAATTCTGTTCGGGTCAGTGACGAGTTTATGCAGGCGTACGAAGCCGACGGCGACTTTACCACCTATACGGTGAAGGGCCACGAGCCGGTAAAGACTCACAAGGCGCGCGAGATCATGCACAAGATCGCCGAGTCGACTTGGCTGTGCGGCGATCCGGGCATGCAGTTCGACACCACGATCAACAAATGGCACACGTCGAAAAACACGGCGCGGATCAATGCGTCGAATCCGTGCAGCGAGTACATGTTTCTGGACAACTCGGCGTGCAACCTGGCGAGCCTGAACCTGATGCGGTTTGTGACGCCGGCGGGGATGTTCGATATTCCGGCTTACCGGCACGCGATTTCGGTCGTGATCACGGCGATGGAGATCCTGGTGGACAACTCGGGATACCCAACCGAGGCGATCGCGCGCAACTCGCACGATTACCGGCCGCTGGGGCTGGGCTTTGCCAACCTGGGCGCGCTGCTGATGGCGTTCGGGCTGCCGTACGACTCCGAAGCGGGGCGCGACCTCGCCGGCGCGTTGACAGCAATCCTGTGCGGGCAAGCGTATCTGCAGTCGGCGGTGATTGCGGCCACGTGCCCGCCGCTCAGCTCGGCGACGCCGTTGACTGCATCGGTCGATCGCCAGGGCGGCGCGTGCCCGGGGTTCTACGTGAATCGCGAGCCGTTCCTCGACGTAATCCGCATGCACCGCGCGGAGGTGAACAACATCGGCAAATCGCGTCAAAGCGGCGAGCCGTTCGCGGTGCCGCAACTGGATGCATTGATCGACGCCAGCCGCGAGAGCTGGGACATGGCGCTGCTCTACGGCGAGCGCTGCGGGTTCCGCAACTCGCAGGTGACGGTGCTGGCGCCGACGGGAACCATCGGCTTCATGATGGATTGCGACACCACGGGGATCGAGCCCGACCTGGCGCTGGTGAAGTACAAGAAGCTGGTAGGCGGCGGCATGATCAAGATCGTGAACAACACCGTGCCTGCGGCGCTATTCAAGCTGGGCTATTCGCACGACGAGGTGAACGCGATCGTGAGCTACATCGATGCGACGGGGACGATCGAGGGCGCGCCGGGCATCCAGCCGGAGCACTTGGCGGTCTTCGATTGCAGCTTCAGGCCGGCCAAGGGTACGCGGTCGATCCACTACATGGGGCACATCAAGATGATGGCGGCCACGCAGCCGTTCCTGTCGGGCGCCATCTCGAAGACGGTGAACCTGCCGCACGAGGCGACGGTGGACGAAGTGGCCGAAGCCTACGCCGAGAGCTGGCGGCAGGGAATCAAGGCCGTGGCCATTTATCGGGACGGCTCGAAGGGAACGCAGCCGCTGAACACGAGCATCGACACCAAGAAGGAACCTTCGCCGCTCGACGCCGTGGGCGGGCGCGTGCTGGGCCAGTTGGCCGCATCGCAGGCCGCGGCCGACGCCGATCTAAAGACGTTGGAAGCGCACGCGGCCGACAAGGTGGAAGTGAGCGCCAGGCAACTGCAGGCGGCTGCAGCGGCTTTCCAGAAAGCGCTCGATGAGATTGCCACGGCCGCGGCCGTGCCGGTATTGACACCGACCTCCTCCCTCGAAACTGCAGCGGAGCGGGCCAACGAGCAAGACCTCAATGGCCCGCCCCGCGCCGTGCGGCACCGGCTGCAGGAGGAGCGGGCATCGATCACGCACAAGTTCAACATCGCGGGCCACGAGGGCTACATCACGGTGGGGCTCTACCCCAACGGGCAGCCGGGCGAGATCTTCATCCGCATGGCCAAGGAGGGCTCGACGGTCTCGGGGCTGATGGATGCGTTCGCGACGTCGGTCTCGCTGGCGCTGCAGCACGGCGTGCAACTCAAAGTGCTGTGCGAGAAGTTCGCGCACACGCGCTTCGAGCCTTCGGGGTGGACGGGCAACCAGCAGATCGGCTACGCGAAGAGCCTGATGGACTACATCTTCCGCTGGTTGCATCTGCGCTTCCTGTCGGGCGAGCAATTGACGCTGTTTGCGGGGTTGGCGCCGCAGGCGCCGCAACTGCCGGCCTCGCCGAGCTTGGCGCCGGAGACCGACGCGGAGGAAGTCGCCGCCGCAGCGGCGCAGCAGCACATTGCAAGGCTGGCCGAGGAGGTGGCCAAGCGGCTGAGCCAGGTGGCGGCCATTCCGGGGCACGGCGGCGCGGCGCCGGGCGGAGGGATTGCTCCAGAGGTGCAGCCGCAGCAGACGCAATGGGGCGCCGCGCCATCGGGGAAGATGCAGACACTGACAATGCCGGTGGGTGCCGCGCCATCGGGGAAGATGCACACGCCGACGATGCAGGACCGCGGGGTGTATCACGCGGCGGATGCCATGCGCGCAATGTACGACATGGGCGACGCGCCGATCTGCAACGTGTGCGGCGCCATCATGGTGCGCAACGGGAGCTGCTACCGCTGCATGAGCTGCGGATCGACTTCCGGATGTTCCTAGGAGCACAACCTGGCGAGGCAGCAGGAACGCTTTGAGCTGAACGAAAAGCGGAAATCGCGAGTTACATTCCGGTCGCGACGGATGTCGAAGTGAGCGTGTGGCTCCGGATTTCGATCTGTGTAACGAATCTCTAATCTAGGACACTAGATTGTAAGTGCGTGTGTCGCGATCGTTCGACCCGCCTCCGCAAAGCGTAAAGCGTGTATCATTTGAGAATTCCTAAAGGCCGTAGCTGAATTCCCCGGCTTCGGCCTTTCCGAGGTCGCATCGACATAGAACAGCGGCGAGCTGCGCGTGAGTCGTTCGCCAGTTTTCTCAACGCAAGATGGGTCGGGCTTTTCCCTTCATGGAGGAGTCGCAAATGGCAAATGGAATACCGCCCGGACTGAGCGGCCTCGAGCACATCGTCGTGTTGATGATGGAGAATCGCTCCTTCGACCACATGCTGGGATCGCTGGGGCTCGAGAATTCGAACATCGATGGCATCAACAATGCCGCCGCCGGCAATCCCGACACGACGGGAGCGGCCGTTCCACCACAGCCGCTGGCAGAATTTCAAGGCCAGCTCGATCCCGACCCCGATCATCATTTCCCTGCGGTCGATCTGCAGATCTTTGGCGGCAATACAGCTCCGGACCGCGCGGCAAATATGCAGGGGTTCGTGAAGAGCTACTTCAATCAGCAACAGGACGTCGCGCACTCGCATAAGATCATGTATTACTTCCCCAAGGCGAGCTTGCCCGTCCTGACCACGCTGGCGACGGAGTTTGCGCTCTTTCAACGGTGGTTTGCTTCGATTCCCGGGCCGACGATTTGCAACCGTGCTTTTGCTCACTACGGCACGTCGTTTGGCCGCGTCGACATGAACCCGATCTATATCAATGAGCCATTCCAAAGCATCTATAGCCGGCTCATCAATGCTTCTCCCAAGCACACGGCGAAGCTCTACTACTACGATGTGCCCAGCTCGACCATGGAGGTCGCCAACCTGCTGCAGAACCAGCCCGAGCTGTTTGGGACGTTCCAGCAATTCCTCAGCGATTGCGCGAAGGGGCAACTGCCCGACTACAGCTTTATCGAGCCGAACTTCACGGATCACGACACGGACGCAGGGGAGGAAGTGGCGAACGACCAGCATCCCGACCACAACGTGCAGGCCGGCGAGCTGTTTATCGCACAGATTTACATGGCGATCCGGAGCAATGCGGCGCTATGGGCGAGCACGGCGCTGCTCATTGTTTACGACGAGCATGGAGGAATCTACGACCACGTCGTGCCTCCGGCTTGCCCGAAAGATCAGTTCACGGCGACGGCAAACGATACCGGGACAGGAATGGAGTTTCATTTCGATCGCCTCGGAGTGCGCGTACCCGCGGTGCTGGTCTCGCCGTGGATTCCACCGGGAACAATTGTTGGTAACCGCACCTTCGATCATGCGTCGATCCCGGCCACAGTGACAAAGTTCTATCTGGGCGACTACAGCCCGCGTTCGCCTCGCGAAACGAGCGCCGACGTATTTCTGGAGCCGAAGAGCGCGCCTGTCGATCCCAGCCGCAACCTTCTCTCGCTAGCCGCGATGCGCGCCGACTGCCCGGAGTTCGATGTTTAAGGAAGGAGATCTTGCTATGGCCGTCATTCACGTTCCCCGGCCGCCCGCGTCTGCATGGAACCCCAATCGCAAAGCGTCGTCGCTGCTGCGCACGCAGGTTGAGCATATGCACCTTGCGGAAAAACGTCTTCCGCAGCGCTACCGCACCGACATCTATGTCAACGCGATTCGGACGGAAGGAGAAGCGGCCGAATATATTGGGCAGGTTACCGCGGCCATCCTGCGAGCCCACCAAGATGCGGCGAAGAAGAGAGCGCGAGCCGCCGCGAGGCCAGGGCAATTACTGCAAATTGCGGCCGAGGCAGAGGATACGAAAGGTTCGAAAGCAAGAAAAGCAGCGGCTCGCGGCAAAAGCTCAATCGCCCGCGGCAAAGGCTCAGCCGCCCGCGCAAAAGGAAAGGCGCGCAAGAACAAATAACCAATGAGTAACAGTATCAAAATCCTCGTTACGCTTCTAATTGCCGCCGCGAGTTACTCTGCGCCTGCCCAGGAAGGCGCACTGCACGCGGATTTTCGCGGCGAAGGCAACCGCTTGACGGAATCCTGCGAAATCACTTCGGCCGCATCCGTATTCAGTTGCGCCGAGGAGCTGTTTACCGACCATCCTTTGCACGTCGCCGCCGGAAGCCTGCCGCCGCAGAACGGTTTTGGTTTGGGCGCGGCATTTGTCGGAGGAAAGAATACGACGAACTGGAGAACGACTTGGGATATCGACGCGGTCGGCTCGACCAACGCGTCTTATCGGGCGGGCGGCTATCTCACCATGGTTCACACGCCGCCCGTGCAGATCAAGATATTACAGCCGGTAACTTCCGGCACGGGCGGCTCCGAGCAGCATAAGTCCTCGCCGAGCTTCGTGCATCCGTACACCGTCGTGCATCTGTACGCGCAAAGCATTTCCCTGAACGAATTGTTCTACTTTGGATTGGGGAATGACTCGGCGCTTTCCGGCCAGACCGTCTTTGGCATGCAGGAGACGATCGCCGGGGTGAGCGCCATCAAGCCGGTATTCGAATGGCCGGCGATTCGCGCACTCAACCTTTCCCTCGAAGGAGAAATGAACGGCCGCTTCGTAAGCCTGCGGGGCAACCACAGTGCATCGGTTCCGTCGATCGAAATGCTCTATAGCGATGCGACGGCGCCCGGCCTGGCTTCGCAGCCGGCAACGGCGCAATTCGGAGAAAGTGTGCGGATCGACCCCAAACTTTGGGATCGCCTGGAGCTCAACTATCTCGGCACGTTTCAGCAATATGCTGCGTCTTCCGATTCGCATAACTCGTTCCTGCGCTGGACGGTTGACCTGAACCACACCTTTTCCATCTATGGACACACCCAGTCCGCGGCGGCCGCCAACAGTCAACACGGCCCGGATGAGTGCGCCAATCTTAGCGACCGGTGCCCGTCTGTCTCCTACTCGCGCAACCTAAGTGGATCGATCGAGGTTCGGCTGCTGCTGTCCGAGTCGGTAACTTCATCGGCTAACTCCGTGCCGTTTTACTTTCAACCCACGCTCGGCGGCTCCGACATCGACGGTGAGTCCATGCTGGCAAGCTACCAGGATTATCGGTTTCGCGCTCCCAATCTCCTGTTGCTCAATGGCAGCTTCGAGCACTCGATCTGGGGGCCGCTGGGGTTTGCGTTCAGCACCGACCAGGGCAAGGTGGAGGAGGAGCGCGGCGACATCGATTTCGATCACCTCAAGCACAGCTTCGCTGCGGGAATCACTTTGCGTGCCGGAGGTTTTCCCCTGGTGAACGTCATGTTTGCTTGGGGTGGAAGGGAAGGCCATCACGACATTCTCAGCATGAATCCTTCGCTGCTTGGCGGGTCTGCGAGGCCATCGCTGTTTTGAGGAATATTGGCGAGCCAAGAGCATCCGGTTCTCTGTCATTTTGAACGATTCGCGTTCAGCAAAAAGGGGCTTGCGGGCGCGCGGTCTGGATACGCGGATGCGATCGGACGTTCAATCATTACCGAACACGGGAATCGATGCGCCGTGGATGACGCGGGCCTCATCGCTCGCCAAAAAGAGGACGACCTTGGCAATGTCTTCGGGCTTGGGCCACTTGGAGAAGTCGGCGTTGGGCATGGCGCGGCGATTGGCCGCGGTATCGATGATCGAGGGCAAAACCGAATTGGCACGGACCCCCGTGCCGAAGAGGTCGGCGGCGAGCGAATCGATGAGCGCGACGGCGGCGGCCTTCGACGCAGTGTAGGCGGCGGCTCCCGCGCCGTGGTCCCACGCGGCCCTGGATGCGATGTTGACAATCGAGCCGGATTTGCGGGCGATCATCGCCGGCGCGACGGCTTTGGCAAGCGCGTAAGTGGCGCGGAGGTTCAGGTCGAGTTGGTGTTCGAAGACTTCGGGTTCGAGCTGCCACAGAGGAGTTCCTCCGGCATAGCCGCCGACGCAGTTGACCAGCACATCAAGGCGATTCCAGCGTGACAGGATCTGACTGACGAGGTCGGCGGTTGCGCGCGGGTCGGTAACGTCGACGTTGAATCCGGCCAGGCGGGCTGCGTGGTCAGCGGCCGCGGACTGGAGTGCCGAGAATTCTTCTTCGCGGCGCCAGGTGACCACGACGGTTGCGCCGCTTTTCAGGAAGGCCAGGCTCACTGCGCGGCCGAGACCGCCGGTGCCTCCAGCGACGAGAACGACTTGTCCTGTGAAATCGATGTTCATGGGGAATGCCTCGAGGGCTCGCGGAAACAGTATCCCATGCGAAGGTGCGATACGCTTCGGCCGCGGTGAATTCCTCCCGGAGAACGGCGGCCCAGATCTTTCGCTGCCCGGCGCTAATGCGGGCTAGCGGGTTACCGCGCGGGCCTCGAGTTTGTGAAGGGAGCGGAGCAGCTCGGCGAGCGCCGATTTGCCGATCTCGCCCTCGAATTCCCGCTGCAGGCGGTCGAGGGCGGCAATGACGCGCAGGGCGCAGCGCCTGCCTTGAGGCTTGAGTGCGAGCAGATAGGCCCGCGCATCCTGGGGGTCGATTTTGCGCTGCAAGAGGCCCTTGGCTTCGAGCGCGGAGATGCAGTGGCTGAGGTTGCCGCGGGAAGTGGCGAATGTCTCGGCCAGTTGCGACGGCTTGACTTGGCGCGGGGCCTCGAAGAAGAGAGCAGCGAGAACGAGCGCCTCGAGGAAGCCTAGGCCGTCGGCGGAGAGAACGCGGGCGGATAGCGATTCGAAGCGGCGCGCGGCGCGGTTGACCGCGAACATGGGGCTTTCGCGAAGAAAGGCGTCGATGCGCATGACGGAGCGGAGTTAGCGGCGCTAGCGGGGCTAGCGGAGTTAGTTTACCAGCTCAACTATTCGAATGGATACAAAATCATCCTAGGCATGGGCGGCACCGGCTGAAATGATGGAAAGAGAACCGGCTATGAAGGTGCTACCCCTCATCGTGACTCTGGAAGCCTGTATCGCGCTGGCTGCCGCGCAAAACGCGACCACCCCGCAGCCGGGGCAGGTGAAAAGCACGACAGAGACGATGGTCGTATTGGGATCGGCGACGCCGGTGCCACTGGCAGAATCGCCACGCGCGGTCGAGGTCTTGCCGATGAAGAGCGAGTCGCTCGCGGCGGAGTCGCCGCAGGACTTTTTGCGCCAGGACTCGTCGATCTTTCTCGAAGAGCGCGGCGCCGGCGGCGGGCAGGCGGACCTGGTGCTGCGCGGCGGCAGCTTTGAGCAGACGCTCGTGCTTCTGAACGGGTTCCGCATCAACGACGCGCAGACCGCGCACCATAACCTCGATCTTCCGGTTCCCATGGAGGCGATGGACTCGATTCAAGTGCTGGAGGGCGCGGGATCGACGCTGCACGGCGTGGACGCGCTCAGCGGGGTGGTGGATTTTCTGACCGCCGCGCCGGATCGCGATTCGCTTTTTCTGCGCGCGGGCGAAGGAAGCTTCGAGTCGAACGAGGAGACGCTGCTGGGCGGCGCCACGCACGGGCGCTGGAGTGGGCGTGTGACGGCGGAGCGGAATTTCTCGACGGGGTTCATGACGGATCGCGACTATCGCAACGAGGATGCGTCTGGCGAGAGCTGGAGGGGTTCGCGGCTCGGTGTGACCGACCTGCTCGTAGCCGGAAGCGACCGGTCGTTTGGGGCGAACCAGTTCTATGGCGATTTTCCTTCGTGGGAGCGGACCAAAGGATGGTTTGCGAGCGCGCGGCAGGAGTTGGGCAGCCGGACGATTGCGGCGTTCGGCTACCGGCGGCACACCGATGAGTTCGTGCTGTTTCGCGACGATCCGGCGATCTACGAGAACAACCACATCGACGGGTCGTGGCAGGGGTCGCTGCGGCGCACGGAGAACCTGGGCAAGGCCGGCGTGGCGCTGATGGGCCTCGAGGCGGATGGAGACAGCATTCATAGCAACAATCTCGGCATCCACGCGCGGAATCGCGGCGCGGGATACGTGGATTTCGACTTGCATCCGGCAAACAGCCGGTGGAGCTTTTCGGCGGGCGCGCGCGAGGAAGTTTTCTCCGGCGGGCAGGCGGCATTTTCGCCGGAGCTTGCCGGGAGCCTTCGCGTGGCTCCGAGTTTGAAGCTGCGGGCAAGCGGAGGTTACGGGTTCCGCATTCCGACCTACACGGATTTGTATTATTCCGATCCAGCGACGCTGGGGAATTCAAACTTGAAGCCGGAGTCGGCATGGTCGAGCGACTTCGGGGCGGATTGGGTTCCGTCAACAAAGTTGACGTTGTCGGCGACGGGGTTCTACTCGCAGCAGCACAACACCATCGACTACGTGAAATCGGCGACAGTTCCCAGTCCGTACCTTCCTGGTTCGTGCACGATCGATGGCGCGCAGGCCGCGAACATCTGGTGCGGCGACAATCTGAACGGGCTGCGCTTTGCGGGGGTCGAGTCGAAGTTGACCTGGATTCCGATGAAGGGACAGACGGTGCGGATTGCGTGGACCGCTCTGCATGGGGCGCAAAGCGCGCTGCACGGGTTGCAATCGGAATATGTGTTCAATTACCCGGTGGAAAATATTCACGCGAATTGGATCTGGGCGATGGGGCACAACATTACGCTCGAGAATGCAGTGCAACTGGCGCAACGGTACCAGCAGACGGTGTATCCGGTGTGGAACGCAACGCTGACGCACGATTCATGGAAGCTGCGGCCGTATGTCCGCGCCACGAATCTGAGCAACACGGGATACCAGGAGATCAGCGGCGTGAACATGCCGGCACGGACGGTCATGGGCGGCGTGGCGCTGCAGCTTGGCGGCGACCGCTGAAGAGCAGGCTCGCGTGTCGCGAGCCCACATCCGCCAAGTCAGTTCACTCGCGGCGGCGGAAGTGGCAATTTGCGCGCCGCAAATTCTTCGCGGACCAGCGTCAAGCCGAGGACGCAGCGCTCGAAGCCGTCGGAGAGGCGCGCGAAGAGCGGCGCTTCCTGCTCGTACTCGAAGAGATTGAACTGGCTGACGATGAAGTAGCTTTCCTTGCCTGCACGGATCAATTCTTCGAGGGTGGGCCGGCGATAGCGGCGATGGGCCGTCGCATCGGCCGCTTCAGGATACAAGCCGCCGACGAACAGCGCATAGTCGCCGATGTGTTTGCGCAGAGCGCGCTCCGCATCGAAGGAGGCAGCCGTGCCATTGACGGGATCGGCGGCGCGCACCATCTCGTCCAATTCCTCGATGGGGCGGCCGGCTTCATCGCGCACCTTGTAGAGGTTGTTGGCGTCGGAAAACTCGCAGAGCAAGTGCGCAACGTAGCCGGTGACCGCCGGATCGTGCAGACCCAGCTTGCCTTCGTAACTGTTGCGAACTGCCTGATGAAAGAACGGTTCGAGTGGATGAGCCTGCGCCGACATACACACCTCCCGTTGCACGGAACCGGAGCAAGCGTGCCTTTGCAGGAATCCTCCCATTCAGCCCCGCGAAGGCGGCCACTCACTCAGATGTCGAACTAGCTGCGCGCGAACAGCCGGTGGTTGTGAGGCGGCGGCTGTTCCCATTTGCGATGCGCGGGGAAGGTTCCAGCCGCGGCCCATTTACTCTGCTTTAACACTGAGAGTACCCAAATGGTTGCGCAATGCAAGAGAGCAATGAGATTTTGCTGGCAGACACGGGCCTGGATTGCAAAGGAATTAACGCAAAGGGGCAGGCCGGGAAACAGGGAACAAGGGAGCCAGGGAGCGAGAGACAGCGATCGTAGGCGGCGACCCTCTCTGCTCCCAAGATGCGCTAGCGATGGGGAGTCCGGCTACACCGCGGCCGGCGTCCGCGATTCGAGCTCCGCAAGCCGCTTGGCAAGCAGCTTCTCCAGGTTTACGAGCGCAGCCGAGAAGCCCTCAATGCCTTCTTTCAGCTTGTCGTTGGCCATGCGGTCGGCGGCGTGCATGCGATCGAAGGTTGCCTTGTCGACGTTGATCTTTTCGATGGTCTGCGATTTGGCGGTTTCCGGCGAAAGTTTGCGGGGCAGATCGTCTTGCGTGGATTCGAGTTCGCCGAGCAGTTGCGGCGAGATGGTGAGCAGGTCGCATCCGGCCAGCTCGCAGATTTCGCCGATGTTGCGGAAGCTGGCGCCCATGACGACGGTTTTATAGCCGAATTTCTTGAAGTAGTTGTAGATGCGCGTGACGGATTGCACACCCGGATCGTCGGCGCCGTGGTAGTCCTTGCCGGTATCTTTCTTGTACCAGTCGAGGATGCGTCCGACGAAGGGCGAGATGAGCGTAACGCCTGCTTCAGCGCACGCGATGGCCTGGTGAATGCCGAAGAGCAACGTCAGGTTGCAGTGGATGTTTTCTTTCTCCAGAACCTCGGCGGCGCGGATGCCTTCCCAGGTGGAAGCGATCTTGATCAGCACGTGATTGCGGCCAATGCCCGCGTCGTCATACTGCTCGATGAGGTCGCGGGCCATCTTGATCGTGGCGTCGGTGTCGTAGGAGAGGCGGGCGTCGACTTCCGTCGAAACGCGGCCGGGGACGATGGCGAGGATTTTCTTGCCGAAGGCGACGGCGAGGCGCTGGAAGGCGAGGTTGGCCACGGCCTGGTCGGTGGCGGCTTTGCCCAGCTCCTTGCGCGCGTCCATGAGCACGCCGTCGACGATGGGCCGATAGTGCGGCATCTGCGCGGCGGCGGTGATCAGCGAGGGGTTGGTGGTCGCATCCTGGGGATGGAATTGCTCCATCGCTTCCATATCGCCGGTGTCGGCGACAACCACCGTGTACTTGCGTAATTGCTCGAGTAAACTCTGCGGCATGATTCCTCCTCGGGGACGGTCCTCATGGATTGGATGCGCGCTCGCTGCCAGTGTACACCGCAGTCGTTGCATTCTTTGTCGGCGGGAAGCGAGCCGCTCTGGAATCTTTGGGGCATCGCGTGCCAATCTGCTCGCCGGCGCCATTATGGTTCCGGAACGGTCTCGCCGGCCACAGCCGAGCGCGCGCTTTCGTGTCCGTTTTGCCCGAGGGCGCTGACGGCATAGATATAGGAGCGGCCGGGTTGCACGTCAGAATCGCGGAAGCCGGGCCCGATGAGAGGCTGGGCGGGAGAGATGCGCTGCCACTCGCCGTCGTCTCCGCGGCGGTAGACGATGTAGCTGGCGAGATTGGGGTCCGAGACGGCCTGCCAACTGAGGTCGATGGCGGGCGGGGTGCCATTTTCGCCAGTGACAGCGACGGCGGCCAAGCCCTCCGGCACGGCGGGAGGAAAGATGTCGGCGGCATCGACGCGGACCGGCGCGGAGACTTGCGAGGCAAGCTCGAGGGTCTGGCCGTTCTCCGCGATGCGGACGACGCGCAGGGCGCGGTATTCGTAGCTTTCGCCGAAATGGATGTCGCTATCCAGTGCGCGGCCGGAGGCGCCGGACGCGACGAGGAGATTGCGCTCTGCCGGTTCGGGTGGAGCGGAGAGCGGACCCTGGCCGGGCTTTGGGGCGGGCGGAGTGAGTAGCGTGCGCAGCAGGCGGACGGCGGCGGGGGGCGAATCGGGCGAGACCGGGGTCCAGCGGAGCACGACGCCCTCTTTGCGGATTTCCGCGGTGAGGCCGGCGATGGCGGCGGGGGCCTGGCCGGCAAGGGTTTCGGCGCTGTTCGACAGGCCGGCGGAGCGGCCCTTGCGGTTCACCAGCTCGACGAAGTAGGTGAGCGGGCGTGGCGCGCCGGAGGCGAGGCCGGAGGGCAGCATGTCTGTGAATGCTGCGTCGGAGCCGGGCGCGAGTTCGAGCGTGGCGGCGGCGTTGCAGGCGGCAGCGCTGCTTTGGCCACGGCAGATGCGCGCGGCGATCGGGCCCTTGAGCGCGGCCTTATCGGTGGTTTTGGTGGGCATGGTCCAGGTGAGAGCGACTTGATCGCCGGTGCGGACGGCGGAGAGATCTTCGACGCGATTGGGCAGGTGGAGCGACGGCGGCTGCGGGGCTCCGGGCATGCCGCAGCCGGCGAGGGATGCGCTGACTGTGACAGCCGCGAACGACGCCTGAAGATTTCGCAATCCGAGATTCCCCACCCTAGCCGCAAAAACAAATACGCGGCGAGGGTGGGGCACCCGGCCAAGGATTCGTGCGGATGGCATTGCGCTTCCAGGATAAAGGAGTCTGGTCAGTGCGCGGATCGGACGAAGACAAGCCCCATGGACTACGTTTCTCTCAAAAGAAAGCAACCGCCGATCCTTCGACGTCGTCCGCCTGCGGCGGACTCCGCCTCAGGATGACAGGTCAACTCTTGCGATGAACCTCAACAGCCGTCACTGACGCGAGCCTAGATTCTCTTCAGGTTGGCGAACCTTTCCACCAGCTTCTTCATCCCGTGGCGGGGGAAGAGGACGGTAAGCTTGGCGTCTTCGCCGTCACCTTCGCGGCGAACCACAGTGCCCTCGCCATATTTAGCGTGCATCACGCGCTGGCCCTTCTCGATGCCGGTGGCGCCGTGCGTTTCCGGGATTTCCATTGGCGGACGATCGCCCCTCCCAGGTCCCCAAGTGCGAGGGACCTGGGGCACCCGGCCGCTGTCCTGAGGCCCCCTCTCCGATTTGCCGCTGCCGGATTTGCCTCCAAAGAATCGCGCGATGTTGTCGATGCTGCGTTCTGGCGGCGCTCCCGGCGCTCCCGGCGCTCCCGCGCTTTTGCTTCTTGGACGAGAGCTGTGGCCGGGCGAGCGGCCCGGAGCGGTGGAGCGCGGCGCTTCCTGGCTTTCGTCTTCGTAGTTGAAATGGCGCGAGTCGGCGGCGGCGTGCGCGCTGCGGCGGCGGCCGGCGCTCGCGAAGGGCGCGTAGGCCGGCGTGGACCAGCGCGGGCTGCGGCCGCCGAGGTTTTCAATCAGATGCGGCGGGACCTCTTCGAGAAAGCGCGAAGGGACGCTCCGCTCCGGAACGTCGTTGCCGTAGCGGCGGCGGTAGTGGGCGCGGGTGAGGATGAGCGTGTTCATGGCGCGCGTCATGCCCACGTAGCACAGGCGGCGTTCTTCTTCCAACTCGCCTTGCGGATCGTTCAGCGTGCGCGAGTGGGGAAATAGGCCCTCTTCCATGCCGGCTAGGAAGACAAGCGGAAACTCCAGGCCCTTGGCGGCGTGCAGCGTCATCAGCGTGACGCGCGCGTTGGGGTCGTACTGGTCGGTGTCGGAGACGAGCGCCGCATGGTCGAGAAAGTCGGCGAGGGTCTCGCCGCGCTGCTCGGCGTCATGCGCGGCGTTGGCCAGCTCCTTCAGGTTCTCAATGCGGCTGAAGGCTTCGGGCGTGCCTTCAGTTTCGAGAGCCTTGATGTAGCCGGTGCGGTCGATGAGGAACCGAATCAGCTCAGGAAGGGTCGCGGCGTCGCCGCGGGAGCGAAACGCGGGTCCTACGCCCGAGGTTTCCTCAGTAGGTTTTTCACCAGCGGATGAAGCCCCAGCCTTATCTGATCCGTTCACAGCACGACTGAAGTCGTGCCCTTTCAAAGCGCCGACCGTGTCGGCACGACTGAAGTCGTGCCCTGACGTGTTTTGTTCGTTTGTAACTCCGAAACCGAAACTGGTGTCGGCATCGCTGGCTTGCGATTCGGCGAGACCGGCCGCAAGTTTGCCGGCGAAATCGGGATCCATCATGGCTTGCGCGTCGAGGACGAGCTGGCGAAAGGATTCGAGTGCGCTGAGCGCACGCGACGGCACGAGATGGTTGGCGATCGCTACGCCCACCGCATCCCAAGTCGACCGGCCGGTTTCAAGCGCCAGCCGCTCCACGGTCTCGAGCGTGGTTTTGCCCACGCCGCGTGCCGGCGTATTGATGACGCGCTGGAGCGCCATCGAGTCGTGCGGATTGCGGACGAGGCGAAGATAGGCGAGCAGGTCCTTGATCTCGGCGCGCTCGTAAAAGCTGAAGCCGCCGACCATGGTGTAGCCGATGTTGTAGCGGCGCAGCGCTTCTTCGATGAGGCGCGACTGCGAGTTGGTGCGGTACAGGACCGCAGCTCCGCGTACAGGTGCTCCGGAGGAGTTCGATGGATGCGCGTGCAGAAACGCCTGGATCTTGCCGGCGATGAAGAGGGCTTCGTCTTCGCCGTTCTCCGCTTCGTGGTATCCGATGAGCGAGCCGCCCTGGCGCTCGGTCCAGAGATTCTTGCCTTTGCGGCGGACGTTGTTGGCGACCACCGCGCCGGCGGCTTCGAGGATGATCTGCGTGGAGCGGTAGTTTTGCTCGAGGCGAACGATACGGGCGTTGGGAAAGTCCTGCTCAAACTCGAGAATGTTGCGGATGTCGGCGCCGCGCCAGGAGTAGATGCTCTGATCCTCGTCGCCGACCGCGCAGACATTCTTGTGCTCGCCGGCTAGTAGCTTCATCAGCTCGTACTGCGGACGGTTGGTGTCCTGGTACTCGTCGACGAGCAGGTAGCGCCAGCGGCGCTGATAGCGCTCGCGGACCTCGCCGGAGGCCTTGAGCAGGCGCACGGCCTCCAGCAGCAGGTCGTCGAAGTCTACGGCGTTGTTTTTGCGCAACTCGTCCTGGTAGGCCTTGAAGATGTGGGCAATGCGCTCGCTGGTGGGATCTTTCGAGCTAAGGAAGTACTCCTGGGGATCGACCATGTGGTTTTTGGCCCAGGAGATGCGGCTTTGCACACTGCGCGGCGTTTGCTGCTTGGTGTCGAGACCCATACGCTTCATCACCTGCTTCACGATCCCCTGCTGATCGGCCTCGTCGAAGATGGTGAAGGCGCGGGTGAGGCCGCCGGATGCGGTTTTCAGGGCCTCGACGTCGCGGCGGAGGATGCGCACACAGAGCGAGTGGAAGGTGGAGATCAGCGGCTTGGCGAGCGAGGAGTGGCCCAGAAGCTGATCGACGCGTTCGGCCATCTCGCCGGCGGCTTTGTTGGTGAAGGTGACGGCGAGGATCGAGCCGGGGTCAACGTTCTTTTCCGCGATCAGCCAGGCGATGCGGTGGGTGATGACGCGCGTTTTGCCCGAGCCCGCGCCAGCCAGGATGAGCAGCGGCCCCTCGGTAGCTTCGACGGCGGCCCGCTGCTCGGGATTCAGGTTTTGGAGGAGCGGATGCAAGGCGGCGAGTCCGGGAGGGAAGGTTTCCTTTGAATAGTGTAATGAGTTTTGTGCAATGAGATCGGTTGAACGGGGCGCATTAAGGGTCGCTGGGAATGGGTCGGAAGTGGAGCAGGGTGCAGGTGTGGCTTTGCCACATCGAAAACGTCCATTTTGTCTAAAATATCTATTTCGATCATAGAAATCAAATTGTCTAAATTGTACGTTTTCCGGTACGATAAATGCATGCCAACTGTTTCTGCGACGCAGGCCAAACAGAAATTCGCGGAGCTGCTGGAGATGGCGCAGCGGGGGCCGGTGCGTATTCAACGCCATGAAAGGGATGTGGCCGTGCTGCTCTCGGCTGAGGAGTATGAAGGTCTCGTAGCCGAGAGGTGGAGAGAATTCGACCGTCTTGCGGCGGCGGCTGCCGAACAGGCAAAGGCGAGCGGATTGACCGAGAAAAAACTCCACGAAGTCCTGGCCGAGCGATGAGCGCATTGCGGCGGGTGGTGATGGACACGAATGTGCTGGTCAGCGCGGCGCTGGGATTCGGCTCGGTCCCGCGGCGGACCCTGCACAAGGCGCGCGCAGAGGGAGTTCTGCTCGCGTCCGAGGAGACGATCGCCGAATTCCAGGAGATTCTGCTGCGCGAGGCGCTGGATCCTCACGTCGAACGCAGGCTTCGCGAAGGCATGGTTGAGGAGTTTGTCCGGCGCTGCACGTTGGTTCCGATTCTCGCGCCGATCCACTTCTGCCGCAATCCGCGCGATGATCGAATCCTCGAGGTTGCGGTGCACGGGCGCGCCGATGCCATCGTGACCAGAGACGCCGATCTTCTGGCTCTCCATCCGTTTCATGGCGTCGCCATCGTGATCCCGCTGGAGTACCTAGAGCGCACCGAGCAACGTGATCGGGGACACACGAATCGTTGACCGGCACGCCGTTCGCCGGCGCAACTCTGAGTTGATGCGCGGTTCTCCGAGATGGCATCTGGCGCTCGAATCGGTGCAGCGGCAAGCGCGGCAGTACTTAAGTTACTCGGCGCGTGATACGAGCGAGGAAGTGTGCTGCAACACGGGTTGTATGGTTTTGACACTATTTGGGAATCATAATGCTCCATATGAGATCGATGCGGCTTCATTTGGCTTTTTTTGTCTTGGCGATCGGGGCGGCGCCGGCCGCGATGGCGGCGTGCAGCGTGAAAGACAAGGAGATTTCCGACGCGCGTTTTTTTGCCCTCACGAGCGGTGAAGGCGCATGGCGCGAATATCAGAGCCTGGATCAGGTTCCGCACGTCGCGCTCGACAGCGGAATGACCGCCGAGTACGTGCAGCAAAGGAAGAGCAGCGCGTCGGTGACCCTTGTGGCGCCGGGCCAGCATTTCTGGACCTACACGCGGTACTGCTTCGACGAGCACGGCCGGCTGGAGGGCATGAGCTTGGAGTTGCGCACGCCATTGGGCTGGGGCTATCGGATGGAAGGGACCGTTCGAAAAAGCGAATTCAGCGCGGGCGCGCCAAAGTTCTTCCGGACCAAGAACGGCAGGTCGACCGCGAAGCCGGAGGGGGTTGCCGCTGCCCCCGCGAATCTGAAGCCCACGGTTTATCTCAAAGTGAGCGAGCTGCCGTTTGCATCGTTGCTCAATCCCGGAGCGATTCCGGACCAGAAGCGCGGGTCGAAGGTGACGGTGGCCAGTTCGGACAACTGAGCAAATGGGCGGGGATTACGCGCCGGGCTTTTGCGCGTCGACATAAGCACGAAGGACTGCGTTCATGCGCGTCAGATGGCCCTTGCCGCGCGCTCTGAACCAGTCAACAATGTCGCGGTCAAGGCGCAGATGGACAGACGTCTTGCCGCGTGGGATGACGACGCGCGCCGATTTCCAGAAATCCTTGCCTAGCGATTCCGCTTCGGGCGCATCGGGCCGAGTCGGGTCTTCGCCACGTTTCCGGATAGCCTCGATTTCGCTAAGGGAATATCTCGCCATAGTAGGTTTGGCGTTCTTTCTTATTTGCTTTCTGCGCGCCAATAATGCGGATCCGGTTTTCACTTTTCCACGTAAAGGTGACACGATAAATCTCCAATCCCGCACGGCCCAGAGCAATCCACCGGACCTCGCCGTAGTCTTCGCGATCGTCGGCGCGCTCGAGTCTTTGGTTCCGGAACATCGCCGCCGCCGTAAAGAAGGAGACGCCGTGCTTTTCCAGATTGAGCTTGGCCTTGGCCTCGTCCCCCTCGAACTCGAGCTCTTTTTCGGCCATCGCGTGCCGTAATCATGTAAACACAAATGTATACACACGTCAAGTTTCCGCTCGCCGCCTGCGCTCGATTTGATGCCGTTTGCATCGTTCCTACGGGGCCCGCAATCGAATTCCGCGACAGGTTCCCCACGCTGAAGCGCGGGCCTAACAACCGCAGCGCCTACGGCGCGGGCGGCGCGTGGCGTGGCGGGGTTCGTGGTTTCCCAGGTCCCCAAATGCGAGGGACCTGGGGCACCCATTTGCGGTGGTTGATTTGCATCCCCCTCGGACACGGGCCACCCGCCCATCCCGTTAGGGATGGCGCGAGAGTAGCCCAGGGTGAAACCCTGGGACAGCGCGAGGGTAGACGAAGCCGCCCCGTAGGGCCGGCGCGAATTTGCGCAGCCAAGTGCCGGACGGGGTGGCGTCGTTGGGCAAGCCAGGATTCGCTGCGGCCCTCCGGGGCGCGGGGATTGTTGCGGGGCACGGTTCCCAGGGTTGCGTCCGCAAGGCGGACTCCACCCTGGGCTATTTTCGTCTCTTCCCTACGGGAAGAGGGCGGACGCCCTAAGCTGAAACGCGGGGCTAACGAACGTTGCGCCTACGGAGCTGGCGAGTGGCGGGTCGGGGTTCGTGGTTTCCCAGGTCCCCAAATGCGAGGGACCTGGGGCACCCATTTCCGGTGGTTGATTTGCATCCCCTCGGATCCAGGCCACCCGCCCGACAACCCACCTCTCCACCGCGCAGAACTTACCGCCAGGCGGAGCCGCGCGCAAAATCCGGCTCTGCCGCTGAAATCCATCACCGACGAGAAGCAGGACCTCGGCCATCAGTCCCCGCATTCAGACCACTGCCGAAAACGGCTCGTTTCCGGATCGCAAACCAGGGGTACGCGAGTCCTTGTGAGAAATGCGGACTAAAACTTTATCGATTCCGCGAAGGGCATTTGGCGCTGAACGATGCACTTGCATCAGCCTGGAGAATGGCACGCTAGAAGCTCCAGGTCTAAATTGCGCGCCGTTTGCAATCTCGGGTCCATTTCGCTATCATCAATAGATGTACGCAGGGGAATCCCTGCGCAGTCAATTGCACCACGGCTTTTGGAGTCCTAGCCGGACAGGCAGAGTTTTGATTGAGGGCCTGATCGGGTCGAAGGGTTCCCGCCGAGGTTCTGTTGAGAAGTTAAGAGAACATCCCTCAGGGGCTAAAGCCCGGATCGATGTTTGAGGCTTTGCGGCACGACTGAAGTCGTGCCCTTTCAAAGCCAAGACGGCTTGGGTGACACGACCAAGGTGTCGTGCCCTCTCAAGGTTCAGACGGCAGCGATGGGCGGTTAGACTGAGCCCTTCGAAGCCGGAACTTCTCGCAGGATCGAACGCGGGCTGGCAAGAGCGGTGGGAGACGAGGGAAGATGGGTCACGCTGGTAAGAATATTGCGAAGGCGCGCGCCGCGGTCACCAAGCCGGCGTATCCGCTACCGGAAGCAGTCAATCTCCTGAAGCAAGTGAAGTACGCCAAGTTCGACGAGACCGTCGACTTGACGCTGCGTTTGGGCGTGGACACGCGGCACGCCGACCAGATGGTGCGCGGGACGGTGGTTCTGCCCCATGGGCTAGGCAAGACTAAAACTGTGGCGGTAATCGCCGCGGGCGACCGGCAGAAGGAAGCGCAAGCGGCGGGAGCGGATTTCGTGGGCGGCGAGGAGATGGTGGAGAAGATCCAGAAGGAGAACTGGACCGCCTTCGACGCGCTGATCGCCACGCCCGACATGATGAAGGTGGTGGGCCGTCTGGGCAAGGTGCTGGGGCCGAAGGGCCTGATGCCGAATCCCAAGACCGGGACCGTGACCATGGATGTGGCCGCGGCGGTGAAAGAGATCAAGGCCGGCAAGGTGGAGTTCCGCGCCGATAAGACCAGCCTGGTGCACGTGCCGGTGGGGAAGCTGAGTTTCGATCCGCAAAAGCTGATCGACAATGCGACGGTGGTGATCACGTCGATTGTGCGCGCCAAGCCCGCGGCGGCCAAGGGCAAGTACATCAAAAGCACCACGCTGAGCTCGACGATGGGCCCGGGCGTGCCGCTGGATTCGGCTGTGGCGGATGCGGCGGGGAAGAAGTGAGGCAGGGACTAGGCACTAGGGACTAGGGACTGGGCAATGCGACGCGGGAACGGACGCTTGTACCGGTCCCGATGCGACGGAGATTCAATCGGAAGCGGGGCGGCCCGTCGGGACGCCGGAAGGGAGAACGGAAAAGGCGGCGAGGAATCGAGCGGCTTAAGTCTTTGGCCCTAGTCCCTAGTCCCTAATCCCTAGTCCCTCGCGACGAGCGGAGCGAAGGCAATGGCAATTTCAAAGGCAAAAAAGGCGGAAAAGATCAAAGGGCTTGCCGGCGAGCTCAAGTCCTCGACCACCGCGATTATTGGCACGTTCAGCAAGCTGACGGTGGCCAAGGACTACGAGCTACGCAAGGTGATTCGCCAGGTGGGCGGCAAGTATCGCGTGGTGAAGAACAAGCTGGCGGCGATCTCGGGCACGGGCACGCAGGTGGAGGCGGCGCTCAAGGGCCTGAAGGGCGTGAACTCGGTGGCGTTCACCGCGGGCGACCCGGTGGCGCTGGCCAAGGTGTTTGCCAAGTGGGCCGGCGAAAACGCGGAGTTCCAGTTCAAGCTCGGCATTGTCGACGGCAAGCTGCTGACCGTGGACGAAGTGAAGGCATTGGCCACGATGCCCGGCAAGGAAGAGATTTTTGCCAAACTGCTCTTCCTGATCAATGCTCCGGCGCAGCGGCTGGCGACGGCGCTCAATGCCACGGGCCGCAATTTGGCCGTGGTGCTGGGCCAGGGAGTGGAGAAGGGGAAGTTTGCTGCGGCCTGAAGGCCGTGAGCTTCTAGCTCCTAGCCTCTAGCTTTTTCGTGCAGAAGGAAGCCAACGCGGTTGGTTCAACGAGATGGAGCTAGAAGCTAGAAGCTAGCAGCTAGAAGCTAGTAGCTGCTTTTAGGGTTGGCTGTTGGGCATGCGGATGGGGCGCGGGTCTGGCGCATCGGAAACCACCTGCGGTGGGGCAGCCTTTTGGACGAGTGATGTGACTCGTTCAGCAATTTCAAACGATTTCGATTGGAGACGAACATGGCGGATATCGCGCAGTTGGAAGAGCAAATAGTGAGCCTGAGCCTGCTGGAGGCGGCGGCTCTGGTCAAGAAGCTTGAGGAGCGGCTTGGCGTTTCGGCGGCTGCGGCGGCGCCGGTGGTGGTAGCCGGCGGCGGTGTTGCGGCGGGCGCGGCGGCTCCGGCAGCCGAGGAGAAGACCGAATTCCAGGTCATCCTGAAGGACACCGGTGCCAATAAGATCAACACTATCAAGGCGGTACGGGAAGTGACCTCGTTGGGCCTGAAGGAAGCCAAGGACCTGGTCGACGGCGCTCCCAAGGCCATCAAGGAAAATGCGACCAAGGAAGAGGCCGAGGCCATCAAAAAGAAGTTCGAAGGCGTCGCGACCATTGAGGTCAAGTAAAACGGCACGAGACTTGCAAGAGGCTTCGGGGCGCGCTATGATAAAGATTGCGCGTCCCGGGGGTTACCTTCGTGTGCTTGAAGGTACTCGCAGTGAGGCGCGGAATGGCGTAGCTTGAATTGCACGCAATTGTCGGAGCTCAACACAAAGTCGGGATGTTGAGCGCGGACGTTTTGAGTAACGCAACTATTTTTGAGTCAACAGCTTGCCTGCGGTCAGGCGGGGCGGCTGTTGAAGGCGGTTCTGGCAGCTGGAAAGTCGCGGCGGAAGCGGATTTGGCGATCGGCGAAGGCATCAGAAGAGAATTCGATTGGGGCACTGGCGTTCGGCAGCGCCCGTAGGGGATTGCGTCCTTAGGGGGCTTTTGCGTCTCCCGTGGGCACCAATGCGAAAGCGTTTCAGAAATTCACGAGCAAATGCGCATAAATCCCCATCAACAGCCGCACCTTCGAAATGCGATCCGGCCCTTGTGCTCGCGTCTTCCAGTTGTGCGCAGTCTAGCGCAACTGCCTAACCGGCGGCAATATCCACCGCGCGTTTTTGACGTGGCTCTCACAGAACCCTTCTGACCCGGGTTCATAGCGGCTGGCGCGGAAACCGGATTTTCCGCTCGCCGGCAGCAGATGAGCGGGACATTCTTTGCCCGCTCCGATGGTTTTTTCGATTTCTTCCGGAAATACGCCGGCGCCGATGAGACTCGGGCGCCGACCCGGCGCGGCCACTCGGTGAGGGCGGACGCCGGAACCTGCGAGGCTCAGGAGTGATCATGCCCAACGAGAAGCGCGCGATTCGCAGCCGGCTCGATTTTTCCAAAATTCCCACAGCAACCCAGATCCCCAACCTGATTGAAGTGCAGCGGCGCTCGTATGAGCGGTTCCTGCAGATGGACAAGCTGCCCAACGAGCGCGACGACTCTGGGCTCCAATCGGTGTTTGTTTCTGTTTTCCCGATTACCGACTTCCGCGGCATCTCGCAGTTGGACTTCGTGGACTATTCGATCGGCAACTGGGAGTGCAAGTGCGGCCACCTGAAAGGCCTGCACCACCTGCGCACGGCTTGCGTGCATTGCGGGGCGATGGTTATAACCAATCCCTTCCTGGCCGGCGACGTGCTCTGCCAGAAGTGCGGCACCTACAACAAGAACACGCCCGACTTCTGCAACAAGTGCGGCGACCCGGTGAGCCTGCAATTGAAGTACGACCAGCAGGAGTGCGAGGAGCGGGGCATGACCTTCTCCGCGCCGCTCAAGGTGACCGTGCGGCTGACGATCTACGACAAGGACGCCGAGACCGGCAACAAGACCATCCGCGACATCAAGGAACAGGAGGTATTTTTCGGCGATATTCCGCTAATGACGCCGAACGGCACGTTCATCGTGAACGGCACGGAGCGCGTGATTGTCTCGCAACTGCACCGTTCGCCGGGCGTATTCTTCGAGACCGCCAACAACCGCACTTACTTCCTGGGCAAGATCATTCCTTATCGCGGATCGTGGGTGGAGTTCGAGTACGACCAGAAGAACTCGCTCTACGTGCGCATCGACCGCAAGCGCAAGTTTCTGGGGACGATCTTTCTGCGCGCGCTGGGGCTGCGCTCGGACGAAGAGATTCTGAGGACTTTCTACACCATCGACCGGCTGCACATCGCCGACGGCAAGCTGTTCTGGCAAGTGCCGCAGGATGCGGCGAAGCACACGCACTTGGTGGGAGTCAAGCCGGCGCACTCCATCCGTCACGGCAGCGAAGAGATTGCCCACGCGGGCCGCAAAATCACTCCGCACGCGCTCAAGGCGCTGCGCGCGGCGGCGATGGACAAAGTCGAGGTGGAAGCAGCCGAGCTGGATGGCGCGATGACCGCGGCCGACGTGGTGGATACCAACACCGGCGAAGTAGTGGTCGAGGCCAATGTGGAGCTGACTGCCGACCGCCTGCACAAGGTGCTGTCGAGCGGGGCTTCCAGCTTCGGTGTGTTCTTCCCCGACCGCGACGACGTGGGCAACATTGTCTCGAACACGCTCAAGCGCGACAGCATTCACAAGCCGGAAGAGGCTTTGATTGAAATCTACCGCAAGCTGCGGCCGGGCGATCCGCCGACGCTGGACACGGCGACGGCGCTCTTCGAGGGCATGTTCTTCGATCCGCGGAAGTACGACTTCTCGCGCGTGGGCCGGCTCAAGTTCAACATCAAGCTCTACGAAAACCAGGACGCAACGCCTCTCGATCACCGCACGCTGACGCCGGAGGACTTCTACGCCACCATTCGCTACCTGCTCAAGCTGCGCAAGAACATCGGCGTGGTCGACGACATCGACCACTTGGGCAACCGCCGCGTGCGTGCCGTCGGCGAGCTGATGGAAAACCAATTCCGCATCGGCCTGGTGCGCATGGAGCGCGCCATCAAGGAAAAGATGAGCGTGTATCAGGAGCTGAACACGGCCATGCCGCACGACCTGATCAACGCCAAGCCGGTGATGGCGGCGATCCGCGAGTTCTTCGGCTCCTCGCAGCTTTCGCAGTTCATGGACCAGACCAATCCGCTGTCGGAGATCACGCACAAGCGGCGGCTTTCGGCGCTGGGGCCGGGCGGCCTGTCGCGCGAGCGCGCCGGGTTCGAAGTGCGCGACGTGCACCCCACGCACTACGGGCGGATCTGCCCCATCGAGACCCCGGAAGGGCCGAATATCGGCCTGATCAGTTCGCTCTCGTGCTTTGCGCGCATCAACGAGTACGGATTTATCGAGTCGCCGTACCGCAAGGTGAAGGAGTCGCGCATTCTCGACTACGTGGAAATCGTGAACGCCGGCGAAAGCGGGCTGCGCGTAGGCGACCACATCGAGAAGGAGGAAGCGGCGCGCCTGAATGCGCAACTGAAGAAGGCGGGTAAGCGCACCATTGACTGGATTCCTTACAGCTTCTACTTGTCGGCGTGGGAGGAGGACCGGCACACCATCGCGCAGGCCAACATCGAGTTCGACGAGAAGGGCAACATCACCGAAGACCTGGTGAATGCGCGCCGCCAGGGAAACTTTGTGCTGGTGAACCGGGCGGAAGTCGACTACATCGACGTCAGCCCCAAGCAGCTCGTCTCGGTGGCTGCGTCGCTGGTGCCGTTCCTGGAGCACGACGACGCCAACCGTGCGCTGATGGGCGCCAACATGCAGCGGCAATCGGTTCCGCTGCTGGCGGCCGAAGCGCCGCTGGTGGGGACGGGCATGGAGGGCGTCACCGCGCGCGACTCCGGCGCCGTCATCCTGGCCAAGCGCAACGGCATCGTGGATTCGGTCGACTCGGAGCGCATTATCGTGCGCGTCGAAGGCGAACATCATCCCACGCAGCTTTCGCGCGAGGTAGGATCGGACATCTACCAGCTCATCAAGTTCAAGCGCTCCAACCAGAACACCTGCATCAATCAAAAACCCGTCGTCCGCGAGGGCGAGCGCGTGGTCAAGGGCCAGGTGATTGCCGACGGCCCGTGCACCGAGCTGGGCGAGCTGGCGCTGGGGCGCAACGTGCTGGTGGCTTTCATGCCCTGGCGCGGCTACAACTTCGAGGACGCGATCCTGATCAGCGAAGCGCTGGTGAAAGAAGACTACTACACCAGTGTGCACATCGAGGAGTTCGAGATCGAGGCCCGTGACACCAAGCTGGGGCCGGAGGAGATTACGCGCGACATTCCCAACGTGAGCGAGCATTCGCTGCGCGATCTGGACGAGAGCGGCATCGTCCGCATCGGCGCCCAGATCGGCCACGGCGACATTCTCGTTGGCAAAGTCACCCCCAAAGGAGAAACCCAGCTCACTCCCGAGGAAAAGCTGTTGCGCGCCATCTTTGGCGAAAAGGCCGGCGACGTGCGCGACGCCTCGCTCACCTGCCCTCCGGGCATCGAGGGCACGGTGGTGGACGTGCGCATTTTTAGCCGCAAGGGACAGGAGAAGGACGAGCGCGCCAAGCTGATCGAAGCCGACTATGTGGCCAAACTCGAAAAGAACCTGGGCGACGAGATCCGGATTCTGACCGACGAACGGCTCAAGCGCCTGGAGTCCATTCTCGGCGGAAAAGAAGTGCTGGCCGACCTGCACGACGAGCGCACCAACAAGCGTCTGCTGACCAAGGGCGCCATTCTCGATCGCGACACCATCGAGCGCATCTCGACGAAAAACCTGAAACGCATCCGCTACGCCGACAAAGATCCGCGGGTAAACGAGCAGATCGACGAGATCGAAGAGATGACCTCGCGGCAGATCGAGGTGCTGCGCAAGATCACCAACGAGAAGGTGGCGAAGCTGCAAAAGGGCGACGAGCTGCCGCCGGGCGTCATCAAGCTGGTGAAGGTCTATGTCGCCATGAAGCGCAAGCTGAGCGTGGGCGACAAGATGGCTGGCCGTCACGGCAACAAAGGCGTGATCGCGCGCATATTGCCGGAAGAAGACATGCCGTATTTGCCCGATGGAACGCCGGTGGAGATCGTGCTGAACCCGCTCGGCGTGCCTTCGCGCATGAACGTGGGCCAGATTCTGGAGACCCACTTGGGTTGGGCCGCACATGGGCTGGGCAAGAGGATCGCGGCGCTGGTCAAGGAGAACTCCGATGCCGCGTTTATCCGTGAAGTATTGAAGAAGGAATTCGCCGGAACCGCGGCGCTGCGGCAATTGATGGAGCTCGACGATGAGATGCTGGTGCGCGTTGCCGCGGGCATGGACAAGGGCATCTGGTTTGGCACGGCGGTCTTCGACGGCGCGCGGGAAGACGAGATCAAAGCGCTGCTGGCCGCGGCCGGCCTCCCGGTTTCCGGCAAGACAACGCTCTTCGACGGCATGACCGGCGAGCAGTTCGAGCAGCCGGTCACGGTGGGCTATATCTACATGCTGAAGCTGTCGCACCTGGTCGACGACAAGATTCATGCGCGGTCGATCGGGCCGTATTCGCTGATTACGCAGCAGCCGCTGGGCGGCAAGGCGCAGTTCGGCGGGCAGCGCTTCGGCGAGATGGAAGTTTGGGCGCTCGAAGCCTACGGCGCTGCATACATCTTGCAGGAACTGCTGACCGCGAAGTCCGACGACGTCTACGGCCGCACGAAGATTTACGAGGCCATCGTGAAGGGCGAAGCGGCCATCGAGCCGGGCGTGCCGGAGTCGTTCAACGTGTTGATTCGCGAATTGCAGTCGCTGTGCCTCGACGTGGAGCTGATCAAGCGCGCCGACATAGCGAAGAAGGCGCCGGCGCAGGAAGCGGCGGCGGTGGCGGATTGAGAGGCAGCTTTTAGCTATTAGCTCTTAGCTCGATTGTGCTGCCGCCGAATGAGGCTGAATGATGCGGCCGGGACATGCACGAAAGAGCTAACGGCTAATGGCTAAGAGCTAAAGGCTAAGAAGTCTGCGGCGGGCACGTTACGCCGGCAAGATGAACTGCTTCCCCAACCCGGGAAGCCAACAGCTAGCAGCTAGAAACTGGAGGGTCGCCTTGTTCCGTTCGAACCCGTTTGAGCTTACCAGCCCAATTACCGACTTCGACGCCATTCGCATCATGCTGGCCTCGCCGGAGAAGATTCGCAGTTGGTCGCATGGCGAGGTCACCAAGCCGGAGACCATCAACTATCGCACCTTCAAGCCGGAGCGCGACGGCCTGTTCTGCGCGCGCATCTTCGGCCCAGTCACCGATTGGGAGTGCTTGTGCGGCAAATACAAGCGCATGAAGCACCGCGGCGTCATCTGCGATAAGTGCGGCGTGGAAGTCACAGTCTCGAAGGTGCGACGCGAGCGCATGGGACACATCGAACTGGCGTCCCCTTGTTCTCACGTGTGGTTCTTCAAGGGCCTGCCTTCGCGCATCGGCCACCTGCTCGACATCTCGCTACGCGATCTCGAGGGCATTCTCTACTTCGAGTCGTACGTCGTGGTCGATCCGGGCGACTCGGGCGCGCGCGAGCGCGAGATCATCAAGGACGAGACGCGGTTCCGCGAGCTCGATCAGCAGTTCCGCCCCTCCGGCTTCAAAGCCATGATGGGCGCAGAAGCCATCAAGGAGCTGCTCAAGCGCGTCAATGTCGACGATCTGGGCATGGAACTGCGCGAGCGCATGAAGAGCGAGACCTCCGCGCAGAAGAAGCTTAAGTACGCCAAGCGCCTCAAGGTCGTCGAGGCCTTCCGCAAGTCGGCCAACAAGCCGCAGTGGATGATTCTCGACGTGCTGCCGGTGATTCCGCCCGAACTGCGTCCGCTGGTGCCGCTCGATGGCGGCCGCTTCGCAACCTCGGATTTGAACGATCTCTATCGCCGCGTCATCAACCGCAACAACCGGCTGAAGAAGCTGATGGACCTGCACGCGCCGGAAGTGATCGTGCGCAACGAGAAGCGCATGCTGCAGGAGGCGGTGGACGCGCTGTTCGACAACGGCCGCCGCGGTCGCGTGCTGCGCGGCGCCAACAACCGCCCGCTGAAGTCGCTGAGCGACACGCTCAAGGGCAAGCAGGGCCGCTTCCGCCAGAACCTGCTGGGCAAGCGCGTCGACTACTCCGGCCGCTCGGTGATCGTGGTCGGTCCGGAGCTGAAGCTGCACCAGTGCGGCCTGCCCAAGAAGATGGCGCTGGAGCTGTTCAAGCCTTTCATTTATCACCGGCTGGAGCAGACCGGCCAGTGCACCACCATCAAGCAGGCCAAGGAAATGGTGGAGATGCAGGAATCGGTGGTGTGGGACATCCTCGAGGAAGTCATCAAGGACCATCCCGTGCTGCTCAATCGCGCTCCCACGCTGCACCGCCTGGGCATTCAGGCGTTCGAGCCGGTGCTGGTCGAAGGCAAGGCGATCAAGATTCATCCGCTGGTCTGCACCGCATTCAACGCCGACTTCGACGGCGACCAGATGGCCGTGCACATTCCGCTTTCGCCGGAGGCGCAGATCGAAGCCAGCGTGCTGATGCTGGCCTCGCACAATATTCTTTCGCCCGCGTCGGGCCAGCCCATCACCGTGCCTACGCAGGACATGGTCCTCGGCCTGTACTACCTGACCAAGGCCAAGAAGGGCGCCAAAGGCGAAGGACGCGTGTTCGCCAACACCGAAGAGATCCTCATGGCGCTCGAAGCCGGCGAGGTCGAGACGCTGTCGCCCATTCGGCTGCGCTACACGGGCAAAGTGCTCGATATGACCACCGCCTACGACGATCAGGACCTGACGCACACCGAGCCGGTAGATTTCGACAAGGGATATTTGTCGACCACCGTAGGCCGCGTGATTTTGAACGATGCGCTGCCTGCCGGATTGCCCTTTATCAATGGCCTGCTCAAGAAAAAAGGCGTCGGGCAATTGGTGAACTACTGCAACCAGAACCTGGGGTTGGAGACGACCGTGGGAATGCTCGACGGCATCAAGTCGCTGGGCTTCCAGTACGCGACGCGCTCGGGCCTCTCGGTAGGTCTGGACGACATGGTGATCCCCAAGACCAAGTACAGCGTGGTCGACGAAGCCGACAAGAAGGTGATCGAGGTGCAGAAGCAGTACATGGACGGCGCCATCACTAACGGCGAGCGCTCCAACAAGGTCATCCAGATGTGGTCGGCGGTCACCGATCAAGTGGCCGACGAGATGTTCGGCAATATGAAGAAGGCCGACGAAGAGGGCGCCATGAATCCGATCTACATCATGGCCGACTCCGGCGCCCGCGGATCGAAGCAGCAGATTCGCCAACTGAGCGGCATGCGCGGACTGATGGCCAAGCCTTCGGGCGAGGTCATCGAGACACCCATCACGGCGAACTTCCGCGAAGGGCTGACGGTGCTGGAATACTTCATTTCGACGCACGGCGCGCGCAAGGGCCTGGCCGACACGGCGCTGAAGACCGCCGACTCCGGCTACCTGACCCGCCGCCTGGTCGACGTGGCGCAGGACGTGATCGTGACCGAACAGGATTGCGGTACGCTGGAGGGCATCTACGTCGGCTCTATTGTCGAGTCGGGCGAGATCATCGAGCCGCTGCGCGACCGCATCATCGGCCGCGTTTCGCTGGAAAGAATCAAGGACTACGACGGCAACGTGGTCGTCGAGGTCAACCAGCCCATCGACGAAGACATTGCGTCGGCGATTCAGGGCGCGGGCGTGGAGCGCGTGAAGATCCGCTCGGTGCTCACCTGCGAGTCGCGCCGCGGCGTTTGCGCGCTGTGCTACGGGCGCAACCTGGGCTCCGGACGACTGGTCGAGCTCGGCGAAACGGTGGGCGTCATCGCCGCGCAGTCCATCGGCGAGCCGGGCACGCAGCTCACCATGCGCACCTTCCACGTGGGCGGCACGGCCAGCCGCGTGGCCGAAGTATCGCGTCTCGACGCCAAAAACAACGGCTTCGTGCGCTTCATCAACCTGAACACGGTGGAGAGCAAAGAGGGCGTGCTGGTGGCGATGAACCGCTCCGGCTCCATCGCCATCGTGGACGAGCGCGGCCGCGAAAAAGAGCGCTACCAGGTGGTGTACGGCGCGCGTTTGCGCGTGCGCGAAGGCTCGGCCGTGAAGCTCGGCGAAGTGCTGGCCGAGTGGGACCCTTACACCTATGCCATCCTTACTGAGATCGGCGGCTCGGTGCAGTTCAAGGACCTGCAGGAAGGCATCACGCTGAACGAGGAAGTGGACGAAGTGACCGGTCTTTCGCGCTGGGTGGTTGCCGATTCGCCCGACGAGAAGCGGCAGCCGGCTATCGCCATCAAGGGCGCCAAGGCGCATAAGCGCTATCTGCTGCCGCGCGGCGCTCACCTGATGGTGCAGGACGGCGACGAGGTGGGTCCGGGCGACGTGCTGGCGAAGATTCCCAAGGAGTCGACGCGCACCAAGGACATCACCGGCGGCCTGCCGCGCGTGGTCGAGCTGTTCGAGGCGCGCAAACCGCGTGAGACCGCGATCATCAGCGAGATCGACGGCGTGGTTCGCTTCGGCGAGGTCTCGAAGGGCCAGCGCAAGATTTACGTCACGGCCGACAACGGCGACGAGAAAGAGTACTCGGTGCCGCGCGGCATTCACGTCAACGTGCAGGAGGGCGAGCGCCTGCGGGCCGGCGATCCGCTGATGGACGGGCCGCTCAACCCGCACGACATTCTCGCCGTGCTGGGCGAAAAGGAGCTACAGGCTTACCTGGTGAACGAGATCCAGGAGGTCTACCGGCTGCAAGGCGTGGCCATTAGTGACAAGCACATCGAAGTCATCGTGCGCCAGATGCTGCGCTGGGTGCGCATCGACGAAGTGGGCGACACCAACTTCCTGCTCGAGCAGCAGGTGGACCGCTTCCGCTTCAAGGAAGAGAACGAGCGCGTGCTGACCAACGGAGGCCGCCCGGCGATCGGCCGTCCGTTGCTGCTGGGCATCACCAAGGCTTCGCTCTCAACCGATAGCTTCATCTCCGCGGCCAGCTTCCAGGAGACGACGCGCGTGCTCACCGAGGCCAGCATCAACGGCGCGGTGGACAACCTGCGCGGCCTGAAGGAAAACGTGATCGTCGGGCGCTTGATCCCCGCAGGCACGGGCCTGGAATACTACCGCAACGTGCAGCTCTCGCCCGAGCTCGAAGAAGCGGCGGCTCGCGTGCAGCAGGAAGTGCATGCCGAGATCGAGGCGGCCGAGCGCGAGCTGGAGATGATGCGCCAGGAAGGCGAGGCCGAGGAGATGGCGGCGGAGTAAGCAACTGCTGTGCGGCAGTTCTTTGGTCTATAGTGGAAGGCCCGGCTTGAAGCCGGGCCTTTGCTTTTGCTCCATGTTTCAATCCTCAGGGCGAAGCACGCTTCTGCCTCCCCGACGAGGGCATTTCGTTTGCGACGGGATTCCTCGTGCGACAAGCGAACTGTCAGGGCAAGAAGGATTGGCGCTATCGTCGAAGGCCGTGACGAATCGCGCCACGGTCAAGAGGCGAACACTTGCTTTGGGCCGCCGGTTGCATGTTTTTCTATGTACATGGCGGCGTCGGCGGCGCGCAGCAGGCCATCTTTGGTGCCGGCATCTTCAGGGAAGATTGCGATTCCGATGCTGGCCGTGCCGCGGATGACGCTGTCGTTCAACCGGAACGGCGGCGCGAAGCAACGTTTCAAACGAATGGCGATCTCATCGGCCTCAGGCCGGTTATGCACTGCCGGAACCAACGCTACGAATTCATCGCCACCCATGCGGGCTAGCGTGTCTCCCGGCCGCAACTGCCGTTTCATGCGCTGCGCAACTTCCTGAAGGTAGAGGTCGCCCACCTGATGGCCATAAAGATCGTTCACTTGTTTAAAGCCGTCCAGATCGATATAGATCAGGGCAAACGAACTGGCGGCGATTTGCGATTTGAGAATCAAGGAGTCGAGTGACTTCTCGAGCGAGAACCGATTCTGGATGTCGGTCAGCAGATCGAACTCCGAGCGATGCACCAGGTCGGAGTAGAGCTGAGATGTCTCAATGGCCAAGGAGGCCAATCCTGCCGCGAAAGTGAGAGCCTCGCGCTCGACGGGCGCAGGTTTGGTGCGCGCATCGAACGCCGCGAAAATGGCGCCGTGCGGAGCGCCGGACCGGGAAGGAATATCTTCCCGAACCACACGCAAACTCGCCAGTTTCCAAGGAAAAGCGCCAATGGGTGTTCCATTGGCGATCTTGCACCAGCAGGCGGCGCCCTGGAGTTTGAAGGAGACCAGGTGAGTGATCTGCTCCAGGATCTCCGGCAAGGCGCGGCCATTGTTAATGTCTTCGAGAACCCGGCTGCGCCGCTGCTCGAGATAAGCCGCGGCGGCAGTGGCGCGGCGAACCCTGCGCTCCAGCGCCCAGCCTCTGACGCCGAGGGCAAAGAGCAGCAGCAGCAGCAGGCCGGCAACACACAACAGGTTGCGAACGTTGACCCACGACGGGTTGGCGACCACGCCGATATCGTCATAGGAGCGCAGCAGGATATTGAAGGGCACATCGCCATTGAAAGGATTGGCGTCTTCCAGCATGCAGATGCCGGTGACCCGGACGCGCGCGCCCACGGGGATTTCTCTCATGGGGAGAAGGGGAATGCGATTGGGCCCCAAGGGCGGGTGAAAGATGGCGGAGAACAAGTGGCCTTCGGTCTTCAGAACGAACACATCCTGGGTCGCCTGCCGCACCTGTGTCACAACCTGGGCTTCGATCGACACTAGATCGAAGCCTTCGCTATGCGCCCAGTTCCCGCCGGCGGCCAGCTGCTTCCAAGTCAGCAACGGCGGAGCGATCGGGGCAGGCAGGGAACTGTCCCGGACTTCGCCGCGCGTCAGCATGAGGAATCCGTTTTGCACATCGGGGAACCCGATCGCATCCGCGGCATCTCCAATGCGCAGCGGACTATAGGTTTTGGTCTCGACCCACATGCTCTTTGCGCCGTCCTGCAGCACCAGCGCGGTTCCCGGCTCATAGTAAGTGACGGTTCCGTGGATGCGCATCCTTTGCGCCGAATCGTGTACCCGATAGCCCGTGATGATGCGATCCATCTGGGTAATCGGCAGCGACCAGGGGTCGATATTGGCCGGCTTAATCACCCGCACATCGCTCAGATTCTGGATATGGAACAGGATTCCGGTCTGCTGCATCTTGTTGTCGAAGTGCCCGGAAACGACGGCGGTGATCTCGACTTCGGCGTCGAGCAAACTCTTGAGCGCACCGGCGTCATCGCTGTCCATCTCCGCGTCCACGTGTCCGCCGTCGACCAGCATCTGCAGATAGCTGGCCGGCACCAGCACGGCCGAGTTCGTCGCGCTGGTTCCCGTCAGGATGTTCGCAGCCAGAACCGTCGCCTTCACGTCCACCAGCTTGCAATCGGCATCGCCGCGGATCATTTCCTCGTAAGATACAGTGGATGGTTTCGGAACATCGCTGTGGCCGAGCAGCGTAATGTCATTGCTCACAACAAAGGGTCTGAAACTCTCGTGTGTCGTTCCACGCACCAGCACTCGGTCGCCAGGCGCGAAGTGGAGGTTGGTATCGGCCGAAACGAAGATCGCATCGTCGCCGTCCTGGACGAACAGGTCGCGAAAATAGCCGCGGAAGTAAGTAACCGTAGCCTGGAACGCAACAGGAAGGTGCCGGCTCGCCTCGGAGTTGGAGAGCATCTTGACCGCTTTCAAGGTCGCCAAAGGCGCTTGCGCCGACGCCAACGCGCTGCACCAAGCAGATCCTGCAATGATTGTGAGGGCGAGGATCGACGGCTTCGCGGACGTGGATCGGGTGCAGATTCGCGGCACGGTCTTCCCTCGTTAGCCTATATCGGCAGAGTTGTGCCGGGATTCAGTGCAAATCGTGCGGCAAAGAAGTCATTTGGATGGTCAGATGACCCCTGGCTTATGGACCGGGAGTCCCGGCCGGCGACAGAACCCCGCCGGCGTTTATTGCTGACGCAGCTCAACCCAAACGTTCGCTAAACCCGCTTGCATGAATGGTGCTTTGAAAGGGCGCGGCTTCAAGGCCTCCTCTGAGCAAATTCGAAGGACGCCGTCAAAGCCGCATAATCATTCGAGCTTAATTGATGGCTGCGTAAATAATGATCTGGCAAACGCCCCGGAGGCGCAGCGGTTGCCGGCCCCGCGCTTTAGCGTCGGGAAACGGGGGCCCACAGATTCGCCGCAGTCCCGTAGGGACGGCCGCAAGGACATTTCATTTGCAAGAATCAGTAGCCCCCGAGGGCAGTCTGTCGAACGCCTCAGACGACTTCCGCAGCCAGTTGCAGGACGGTATGCCGTTTGCCGCAAGAACCTCTTGCGAATGAAGTTCTACACTGAAAAGGGGAAAAATGGCGCACAAAGAATCATCTCCAACTGCGGAACAGGCCCGCGGACCGCGACCGGGTGGGGCTCAGGCGTTGCCTGAGCGGCGCATTCGCGTCATCGGTGTGCCGCTGGATTTGGGCGCCAGCCGCCGCGGCGTAGATATGGGACCGTCGGCGGTGCGCGTCGCTGGACTGGAAGCGCGGCTGGAGGCTCTCGGCCTTCACGTCACGGATAGCGGCAACATCCGCGTGGAGATTGCAGAGACGCAGGCCCCGGGCAGCAAGAACGCGCACTACCTCGGAAATCGCGGAAACCTGCACGCGCACCGCCGAAGCCGTCGTGGCGTCGCTGCAGGCGGGGATGACGCCGCTGCTGCTGGGCGGCGACCACTCGCTGGCGGCCGGCTCGGTTTCCGGCGCGGCTGAGTTTTTTCGCCGGCGGGAGCAGAAGGTGGGGCTGCTTTGGATCGACGCCCACTCCGACATCAACACGCCGGAGACCTCGCCCTCGGGCAATGTGCACGGCATGCCGCTCGCAGCGCTTCTCGGCTTGGGGCCCGAGCCGCTCAACAAGATCTTCGGCTACTCGCCGAAAGTCGCTCCGGAAAACGCGGTGCTCATCGGCGTACGCGAGATCGACGCCGCCGAGCGCGAAAACCTGCGCTGCGCCGGCATGACCCACGTGTACACCATGCGCGACATCGATGAGCGCGGCATGCGTGCGGTGATGGAAGAGGCGCTGCGCGCGGCCGGCCGCGGTACGGCCGGATACCATGTCTCGCTCGACATGGACTGGATCGATCCCGAGGAGGCTCCCGGCGTGGGCACGCCCGTGCGCGGCGGCGCCACCTACCGCGAGGCCCACCTGGCGATGGAGATTCTCGCCGATCACGGCCGCCTTTTGAGCTTCGAGATCGTCGAAGTCAACCCTGTCATCGATGAGCACAACCGCACCGCGGACCTGGCCGTCGAGCTGGCCTGCTCGGCATTCGGGAAGAAGATCCTGTGAGCGTGATCTCGATTGAGGCTTACTAAGCCAACACCGGCAACAGTTCCGCTTGGGCGGCGTCATATTTTTCGCCGATTTCTCGCGCCCAGCCGAGGGCGGTCGCCAGCGGAGAAACCGGATTGCTGATTCGCGCAGGAAATCCATCGTAAGTTCGCCCGTCGATCTCGCGGCCAGCCCGTTTTTTGTGCACCCCGCCCCATTGTTTGAAAAAGAATGGAATTCCAAAGTCAAAACATTGATCGCGAATCGACGTGACCCAATCCTTCTTTAGCGGCCTGGCGCCGCGTCCGCTCTCTCCTCCAACGATCACCCAGTGAATGCCGGAGAGACGCAGGCGACCCAACCTTTCCAGTAACGGCTCGATCGACAAGAACCGCACGCGGGCCGGCGACTCGTGAAGATCGCGAATCCGGGGAAGCCCATACTTGCGGTTTTCCACGCTCACGCCCCACCAAATGTGAGGAGATTCCGCCGCAAACCGCAGGCATCCGCCAAGCAGGCTCGCCATGCGGGCCGAACGCTTGGTCAGGACCTGATATGTGTGCCACTTCGCCTTCACCATCACTGTGGCGACGGCCTCGATGTAATCGTCCGGTACTCCCTCATGAAAGAGATCGCTCATCGAGTTCACGAAGATCATCTTCGGCGTCTGCCAGCGAAGCGGCTCGGCGAGTTTTTCTGGGACCAAACGCAGGTCGAATCCCTGCTCGTAAGGATGGCCCGGAACGCCGCGAAACCGCTCCGCAAAAACCTCCGCGTAGCAGTGCTTGCACCCAGGGCTGATCTTGGTGCAGCCGCGTACCGGGTTCCACGTTGCATCGGTCCATTCGATCGTGGAGTGCTCAGCCATGTGAAACTTCGCCTCGGTGAGCGTACTTTGAAAAGATGCCCTTTACGATCCGGTCCGCCGTAGGTTCTTGGGCGGCAAAGAATAGGAAATACACTATGCCGCCTTTGGTGTTGCGCATCGGCATCGGCTTGGGAACGTGCTGAAAGGTACCCACCTTCTTCAACCGAATTCGAAAAGCTTCGGCCACAGCCTCGTTAGATACTTTCTCCTCCATTTCCTCAAAAAGGCCCGGACTCTTCTCATAGGCTACATCTCTCCAAGAATCGTCACCCCAGTATCGCGTCATGCGCTCTCGCTGCGCTTTCGAGACGCGCTCTGCATTTCGCCAGAGGACGTTCATATTCATATCCATAACCGGGAAGTTCAAGAAGATTTCGATGATTTTGGACTGGCCTGCTTTCTGAATTGTCTCCCAGTTCAGGTGCAGCCCGTACGGATCGAGGATGCAGAGCGCCCTCTGGCGGTTCGCATAGCTCAGCTTTGGGAAAACCTCTTCCACCAGGACTTTATTGCAGTCGCCCTGGTAGACGGTAACGTTGGCTCGGTTTGCGGCGAGCTTCCGTAGCTCGCGAACACGTGCCCCGTCGATATCGATGAAGTGAAGAGACTCGAACGGCGGTTCCACGGCAAGCGCTCTAGTTGGGCTACCCTCGATGAGTCTCCCAGAGCCTTTCGCCTTGTGGTGCCCCGCTCCCGCAAATCCATCAATGTAGATCGGACGCAGCTTGTGCGACAGGAGAATCTGATTGTAGGGCTTGGCGTATTTGGCGAGAATCGAGAGCTTAATCTCTGACCAGTATCCAATTTCGTCAATTCGCAGGCCCGGTTTCATCTGAATTGATATTCGCCTTTCGTTCTCCCGAAATCAAGTGCAATCCTTGCTTGGAAAAGCGCGGGTTACCAACCTTGCCAAGAAGTTGACTATGCATACCCGACTAGAATCAATCCGATGGCGAAAAAGCTGCGTGTCGGTGTGATCTTTGGCGGCCGCAGCGGCGAGCACGAAGTATCGCTGCTGTCGGCGGCGTCGATTCTGAAGGCGATCGACCGCGAGAAGTTTGACGTGACGCCGATCGGCATCACCAAGGAAGGCCGGTGGCTGGCGGCGGCGGATGCCCGCGGGCTGCTCGAAGGCGACTCGAGCGCCGTGGCGCGGCGGCTGCGCGCCGGCGATCCGGAAGCGACTCCGGGCGCGAAACTATTGCACGAGGGCATTCCGACGCTGCTGGCGCCGGAGCCCCGCGCCTCCACAACGCTCAGCCGAAACCAAGGCCTCGACGGTCATTCCCCGGGCGGACAGCCCCTGGATGTGGTGTTTCCGGTGCTGCACGGCACGTTTGGCGAGGATGGCACAATTCAGGGTTTGTTCGAGCTGGCCGGGATCGCCTACGTCGGCGCGGGCGTCCTCGGCTCGGCCGTGGGCATGGACAAGGACGTGATGAAGCGGCTCTTCCTTGAGGCCCGGCTGCCCATCGTGAAACACGTAACGCTGCTGCGCACGGAGTGGGAAAAGTCGCCGCGCAAATCGATCGCACAGATCGAGCGCGCGCTTCGCTATCCGGTCTTCGTCAAGCCCGCCAATCTCGGCTCCTCGGTCGGCATCAGCAAAGCGCACGACCGCAAGGAGCTTGGGCCGGCGCTCTCGCTGGCCGCGAAATACGACCGCAAGCTGATCGTGGAGCAGGGAGTGGGCGGCAAGAAAGCGCGCGCTCGCGAATTCGAAGTGGCCGTGCTCGGCAACGACGATCCCAAGGCAAGCGTGGTGGGCGAGATCGTTCCCGGCAAAGAGTTCTACGATTACGAGGCTAAGTATTTGAGCGAGGGATCCGTGCCGGTGATTCCGGCCCGGATCGCGCACGTCCGGAGCAAGCAGATTCGCGAGATGGCGGTCGCCGCGTTCAAGGCGTGCGACCTGGCGGGGCTGGCGCGCGTCGATTTTCTGATGGAGCCAGAGGGCAAACAGCGAATCTACGTGAACGAAGTCAATACCATGCCGGGTTTCACGCAGATCAGCATGTATCCGAAGCTGTGGGAGGCGTCGGGGTTGAGCTACAAGGATCTGATTACCACTCTGATCGAGTTGGCTCTGGAGCGGCAAACGGAGAGGAATCGCACCAGCTACAGCCGCGAAGAGTAGAAAGGCAGGGAATAGGGAACAGGGAGTAGGGAATAGGGAATAGGGAATAGGAAGTAGGGAATAGGGAATAGGGAATAGGAAGTAGGGAGTGGGGAACAGGAACTTGCGGGGCCTCGTCTAAGAACCTGTTGAAAAACTCGTGCTCAAGCTCCCCAGGGGCTAAAGCCCCAAGTTCATTTTGCGGCATTTGCGGCACGACTAGAGTCGTGCCCTGACACGTTTCCGCCTTCCGCCGGAGTTTTTCAACAGGTTCTAAGAAGACAGGCGTGGGGAGTCTCGCCCTGGTTCGATAATCGGCAGATGGGACCTATTCCCTGGTGCCTACTCCCTGCTTTTCCGCGTATTCTGTTTGCCGGGGAAGAACTGCCATGACTTTGCTCGATGCTCCGGCCTTCGATGAGGCGCGCGCCAGGCGCAGGACCCTGATTCTTCGCATCTCCGCGGGCGGAGTGCTAACGCTGCTTGTGGCCTGGTGGCTGACGGCCGGACGGCCCATTGACTGGCCGTGGAATTGGAACCACTACCTGTTCGGGCGCGCCAAGGTGAACAAATTTCTCAGCGCCGTGGAGGCCAACGACTTGGCCAGGGCCTACGGCATCTGGGTGAACGACAAAAACTGGCAGCAACATCCGCAGCAGCACGATTCGTACCCTTTCGACCGTTTTCAGAGCGACTGGAGCTCGGCGAGCCCAGACAATGAATACGGCGCGATCAAAAGCCACGAGATCGTGGTGGCAGGCCGCTACGGAAGCGGCGTGCTGGTGGCGTCGCTCATCAACGGGCGCAAGAGCGACGCATTGGATCTCGACTACGATCCTAAAACCGGGCAACTGAGCTTTGCGCCTCCTGGCGTGAACCTGTGCTTGCCAGGCTCTACAGAAGCGGCGTGCCAGCGCCGCTGATCGACGCGGGCAAGAGCGACGCGCTCGCGCTGGAGTACGATCCCATAACCGGGCAACTGAGCTATTCGCCGCCAAGCGTGAATCTGTATCTGTGTCTGTGAAAAAGCAGCCGTCAGCTCTCAGCGATCAGTTTTTGGCCGGGTGAAAAGCGCCATGCGCGGGATCGTCCCCAGCTTGAGAAGCCACATTTCGGTGCGAGGTGCACCTAGGAGGCGCCGAACTTGTGGCTCGGATCACGGAATCAGCGTGCGGCTTCGACCAGCGCGTCGGTGGTCTTGCTCATCTTGGCGGTGCGCTGCAGCTTGTCCCAGTTGAAGGGCTTGCCGTCGATCGCGCGCTTGAGGGTTTTGAAGAGGACCAGAGAAAAGAGCTGGCGGTAAGCGAAGCGCTGCAGCCAAATGTGGAAGAGCAGCCAGCCGGAGCCTTTGTTGGCGGGATGGCGGGGTTCGAGGCTGAAGGCGGCGGCGGAGGTGACGAAGTCGATGAGCAGGAAGCCCACGAAATAGACCACGAGCTTCTCGAAGCTGGCCGCGGAGGCCGCTTCCGGGTGGTAGTAGCGGTCGACGAAGAAGTTGACGATGCCGGCCACGAAGAGCAGATCGATGCAGGGCGAGACCAGGGGAAGAACCATCTGGAAGATGAGGATGTTGGGCAGAGCGAAGAGACCCATTGCCTTGTTGCGGATGAAGGCGGCGCGATGTTTCCACACCGCCTGCAGCGTGCCGAACGACCAGCGGAAGCGCTGGCGCATGAGTCCGCGCGCGTTCATGGGTGCCTCGGTGAAAGCCAGCGAGCGGTCTTCGTAATCGACCTTGTAGCCTTGCTCGAGAAGGTTCATGGTGAGGTCGGCGTCTTCGGCCACGGTGTTCAGCGGATAGCCGCCCGCGACCTTGACTGGCGCGGTGCGCCAAGCGCCGATGGCGCCGGGCACGACGGTGACGACATGGAAGAGATCCAGAGCGCGGCGCTCGAAGTTCTGGCTGGTGATGTATTCGAGGGCCTGCCAGCGCGTCCACAGGTTCAGGCGGTTGCCCACTTTGGCGTTGCCGGCGATGGCGCCGACCGACGGGTCCTGGAAGTGAGGAACGAGCTGGGAGATGGCGTCGGTGGCGATCACGGTGTCGGCGTCGATGCCGACGAAGATCTCATCGTCGATCCAGTCGAGCGCGTAGTTGAGCGCGGCGGCCTTGCCTTCGTTGCGCTTGGTGAGGACGCGCACGCGTCCGGCGGCGATTTCCTGTGAGTAGGCCTCAGCCGCCACTTCAGCCGTGCGGTCCCTCGATCCGTCATCGATGACGATGACGTGGAGGTTTTTGTAATCGGAGTTGAGCACCGACCGGATGGTGCGCACGATGACGGCTTCTTCGTTGTAGGCGGGGATGAGAACGGCAACGCGCGGCTGGTAATCCGGCGCGGCAACCGGGCGCCGCTTTAGGAGCCGATCGGTAACGGCGAAGAGGCCGACCAGGACGAGGCGCGTGCTCATGAGAATGTCGCCCAGGAAAAAGACCAGAACGATGAAGTTGGCGACGATGTCGACCGCGGAGAAGGCGATGGAGTCGGGAAGGGCGCGGACACGCTGCCAGAAGGTGATCGGAGGCATCGCCTGCGCCGTGGTCTTGCCCATCAGCGCTGAGACCGGAACCAGCGTGTAACCGTGTGTGCGTAGTGCATCGATGAGGGGCGCAAGCGCGGCCACCGTGTGCCTGCGGTCGCCGCCGCCGTCGTGCAGCAGGATGATCGAGCCGCGGAACTGCGGCTTGGTCTTCATGGTCTGCAACTGGCTGAGTACCGACTGGATGATCTCGTTCGGCGACTTGGGCGGATTCTCGTCCCAATCGTCGGTGTCGATCTTGCTGCCGATAATCGTCAGGCCGTCCTGCTGGATGCGCCACACCGGCTTGGCCTCGTCGTCGGTGTCGGGCTCCTCGTCGTTGTCGTAGGGCGGACGGAAATAGAGCGGCTGCACGCCCAGCTTGCTTTCGAACAGACGCTCGGTGAGACTGATCTCCAGGTCCAGTTGGCGGTACGAGATTTCGCTGATATCGGGATGGGTATATGTGTGGTTGCCGATCTCGTGACCTTCGCGAACGATCCTCCGCATCAGGTTGATGTTGTCCGACGCCTCGGCGCCAATGATAAAGAACGTTCCCTTGACGTTCTTCGCCCTCAGGATGTCGAGAATCTTCGGCGTCCACTGGGGGTCGGGGCCGTCGTCGAAGGTGAGCGCCAGCCTCTTGGGGTCGTACCCGTATTGCTCAATGGTGTAGGTGTGCGGATAGACATCCATGTGCTCGTCAACGATGAGTTTCTTGCGCGGATCGGGCTCGTCGGTGTCGACCTCGACGGTGCGCTTGCCGTTCTGCGGCAGGCCGGTCACGCGAAGAATATCCCCGTCGCCTTCGGTATCCACATCGTGGCCCGGCGGCACGCCCGGCTGCGAGGAGCCGAGTGCCTGAAGCGCATTCGGATCGCTGGGATGGTCCCAGACGTTCCATAGAGAACTGTCCTCCTCGCCCAGCCGCCACAAAGCAAAAGTTTGCAGTCCGAGTTGGCGCGCCGCACGCAGCTCGTCGAGGACTGTCACGCCGTCGAGAAACCACACGACGTGGCGCTCGTTCTTGTCCTCATCGATGTACTCGAAATGCGGATTCAGCGTGTCGTAGTCGAGGTCGAGATCGGCGTCGGCGTCCGAGGCGCGTGCCCAGGCATCGGAGACCGAGAGATTCTCGGTGTACACAACCCTCGGCTTGGCGTGGCGCTTGTCCCTGGCATCGGGGATGGTCAGCGTCCAGTCGTAACCGTAGTTGCCCAGTGCGCAGATGAGTTTCTGTTTGGGCACGACTTTCAGCACCCGCTGCAGATTGCCGATGAACCACGGCTGGCTGGCGACCGGTCCGGGGTCGCTGGTGGTTTGGTGCTGGTCGTAATTCATCAAAATCAGGCCGTCCGAGTTGGCGCCGATCTGCCTGAAATCGTCGTCGCTGGTGGCCACAGGCACATTGACGTAGAGCCGCAGGTTGTGCGCGTGCATCTCGGCGTAAAGCGCGCGCACAAACTTCAAGTAGGCGTCGTCGGCCTCGTCGGGAATGCCTTCGAGATCCAGCGACAGGCCGCGATACGCAGGGGATGCGAGGAGAAACCGGATGATCTGCTGACGGAACGCGGCGCTCTTGCCGGAGTCTCTCAAAACATCGCCCACTCCAGAGTCCCAGTCCTGGGTGTGGGGATTGAAGTTGTTCAGCAAGGGGAAGATTTCAGTGTCGGCGTGCTGCCTCTGAATCTCATTCTTGACCTTGCCCAAGTCGTCGGGATCGTGAATCGCATTTCCCTGAATCACGGGAAGCTCATGCAGGTTGTCGCCGCTCATCATCATCAGCGCGCCTTGCGGCGAATCAACGTGCAGCCACTGCGGGAAGAGCAGGTCGATCTGATGGACGTGCTCCTTGAGCGAGGAGAAGCTGCCGGCGTCGTCCTGCACGTAGTAGGCGGCGCGCAATCCTTCGCCTGTGTTCAACGGAATGTCGGAGGGTTTGCGGGTGGTTTTGCGGCGGGGGGGCAGCTGGCTTTTGGCGGCGCGCAGCAGGTTGGAGCGGTCGTCGCGCAGCGCGCGATAGTTGTGCTTGGGAATGGGAAGCAGCAGTTCAGGCAGGTGCTGGCTACGCAGAACGTTGAAGATGAAGCCGGCTACAACCAGCGTGGAGATGACGGCGACGGCGTCCAAAATACGCCGCAAGCGCTTCCAGCGCTTACGTTCCGGGTCGAAAAAGATTTGCCGGTTGGGCATGAGTGACGATGACTATAGGCTACGCGAAATCGGCAGGAATATTCTACGGTATACAGTACGAATCGTATGGAAGACGCCAAAGAGAGTCAATGGACGGGCTTGGAGCCGGGAAGGGGCTTCGGGACCGGGCGAGCGCGGGCCGTTTTTCACGTTGCGGTCGCTCTGGCGGCCGGCCTCGCGCTGCGTGTCTGGATGCTCGCAAAGTTCTTCGCAGTCAGCGGCGATTCTCTGGTTTATGGCGGCCTGGCCAAGAATCTGCTGCTCCACGGCCGCTACGCCCTCTCGCTGCCCAGCGGCGAGATGTATCCCACGTTGATCCGCTTGCCGGGCTATCCGCTCCTTCTCGCGCTGTGCTTCCGGCTATTCGGAATGGAGAACTACTTTTCCGCAGCGTGCGTTCAGGTGGCCCTGGATTTGCTGAGCTGCCTGCTGCTCGCGGATTTTGCGCGGCTCATTGCACCCGCGCACTCCAACCCTTCCGCCGCATTTTCGGCGCTTTGGCTTGCGGCGCTCTGCCCGTTTACCGCGTCGTATGCGGCGATTCCGCTCACCGAGACGGCGACCATCTGCATGCTGTCGCTGGCCATGTGGGCGATGGCGCGATTTCGCCGCCAGCCGTCGTGGAACAATGCACTTTGCTTCACCTTTGCCGTGACCTATGCGGCGCTGCTGCGGCCGGACGGCGCATTGGCCGCCGTGGCTTTTGCGCCGGCGCTATTCGCCGGACTTCCGCGAGGCGAAGGGCCGGGCAGGATTCAGGGTCGCAAGCTGGCTGTCATGACGGTGGTGTGCGCTGCGCTCGCGCTGGCGCCGTTTGGCGCGTGGGCGGCGAGAAATTGGCGAGTCTTTCACGTTTTTGAAGCGCTGGCGCCCAGGTCGGCAACCGATCCCGGAGATAGCCCGAATCCCGGATGGCAGCGCTGGGTGAAGACCTGGTGCCTCGACTTCGCTTCGACGTCCCAGATTTACTGGAACGTGGAGGGGGACAAGCTGGACGTAAGCGAGCTGCCCAGCCGCGCCTTCGACTCGTCCGCGCAATTTGCCGAGACGGCGGCGCTCGCGGCGAAATACAACAGCAACGGCTATGGGCTGACGCCGGAGATCGACGCGGGCTTCGCGCGGCTGGCCGAGGAAAGAATCGCCGCGCATCCCCTGCGCTACTACGTCTGGCTGCCGTTGGGGCGATTGGCCGATATGGCTCTGCGGCCGCGCGTGGAGAACCTGCCCATCGATCTCGATTGGTGGGTCTACGCGCACCACCACGCTGAGACGGAGTTCAGTTGGGCCTATGCGGGGTTGAATGCGGTGTACCTGTTGCTCGGCCTTGCGGGGCTCTGCCTTCGGCCGCGCTTCTGGGCAGCTCTCGCGGCATACATGGCGCTGCGCAGCGCGCTGCTGCTTACCATCGAGGCCCCGGAAACGCGCTACACGCTGGAATGCTTTCCCATGCTGATCGCCGCGGGCGCAGTGGCGATTACCGAGGGGCGAAATCGATGGATCTGCAAGCCTGCCATGGATAAGGACTCCGCGCAGTATTGACGGCTCCCTTCGTCAAGCGCAATAGGGGCCTCGTCAGGGGCGCAAGAAGCAAATCCTGTCGGTCCACCTCCATCTCCGGGTCCGCTTCGCCAGCTCAACGAGGGCGCGGACCTGGCCGCCGATATCGGCTGGGGAGATGGTCCTCTCATCGATGAAGATGACGCCGCCATGATGGCGGTTTTGCTCCGCCCATGCTTTCAGCAAAGGGGGAATCGTCCTGCGATCGTAGGTGACGAGCGTGAGTTTCTGAGCCGCTGCATTTCGCAGCATCATGGCGTCGTCGACGCCGAGGAAACTTCCATCCTCCCACTCAGCCATTGCGTGCACTGTCAGCCTGGGATTGCGGCGCCGTATCCCGGCCGCAACGGCAGGGGAGACGTGCTCATCGAGAAGCAACTCGAGCATGACTGTGCTTTCGGGCCCAGCCGGACTCGACAAGATTCGCTTGCGGCAGCATGCGCTTGAGAGCCAGGAAGTCCATGGCAGCATTTTCGGCCAGTGCCGCTTCGATTTCGCCAGGATAGGCCTCGGCATAGTTCACCGCTGCCGCCACCTTGGCGAGAGGCCAGCGAAGATGTCGAGCCACGGCCAGCTCTTCGCCTCTGTAGCTGCGAAGCAGAAGGACAACCTCCCAAACGGCGAGTGAGGTTCCTTGAATGCAGGCCTGGCGGCCGGCAGCGGAATCGCGGAAATCGATAAAGGCAAACTCCGACCGGCGCAATCCCTCTTCGACCAGCCGCGCACTGGTATCGCTCGGCGTCCAGCCGTGGCGGCTGGCCAGCCGCTTAAGCCGCTGCCCGCTTTCCGAGGGAAGCCTCATGCTGATAACTGTCGAATGCGCTGCGCACATAAAACCTCCTGTAACTCTTGTAAGGATTGTAGCACAATCGCCGATTGCAGCAGATACATTGGAGGTTCGGCCCAGGGCAATCGCATGAAGGTGTTTGGTCGGCGAATGTGATCCCTCTTTCCCCGCACCGGAGGAGCAGCGGTCGTTAGCCCCGCGCTTAAGCGTGGGGAAATGGGCGCAAACCAACCCCAAGCCCCGGAGGGGCGGCGGAATTCCATTGCAAAACCTCCCGACTGCACATTCATGCGATGGCCCCTGGGTTCCGGCAGCTTGCTTAACAGCCGGCGCCGGCTATCTTTCCAGGGAAAAAGCGTTGGGTGGCAAAGATTGATTCACTTTAATCTCCGTGTAGCGGCAATCCCTGGTCTGGCCGCCGCCCTGATCGAACAATTGCCGAAGGCTCACGCCCCGCTTCGTGTCCATCCACACGGTGACCTTGGGGATCGTCCTCCTCACCTTCTCGTCCTTGGCTACCAGGATCAGCTTTTCGGTTTTCACACCGTCGATCATTTCCGGCCCGGCATAAGTGATCTCCCACTTTTCCTCGAGCTCCGTGCCGCTGGCGCCGAAGCCGAGCATGAACCAGCCCTCATATTGATTGAATTTGTCCAGGCTGCTGGTGGTGTTAGTGAGTTTTTCGTACATCTGAATCTTTCCGCCCGCGCAGCACACGATGGTTTTAGGGACATCCCGGTTGTCGACCTTAGCGACGTGGACGCCCATCTTGAACGACGAACCACTGCGCTCGTAGTAGACGGTGCCGCTTTGCACCTCCTCGTCGGGGATGGGCTCTGTCAGCTTGCTGTCGAACCGGAATTCGGCCGACGTGGTGCGAAAGGATTTTGCGGCGGTATTCAGCTCGTCGAGGACGCGCCTCAAATCGTCGGCGCGTGCCGCATGCGGCTGCGCCAGCACGGCTGCCACGATTGCGAAAAAAGCGGATTTTGCTGCCAAATGCATGCGCTCCCTTTCGATTCTTTTATTCGATGCGGCGGCGAGCTGCGGCGCGGTGAAAAACCTAGCGATGGGCCCAAACCTTCCAAGCGAGATTTCCCTGGGCGTCGGTCACGGTCTCCCATCGCTCCACAAAAACGGCGTCGCCTGTGACCGGCTCGATAGCCTGGCGCAGAGCCTTCTTCACTTCGCTGTTCGAGGCTCCCCGAGGGATGTTCAGATCGGAGGCCTGCACGGTGACGATGACGCCGCGACCGGCAGCGACTACCTGTAGGGGGTGTCCCGGCGCCGGGAATGCGGACGGCCTGGCGCCGTAGTCCCAGTACTGCGGCGTGACGAAGATGAAGAGCAGAATCAACGTCACCATAACGTCGTAGTGGAACGATCCGCGCGGGTAGGTCCAATAGAAATAGCTGCTCAGGATCTGGGTGAAGCGGCGACTCTGCCGGGTTGCCGATCCGGTGGTTGCGGATTGGACTGGCGTAGCTCCGGGCGTGGATGCGGATGATGCCATCATGACTCCCTGACAATTCTATCGAGCCCACCCATATAAGGACGCAAGATTTCGGGAATCAGCACCGTGCCGTCGGGCTGCTGGTAGTTTTCGAGGATCGCCAGCCAGGTGCGGCCCACGGCCAGGCCGCTGCCGTTGAGCGTGTGGACGAACTCAGGCTTGGCCTTTCCGCCCGCTTTGTCCGATGCCGGCCGGTAGCGGATGTTGGCGCGCCGCGCCTGGAAGGCATCGAAGTTCGAGCAGGAAGAGATTTCGCGATAGAGATTCTGGCCCGGTAGCCAAACTTCGAGGTCGTAGGTCTTGGCCGAAGAGAAGCTGGTATCGCCCGTGCAGAGCAAAACCCGCCGATAGGGCAGGTTGAGGGCTTCCAGGATTTCTTCGGCATCGCGGGTCAGTTGCTCGTGCTGCGCGTCCGAGTCTTCGGGGCGCGTGAACTTGACGAGCTCGACTTTTTGAAACTGATGCTGGCGGATGATGCCGCGCGTGTCTTTGCCTGCGGCTCCGGCTTCGGCGCGGAAGCAGGGCGTGTAGGCGGTGAGCGAGATGGGCAGGCGCGCGCCGTCGAGGATTTCGTCGCGGTAGAGATTCGTCACCGGGACTTCGGCCGTCGGAATCAGCCAATGATCGCTGTCCCTGAATTCGCCGCGCGCGGCCCCATCGGCGTCGGCATCCGAGCAGCGAAACAGATCCTCGGCAAACTTCGGCAACTGCCCAGTGCCGAACAGGGACCTGGAGTTGACCATGAACGGCGGCAGCACTTCGGTGTAGCCGTGTTTGCGCGTGTGCAGATCGAGCATGAAGCTGATGAGTGCGCGCTCCAGGCGCGCGCCGGCGCCCATGTAGACAGCAAAGCGAGCGCCGCTCAACTTGGCGGCGCGCTCAAGATCGAGAATGCCGAGAGACTCGCCGATCTCCCAATGCGGTTTGGGTGTGAAGTCGAATTTGCGCTGCTCGCCCCAGGTCTTGACGACCTTGTTGTCAGCTTCCGAGGCGCCCACAGGGACTTCGTCGCGAGTGAGATTGGGGATGACAAGAAGCCGAGCAAGCATCCCTGTTGCGAAACCGTCTGCCTCCTTGTCGAGCTCGTCGAGCTTGTCTTTGAGGGCGCGAGTCTCGTCCATGACGGCCGCGGCCTCGTCGTGCTTGGCAGCCTTCTTTAGGGCTCCGACCTGTTGCGATAGCTCGTTGCGGCGCGCCTTCAACTGCTCGGACTGGGTGATGGCTTCGCGGCGGCTCTTGTCAAGCGCGCGAAAATCGCCCAGCAGCGCGGCCGGATCGACGCCGCGCGCACGCAGCTTTACTTCCACCAACTCCAGGTTGGCACGAACAAATCCTAAGTCGAGCATCCTGCAATCAGTCTAATACGAAGTGGGAGTTCCCCCGGCTCTACCGGAGGATATTACCTGATTCCTGCAACAGGAATGTCCTTGCGCGTTACTACGAGACTCTGGCGAATCTGTGGCACCCGGTTTTCTCACGCTGAAGCGTGGGGCTAGCGCAAAACCACACTTGGTATATCCCAGCAGGGACTAAAGCCCAGCGAGTTCGTGGGCGATTCTTCGGCCCAACTGAAGTCGTTCCCTTGTTACAATGCTTCTACGGGGAACCAGCAACTCTGGTTTTGCTAGCAAGCGATGCGCCTCGGGCGCGTTTGCTAGGACATTACTTATGCAGCCATCAATAAAGCCCGCCGAGGTTTTGAGCCGTTTGCGGCACGGGTAAGCTCGTGCCCTGACACGTTACACAGGTTGGAGCCGAGTTTGTGGACAGGTTCTCAGATCGCTCAGTCTCTTACTTTCTTGTTCCCTTGTTCCCTTGTTCCCTCGTTCCCTTGATCCCGTGCTCCCTTGCTCCCTTTCTGAACGAAAACCTCGTTAATCGCCTTGGCACCGTTCTTCATCGAGTAATGACTGAGAAAGAACGGATAGGTACGCGCGCTCATCGCGTCGCGCTCGGCCGGCGTCATGGCCAGCCATTTGCGCATCAGCCGCTCGACGCCCTCCAGGGTGTCATCGTCCACCAGGCCCACCTCCGCCTCCTGGATCTCGGACCAAATGTTCACTTGATTGCTAATTAGCACGGGACGATTGGCGGCAAGCGATTCCACGACCGCCACGCCGAAATTCTCTTGGTGCGACGGCAAGATAAATGCCTCGGCCCCGCGCAGCGCGCCCCACTTCAGATCGTCGGCGATGATCCCCGGCCAAATGATCCGCTCCGCAACGCCCAGTTGCGCCGCCAACCGCTCGAGTGCCGCTTGGCACCCGTTCCGATCGGGCCCCGCGATCACCAGATTCAAATCCGGCTGCTCGGGCGCGATTCGCGCAAACGCTTTCAACAGCAGGTCGCAGCCTTTTTTTTCGTGGATTCGCGCCAGATAAAGGAAATATCGCCGATTCCGCAGCCGCGGGTACGCCCGATAAAACGTCTCCATGGTCTCCGCGCGATCGCTCCCCGGTTCGTAAATGCCGTTGGGAAAGATGACCGCGTTCCACTCATGAGGACGAAAGCTGGTCTTTGCCAGCTCCGGCTCCAGCTTACTGGTAAAAAAAACCGCTCTGGCGTCGCGCAGTACGGCATATTGAATGGGCCAGTAGATCCGCTTTTTGAGATGCTTCAACGGGTACTTCTGGTTGAACCACGGGTCCAGCGCGCCATGAGGAAACACCCCATATGGTTTTCCTGCCTGGCGTGAAATCAGCCGCACCGCGACACCCGGAAACGTCCAGATGCCTTGCATCACCACCGCATCGAAGCGGGAGATGTTCCGGCGCAGCCACATCCACAGCCTTGGAGAAAGCCCATACCGGCCCAGCCACCGCTGACCAAGCGCATGAACGCGGCACGGCATGTCGGAAAGGAAAGCAGAACCAAGCGGATCCTGGCAAACCACTTCCATTGTGTCGCCGCCATCCGCATACGCACGCGCCAGTTGTCGCGTCACCTCGGGCGGGCCGCCCTCCACGGGCGAGAGACTTCCAATGACATGAAGAACATTCATAGGCTGCCTATCGGCCGCTGCCTGGCCGGCACCGTCATCTCCAGGTCACCGTGGGCATGATGTGCGTCTTGTCGACTCTGCTCTTGTAGCGAATGGCGAAGTGCAGCAAGGAATCGAGCAGCGATTCGCTGAGAAGATGGGGCGTGAGGCCAAGGTCGAGAAGCGCCGTGTGTTTGGCGTTGTAGTAGTGTTCTTCCTTTTCCACGCGCGGGTTCTCCACGTGCCGCACCTCGATCGGCATGCCTTCCGCGGTGCCCACTTTGTGCACCATCATCGCCAGATCGCAGATGCTGAACATCTCAGTGAACTGATTAAAGACCTGGAACTCTCCTCGCGCCGCGGGATTCGTCGCCGCCAATTCCACGCAGCGCACGGTATCGCGAAGATCCAGGAACCCCCGTGTTTGCCCCCCCTTGCCGTAAACCGTGAGGGGGTGGCCAACGGCGGCCTGAAGACAGAAACGGTTCAACACCGTGCCAAACACTTCGTCGTAGTCGAAGCGATTTACCAGCACTTCGTCACGCGACGTCTCGTCGGTGAGCACCCCATACACCACGCCCTGATTCAAATCCGTTGCGCGCAGTCCCCAGATCTTGCAGGCGAAGCGGATATTGTGGCTGTCGTGCACCTTGCTCAAGTGGTAGAACGAGCCGGCCTGCATCGGGTACGGCAGCCGATCCTCACGCCCGTTGTGCTTGATGGTGATGTAGCCCTCTTCGATATCGATGTTCGGCTGGCCGTACTCGCCCATCGTACCCAGCTTCACCAGGTGAGTATCCCGGTTGAACTCCTTGATGGCGAAAAGCAGGTTCAGCGTGCCCGCGACGTTGGTCACCTGCGTCATCACTGCATGTTCGCGGTCCATCATGGAAAACGGAGCCGAGCGCTGCTCCCCGAAGTGCACGATCGTTTCCGGCTCGAACTCCCGCATCACGCGCCGCACAAATGAGTAGTCGCAGATGTCGCCTATGTAGACGGGAATCTTCTTGCCTGTCAATTCGTGCCAGCGCGCGGTGCGTTGCCGGATCGGCGCGATCGGCGTCAGCGTGTCGACGCCTAACGTCACGTCCCAGTGGCGCCTGATCAGGCTGTCGGCGATCGCCACATCGTGCCCGCGCTCGGAAAGATAAAGCGCCGTTGCCCAACCACAGTAACCGTCGCCGCCAACCACCAAGACCTTCACGAGCGACCCCTCCCGGATTCCCGTTTCTCAGACCCCATGAATGTCTCGGGCATCGATCGCCTATTGGATAGAGCTTCGGGAATAACTTTCAAAGTCAGTGCGGCCAGTGTACGTGGCGGGACCCGATTCGACCAAGTGACTTTTGGGGTAGGGCATTGCATCGCTTTGGCAGCCGATATTCAGCCTCATGGGAGGAGGACGAGCCCAAGCCACGCACGAAGCGTGACCAAACGCAAAAAAGCCCCCTCCGCGGGTGCGCGGAATGGCCTTTTGCCGTTGAACCGGAGATTCTGCGGGGGATCGGCTTACTTGAAGGAAGCGATGGCGCTGGCCTCGTCGTCGTAGATGTCGAAGACGGTATACAGCTTGGTCAGCTGCAGCAGGTCGTGAACCTTCTTGGTCAGCTTGAGCAGCTTGAGCGTCGCGCTCTGGTTCTTAGCCGAGGTGTATGCGCTTACCAATTCGCCCAGTCCCGAGCTATCGATGTAGTTCACCTCGCCCAGATCGAGCAGGATGCGCCGCTGTCCTTTGCCGATCAGGTCGCGAATCGAGTCGCGCAATTGCACGCTGCCTTCGCCCAGGGTGATTCGCCCACTTAGGTCTAGGACGGTTACGCCGTCCACTTCACGGGAAGCTATTGCAAGTGCCACGGAAAATCCTCCTTGTCGGTACTTTGGTTATACCATCTTTGCCGCCGCCAGCTCGCGGAAAACTCCGGGCCGGGCGCAAGCGCCGGCCGGACCGCAAATCAGCCTCCTCCCCCATCGTGGGGCTTGGTTTCGCTCGCCGGCGCCAGGTGCTTGATGAGCGTGAGCTCGGTTCCGGGATGCAGTTGACGGAAGTGTACCTCATCCATCAGGGAGCGGATGAGGAAGATGCCGCGGCCGGAGCCGCGTTTCAGGTTTTCGGGTGCTGTGGGGTCGGGCAGATGGTCGGGATCAAAGCCGTGTCCCTGATCGGCAATGACAAAGATTAGGTTCTTGCCGGTATTCTCCATGGAAACGTCGATGTGGAGCGCCGGATTGTAGTCGTTGCCGTGCAGCACGGCGTTGATCGCCGCCTCATGAACGGCCATGGCGACGTGAAAGCGCGAGTCCTCGTCGAGGCCCGCCTCGGTGGCCAGCCGGTCCGCGGCGGCTTCCACCTCGCCAACGCTTTCCATGGTGGAGCTCAGCCGGAAGCTCCGCCGTCCTCGATTCGGTCCGCTCACCGGGCTCTAATCCGCCTCCGCCGATATGCCTTGCCCGCGCCACTCCGGCACCATGAAGCTTTCTGGCAGTTTTCTAGCCTGGACGCCGCCGTGTCAAGCGATCCTCCCCGGCTACAGGCCTCGAAGGGAATACACTCAACCTATGGAACAGCACGCGCCAGTCCGCGTCAGCCTGACCGCCCTGCTTGGCACTCCGGTAACGGATGCCAAGGGGCAAATGCGCGGCCGGCTCAAAGACGTGGCCGTGGCCACCGGCCCCGACGGGGGCAGCGTGGCGGGATTAGTGATCAAGACGCGTGACGGTCTGCGGCTGGTTCCTGCGCAGGAGGTCATGGAAACTCCAACTGGCACCCTCGAACTGCGCTCCGTGGAAGCCCTGACTCCCCTCAAGGATGAGAGCAACTCTCTCCTGCTGCAGCGCGACTTGGTGGACCGACAGATCATCGATATCAATGGGCGGAAGGTCGTCCGCGTGAACGACGTGGACCTGGAGTGGACCGGCCAGAGCGCGGCTCACACGTTGTGCGTGGCGGAAGTCGAAGTCGGCCTGCGAGGCGCCTTCCGCAGGGTTTTCAAGGGAGTCCTGCCGCGCGCCAGGCTCGAGTCCGTATCGCGGAAATTCCGCGCGCGCGCGATCCCGTGGCAATTTGTCGACGTCATCGAGCCCGACACGGCGCGGCGAGTGAAGTTACGCATCGAGCATGAGCGATTGGCGGAGATTCACCCCTCCGAGCTGGCCGACATTCTGGAAGACCTGGCTCCGGCGGAGCGCGAGGCCATCTTCACTTCGCTCGACGAAGAGGTGGCTGCAGAAACGCTAGAAGAGGTCGAGCCCAAGCTGCAGAAGGCGCTGCTGGAAAAGCTCGACGAGGAGCGTATCGCCGACATCGTGGAAGAGATGGATCCCGGCGCCGCGGCCGACCTGCTCTCCGAGCTGCCCGAGGAGCGATCCGACGCCATCCTGGAAGAGATGGAGCCGGAGGAGCGGCAGGAAGTGGCCGAGCTACTGGAGTTCGACGAGGACTCAGCTGCCGGCTGCATGACCACCGATTTTGTCTACCTCGGAGTGGACGCGGCGGTCGCGCAGGCGGTGCAGGCGCTGCGCAGCTTCGACGGCGACCCGGAAAGCGTTACCGAGGTTTTTCTTCTCGACGAGAAGCGCGTGCTGCGCGGGGCTGTGCCCCTGGAGCGGCTGGTCATGGCGCAGCCGGAAACGCGCTTGAACGTGCTCAGCGACGCACGGGTGATCTCGTGTCCGGCCGACACGCACCAGAATGAGCTGGCCGAAATCTTCGACAAGTACAATCTGCACGCATTGCCCGTTGTCGATTCGCAGAACCGCATGGTGGGCGTGGTGCAGGCCGAGCAAGTGATTAGCTTTCTGCGCGAAAAACTCTGACTCACTCTTTCCGTTTTGTGTACCTGCCCTTATCTTCCTCGGCGAG
>Ga0187784_10000098_pt1 | contig 53114 bp, 46 predicted proteins | sample 1015_SJ02_MP15_2_FD_132964 | JGI IMG/M metagenome (GOLD analysis project Ga0187784, IMG submission 132964) | Tropical peat soil microbial communities from peatlands in Department of Meta, Colombia - 1015_SJ02_MP15_20_MG | ecosystem: Environmental > Terrestrial > Soil > Wetlands > Peat | place...
CATTCACGATGTCCAGCCCAAAGCGCTCCTTCCAGGTTTCGCCGATATGCGGCGGCAATGGCTCGCCCGCCGAGAAGCAAAGCCGAAGCCTCCGTGAGCTGTTCTCGCGCGTGCATTCCAGGTCGGCCAGAATGGCCGCGTACAGGGTCGGCACGGCGTAGAACATCGTCGGCTGATAGCCGCGCAGCGTCTCAAAGACCGTCTGCGGCGTCGGCCGCTCGGGATAGAAGACCGAGGTTGCGCCGACCGCCATCGGACAGAAGATCGCGTTGCCGAGGCCATAGGAGAAGAACAGCTTCGCGGCCGAGAAGACCACGTCGTCTTCCTGGATGCCTATCCGGTCCTGTCCGGCGCCGCGCGCCATGACCATCGGGCTCGAATGCACATGCATGACCCCCTTGGGCATTCCGGTGGTGCCGGAGGAATAGAGCCAATAGGCAACCTCGTCGGATGATGTTCGCGTCGGCGTCGATCCTTCGTTTTCGGCTGCGAGGAGCCGCTCGAGCCGCGGCGCGGAGTCCGGCCCGCCACCGACCACGACGATGCCGTTCAGCGAAGGCAAGTCTCTGCCAGCTTCCTGCACCTGGGGGAGGAGCGCAGCCGACACGAACGCAACCTTCGCGCGGGAATCGTCGAGGAGATAGCGGTACTGGTCGACGGTGAGCCGCGTGTTGAGCAGTACCGGAACGATGCCAGCGCGAATTGCGCCCCAGAACAGGATGGGAAAATCGACGGTGTCGAGCATGATCATTGCGATGCGGTTTTCCCGCTCGACGCCCATGCGGGCCAGCATCGGACCAACCCGGGCCGCTGCCTCGCGCAGCTCGTTATAGGTGAGGTTCCTGAACGGATCGATGCACGCCGTCTTGCCGCCGCGCCCTTCGGCGACGTTGCGATCGACGAAATCCACGGCAGCGTTGTAGTCGTGCGCGGTGGTCATTGCGGGTCCACCATTATTTTAAGGCTAAAATAACGCGTGGCTCGGCAAGCACTCCTTGACTTAGGTCATGGCGAGCGGCGCACCTCGTCGATCTGCTTCAATGCGAGAAAACAGCGACTTTGGCGGGGCTCGCCCCGGCGGGGGAGGCGTTCATGCAGAAAGATGGCCCGCGGCCCAAGAAACAGATCCTGCGGCTGAAGCTGAATGGGCGCTGGCGAGAGGACGCCGTGGCGGAGAACACGCTGCTCATCGAATATCTGCGCGATACCGCCCGGCTGACCGGCACAAAAGCCGGTTGCGACGGCGGGGAATGCGGCGCCTGCACCATCATCGTCGATGGCAAGGCGGTGCCGTCGTGCATCATGCTCGCGATCCGCTGCGCAGGGCGCTCGGTCGAGACGATTGAAGGGCTTGCGGCACAGGGGCGCCTCAGCCGGCTGCAGCAGGCCTTCCACGAGAAGCTCGGTGCGCAATGCGGTTTTTGCACCCCAGGTATGATCATGGCGGCTGACGCGCTGCTGCGCCACAATCCGCATCCCGACGCGAGCGAGATCCGAACCGCGCTTTCGGGTAATCTCTGCCGCTGCACCGGCTATGTGAAGATCATTGAATCCGTGCAGACGGCCGCCGGAGCAACGCCATGAGGGGCGAGCAACCGGGCGACGGCAGATTGCGCGGTGTCCCGCTGATCGACGGCGTCGAGAAGGTGACCGGCCGCGCGCGCTATACGGCGGATCTGGAGCATGCCGATGCGCTCGTGGGACGCATCTTCCGCAGTCCTATCAGCCACGGCGAGATCGTGCGCCTCGATGTCACGAAGGCACGCGCGCTGGACGGGGTCCTGGCGGTCGTGACCGGAGACGATTGTCCGCACACCTACGGGGTGCTGCCCGTCGCGATGAACGAATATCCGATGGCGCGCGGACGGGTGCGCTATCGCGGCGAGCCGATCGCGGCGGTCGCCGCAATCGACGCCGAGACCGCGGCGCGCGCGCTCGCGCTGATCGATTTCGAGGCGCGTGAGCTGCCGGCCTATTACACGTCCGACGATGCGCGCGCGCCGGACGCGGTGCTGTTGCACGACAACAAGCCCGGCAATCTCGAGCGCGAGGTGCATCACGAGTTCGGCGACCTTACGCAAGGCTTTGCCGCCGCCGACCTCGTTCGCGAGGACCGGCTGAGCTGCGCCGAGATCAATCACGGCCAGATCGAGCCGCACGCGACCCTCGCTGAGTTCGATCCGCTGACCGGCCGCCTGACGGTGCAGAGCGTGTCCCAGGTCGGCTACTACTTGCACCTGATGCTCGCGCGCTGCCTGGAGCTCGATACGTCGCGTATCCGCGTCATCAAGCCATTCATCGGCGGCGGGTTCGGGGCGCGGGTCGAGGTGCTGAACTTCGAGATCATCAACGCGCTGCTCGCGCGCGCCGGCTCCGGCAAGGTCATGATGGAGCTCACGCGCGAGGAGACCTTCCTCACGCATCGCGCGCGGCCGCAGACCGACATCAAGCTGAAGCTCGGGATGCGGCGCGATGGCAAAATCACGGCCTGTGCCTGCGAGGTCGTGCAGCGCGGCGGCGCCTATGCGGGCTACGGGATCGTGACGATCCTGTACGCCGGCGCGCTCATTCAGGGCCTCTACGATATTCCGGCGATCAAATACGACGGCTATCGCATCTACGCCAACCTGCCGCCATGCGGCGCGATGCGCGGCCACGGCAGCGTGAACACGCGTCATGCGTTCGAGTGCCTGCTGGACCGCATGGCGCGCGAGCTTGGGCTCGATCCGTTCGCGGTCCGACGCGCCAACCTGTTGCAGGCGCCGACGCGAACGCTGAACGACCTGATGGTCAACAGCTACGGCATGGCCGAGTGCCTCGACCAGGTCGAGAAGGCGAGTGAATGGCGCGCGCGGATCGGGAAGATGCCGCGCGGCAAGGGCCTCGGGATGGCCTGCTCGCACTATGTCAGCGGCGCCGCGAAGCCCATCCACTGGACTGGCGAGCCGCACGCCGTCGTCAACGTGAGGCTCGACTTCGACGGTGGGATCACGGCGCTGACCGGTGCGGCCGACATCGGTCAGGGCTCTTCGACAATGGTCGCCATCGCGGTCGCAGAGACGCTCGGGATCGCGCTCGAGCGCGTCCGCGTCGTCTCCGCCGACACCGCCATCACGCCGAAGGACAACGGCGCCTACTCGTCGCGCATCACCTTCATGGTCGGCAATGCGGCGATCGACGCGGCGAGGAAGCTCAAGGCGATCCTCGCCGCGGCCGCCGCGAAGAAGCTCGACGCGCGTCCCGAGGACATCGATTGCACCGGCGAGACGTTCCACGTCAGCGCCGGCAGTCAGTCGCAGCTGTCCTTTGCGGATGTCGCCAGGGAGGCGCTGGTCGATCGCGGCGCGATCACGGTGACGGGCTCATTCACCTGCCCGCCCGAAGCGCAGGGCGGCAGGCATCGCGGCGGAGCCGTCGGATCCACGATGGGGTTCAGCTATGCGGCGCAAGTGGTCGAGGTGAGCATCGACGAAGCGACCGCCCATGTGAGCGTGGACAAGGTCTGGGTCGCATTGGACTGCGGCCGCGCGATCAATCCGCTTGCGGTCGAAGGCCAGATCGAGGGATCGGTGTGGATGGGCATGGGGCAGGCGCTGAGCGAGGAAACGCACTATGCGGAGGGCCTGCCGGTCCACGCTAGCATGCTGGAGTATCGGATTCCGACCATCGCGGAGTCGCCGCCCATTGAAGTCCATATCGTGGAGAGCCGTGACCCGAATGGTCCGTTCGGCGCCAAGGAAGCGAGCGAAGGCGCGCTTGCCGGCTTCCCGCCAGCGCTCGTCAACGCGATCGCGAACGCCATCGGCGTCGATCTCGACGCGTTGCCGGCGACCCCGGACCGCATCATGCAGGCCCTCGTGGAACGGCGGCGTGCGGCACGCCTCGCCGCGATGCGGAGGGCCGCGTCGTGACAGCGCCGCTCCCCGAAATCCGCCTTGCGCGGCCGCGCGACATTCAGTCCGCCATCGCGGCCCGGCGTGATCTGCCGAACAGCTGCTATCTCGCGGGCGGGACAGATCTCATGGTCAATGTCCGCCATGGCCTGAGCAAGCCGGAGCATCTGGTCGACCTCTCAGGCGTGACCGAATTGAACGGGATCGCCGAAACCGCGGCCGGGCTGCGCATCGGCGCGGGCGTGACCATCGCGACGCTTGTGCAAAGCCTCGATGGCGGCGGAGCACATCGCGCCGTGCGGCAGGCGGCAGAATCGATTGCCGGCCCGGGCCATCGCGCGTTGGGAACGGTTGGCGGCAATCTCTGCCTCGATACCCGTTGTGTCTACTACAATCAGAGCGAATGGTGGCGGCAGGCCAACAGCTTCTGCCTCAAGCGCAATGGCGATGTCTGCCATGTTGCCCCGGAAGGGAAGCGCTGCCACGCGGCATTCACCGGCGACCTCCCGCCAGCGCTGCTGGTCCTCGGCGCCGAAGTGGAGATTGCCGGCGCGCCGAACGGGCGCCGGATCGCGCTCGGCGATCTCTATGCCGAGGATGGCCGCGCGCACCTCAGGCTGGTCGACAATGAGCTGATTGCCGCCGTGCATCTGCCGCCGAGCGCCGCGCGCTCGGCCTACGAGAAAGTGCGCCTGCGCGGCGCGATCGACTATCCACTCGCCGGCGTCGCGGTCGCGCTCGCGGCGACCGACGGCATGGTGCGCGAGTTGAAGATCGCGCTGACCGGCACCAATTCTCGCCCGTTCTTGCTTGCCGGTACGGACGCATTCGTCGGCCGGCCGCTGGACGAGAAGTCGCTGCAGGATATCGAACGCCTGGTGCAGAAACAGGTCCAGCCGATGCGGACGACCGTAACGCCCGCGCACTATCGCCGGCTCGCCGCATCGGCGCTCGCGCGTCGCACGGTGGCGAGGCTGGCTGCCGAGGCCACCGCGTAGCGCGGGTCACTCCGCAGGCGGGATGACAGCGGTGGCCTCGAGCTCGATCTTGCCCGGCGCATCGAGCAGATCCGCAACGAAGATCATGCTCATCGCCGGATAGTGCGTGCCCATCAGGCGGCGCCAGACGCGTCCGAGTTCGGATCGTGCCTCCAGGTAGGCGGGCTTGTCGATGCAGTAGGCGGTCATCCGGCAGATGTGGTGCGGCGCGCCCCCCGCCTGTGCCAGTACTGTGAGGATATTCTTCAGCGCCTGCTCGAATTGCGGAACCAGCTGGTCGCTCTGGAACTGCTGCTGCGCGTCCCAGCCGACCTGTCCGGCAACGAATACGATGCGGCCGGCAGGCACGACGATTCCATTTGCGTACCCAATGGGCGCCGCCCAACCGGGCGGCAGAAGCACTTCGCCAGACATCCAGGTCGCCTCCCTGAAAGAGCCGTCAGCGGCTAATGCTGACGGATCTATGCGCCGTCTGTCATGACATAGGTCAAGCAGGGGTATGGCCAGCCCGGCAAAGGGTGCGCGCGAGCGGCTCCTGCTCGGGGCCGAGGCTAGCGGATGCGGTGCGCTCCCGCGCCGGAATGGTTGGCAGACGGCAGATGCCCCGCGGCTGCGCGATCCACGAGCTTCAACATCGTCGCAAGCGTGATCGATCCGAGCGTCGCGCGCGCGGTGTCACCGACCTCGTGCAGCACCCGCAGCAGGGCGCCGCCCTCCGCGGTGGAATGCCCGGCATCGAGCGACGCCGAGCCCGTGTCTTCGAACAGCTGGATCACGTCGAGCAAGGTCGTGCGGCGCGGATTGGCGCTGAACTGGTAGCCGCCGCGCGCGCCGCGCGCGGCGCGAACCAACCCGGCCCTCCCAAGGACATTCATGACCTTCGCAAGGTGATGACTCGAAACGCCATACTTCTCGCCGATCTCCCCGACCGAAAGCTGACGGTCGGCGCTTCGGGCCAATTCCAGCAAGGCGAATACGGCAAGCTGGCTCGAGATCTTCGGCTTCATCGGATCCGACGACTGCGCTGAGAGCGCGCCTCTTGCGGCATCACGGTGCGTTCGCACGTCATCAGTCGAGATCCATTTCGAGTTGAATATAGGGGCCCGCCATCATCCCTTCGCTGCGGAAGAAGCGCAGTGGGAGAAGGTCGTCACGCGCAACCATGGTCCGCATCTTCTTGACGCCGGCCCGGCGAAATTCGGCGGTGATGGCGTCGAACATCGCCCCCCCGACACCGGCAAGGCGCGCCTCCGGATGGACCGAGAGTCCGAAGACCCAGCCGCACGGAGCGGAGCCAAACTCCCAGGCACGCACTTCCCCGATGATGAAGCCGAGAATCGGCTCACCTCGGCCGTCGGTACGCCGTGCCACCAGAAAGAACCGGCCGGACAGGCGGGGCTTGCCATAGAGCGCGAAGAGGCTCTGCCAATACGCCTTCTTGGCAATCCCGGTGACGCGCCGGTCCAGCGCGACGACGTAAGGCATGTCGGCCGCCTGCACCCGGCTGATGCGGACGGCATCGCGCCGCTCGGCCGTGCCGGCTCTCCTGGTCGGCGTTGTACGCCCCGCTCTCTTCATCCGCCCACCTTCGGCTCAGGAACATACCGTAGTCGGAAAATGCGCATTTCGGTACTAGTATAAATTCGTCCATTTGGCCGGGTTTGCACCGCCGTGAATCAGCATCTTCTTCCGCCAAATCGCGCCGTGCCGGAGCAGCCGGCATGAGCTGCGCCAGACCGGAGGGCGGGAGGATCTGGCGCACGGCCGATGCGCTACATGTCGACGTGCGCGGTCTCGAGCCGCCCGAGCCGATGGTGATGATCCTGCAGCTGATCGACGGTGGCGAGGCCGGCTCGCCGCTCATCGCACACCTCGATCGCGAGCCGATCTTCCTCTATCCGGAACTCGATGATCGCGGCTGGGCGCACGAGATCATCCCGAGTGCCTGCGGCGACACCGCGTGCGACCACGAGGTTCTGCTTCAGCTCGTGCGCCTGGGGTCATGAAGATTGCGGCGACCTTCCTGTCCGGCGCGAAGAGCCGGCTGCTGCCAGCCTCGGTCCCATTCCGCTTCTTTGCCGCAACCGCGATCTTCCACGTCCTGGCCTGGGCCGCCCTTCTGGCGGACACCAATGCGACGCCGCGCTTTGGCGGCGGGCTTGGGCCAACTCTCTCGGCGGTTCATCTTTTGACGCTGGGCACCTTGACGGCAACGGCGATCGGCGCGTCCGCGCAGCTTCTGCCGGTCGCCACGCGGCGCACGCTGGCGGCGGTCTGGCCGATCAGGCTTGTCTTCTGGCTGTTCGTCCCCGGCATCATTGCCCTGGCGGCCGCCATGTACACCATGCAGCTCCAGCTCGCGCTCCCGGCCGCGCTCGTGACGAGCGCAGGACTCGTGCTGTTCGCGGCGCTGCTTGCCGACAATCTGCGGCGAGCCGACAGCCTTCCGGTGGTTGCCGCCTTTGGCTGGGCCGCACTCGTGTCGCTCGTGGTCCTCGCCGCGCTCGGCGTCGTGCTCATCGCGGATTACCAGACCGGCGTGCTGCCGAATCACGCCGCGGCCGCCTTGGCTCACATGATCCTTGGCGGCTTCGGCTTCATGGGCCTGCTGGCGCTCGGGTTCAGCCATGTCCTTGTGCCAATGTTTGCGCTAGCGGCCGCGCCCGCCAAGGCGCCTTCGTTCGTCGGGCTGATGCTCGCGGTCCTCGCGGTCGTGCTCGGGGCTGTCGGCGCACTCGCTGACAACAGCATCGTGCTGACGATCGCAGGCCTCGTCGGGATTGCGGCTGCCGGAATGCATATCTTTCTAATGCAGCGGGTGCTCGCCGCCGGCATGCGCAAGCGGCTCGGACTTTCGTTCGTGCTGGTTCGTTGCGCCTGGGTGCTTCTGCCAACGACCCTCGTGGTCGGGCTTGCGGCGCTCCACGGCTATGCGGGTCCGAACGGCGCGACGCTGTTCGCCTTCCTGCTGCTCGATGGATGGCTGCTCACTTTCCTCCTCGGGATGCTGCAACGCATCTTGCCGTTTCTCGCCTCGATGCATGCGTCCCGCGGCGCGGCGGGCACCCCGGTGTTGCTGTCCGAGTTGGCGGCGTCCGCGCCGCTCAAGCTGCACGCCGTGTGTCACGGCGCCGCGCTGATCTTGATCGCCATTGGGATCGCGGCAAATGTCGGAGTGCTGGTCATGGTCGGCGCCGCCGCCGGCCTGGTCGGGGCGTTTGCCTTTGCGTGGTTCACCGCGGCCGTGACCCGTCGGCTGATCGGCACTGGCTGATTTCCGCTCGAGCGCGGTCGGGCAGCCTCACGCCAGTGATCGCTCGAAACAGAGCTGCGGCGCGGGCGCGAAGCCGCAGCGATCAAGGAATGCCGCGATTTCATGATCGTGCCAGTCGATCTCGGTACGAATGCTCTCGACGCGCAGCGTCGCGAGATTGACGAGCAATTGCGACAGCAACGCGCGCCCAATCCCCTGATCGCGGCAGTCGGGATCGACACCGATCGTGTCCATCACGGCGGTCGGCTCCACGCGGCCGAATTCACCGAGATCGACGCGCGCCATAATGAAGCCCACCACGGCACCCTCCCGCTCGGCGATCAGGGAGACGCGTACGTCAGTGTCATGCACCGCGTCGGTGAACTTCTGTTTGAAATATCCGGTGCGGTCGCGCCCGGTGATCCTGCGGTCGATCGCGATCAGCGCGTGGAGATCGTCGTCCGCCATGGTGCGGACCGGAATGCGGTCGCGCGCGAGCGGGCCAAAGTCGGCGTTCGGCGGGCGGCCGTAGTTGATTTCCGCGGCATCGCCGACGCGCGCCGGGATCGTCACATTGCTGCTTTTGCTCATGCGCCCCGTCCCTTCGCTCACACGTCCTCGAGAACTTCTTCCAGCGGTTCCGCCACCGATCGCTCGAGAGCCGAGCGCGCCGCGAGGCGAAAATCCGCCATTTCGAAAAACTTCAAGAGCGAGCCGTTCGTCCAGGCCGCTTGTGACTGCAAAGAAGCAACCCCACGCTCGCATGCCCGCCGCACGAGCTCAGCCATCAGCTCCTGACCGACGCCGATCCTTTGGCTTTGTGGCTCGACGCCAACGACGTCCAGCACGGCAATTGCCTGCGGTCGGCCGAACTCTCCGGACAATATGCGCGCGCATGCAAAACCTCGCAGCGTACCGCCGCGCATGACCCCGATGTGAATGAATCCTTCCGGCCGTTCACGCGCCGCGGCGAACCGCGTTTCGAAGAAGCGGCGGCGCCCCCGCCCGGTCAAACTGCGATCGATCGCCGTCACACGTTCAAGGTCGCCAATTGCGAGGTCACAAATGCTGCGATCGAAAGCGAGCGGGGCGGTCGCCATGAGCAAGTCTCACGCGTTGTCGGAATATTCTTGGTACAGCTGGGCGTCAGTGTCCGCGTCGAGCAGGTCGTCGAGCATGGGCACCAGCGCCATCTCTTCCTTCTGCACATGCGCGAGCATCCGCTCGCTCAATTCCTGACCAAGGCTGCAAAACGCATTCCACTGCACCTGGTCGAAGCCCTGCGCGAGGCCTTCGCGCGCAAGCGCGGTCAGGCGCCTGCCGAGCGGGCGCATCGCATTGTGCTCGTCCGTCAGATGCGCCGCTATCTCGGTGTCGCCCACCTCGGCCAGACGGGTGAACAGCTTCGCTTCCTCGAAGGCGAAATGACGCTCCACCTCCGGTTCGAAGCCGGTCGAGAGGTCGCCGAGGAGCTGCGCGAGGGCGGGATCCTTCACGTCCGGCGGACCGCGGCGGTGACGCGCCACCACCTGCTCGAGGCGCTCCATCAACGCAATCGTCGCGCAGTGCTCGTCGTGGAGCATCTGACTGACACGGTGGGCGAAGGTCGCGAGCATGATCAGGAATGCAATTGCTGATATTTGGCGAGAAGGTCGTCCGGGCTCTCCTGCCAATCCGGGTTCGGCACAATGCAGTTCGCCGGGCAGACGAGCTTGCATTGCGGCTCATCTTCGGCACCGACGCATTCGGTACACTTCATCGGGTCGATCACATACAGCGGATCGCCGGCCGAAATTGCCTTATTCGGACAGACCGGCTCGCAGGCATCGCACGCCGTGCATGGTTCGACGATCATCAAAGCCATTGCAGCCCCCTTTCGCTCATGCCGCCGTCGACAGCCTCTCGAGGGCTGCAAGCTTTTCGAAACGGTAGGCGCCCCACAGCGCCGCCCCGATCGCGCCGGCGTAGATCGCGTCGGGGTGGCTGCGGATCGTCGCCTTCATGTCCTTTATTCTCGCAACATCCTCTTCCAGCGCCGCGACCAGCCCCTTGTCGAGCGCAAGCCCCCCCGTCACCATCACGACGCCTTTCGTCACGCCGATCGATTTCAGCAGCTTCGAGAGTCGCCCTGCCATCGACAAATGGATGCCCTTGAGAATGTTCGGCGCCGTGATGCCACGCGATACCATGTTGATGACGTCGGTCTCCGCGAGCACCGCGCAAATGCTGCTCACGACCTCCGGGTCATCGGCCTGCCGCGACAGCGTACCGATCTCGTCCTGCGCGATGCCGAGATAACGTGCGATGTTCTCCAGAAACTGACCCGACCCCGAGGCGCACTGGCTGGTCATCTTGTAGCTCAGCACTTTGCCGCGCTCGTCGATCGAGATCGCGCGGCCGTGTAGCGCGCCCACGTCCAGCGCGGCACGCGATTCCGGGTCGAGATAAATCGCGCCGCGCGCGTGTGTCGTCATCGAATAGAAATGACCGGTGTGGAACGGCACACCTTCGCCCTCGCCGGTGGTCGCGACGTAGCGCACATCGCCCTCGGCAACGCCCGCGTCGTTAAGCACGTGATCATATGCGACACGGGCAAGCTCCATCGGGTCGCGCTGCCGAATGCGCAGCGTCGTGCGCGACAGCCACTTCGTGTCCGCCCCTTCGACCTGAAACAGCGCTGCCTTGACGGCGCCGGTGCCGACATCGATGCCCGCTGCGAGTGTCATGCGGCAGCTCCTTCCATCCTGGCGCCGCCCTCATGCGCGCGGCGCGCAAATTCCGCGGCGCCGAGAGCGCCGGTGTAGATCGACTCCGGATTGATGTTGATCGTCACCTCTCCGTAGTTTTCCCTGATCAACTTGCGCAGTTCGCGCACGGCGGCCTCATTCTTCGCCACGCCTCCGGTAAAGGTGAACTCGTCGGTGACGCCGCCGGATCGCGAGATGATCGAGATGGCCCGCAGGATGATCGCGCGATGCAGGCCAGCGAGGATGTCCTCGCGCTTCTCTCCGAGCGAGAGGCGATCGCGCAGCTCGGCGCCGGCGAACACCGTACAGGTCGAGTTGATCCGCGCGGGTCGATCGGACTTCATCGCCAGCGGCCCCAATTCGTGCAGGCCCATGTTCATCTCGTCCGCGATATACCCGAGATAGCGGCCGCAACCGGCCGCGCAACGATCATTCATCTGGAAGTTTTCGACAATTCCATGGGAGTCGACCTGAATACCTTTGGTATCCTGCCCGCCGATGTCGAGCACCGTGCGGGTCTTCGGATACATCATGTGCGCGCCGAGACCGTGGCAGAGGATCTCGGAGCGGATGTGCTCCTTGGAGAAGGGCAGCGTCACACGGCCATAGCCGGTCCCGACCAGGTAGGCTTCCTGAAGCGGAATGCCGAAGGTACGCTCGATGGTCGGCAGCACGGCGCTGGTCGCGGATTTGAGCGCCGGCTCGATTTCCAGAACACGCGCGAGCGCGCGGCGAAACTTGTCGTCCAACCCGCCCGCAGGAGGACGGTTCTCAACGTCGATGATCGACTTGTCGTACACGTTGAGCAGAAGGTCGTAGGGAAGGCCCGCGACGCGCGCGACGTCCTCGGCGTGGGCGTGATAGCGCGAGCCGGCCACGTCGCGGAAGAAGTCCGACTTGCGTTTGGCGCCGGGCGCGTAGAGCTCCGGCGCCTCGGCGCGCAGCCGCGCGAAGACTTCGGCGAGAGCAGCCTTCACGCCGGATTCGCGCCCGGCGAACCGCTCGCCCTTGACCAAGCCGACACAGGTCTGCTCCAGGTCGCCGAGTTGCTCGAGAAATTGCTCGAGACGGAACGAACGCTCGAGCGCGGCCAGAAACGCATCGACCCTGCTCCCGAGGCCACCGGCGGCGCCAAGCGCGCGCCGGAACAGCGTGAAGCGCCCGTCGACGCGCGCCTCCTCGCTTGCGACCCGCGCCGCGGTCGAATAGTTCGAGCGCGAGTTGGTGATGCCGCGGCCGATGACATCGCTGTTCTCGTCCAGCAGCACCGCCTTGGTGGTGGTCGAGCCGAGGTCGATGCCGACGAAGGTCCTCATCGCATGCCTCCTCAGGCCGCCGCGCGCGCGCTGGCGCGCTTCTGCTCGATCATCTGGAAGTAGCTTTCCAGCCGGTTCTTGATGTTGGCCGCGGAGAAATAGCGCGGATCGACGAGGTCGGATTCGACGAACGCGGCGGGCTTGCCGGTCCGTTTCTCCACCTCGCGCATCATTAACAGCTGGCCTGCAGAGAAGCTGTTGCAGCTCTTGATCGAATTGATGAGCAGGCCGTCCGCCTGATACTCCTCGACATAACGCGACAGCATGTCGATGCGCATCGGCAGGCTGCGGTTGGTGTAGACGCCGAGGCAATATTCGGCGAGCGTTTCGAGCGGCTTGTCGGCGTCGTGGCGGAAGCCAAGATCATAGACGCCGCCGACCTTGGTGTAGCTCGACGCCACCACCACCGCGCCTTCGTCGTAGAACATCTTCCAGAACTGCCGGAAGTTGGTGTAGTTCGGCGGTCCCTCGACCACGAGCCGATAGCGCTCGGTTCCCATGTCACCGTCCGGCGTCACCGGCCCCTTGCCGGCCGCAAGCCGCGCGTCGACCTCCTCGCGCAGGAACCGGTAATAGTCGATCGCGTCCTCGGTGCCGCGGAACGCGCCGAAGATCGGACCGATGTAATAGATGCCGCCGAAATACGCATCGATCGGCGACGGCTTGCTCTTCGCGCTTTGCAGCACCCGAACGAGATCATCCTCGGCTTTCGCGGACTTCTTGAGATGCTCGCGCAACCGATCGATGTCGAACTTGACACCGGAGACGCGCTCGAGCTTTGGAATCACCTCTTCCTTCAGCTGCTTCACCATATAGTCGATCATGTTCTTGGTGATCTTGCCGTCGCCCATATAGGGCGTGTGCAACATGACCGTCTCGCATTTGTATTGCTCGCGCAGGAGCTCGAACCACTTCATGAAAGTGAAGCAGCCCGTGTAGGAAAGCAGCAGCACGTCGGGATTGGGGAACCGCTTGCCGTTCGGCGCGATGTTGCCCTTCGCCATCATGCCGATGTCGGATTTCACATAGGTGCAGACGTCCTCCGAATGGCCGATCTTCTCGGCCTCGAGCACAAAGGCGCCGCTCGTGCGTCGCAGCCCGTTTTGGATCGCGTTGACCTCGGGCAGATTGTTCACCAGGTCGAAACACATGATCAGCTCGTTGAGATTGCCCGGAACGAACGTCGCCGCGACCTTGGCGCCCGAGGTCGGTGCGTTGGTCAGCCGCTCATAGTGCGACGCCATCATCTCCTTCTGCTTGAGCATGGAGTCGTCCTTGGCGACTTCCTTGGCAGGCGCGGGTTTCGGCGTCGCGAATGTCGTCATGTTCCGCTCCATAGCTTGATCGAATCCGCAAAGGTGCCGGCCTGCTCCCGGATCGGCTGCATCTGCCCGGAGTTTTCCGCGTATTTGAACGCGATGTAGGGAATGCCGGCGTCCTTGAGCACGTGCTGCAGCATCGGACGATCGAGCAGGGCGGGATCGCAGAAGCTCGGAGACGCGAAGATCACGCCCTCGGCTCCGGAGCGTTGCACCGCGCGCACGAGGTGCTGACCCTTCTCCTTGAGATCCGGCTCATACTTCGCCGCGGTCGATTCCGACTGGTGCAGGAAGGCGAGCGCCAGGTTGCGCAGCGGGTCGCCCTCGAGCGGCACGTCGGCGGTGAGCCAGCGCGTCACCAGCAGCAGGTCGTCGTCGACGACGTAGCAGCCCGCAAGCTCAAGCGACTTGATAAGGTTGAGCGGCGGCTGCTCGCAGAACACGCCGGTCACGACCACGCGGCAGTTGTCGCGCTTCGGCCTTTCCTCAGCGCGCACCGCCGCGAGATAGTCGCGCAGCATCTCGGAATGCTGCTCGACCGGAAGCACCAGTCCGGCGCGGACGATGAGATAGACTTCGGCAGCCGGGGCCTGCCAGGGCTGCTTGGCACGAAGCGCGTAGAGCTCGCGCACCAGGCGCCGGTTCTCATTGTAGACGCCGATCGAGGCGCGCAACTCCTCGTCGGTAATCGGTTTGCCGCGCAGCTTGCCGAGATCATCGACCAGCTCGGCGAGCTCGTTGATGTAGTAATTCCCGCCGATGTCGTCGCGATAGTTCTGTGGCACGTCGAAATATCGGGCGTACACCTGCGGAAACATCATCTTCCACATGCCGGAGAGATTGCGGATCACGTCGCAGATCGACGGGAACAGCATGCCGTCGACGAAGTCGAGCCGGCCGGAGACGCCAAGCTCGATGGTCGAGCGCGGGATGCGGCAGATGTAGCTTTGATAGTAGGCGTCGCCGTGAATGACCTCGAGCTGATCACCACCCCCGACGATGCCAAGCGGCAACATGCCGGCGGCATGGATGATCTCGCGCGGCACGTAGATCGGCATGTATCCCACGACCTTGCGTCCGGGCGCGGCTGCCTTCCATTCGCGCGCCGCCGAAAAGGTCAGGTCGTCGAACAGCGCCTGCGCGCGGGCGACGATATCGGCTGCCGTCGGTGTGCTCAGTGATGCTGCCATTGGGCTGCTCGCTTTCCGAGAAATGCCTGCAAGCCCTCGACGGCGTCATGCGTGCGCATCAACTCGTCGAGATATACGCGCTCGAGGCTCTCGATCTTGCTCCTGAAACGCGCCGCGAAGTCGCAACGTGCCGCCTTGGTGGCAAAGCGCAGCGAGCTCGCGCTCTTGGGCTCGAAATGCTCCTTGAAATAGGCAAGGGCCGTGGCCTCCGGATCGGCGCTCGCCTGATAGACGATGCCGAGGGTTGCAGCCTCGATGCCCGTGAGGCTGCGCCCCGACAGCAGCAGATCGAACGCCTGCGTCGGGCCGGCAAGCTCCGGCAGCAGACACGAAGCCGCGGGCGCGAACACACCGAGCTTCATCTCCGGCTGCCCGAGCTTTGCGTCCGGCGCAACGAAGACGAGATGGCCGGCGAGCGCGACCTCGAGGCCGCCGCCGAGGCATTGCCCGCGCACGGCGACGAGAATCGGCACGCTCGATTCCACCATGCGCTGCAGGAGCCCATGCAGGCCTTTTAGCATCGCGGTGCACTCGCCCGGCAGGTGCTCCTCGACGCTCGCGCCGAAGCTGAAATGAGGTCCCTCGGCGTCGAGCAGGATCGTGGCGAGGCACGGATTGCCGAGATGCGCCTGAAGCGCACCATCAAGCGCCGCAATCATCGCGGCATCGATGAGATTCGCCTTCGGCTGGTTGAGGCGCAGCCGCAGCAGGCGACCTTCGGCCTCGAGCCAGATCTTCAGCGGCTGCGTTATGGCTGGCGCCGTCATGACTTGCGCCCCGCCCCCGGCTGGATGCTGTCGGTCAGTTCGCTCGTCCAGGGCGCGTTGGCCGCAAGCGCGCGGCGCAGGGCGATGAAGTCCACCTCGCGGCCGGTCTCCCGCGTCCCTTCGTTGAACGCGCGGAAACCAGCACGTGCTTCCGTCATCATGTTCAGCGCCAGCCAGGCGCGCGAATTCTCCTTGTTCCGATTCCACGCGTCGAGCTTGGGCTTGCGCAGCTCCTCGACGGTCTTGGTGGTGCAGTCGGGGAACGTGTAGAGCAGCTTGGTGCACAGCTCTTCGACCTTTGCGTCGAGCAGACCGAGGTCGACCGTGCCACGCTTCATGAGCTCCTGCCCCTGCTTGAGCGCTTCGCCGGTCTTCGGCTTGCCGAAGGCCAGCCGGCCGTACTCGTCGGTCATCCGGCTGGTCTCGACCAGCGGATTGGCCACGAACTTGCCGTCGATCTTGAGCGCGGGAACGATGTCGGCAAGCATCCCCATGAAATAGGCCTCGTGCGCCGAAAACGGCTCGCACAGCACGCACGCAACCATCGCACGCTCCGCCCCGACGACGATCGGGAGGAAGTCGGTAGCGCCGCCGATCGGAGCCGAGCCGTGCTTCGGGCCTGCCTGGCCGAGACGGGCAAGATCCTGCGCAACCGAGAAGTCGCACGCCATGCCGATTTCCTGGCCACCGCCGATGCGCATGCCGTTCACGCGGCAGATGACAGGCTTGTCGCAGGCCAGAATGGCCGAAACCATGTCATTGAAGAGCCGCATGTACCCGCGATATTCCTGCGGGTTGCCGGCATAGTACTCGGCGTATTCCTTGGTGTTGCCACCGGTGCAGAACGCCTTGTCCCCGGCGCCGGTGAAGATCACCGCGACGACATCGCGTGCCGTGCTCGCAGAGCGGAATGCCAGGATCACCCCCTTCACCATGTCGGTGGTGTAGGAGTTGAACTGGGTCGGGTTGTCGAGCGTGATCCATGCATTGTAGAGGCCCACGACGGGGTTGCCGTGCAGGTCCTTCACCGGACGCTTCTCGTAGCGCACGCCGCGGCTGACGGTTTCGCGCACGCGTTCGGAAACAAGCGCATGGTCCTTCGCTTCGGCGGCATTGACATCCAGCGTGCGGGCAACTTGCGCATTCATGATCCATCTCCTCAATGCGTCGGAACGAGCACCGCTCGGCGCTTGAGCGCACCGGTGTGTGCCGCCTCGAAAACCTGGTTGATCTCGTCGAGCGGATGCCGCTCTACGAACGGCGCGACCTTGACGCGGCCATTGAGCACGAGCTCGAGTGCCGCCGGATAAAGCTCGGGAGGGCAGCCCCAGTTGCCGATCGCCCGCGCATGGAAGGCCATCAGGTTCGACAACCTGATCTCGACCTTGTCCATCGTAAACCCGACGACGCCGAGCGTTGCGCCGTGGTTGATGAGACCGAACGCGGTCTCTTGGCCGGCGCGCGTGCCCGAGCACTCCAGAATGATCCATTCGCTCGGACGCAATCCGCGCTCCTTCGCGAAGGCCTGGATCGCCGGCTTGATTTCGCGCGCGGAGAGTTGGCGCGCGTTCAGCGTCAGCGCCGCGCCCTGGCTCGACACGGCGTCGAGCTTGTCCTGATTGACGTCGATTGCGACCACGGTACCGCCGAGCGCGCGCGCGATCTGCACCGCGTAGCCGCCGATCCCTCCGACGCCGTTGATGACGACCAGGTCCCCTTCGCACACGCCCGCTTGCGTGACGGCGTGATAGGGCGTGGTCACCGCATCGGCGACCACCGAAAGGTCGGCGAGCTCGATGCCGGTCGCCCTGAGCCGGTCGGGATCGATGGCGCAAAGGCCATGCGACGGGATCACGATATGGGTGGCGAAGCCGCCGTGGATATCGTTGCCGGGCATCTTCTGGTTCGAGCAGATGGTCGGCTTGCCGCGCCGGCAGGCATCGCACGCCCCGCACGGGATCACGGCCGGGACGATGACGGTCCGGTCCACCCACCAGATCGCGTTGGCACCGGTGTCGAGGACGCGGCCACTGATCTCGTGGCCGAGCGTCAGCGGCAGGTCGTGCTTGGTACGAACGCCGTCGTAGTAGTAGCCGAGATCGGTGTGGCAAACGCCGCAGCCGGCGATCTCGATCAGGACGTCGTCGGGGCCGAGTGCCTCCGGCTCGAACGGCACGGGGACCAACGGCTCTCCCCTGCCCGTCATCATCCAGCGAACTGCCTGCATGGTCATGCGCGTCCCCCGGTTGCTCCGGCTCTCTGGACGGAGCCGGCAAGTCACAATGTCGGGGGATCATCCGCGCCGCTGCGCCGGCCGGCCTTGATTTAGGACAAGGACAGGGAAAAAACCGCAATCTAGTACTTAAATGCGTATTTATGCGCCAGAAGCTGAAAATCACTGTCCTTTCATAGCCTTAACCTAAGGGAGCGAACGGAATGAGGGAAGCCGCGGGCATCTCCGTCGCGATCATCGGCAGTGGCGGCGCCGGAGCGCTGACCGCCGGGAACCTCCTCCTCGAGGCGGCTAGTCTTGCCGGCTGGCACGGCCTGCTGACCCGCACCGTGGGGCCGCAGATCCGCGGGGGCGAGGCCGCGGCGCTGCTGCGCTTCTCGACCGAGCCGATCGCATGTCTCTCCGATCAGTTCGATCTTCTCGTCGCGATCGATTGGGCGAACGCGAATCGCTTCGATTCCGAGATCCGGCTGGGGCCAAGCAGCTTGGTCGTCGGCGACCCTGCCGGCGGCGAGCCGCCGCCGAGCGTCGTCAAATCCGGGGCACGCATCGTCAACATCGCGATGAAGAATCTGGCGAAGGCCGTCGCCGATGCACGGCCGAACATGATCGCGCTCGGCATCGCGGCAAGACTGATGGGGTGCGGCGGCGCGACCTTGATGACGGCGATCGAGAAGCAGCTCGCCGACAAGGGGACCGACACAATCAGGGCAAGCCAGTCCGCGATCCATTGCGGCATCGTCGCGGCCGCCGATCTCGATCTCGGCTTTCGTCTGGCGGCGCCTGAGGTCAGCGATGCAAAGCGCTGGCTCATTTCCGGCAACGAGGCGATCGGTCTTGGCGCGATCCGCGGCGGTATCCGCTTTGCGGCCGCCTATCCGATTACGCCGGCGACCGAGGTCCTCGAGTGGCTCGCGCCCAACCTCGCGCGAGCCGGCGGCGTGCTGCTCCAGGCCGAGGACGAGCTCGCGTCGGTCAACATGATCATCGGCGCGTCGTTCGGCGGTACCCCCTCGCTCACCGCGACCTCCGGACCCGGCCTGTCGCTGATGATCGAAGCGCTCGGGCTCGCAACGGCGGCCGAAATCCCGATCGTCGTGATCGATGTGATGCGCGGCGGGCCGTCCACCGGCATTCCGACCAAGTCCGAGCAGGCCGACCTCAATATCGCGGTCTATGGCTTTCATGGCGATGCGCCCCACCTCGTGCTTGCGCCGCAATCGGTCGCCGACTGCATCTTCACGGCGCAATGGGCGACCTATCTCGCCGAGTCGCTACAGGCTCCGGCGATCGTGCTGTCCGACCAGTTCATGGGACAGACGCGTGCCGCGATCGCACGTCCGGCGGACGTCGCCTTCATCGGGCGCCGGCGCGAGGCGCGCGACATCGCCGCGCCCTACAAACGCTACGCGCTCTCGGCCGACGGCGTGTCGGCGATGGCGATCCCCGGGACCCGCGCCGGGCAATATACCGCCGACGGGCTGACGCATACGGAGCGCGGCATCCCGACGAGCCGCGCGGAGGATCATGGCGCCCAGCTCGACAAGCGCCGCGACAAGCTCAACCAGTTCGCCTATGGCGACCATTGGGCCACGATCGATGGCGACGGCGAAATCGCGGTAATCACCTGGGGCTCGCTCACGGGCGCCGCGCGCGAGGGGGTCGACCGCGCGCGCGCGGATGGCCTTTCGGTGCGGCTGATCGCGCCGCGTCTGCTTTTCCCCGTGCTCCCCGAGCAATTCGCCGCCGCGCTCAACGGCGTGGAGCGCGTCCTTGTCGTCGAGCAGAGCCACGGCGCGCAATTTCATCGCTACCTGCGGGCGCACTTCGAGCTGCCCGAGGAGGTGCACGTGCTGCACCGGCCGGGTCCGTTGCCGATTAAACCTGGCGAGATCCATCGCGCCCTTGTGGAGTGGAGGTCCTGATGTCTTCCGTCGACACGCGGCTTGCCTGCAAACCGTCCGACTACAAGTCCGATGTGGTGCCGGTCTGGTGCCCCGGCTGCGGCGACTATCACGTGCTTCTGTCGTTCACCCGCGCCTTTGCGGCGCTGGGATTGCCGCGCGAACAGATCGCGGTGATCTCCGGCATCGGCTGCTCGTCGCGCATCCCGGCCTACACCAACTGCTACGGCTTTCACGGCGTGCATGGCCGCTCGCTTGCGCTCGGCGCCGGATTGAAGGTCACGCGGCCGGACCTCACGGTCGTGGTGGCAAGCGGCGACGGCGACGGATATTCGATCGGCGGCAACCACTTCCTGCACGCCTGCCGGCGCAATATCGACATGACCTACGTGGTGATGGACAACCGGGTCTACGGCATGACCAAGGGCCAGCCGTCGCCCACGACCGAGCCCGATTTTGACACGGCATTGACGCCCGGTGGCACCGGCCTCAGCCCGTTCCATCCTCTGGTGATCGCGCTCGCGTCGGGCGCCAACTTCGTGGCGCGCGCATTTTCCGGATCACCCAACGAGACCGCCGACATCCTCGCCGACGCGATCCGCCACCCCGGCTTCTCGTTCGTCGAGATCCTCAGCCCCTGCGTCACCTTCCGACCCGACGAACGGGAATGGAAATCCATGGTGCATCCCGCGCCGGTCGCGGAGACCAACGATCCGGCCCGCGCCGCCCGCCGTCTGATGACCGATGACGGCTTCAACATCGGTGTGCTCTACCGCGGCGAGCGCAAGCCCTATCGGCCGCCGTTCGGGCATCCGAGCATCGATATCGCCGAGCTCGAGAAGGAGTTCGAGCTATGAGCACGGCACCCGACGCGCACGGAATCTCGAGCGTCGCCGAGCTTCTCACCATCGCGTATCGGATCGAGGCCGATGCAGTCGAACGATATACAATGCTCGCCGAGCAGATGCAGCAGCACAACAATACCGAGCTGGTGAAGGTCTTCCGCGATCTCGCCCGGGCAGAAGGAATCCATGCCGAGGAGATCCGCCGGCAGGCCGGCACGATCGACGTCGTCGAGCGCGCGCTGCAGAGCCCGTGGAAGAAGGGTGAAAGTCCCGAGGAGGCCGATCTCGGCGATGCGCACTATCTGATGACGCCCTGGCACGCGCTGCAAATGGCGCTTGCCGGGGAAGAGCGGGCGCTCGACTATTTCCAGTCGATCGTGGACACCGCCTCCGATCCCAAGATCAAGGAAATGGCGGAGGAATTCGTCGAGGAGGAGGCCGAGCACGTCAACCTCGTGCACCGGCTCCTGCGCAAGTATCCAGCGCCCCCGGCGTCATGGTCGGAAGACTCCGATCCGCCCAATCAGGCCTGATCAGCTTTTTTGGCTGCGCAGGTCGCGAACGCGCACCGCCTTGCCCTGCGAGCGCGGCACCTCGCCCGGCGCTTTCACCGTGATGCCGCAAGTCACGCCGATCAGCGACTTGATGTGATGACGGACCTCCGCCGACTTCCTGGCGCGCGCTTGCTCGCCATCGGGCGCATCCGGCGCGAGCTCGACCTCGACCGTGATGGCGTCGAGAGCACCCTCGCGCGAAAGCACGATCTGGTAGTGCGGTGAAATCCCCGGGAAGCCGACCAGAACCGCCTCGATCTGCGAGGGATATACGTTGACGCCGCGGATGATCAGCATGTCGTCGTCGCGCCCGGTGATGCGCATGATGCGGACGTGCGTGCGCCCACAGCCGCACGGCGCATTGTCGAGCCGCGTGATGTCGCGCGTACGATAGCGGATCATCGGCAGCGCCTCCTTGGTGAGCGTCGTGATCACGAGCTCGCCGGCCCCGCCGAACGGGACGGGTTGCAATGTCTCGGGGTCGATGATCTCGAACAGAAAGTGATCCTCCCAGCCGTGCAGACCGTGCTGCCCGACGTGGCACTCGCAGGCTACGCCCGGCCCCATGATCTCGGACAGGCCATAGATGTCGACGGCCTTGATGCCGAGGCGATCCTGCAGCTCCAGCCGCAGCGCGTCGCTCCACGGCTCAGCCCCGAACACGCCGCAGCGCAACGGCGCCTGCCGCAAATCGACGCCCATCTGCTCCGCCACCTCGGCGAGGTTGAGCGCGTAGGATGGCGTGGCGCACAGCACCGCCGCGCCGAAATCCTTGATCAGCGCAACCTGCCGCTCGGTGCCGCCGCCGGACATCGGGACCACCGTGCAGCCGAGCCGTTCCGCGCCGTAATGCGCACCGAGGCCCCCGGTGAAGAGGCCGTAACCATACGCGTTGTGCACGATGTCGCCCGGCACCGCGCCGACGCAGGCGAGCGAGCGCGCCATCAAGTCGGCCCAGCGATCGAGGTCGCCCTTGGTGTAACCGACGACCGTCGGCTTGCCGGTCGTGCCGGAAGAGGCATGCAGCCGTATCAGCTTCTCGCGCGGCACCGCGAACAGGCCGAAGGGATAATGATCACGCAAATCGGTCTTCAGCGTGAAGGGAAAGCGCGCGATATCGGCGAGGGTCTTGAGCGAATCCGGCTTCACCCCGGCGGCATCGAAGGCGCGCCGATAGTGCGCCACATTGGCGTAGGCGTGCTCGAGCGTGGATTTGACTCGCTTGAGCTGAAGCGCGGCGAGCGCGTCGCGCGGCATCATTTCGGCGCCTGGATCGAACATGAAGACCTCGGCCTCGCGCAAGGCTCTCTGCGTGCTCATGGCGTGATCTCCCTGAGTATCTTGGTCCGCGCGCCACCGTCGTCCGCCGAGCGTTGCGGCAGGCTCCAGCCCGGCTTGACCGCCGGGCCGGCATGGCCGGTGCCGCGTACCGGCGTGTGCGGCAGCGCGAAGCCCTGATTGAAGCCGGCGCAGGTGATGAGCACGAATTTGAAGACGAGCCCGGCCGCTGCAGCGGACAGACCGGCAAACAGGAACAGCGCGGCCCTGAGGTCGAGGAAAGCGCTCCCGGCCGCAATGGCAACGGTCGGCAAGATGAGGCCGGCAATCAGCAGCCATCTGCGGTAGCCGTCGAGCACGGCGAGCGATTTGATCGGCGCGCCATCACGCGCGAGCGCGCCGTGGTAGGCGATCCAGGCCAAAGCACGGATCGCCCCGAACAGCACGGTCGCGACCGCCGCCGCCATGGCAAGCGGCGCAAGCGACGGCAGCAGCACGCTGGTGGCGAGGAGCAGGCCGGCGCCCTCGGTCAACCCGGTTGCGACGATCAGCGGCACGATCGGCGCCGCGCGCCACGCCGGAATGCCCTTGGCCTCGCGCAGGATCATGGCCTGGCAATAAAGAAAGAGAAGGGCCAGCACCGCGGCGGCGAGCCAGAGCGCGACGCTGCCGCTCCACAGTGCAACGAGCGCGAGCGGGAACAGCGCGCCCGCGACCCAGGCCTCGCGCGACATCCATGAGCGTTGCGGCTGGCGCAGCACAAAGATCGCGCGCAACGGACGGCCGATCTTCAGCAAAACCATCAGGAGGCCGAAGCCAATCAGCGCAAGCGCCGTCAGCCCGACCATCGTCACCCCAGGTGCCCGCGACGAGCCGATCGTGAGCGCAGCAATCGCCGCGCCGACGAACAGGCCGGGCCCGGCGCCGCCGGTCATGAAATTTGCCGCCGCCTTCCAGTCCCAGTGCTTCTGGTGCCAGGGCTCGACGCCCCGTGCGCGAAGCCGCGGCGGCGTAGCCGGCGCGCGATGACCGACGCCGTCGTCGCTCGACGCGCCACCCCCGTGATCATAGAGATAGTAGAAACCGGGCGCGGTACCGACCTCCTCGTGCATGCGGAAATGCCGGTGCTGCTTCAGCAGCGTCGATACCTTGCTGGCGGGATCGTCCAGGTCGCCGAAGTGCAACGCATCCGCGATGCAGGCGTTGGCGCAGGCCGGCGTCGCGCGCGGATCGATGCCGGGCGTGAGGCCATTCGCGAGACCGAAGTCGATACGATCCGCGCAGAATGTGCATTTTTGCGCGACGCCGAAGCGCGACGGATCCTCGCGCTCGCGCTCGTGCTTCATCTGCCGCCCCTCCCCATAAGCGAAGTCGGCGGCGTCGACCTTGAAGCGGGCCTGATACGGGCACGCGACGTCGCAGTAGGCGCAACCGATGCAGATGTCGTAATCGATGGTCACGATGCCGTCCGCCCGCTGGCGCGTCGCGGTCGAGGGACAGACGTGCATGCAGGGCGGATCGTCGCAATGCTGGCAGCCGACCGGCACGTAGGTGCGCGACACGCTCGGGTAGGTGCCGGCCTCGATATCGAGCACCTTGCGCCATTGCACCGCCGGCGAGGTCGCGTTCGCATGCTTGCACGCCGCCGTGCAGGTCTGGCAGCCCACGCAGCGCTCGAGGTCGGCGAGCATCACCCATCGGGTCATGCGGCCGCCCCGAGCTTCGTCACCTTGACCTTGACCAGATCCGCGGCGGAGCCGGTGGCGTCGGTGAGATCAAGCAGCATCGGCACCAGCGCGTTCATGCTCGGCGCGCCGAAATCCTTGGCGTACGGCGTCGCCCAGTGGTCGAACTGGCCGATGATCAGAAGGGTGTCGGGGCGGATGCCCTCGCGCAGCACCACGCGGCCCTTGGTGGCATTGAGCGGCGAGCGCACCTCGACGCGGTCACCGTCCGAAAGACCGAGATCGGCGGCCGCGCGCTCGTTCATGACCACGCTGCCGTGGCCGATCACGTTGTTGGCGACCTCGCGGATCAATTGCAGCCCGACATTGTTGCCCCACGAATACTGCATGCTGCGCGAGGTCACGAGCCAGAACGGATAATCGGCGATATCGACCTTGAAGTGCCGCGCGAGCGCGTCTTCCCAGAGCTTGCCGAGATCGCGCCAATGCGGGATCGCCTCGTATTCCTCGAGCTGACGATCCCACCAGTGGATATCCTGCTCGTGCAGGCGGCGTCCGAGCTCCTTGCCGATCCGGAACAGGCGCTCCTGATACGGTTGCTCGAAGCGCAGGCCCTGCTCGACGAGGCGCGGATAAAGGTACCACATCAGGCGCGGAAACCGGGTAACGCGAAAGCCGTGCTCACGGAACCAGGCGAGGCCGTCGCTCGCTGCGCCGTTCGTGATCTCGGCGCTTGCCGCGCGGCAGGTCGCATCCCAGATTTCCTCGACGCTGTGCACCTTGGCAGGATCGAGCGAAAAGTCGTAGTTCTTGCCCGCCAGCCTGACGCCATGCCCGCCGCGGTTGATCGCGCCGTTGTAGGCTTCGAGGAGACCGGTGCGGCGCGCGAGCTCGGTTGCGATCCAGGTGAAGTCGCGCGCCTCGCCCTGCGGCGTCACCGCAGGATCGCGCAGCGCGAAGCCCTGATAATCCCAGAACTGCTCGATGTACTTGGTGCCGCCGATGCGCAGAAGCTGCAGGCCTTCGAGGTCGGTGCAGTCCGGCAGTAGTACGTCGGCCATATGGTTGGTTTCATCGCGCGTCAGCGCGAAGCAAACCGTGAAGGGAAACCTGGCAACCGCCTCGCCGACCCGTTTCGTGTCCCAAAACGAGATCACCGGGTTGGTGCGATAGACGAGCCAAACGTCTGGCGGCGTCGCTTCCGGGAAGTGCTCGAAATGCTCGCTCTGCTGCATCCAGGCGAGATGGGTCGGACCGAGCGCCTGGCTCCAGGCGGAGTTCGCAACGATCGGCACCAGCGTGCGATGCCCGGACCGCGCCGGTGGACGCGACAGCCATTCGTTCCGCGACGTCGGGTTCATGGGATAGTCCATGAACCCGTCGGCGCCGGGCTTGGCGCTCGACCAACGATTGTCGGCGGGACGGTTGAGCCGCACCGTGGTGCCGAGCGTGCCGCCCGGCACCTCGAGCGCGCCGACCAGACACGGGATCACCGTGCGTGCCCAGCAGCACTCGTAGCCGCCCCAGCCATTGTTGACCGTCTTGCCGAACGCGATCGACACCGGCCGGTAAGGCAGCGTTACCCCCTCGATCTCGATCGTCTCGCCGACCCGCGCGTGATCGAGGAACTCGTTGGAAATGCGCCGGATCGTGTCGGACGGAACATCGCAGATCGCGCTCGCCCATTCGGGCGAATACGACCTCACGTGCTCGACGAGATGCGCGAAGGCCGAACGCACTTCCATACCGCGATGCGTCGTCAGCTCATTGTCAGGCCCGACCTCGACGCCGTCGACCGCAAACGTGCCTTCGAGCGCCGGGTCGACGCCCTTCTCGTCGAAAGTGACGGCGCGCCGGCTCGTCAGATCGAACACCAGCGGTTTGCGCGTATCGGGATCACGCAGGAAGTAGCCGCTCGGGCCGATCAGGTAGGGCGACGAGGTGACGTTCTTCAGGAACGGAAGATCGAGCCGGTCGCGCGGCTGCTCATGCAGCAGCACGTGGATCATCGCGAACAGGAACGCGACGTCGGTCTTCGGCTTGATCGGAATCCACTCGGCCGAAGCGCCGCCGGTCACGGACAGATGCGGCTCGATCTGGACGCGCTTCATGCCGCGCTTGCGGGCATCCGCGTGACGCTTCACGCCGCAGACGCCGCCGGAGGCCTCGACATTGGCGCCGAACGATACGACGTATTCGCACAGCGGCGTGTCGGGCGCGACCGTGAAGGCGCGATGCCAGAGCTCGCCGTAGAGATGCTCCGAATGCGTGCACTTCACCCCCTGGCCGGAGCCAAAGCTCATGTCGACCGGACCCCAGGCGCCGAGAAATGCCGGCAGCGTACCCATGTAGGCGGTCGGCGTGCCGCCGCCGCCAAAGCTTGCGGCGAGCCTCGGATAGCCGGTTTCGTCGGTAAGGCCCGCCGCGCGCGCCGCGTTGAGCTTCTCGGCGACCAGATCGAGCGCCTCGTCCCACGAGATCGGCACGAAACCCGGATCCTCGTCCCGCCCCTTTTTCGGGTTGGTGCGCCGCATCGGCGTCAGGACGCGGTTCGGCGTGTAGGCCTTTTGCACCAGGCCAAAGGCCTTGACGCAAACCTTGCCGCCGGCGGGATGAATCTCGGCCGCCGCGAAATTCGGGCTCACTTCGGTCGCGGTGCCGTTCTCGATGCGGACGCGCAGGAGATCGGGCCCGGCGACGCATTGATAGCAATAGGTCGAGACGTAGCGCTCGTCCGTGGCGGGCTTGGCATGCATGACGCGCCCGCCTTCCTAGCGCGCACGGGCCACAGCACGTTTCGCGGCTTTCGCCTTCAGCCGCTCGTGCGTCTTGGCGACGTCGACGACGAAACGCGAGTGCTTGCCGGCGCAGATCGGCTCCAGCTCGTCCTTGGCCGAGACATCGAACCAGACCTTGCGGCCTTCGACCGCCGTCACCGTCACGCCGATCTCGACCTCCATGCCAAGCAAGGTCGGCGCCAGGTGCTGGACCGAGATTTCCATCCCGACCGAATCCTCGCCCGCTTCGGAGTGCTCGCGCAGCAAGTCGCGGCAGGTCTGCTCGATGTCGCGCACGAGATAGGGCGTGCCGTAGACGCGGCCTTCCTCGCCCATGAAGCTGATGGTGCGCTCGCGATCGACAGTGATGCGGCTGGTGCGGGATGCCCCGGCGCGAAGGCTCGGTTTCATGTCGTTTCCTCAAAGATATGTCGATCAAGACGTGCCGGCTTGTGCGCGGGATGCCGGCTTACGCAGTTTATCATTGAACCAGATATCGGCGGCCCATGGCCGCCGCATTGATCGAGGTCAAGCCTCCGCCCCGGCGCCGGAGGCATATCGATCGATCAAAGGCCCAGATAGGCTGCCCTCACCCGGTCATTGGCGAGCAACTCGCGGGCGGCGCCCGCGGCCGTGACCCGGCCGGTTTCGATCACGTAGCCGCGATCCGAAATCGCGAGCGCGGCATTTGCATTCTGCTCGACCAGCAGAATGGTCAGGCCATCGCGCTGCAGCGCCGCGATGGTCGAGAGCATCTGGTCAATCAGGATCGGCGCGAGGCCCATCGAGGGTTCATCGAGAAGCAGAAGCCGCGGCTTCGCCATCAGCGCCCGGCCGATCGCGAGCATCTGCTGCTGCCCGCCCGAAAGCGCGCCGGCCGGATTTGCGCGCAGCGCCGCCAACATCGGAAACAGGCCGTAGACGCGCTGCAGATCGGATCGCAGGTCGGCGCTGCGGCGCGTCCAGGCGCCCAGCAGCAGATTGTCTTGAACCGAGAGAGGACCGAAGAGCTGCCGGCCCTCGGGCACCTGGACGATGCCGAGCGCGACCCGCGCGTGGCTTGGCGTTGTCTCGATCGCCTCACCGTCGAACCGCACGGTACCGCCGGTGATCGGCTGTACGCCTGAAATCGCCCGCAACAGCGTGGTCTTGCCGGCGCCGTTCGCCCCGACGAGCGTCACGATCTCGCCGCGCGCGACCTGCACGGAAACGCCATGAAGCGCTTCGATGCGGCCATAGGCGCTGCGCAGATCGTCAACCCGCAACACCGGCCGCCTCCTGCGAGCCATGGATGCCGAGATAGGCTTCGATCACGGCCGGATTGCTCCGCACCTTCGCGGCGGTCCCTTCCACGAGTGTCTTTCCATCGGCCAGCACATGAATGCGGTCCGAGATGTTCATCACCAGCCGCATGTCATGTTCGACCAGCACGACGGTAACGCCCGTGGCTGCAATGGATCGGATCACGGCCTCGAGCTCGCGTGTTTCAACCGGATTGCAGCCGGCGGCCGGCTCGTCCAACAGCAGAACACGCGGCTCCGTCGCCAGCGCGCGTGCGATTTCCAGTCGCTTGAGAGCGCCGTAGGGCAGTGCGCCGGCTGGCCGGTCGGCCTCCTGCTCCAGTCCGACTGTTGCCAGCATCGCGCGGGCCTTGCGCGCGCTGGCATCGTTCTGGCGCACGATCGCCGGCAGGTGCAGAAGCTCCGCGATGATCCCGCTGTGCTCGTGGCGATGGCAACCGACCATCACATTCTCGATTGCGGTCATGCGAAAGAAAACCTGAAGATTCTGAAACGTGCGCGAGAGACCGCGACGGGCAAGTCTGTCCGAAGTCAAGCCAGTGACGTCTTCACCGGCAAGGCGGACCTGGCCGTCGTCGGGCGCATAGACGCCGGAGATCAGATTGAACAACGTGGTCTTGCCGGCGCCGTTTGGGCCGATGATCGAGAAGACCTCGCCGGCCTCGATCTCCAGATTGACCTCATCGACCGCGCGCACACCACCGAACGCAATCGACAACCGTTCTGTCGCCAGGATCGTCATGATCGCGACCGCGCGACCGCCGCCGCGATGCTTGGCACGACTCCGTGGCGCAGGAAGATCATCACGCCCATGATGACGAGACCCAGGACCATCTGCTCGTAATCGTGCAAGATCGTCAGCACTTGCGGCAACAGCACCAGGATCGCGGCGCCGGCCAGCGGCCCGCCGACCGAGCCCATTCCGCCAAGCACGACCATCGCAACAAGCTCGATTGAGTAGAGAAAGTTCGAAACATCCGGCGTCACGTGGCCGTTGATCAGCGCCAGATACGACCCGGCAACCGATGCGTAGATGGCGGAAATCGCAAACACCGCGAGCTTCTTGGCCGCCACATCGACGCCGAGCGTGCGTGCCGCGACCTCGCTGTCGTGGATGGCGCGCAACGCCCTGCCGGTCGGTCCATCGATCAGATTCGATCCCAACGCGGCGCCCAAGAGAAAGGTAAAGCTCGAGATCCAGTACCAGCTGGCGGCGTCGCGGATGCGCCAACCGAGCAGATCCAGTCGTGCGACGTTCATTCCGTCGGGCCCGCCGGTCACGCTCGCCTCGTTGCTCAAGACGATATTGACTAGAATGCCAAGACCGAGCGTCGCGACCGCAAGATAGTGGCCGCGCAGCCTGAGAATGGGACGCCCGACCGCCAGCGCGACGACGCCCGAGATCGCCGCGCCACCGAGCAGGCAAATCCAGGACGGCAGACCAAACTGCGCCGGCCCGATCGCGACCGCATAGGCGCCGATCCCGAGAAAGCCGGCGTGACCGAGGCTGACTTGCCCGGCAAAGCCCATCAAGAGGTTGAGACCGCAGGCCGCGATCGCGAACACCAGAACCAGCGCGCCAACCCGGTAATGATAGGAAGACTGAAACAGCAACGGAGCTCCAAGGACGAGCACCGTCATTGCGAGGACGGGGGCCAGCCGGTGCCTCGCAAGCCCGGCCATCACACCCGCTCGACCTTCGCGCGGCCGAGCAATCCCTGCGGCATCGCAAACAGCACCGCGAGGATGACGAGGAAGGCGACCGCGTCCTTGTACTTCGAGGAGACATAGCCGGCCGAAAAAGACTCGATCAGGCCGAGCACCAGCCCGCCAACAACCGCGCCCGGCGCATGCCCCATCCCGCCAAGCATCGCGGCGGCAAATCCCTTCAGCGCCAGCAGCGTCCCGGCATCGTAGCTGGTCAGCGTGATGGGCGTGACGAGAATGCCCGCGAGCGCGCCGATCCCTGCCGACATCGCGAAGGAAAATCCGACGATGCGCCGCGTGTTGATGCCGACAAGACGGGCCGCAAGCCGGTTCGTCGCCGTCGCCGTCACGGCCTTGCCGAAGAGGGCGCGGTCGATGAACAGCGACAGGCCAAGCACAATCGCTGCCGCGCCGAAGATCACAACGAGACTCTGCGGCTGGATCGTCGCGCCGGCGATCCGAAGCGGTTCCGTGCCGAAGATCGGCGGCAGATCGTGGAAACGTTTGTCGAAGACGACCTGAGCGGCGCCCCGGAGGAAGATCGAAGCGCCGATCGTGATCATGATGAGCGTGACCGCGCTTGCGTCACGCGCGAGGTCGATCGCAGCGCGATGCAGAACGACGCCGACGGCAACGGCCAGCAAGATCGCAAGGATCGCGGCAGCCGGGAGCGGCACGCCGGCCGTCGCGAGAAAGACCGTCGTCATACCCCCCAGCATGACGAATTCGCCCTGCGCGAAGTTCACGACGTCGGACGCGTTGTAGATCAGGGTGAAGCCGACTGCGACAACCGCGTAGACCGCCCCCACGGTCAGACCGGAAAACGCGAATTGGATAAACTCGGCCATTCCGCAAGGTTCCTGCGGCGATCCAATTGCCAGTCATGACGACCGGGGCGCGCGGCGCGGCCCCGGTCGCACCTTCATGAACCGGAGCCCGCGACCAGGGTCCAATCGCCGTTCTTGATCTCCAGCATGCGGAATGCCGTAAGGCCGAGGCCCATGTGGTCGTTGGCGGTCATGTTCACGATGCCGCCGGTGCCGACATATCCTCTGGTCTTCTCGATCTGATCGCGGACCATCGCCGGATTGGCGCTGTTCGCGCGCCGCATGGCATCGACCAGGATCATCAGCCCGTCATACGCGTGGCCGCCAAACGTCGACACCGGCTCACCGGTCTTCTGCTGATAGGTCCGCGCATAATCAAGCACCACCGCCTTCTGCGGATCGTCGTCCGGCAGCTTGTCGCCCACCAGCAAGGCGGCAGCCGGGAGGCGCACCCCTTCGGCGGCCGGGCCGGCGAGATCGATAAACTGCTTCGAGGCGACGCCGTGGCTTTGATAGAGCGGAAAGGTGATGCCGAGTTGACGATAGTTGCGCGTCACGATCGCGGGGCCTTGGCCAAAGCCGGGATTGATGACAGCTTGCACGCCAGCCTTGTTCTTGATGTTGGTCAGTTGCGGCGTCATGTCGCTGTCGCGCGGTCCATAGGTCTCCTCCTGTGCGATCGTGATGCCGGCCTTCGGCGCAACCGCGACGCACTGGTCGCGCATCGACTTGCCGAAGGCGTCGGTCCCGGAGATGAGCGCGATCGTGGTTAGATTGCGTTGCTTGAGATCGATCATGATCTTTTCGCAAGCCATCCGGTCGGTATGCGGCGTCTTGAACACCCAGGTCCGAACCGGCTCGACGATCTGCACGGCGCCCGCGAGCGAAATGAACGGGATCTTCGCCTCTTCGAACAGCGGCATCATCGCGAGGGTCGATCCTGTGCTCGTACCGCCCACCATCGCAACGATCTTGTCGTCTTCCACCAGACGGGTCGCGAATGTGCGAGCGTTGTTGGCGTCGCCGCCGTCGTCGTAGACGATCAGTTTCAGCTTCTCTCCATTCACGCCGCCCTTGGCGTTGATGGCGTCGACGTAGATTTCCAGCGTGCGCTTCTCGGGATCGCCGAGAAACGAGGCTGGACCGGTGACCGAGAGAACGGCGCCGATCTTGATCTCTGCGTTTGCATTGCGGATAGCGGCAGGCTGCACGACGATGGCGGCTGCGGTCGCCATGACGATCCACGTCAATGACCTCATCTGGACCTCCCCTAAAATAGCATTCCCGTCCTGCGAACGGGTTCGCGATCCGGCTAGCAGGAAAGCCACCGTTGCGACTTGACCTAACTCAAGGCCGGGGCAGCAAGGTCATGGCTCCTGCCGGCGAGGAACGATGGCGGAACACGATCGCACGTCGATGAATGATTTCGGCACGCTGGCCGCCGTCGTCTATCAGGCGGGATTTCACATCGACGAATTCCTGGCGGCGATCGCACGCCGGCAGGTCGCGTCCGACCCACGCGTGAAGGCCGTCTATCTCGGCGAGGAAGCCCAAGGCTGAGCTTCTCGCGACCTACCAACCGAAGCGGCCCGACGAAATTGGCGAGGGGTAGGAGTCTCACTTCCCGCACGAAGCGTTGCTTCGATTTTCGCCGGCCGCTTGTAGCCATTGTCGGGTTGCCATGGCGGCAGTTCGATCTCGACTGCCCGCATATCGCGGTAGGGAACCTGCTGCAGCAGGTGCCATGCAATTGAGCCGGGCCCGCCTCCGACTATCGGCGTCGATCACATACCAAGACATGGGCGACCCGATTGCATGCCGATTCAAAGTTCTGGCAAGCCGATGAACCCGTTGCATCTGCGCATGCATGCTCCTTGAGCTGCCCGGAGCAACGTGATTGGTAGCGCCGATCGCCGGAGGGCCAGATGAGTGAGAGGCGGCGCAGCTTCTACGGTTGGGGATTCGCGGGGGACACCGTCTCGGCGGAGGAGCTCGGCTGGTTCGAGCGAACCTGGTCGAACCTCTTCAACGTTGACAGCTTTGACGCGATGCCGATGCCGCGTGAATCGGAAATCACGTTGCGTGCGCCCCGGGTGCCGCTGCCGGCTGCACTGCGGGCGTTTTGCACCGACGAAAAGTATGATCGCCTGCTGCACTCCTACGGTCGTTCGGTGCACGACCTCGCGCGCATGATTCTGCGACGGGATTTTTCCAACCCGCCCGATGCAATCGCCTACCCACGTGATGAAGCTGACATCCGCGCGGTGCTCGACTGGTGCGGGACCCACGACGTCGCCGCGATCCCGTTCGGCGGCGGATCGAGTGTCGTTGGCGGCGTGAACCCGCCGGGCGATGAACATTATCGGGGCACGGTGACGATCGACCTCAAGCGCCTCAACCGCGTCATCGAGATCGACACGACGTCGCAGGCGGCCCGCATCCAGACCGGCGTGCTCGGCCCGGACCTCGAGCGTCAGCTCAAGGCGAGCGGCCTGACGCTGCGTTTCTTCCTGCAGGCGTGGGAGTTCTCGTCGTTGGGCGGCTGGATCGCCACCCGCGCCGCCGGCCACTACGCAACGCTCTACAGCCAGATCGACGATCATATCGAGAGCCTGCGGGTCATCACGCCCGCGGGGCTGGTTGGCACACGACGGCTACCGACCTCGGGGGCCGGGCCGAACGCGGACCGGTTGTTCTTGGGCTCAGAGGGGGCGCTCGGCCTCATCACCGAGGCCTGGGTGCGATTGCATCGGCGCCCAACATTTCGATCTTCGACGACGGTGCGCTTTCGCGATTACGAGAAGGCGGTCGCCGCCCTGCGTACGCTCAGCCAAGCTGGACTCTATCCGGCAAACGCCCGGTTGATCGAGCGGGACGAGGCCAAGTTCACCGAGGCGGGGGACGGCGCCTGCGACGTTCTGGTGCTGTCCTTCGAGTCGGCAGATCATCCGCTCGCGCCGTGGGTCGATCGCGCTCTTGAGATCTGTGGCGATCATGGGGGCGAATGGGATCGCGAAGCTTTGACGACAGAGGACGCGCAGCGCCACGGCGCCGCCGGAAACTGGCGCGACAAGTTCCTGCGCGGCCCGTACCTGCGCGAGCACGCGATTGCTCGCGGCGTGATGCGCGATACGACAGAAAGCTGCATTACGTGGGACCGCTATATGGAATTCCGGTCGCGGGTGAAGGAGGCGACATTGCGAGCGATCCGTGAGGTCACTGGCCGCCCAGGCACGTGCACGGTGCGCTTCACCCATCTCTACCCGGACGGGCCGGCTCCGTACTTCACGTGGCACGCCCTTGGCGACAAGGCCAAGCTGGTCGAGCAGTTCTGGGCGATAAAGGCTGCCGCTTCGGACGCAATGCTCGCAGCAGGCGGGACCATCACGCATCATCACGCGCTCGGCCGCGACCACCGCCTGTGGTACGATCGCGAGCGCCCTGAGCTGTTTGCAGAGGCATTGAGGGCGGTCAAACAGCGGCTTGACCCGCAGCATATCCTCAACCCCGGAGTTCTGATCGATCGCCAGCCGGCGGCCCCCGGTCTGTCGAAGTGACAGTTCAGGGCTGGGCTCAGCCGCCTGGCAGCACGACCCCGCGTAGGTTTATGCCCGCCTCGAGGTCTGCGTAGCCGCGATTTACATCCTCGAGGCGATAAGTGTTGGTAACCAGCTCGCGCAGCTTCAATTGCCCCGAGCGGTATAGCGCGAGCAGTTCAGGGATCTGCCGGCGGGGACTGGCGAAACCGTAAACCGAGCCCATCACCGCCTTCTGAGTGGCAAAGAGCTCGAGCGGCGGAATCTTGATCTCGGCCACTGTCTCGGGCGTCAGCGCCGTTACGACGACATTGCCGGCCTTGGCGGTGGCCCGAAAGGAGGGCAGCAGCGTCGTCGGCGGGTCGATGCAGACGAAGGCGTGATCGACCCCGATCCCATCGGTCAAGCTTAGGACAGCCCGGGTCAACGCGTCGCCACGCAACTCGAGTGTGTGGGTCGCGCCGAACGCGCGCGCGCATGCGAGCTTTGCCGGCACGATGTCGGCGGCGATGATTTGCGTCGCACCGCAAAGGCTTGCGCCTTGGACGACATTCATGCCGTCCCCGCCGCAGCCGACCACAAGCACGCTCTCGCCAGGTTGCACTCGTGCGCGGTAGCGCGCGGCGCCGACGCCGGCCGGCACACCGCAGCCGACCAGGCAGGCCAGATCGAGGGGTATGTCCTTATCGATGACCACGACCGAGGCCTGGTCGACGACCGTCCGCTCCGCAAAGCCGCCGATCATGCAGAAGGCTCCGACGGCAACGCCATCGCGGTCGCGCCGCCGATATGTGCCATCGAGCTGGGGCCCCTGGGTGATACGCGGACCTTCGGCGCACAGGTGATGCAGACCCCGGCGGCACCAGCGGCAGCGGCCGCAACCCGGGATAAAGGTGAGGACGACGTGGTCGCCAGGACTAACCGCCCCGACATCTGCGCCGATTTTCTCAACGACCCCGGCGGCCTCGTGGCCGAGGATCATCGGCCGCATGGCGACGCGCCGTTCTCCGCGCATGACATGCAAGTCCGTGCGACATAGGCCGACGGCGGCGATGCGTACCAACACCTCGGTTGGCCCCGGAGGATCGAGGCCGATGCGTTCGATCGACAGCGGAACGCCGACGTCCCGAAAAATGGCAGCACGGACCTGCATGGTTGCAATGTAACAGCGACACGCGCGCGCGACACTTGCCTTTCGTCAATGCGGGCGGGGCACGCCCTCCCCTGCACGACCTGTCGCGATCAAGGCCGACATCGGCTCATTCGCCCGCAACACGCCAACGCAACTGAGCGATAAACAGGACCACTCGTCACACGGCGACATGCTTCTGAAGCCGAGCGCTACACCGAAGAGGCCGATCAAGAAGGCCTCGCTGAGGAGGCGCGTCATCAAGCTTGAAGGACACAAAGCGAACAGGTTCGCCCAAACCGCTCCCGCAGGTTTGGGAAAATTCGGCAAAAGCAAAGGAAAATCAGAATGAAAGCGCTCGGCTTGGCGCTCCCTAGGGGAGAACGCGAATCGGACCATTTCAATGGGTTAAAGAAAGGTTTGGGCGAGAATACCGTCATTGCGCGTCAAGGCGTTTCAAAAACCCCGCCCAAACCCCGCGAATTCACGAAGCCGCCGCCAAGCTGGTCGTCCTCTGACCACGGGCCGGCGCTCCCTTCCACGATCGCGGTTGGCGGGCAACCCGGCGGTCTTCGACCGCGAGCAATTCGGGCGGCTCGAGACGACAGCGTGGCTGCACCAGCGGACAACTCGGATGAAAGGAGAAAAGGCGCAACCGGAACAGCGGTTCAACCGATTTGGAACTTCGCCTGCAATCGCGGGACGGCCGATCGGCATGGAGTGCCTAGTTTTGTACCGAAGTGGCGCGCCAGTTCACCTAGGGGATTCGAACTCTGTGTGGGGATGCCAGTTCTCAATGACGGGCGGGCGTCGTTGGGCGCCACACCCTATTTGAGTTCAATAGTTCACTGCAGGCGCGCCGCACAGTTCCGAGTGTTCGATTTAAGCATCGCCTTTGGTAGCCAATTTGTTGAGTGCTTGACGACGGCGGATTTGCCGACGTATTGGGAAATTCCAAGAATGGGAAAATGCGCACGTTGGTCAGCCAGCGGGCGCTTTTTTTTTGCAAAGCTAGCTTAGTTCAATCCCGGTTCACCATCGCGCCGCGTTCCGCGCCAGCGTTTGCAACGATGCCGGCGCGACCGTGCTTGGTCGACAGCATCCTATGACTGCCTTCGTCGAGACAACAAAGTCACGCCGTTGATTGCGGTCGCGTCATTCGTCGCAGGCGCGCACGAACGCCCTCGCTTCCGGCTCAGCAAAACTCATCACTGACGACATGAGAACGCAGCGACGCGGAGCGTTCGCGTCGTTCGTCTTCTCAAACCGTCACGTCTTCCACAACCACCGCGACGCGGCGGTCGACCGCGTGCGCATCAACAGGAGAAACTGAAGTGAGCAATCCCTCCGACGACGAATCCAACGGCGGCGGCCATCGGTACGGCTACGACCCGAAGCAAGCCCGCGTCCCGGCCGGATACCACGGAGGCGGCCAATGGACGCGTGGCGGTTATGGGCCGCAAGAACAAGCCGCGCGCCTCGCGCTCCTTGGCCGGAAGGAGCCGCTGCCACGCGTGCAGAGTCCGCCACTCGCACCAACAGCGCGTCCTCCAAGCAGTCCGAAACCAGGCCTTCGCCTCGGGCCTGGGGTTTGGGGAGCGCTAATTTGGCTGCTCGAATCGCTGCATGAGGAGGAAACACGTCTAAACCCGGTCATGATCTTCAAAGGCCGCGACTACCATAAGGACGCAGACGGCGTCTGGCGTTTTCAAGGCCTGGAACTCCTCACCGAGGACGATATCCAGGCCATATGCGGGAAGGAAGGTACGAAAGGCCTTCAGGGTTTTCTTGACCAGCAAGCCAAGAAGGTCGCTGCAGAAAAGCTGGCCCCAGGTCCTGCCGGAACGAAGGCGCATCAAGGCATGAAGGAGGACCTTGACGGTCAGGGAAACTCAAATGTGCTGACCGAAGTCTTGATTAAGAAAAACGAGGACACTGGAGAATACGAAGAGGTCGATCAGAATAACAACCCCAAGGGTTCCATCCGGCTTGATCTTCGAATTATCAACGGCGAGAAGACCGTCTGCGTCGGAGACCACAAGTTCGGCGTGCGTGGCCTCAGCGCCCAGAAGATCAGCGACATTTTCGCGAAAGCCAGTGAGATTTTTCCTAATGTCACGCGCTTCTTCATCTTCGAGGGAAGGCCGATCGCGCCGCTGAATCGCCGGTTGCAAGATCGGTAATTCTGGAACGCCGGCAAGTGGGCTCGCCCTGGCATCCGAGGCACCCGTATCAGGTGGATCGGAGCCGGCATCAGGTGAGCTCGCCGTAGCCCTTCGCGCGCAGCTGCTTCAGCATCAGCTGAACAGGAATCTCAAACTCGCCGAACTGCGGTGTCGCGAATTTCAGCTGTTCGATCTCTTGGTCGGTCACGCTTTTGCGATGTTCGGTGGGGTTGCCCCGATAGTCGGAGACATTCTCCCTCAGCACATCGGGATGGAGCGTCCAGCTCCAGACCGTTTCTCTACTCGGAGCCCGCGCGACGTCTACGCTGTTGAGCAGGGGCATCCCGCCAAGCACCTCAGCCGCGAGTAAAAAGGTCCGCGCGAAAAAATGCCGACCGTACAGTTCGAAAAAGAGTTGCGACATATATCTCGCGGGATCGCGATCAGGATGCGCAAGACGGTCCGGATGATTGCGATCTTCTCCGCCCCATCGGAGCAGGAACAGCAATCCGTTCGTCAGGCGAGCTGCGAGAACATAGCCTTCCACGTTGCGATGTCTCTCTTCGGCCTGCTCGCGACTGATCGGCACAATGAGGACTTGCTTGTCCCCCCGTTCGCGCCAGTCTTTGGCAAATCGGACCTCGCCCGGCTGGTTCGGGACATCGCCCAGCAGCCAGTCCGGACGCGGCAGCCAAGGATGCGGGACGAAGGTTGGTTCATCCGACCGCTCTCTTCGTTCTGCTGCCGGAAGCTCGATAGGGAAAGGGGATGGCTCCCAGATGTGCTCGAGCTTGTTTGTCTTGACGGCCCGTTCCTCGATCGCACGAAACTCCGTGCAAAGATCTTCGACGTCGCGCGCATTGTAGTCGCGCAGCTTGGCGTACCACGGCTTAAAGTGCGGATTGTTCGGGTTTCGGCTTTCAAGATTTTCCACATATCTGGCCGCACTTTCGCGCTGCCCTGAGAGTATAAGACCCAAGGCTCGCGTTATTTTACCCCAATGCAACTCTGAACAATCGGCCACGAAATCATCGATGCTGGTGATTTGCCCGACCGAGTCGAAGATTTCGTTTGCGAGCACGTCTATCAGCAGTGGCTCGAAATGCGGCTCCCAGACACACAAGGACGCTCGCTGAATCTTATGCTCACTGGCCCGGAAAAGCGGGCACATGAAACGCCAGAACCGGGACGGATAGTCGGCGCTCATCTTCTCGAACAGTGCGCCGCGGACGATATGGCGCACGGGCCGGATAACCAGAAGTCGACCGATCAGGACGAGGTCGCTGCGCTGCCGCAGCAGCGGCTTGAGGTAGTGCTTGAGATCGCGAACTTTTCGCTGGGGGCCACTCTCCGGCTTCAGCACCTGCTGCAGATATTCTCGCGCCAGCGCGACTGCCTGATCCGGTGAAAGCAGGTTGCCGTCGGACTCATCGAGCACGATCCCGTTCACCAGCTTCGCCAGCGCGGCTGCGGCACAAACGCCCGCAAGCATCTCGTGCTCGTCGCCGCTCCAACGAAAATTGGCACTGCGCTCGAGGCTCGGATCTATGTCCTTGCCGGCGAGTTCTTCCACCGCGGCACGGTCATTGAATACGTCAAACTCCACCCCGGTCGCCTGCCGGCGCAAACGCATCGGCATGAAGCCGCGCTGCCGCTCCAGCGACCCGGCCGCGATGGTGAAAGGGAACCCAAGCTCAGTCATCGCGGCCGAAAGAGCCTTCTTGTTGGGAAGCTTGTCCCGGAACAAGACGTGAATTTCCGCCGTCATGATTGCTCCTGATCCCATGCGCCCGATGTCCAGAGCTTCGCCGCCGCGAGCGGTCCGATGAGAACAAATATGGAACATCGGGTCAACAGCGCAACAGAAGGCGGGTCTCATCCTGGAGCACCGGATAGACGCCCATGACGAACTCTTCACCTCGACGTCTTGGCCCGAGAGGTGCCACCGGAGGCCTCCACCCCTCCCGACATCGCGTCAGGCCAAGCCTAGAACTTCTTAGGCAAATGACCTATATTCTTCCAAAGAGTTGGAAGGATTTAGGTACACCCAGATGCTCGCAACCCAAACAACGCTCGTAACCGCAAATGAGGCTGCGTCGATCACCGGCGTACCGTTGCGCCAAGTTCATCGGATCATTGACGCCGGCTTGCTGGAGGGCGCCGTAAGGCGACAGCACAATGCGAGACTCCTCAAGCGCAACGCATTGGTTGGCCTGAAGCTCGCTCATGAGACGGCAGAAGTTCTTACGGCTCGTGGCCGGCGCGCCGTGGTCGCGGCGTTGATACGCCGACCACGCCAGGCAGTCATTCGCGCCGCTGCGGTTGTCGTCGACACGCGCGCTGCGGCGAGCGCCGTGCGGTCAGGCCTCGATCAATTGACGAGGGCGTGTCGGCTCGTTTCGACAACGCCGGGCGTGCTTGACGGCGCCCCGGTCTTCAAAGGGACAAGGATTTCCGTGCACGACATCGCCGAAATGTTGGCGAACGGAGACAATCCGGCCGCGATCGTGAAGGCGTATCCGCAGATCAACAAAGAAGCCGTTCGGCTCGCTGCGGTCTACGCCTTGGCCTATCCGCGACGGGGGCGCCCACGCGCCAAAGCGGGATGGCGATCTCTGTCGCCAAAAGCGTCCGAGACCATATCGCTCAATGCCATCGTGCGTGCGTGAAGTTTCTGATCGACGAGTGCTTGAGCCCGGAGCTTGTTCGGCTGGCACGTGAGCATGGGCATGGAGGATCGACGCACGTTACTTGGCTTGGGCTGCGCTCGCGCAAGGATTGGTCGATCGTGCGCCGGGCCATCGACGACGGCTTCGTTCTTGTAACCAACAACACGCTCGATTTCACGACGTTGATCCGCCGCGAGAGTCTACATCCTGGATTAGTCTGCCTCGAGGTAGCACCCGGGTTGATGAGCCTCTCGATCCAGAAAGAACTATTCGCACTCGCCCTCGATCGCCTCGGAGATACCGAGCCGATCAACGAAGTGCTCCATATCACCCTGCTGAAGGACCACTCGGTCCGCATCGAGCGCTACGATCTCCCGCCGAGCAAGTAGAGTCGCCATCGTATTTGCGCAGCCGCCATCTTCGCATCCGTCGATCCAGCAGACGCGGCGAGACGAAATCAAACGGGCCGTCAGGGTACGAGTCCCACGTCCCAAACTTTGACCGATGGAGCAGGTAAGATCTTGATATATAACAAATATTATAGAGGTATGGCGCTCCCTAGGGATGAGTGAAGTACCTTGTAGCTCAAGGAGTTTGCCTATCGGCGAGAGGCTCAAAGTGCACACTGAAGCATAACAGAAGTTTCGTGATTGGCAAACTCATGTAACCAAACGCCTAGCTCGTTAGACTTTGCGGCGGCTGAACAAAGTCCTCTGGATGGTGTCCAGCACCATATCGAGATCCTTGCCCACGTCCTCGGCAAGAAAGCGCAATACGAAGTAGCCGTTCTCTTGGAGCAATTGATCCTTGCGACGGTCCCGTCGATAGGCCTCGGGACTCTCCAAATGTTGCGCGCCGTCCAGCTCGATCGCCACGCGCGCGTCTTCGCAAAGCAGGTCGATTTCCATTCGGCTCCGGTCGTCGAACGGGATAGGCAGGTCCGCGTTCAGATGGAAATGCCCCCTCGTCGCCGGCAACGATTGCAGACGCCGAAAAAGGAAAGCCTCCGTCGCGCTTCGAGCCTGACCAGCTCCCTTGTCGGCGACCGCTGGAACGCATACCGCGCGAACAAAAAGATTGCCCAGTTCGGCGTCCACTCCATCCCGAATCAACCGCCTCACACTGGCTGCATAATCGCGTTTCCAATGCGCGTCAGCCGGCAAAGGGACGTCGGCAGGCCACCCCGGCACCGCGCTCGCCGGAAGAATAATCTTGTAGCCCACCGCTAGATATCCTCGACAGCGTCGATCGAACATGTGCGCCAACGTCAACACGTCGAGGTCGGCATAGTCGTAAACCCGCACTTCACGCTTTCGATCGTGCAGGCGGTGCAGCCGGCCGGCGTATTGCGCAATCGTCCCACGCCAGGAGACCGGAAGCGTAAGGAACAACGTATCCAGCCGCGCATCATCGAATCCCTCACCGACAAATCGACCTGTCGCCAACAGCAGCCGGCTTTCGTCGTCCGGAATTTTCGCCAGGCGGCCAGTGACCGCTCTCAGGTCCTTGCTGGTCATTCCGCCGCGCAGCACAACGAGGTGCTGAACGGCAGGCGCGAGCGCAGCGGCGAGACGATCCAAGTGATCGTTGCGTTCGGTCAGCACGATGGGCGATCGGCCTTCGCGAATGCATTCGAGAACGTCATCTTGAATCAACCTGTTCCGCGCGTCATTTGCGGCCAGCTCGGCATAGAGATCGTGAAACTGAGCTCGCAGGTTGGCTTGCGGCTCATGCATCGGCCGAAATGCTGTCGGTCGAACAAGAACCGTGTGTTCGAATGGACGAGCCGCCGCCTGCTGCTTGGCGTCGACCCGGTGGCGAACGGGACCGCATTGCATGAAGATGATCGGATGATGCCCATCCTTGCGCGTCACCGTCGCTGACAGTCCGGTGACAAACCTTGCCTTTGCCCTCCGGGCAACCTGCTCAAAGCTGTGAGCGGGCAAATGATGACGCTCATCGACGATCAGATGCCCGTAGTCGGCGACATTGTCGGCCACAACTCCTTTGCGCACCAAGCTTTGGATCAGGGCGACATCAACCGCGCCACTTGGTTTGCGCCGCCCAGCGCCGATACGGCCGATCGAATCCGGAGGCAAGTCGAGGAGCATCGAGAGCCGTTCGATCCACTGCTCGAGCAATTGACGTCGGTGCACGAGCACGAGCGTGTTGACGCCGCGTTTCGCAATCAACCATGCAGCAATGACCGTTTTTCCGAATGCAGTGCCTGCCGACAGTACGCCCGTATCATGAGCGAGCATGGCACTTGCTGCGGCAAGCTGCTGAGGCCGAAGTGCGCCTCGGAATTCTATCGTCAGCGACCGACCGGCCGCTCTTTCGTCGCGAACGACGGGGACGACCTTCAATTCCGCGAGGACCTCCTGCACATCATCCAGACAACCGCGCGGCAGGCTGATGTGGGATGGATGGTCTTCCGCGCAGGCGATAACTCGCGGCTTGTCGTAGGTGGGCAGACGCATCGCCTGTGCTCTGTAGAATTCCGGGTTCTGAAACGCGGCCGTGCGGAGGAGTCGATTGCGCAAGCCAGGTGAGAGGACCTCCTTCGCGATGTAGATTTCATCGCCCAGGACCAACTCCAGGCTCGACGGCAACGGACCCGCTATCGGCGCATTCTTGTGACGCCGAGATGCCGGGAGTGCCCAAGGCTCGTGTTCGTCGTCCTCGGCCGGCGCAGACCGCACTCCGATGATTCGATCTATTGCTTCGGCGCCGCGAACAATGGTCTCCACGATCAACCGATTGACGCGCCGCACCGTGGACAGGAGCGCCCATTGGTCCGGATACGGCACGAAGTGTTCGTCAACAAGCAGGCTATTGCCGGCCATTCGCGCACGTCCCTGCAAAGGCAACGCGATGAGGTTGCCAAAGCCGCCCTTCGGAAGCGTGTCCTGGTTGGGAAAGAATCGATCGTATGAGCTCAGCCCGATCTCGGGTCGGCGCTCCATCGTCTCCGTCAAGATATAGGAGCCGAGTTTGCGCGCCAATGTGGCCGGGATCGCCTGGTCGAAGAAGATCCAAACATGCCCGCCATTCCCTGACCGAGAGCGTTCCAGCGCGGCTGGGATCTTCAAATTGCGGCATGTTTCCCAGAATGCCTTCGCATCCTCGCGCCAACCCTCTTTGTCGAAATCGACTGCCAACAGAAAGCAGGTCTCGTCCTGGAGCATCGGATAGATACCCATAACGAAATCTTTGCCCTCGGTGTCCTGCCCCGAGAGGTGCCACCGGATCGCCTCGTCGGTGATCGGAACGAACCGTTGGTGTGGACAGTCACTGCATTTCACGCGGGGCTTTTCGCAGACGCCCTGAAGCCATTCATTCGCGCAGGCAGGTTGATAGCCTGATTTGCCGGTCCTCCGACTTTCAAAGCGGCGTGGGTAGACATCGCTGCGGCCGCGAAAGAGAGAGCGGAACAGGGCGATCTTCATCTCCGGCGGCGACCGATGATCAATCATCGCCTCGGACAGAGATTTGATCGTGAGCTGTTCAGGGATCATGAAACTGGCGCACCATTTCCGCGTCTGCCGCCCCCTCGGGGTCGGCCCACGACTGGTAACCGTTGCATGCAAAGCTCGAAGTTCACGAAATATGTCTTGGCATCGCGGCTCGGACAAGGAGGCCACCGCTCGCGCCCCTCCTGGCATGGTGTGAGGCCATGACCCTGGAAACGATTAAAGAGCGGCAGTGCGGGCATGTTTGGGCATTGGCGTGCAGCTTCACGGCCTATCCCTTTCGCGAAATAGCGCGGGCTGAGGATAAGCGACGAATCGGCTGACCCGTCTGGCAGCCACGTGCACGGCCTTTATCCGACGTCCGCACGCTTGGCTACCGGCCTCTGGGACCGGCAAACGCACTACACTCTGGACAGGCAATCTCTGAGTTCGCTCATTCTCGGATCCCGAGGCTCCACTTCGTGCCCGAGCTTTTCGAGGCGACGCGATGGCAGGTCTCACTCCACAGTCGCGAGCGAATAGCTCGTGCTGCGGCCGCCAGCCACGTCCTTTACCAGAATCTCTCGCCGCAAGAGATCTGCGATATCGCGCGACGCGGTGTCCTGCGAGGATTTGGCAAGCTTGGCCCATTTGGATGAGGTGAGCTTGCCCTCAAAGTTGCCTTCCATAAGGCGATTGAGAATCTTGCGTTGCCGTTCGTTGAAGCCTTCGCCGGCGTGCCGCTTCCAGAATTTGGCCTTGAGCAGCACGGATCCGAGGATGGTCTCGGCGCCATCGAACGCGCGGCCCAGGCAGGCGAGGAACCACTCGAGCCAGGGCGTGATGTCGAGACCGCCCTTCTGCGTCGCTTCGAGGATATCGTAGTAGGCGCTGCGCTCCTGGCGGATCTGGGCGGACATGCTGTAGAAGCGCTGCGCGCTTTTCTCGGAGCGCGCGAGCTGCTGATCGGCGATCGCGCGCGCGATGCGACCGTTGCCATCCTCGAACGGGTGAATGGTGACCAACCATAGATGCGCGATACCGGCTTTCAGGACGGGATCAATGCCCTGGTCCTGATTGAACCAGGCAATGAACGCATCCATTTCAGTTTTGATCTTCGCCGCCGGCGGCGCTTCGTAGTGGACGCGCTCGTGGCCGATCGGGCCGGAGACGACTTGCATCGCTCCCGCTTCTTCGGTGCGCCAGTTGCCGATGGTGATCTTGCGGATGCCGCTGTGACCGGTCGGAAACAGTGCCGCATGCCATCCGAACAGGCGCTCGGCGGTGAGCGGCTCGTCGTATTTCTCGGTAGCATCGAGGATCATTTCGACGATGCCCTCGACATGCCGATCGGCCGGCGCCAGGGCGCCGATATCAATGCCGAGGCGGCGCGCGAGGGATGAGCGCACCTGCTCCCTGTTGAGGATCTCACCCTCGATCTCGCTGCTCTTCACTACTTCTTCGGTGAGCGTGCGAAGGGTGGCTTCCGTACGCAGCATGAAGCCGAGATTCTCCATGTGACCAATGAGGCGGCCCTGACGGTGACGCACCGCGGCCAGCGGTTCCTCCAAGGTCTGAGAATCCCACTCAAACTTGGGCCAATTGGGCAGCTCGTGGATGTAAGTGATCATTCTCCGCACCATACGCGGAAATTATAGTAGCTATTCTCCGCATCCGCAAGCTCAATCTCCGCATTCAGTACGGAGAATAAGTCCGTCTTTCTCCGCATAGACCCAGTTAAGGAGCCTAAAAAGCCAATAAAATTATCTTGAAAGGAAAGATACGGTGCCTACATCACGGCGGTGACAAGTAGGAGGCCTCCCTATGAATGCTACCGAATTCCGGACCTGGCGCGAGCGGGTTGGACTAACCCAGCAGCAGGTCGCCGACCGCATGGGCGTCAGCCGGACGACAATTCAGAACTGGGAAAGCGGCACCCCCATCCCGCGTACGGTCGAGATGAGCTGCGAAATCTGGGAGCGACGCCTCAAGCAGGAGAGCCCTGCAACCGGTCCGGTCACACTGATCTACAGCGATGGGCCAATGTTCGTTGATCCCTATCGTCCAGGCCGGCGTCCCGCGATGATGCAGCAGGAACCCTATCCAACAAATGCGGCCGTGCTCGCGCGGGTTCAACAGCTCGATGGACAAGCGGGTGTCTACAATCCGTTTGTGATCGAGGCCGATCACGACTCTCTGTGGAACGCGGTGGAGCTGGCGCGGGTAGCAAAAGGAGATGATCGCGGCGCACCGACGCTCTCTAATATGCTGCGCGGTGCGGCCAAGGTGGTGCGCGAGGACGCCGCGAATTTCGTCCGAAGCGGCGCCCGCTTGCCGACCTCCGCGGAGATCGAGGCGCGCAAGAAAGAGATCATCGCCCAGGCTGACTTGCTTGATCAGCTTGCAGCTGGCGGCCTGCCAAAGATCGTGCGTGAGCAGCTTTCGATCGAGGACGCCTTCGCGCGGCTGCGCGACCTCGGCACGAAGGCGCCGGACGCGCTTGTCTCGGGAATCGCGCAGGCTCTCGTCGTATTCGAGCGCTATCCCCTTGCCGACGGTGACGCAGACCAGATCGTCGAAGATGGCGGCGGCTACGTGCTGCACTATAAGGGCTATGAGGGAAGATTCCCAAAGATTCCCATTTCAGCGCACAAGTGGACGATCAATCTCTGTTCGAATGATCGTCATCTTCTCTTGAAGCTTGGCGGGAATATTCCGATCGATGGGCGCACGCGCGAAGAGGCCATCGCAAATGTAAAGCGCCACGTCGACGAACTGGGATAGGCCGCACGAACATCGAGCGTCTGGAAAGACTCGTGCCGATTGTGAGCAGGCTTTAGGCCGGTGTAAGCGGTCGCTAGCGACGCGCACCTTGGTCGAGTGGCGGACCACATCTGGTTTGTCGAGGGCAGCGAACTCGAGCGGAACGCGGCGCACGAAAATGCCAGACGTCGTTTCGGCGGTTGAGGAAGTGACCCGGCGGAGTGCGCCACGCGGATGGTCGGGCGCAACAAAGTGGCAAACCCGCCAGGCACCGAGTGGCAAACTTCGACGATTGACTATCAAAGAAATCAGACAGTTGGCAGGATGGCGCTCCCGAACGGGATTTCCATCGTACAATATCGTGCAATTGGCGCTCCCTAGGGATGAGTGAAATGCCTTGTAGCGCAAGGAGTTTGCCAATCAGCGAGAGGCTCAAAGTGCGCATAGAAGCACAATGGAAATCTCCTGATTGGCAAACGGCTCTTAGACGCCTCGACGGATATGGATCCGACCGGCGAGACTGCCAGCTGCTCGCCCGCAATGGGCCGTCGAGTAGTCCAGCAATGTCGTTCAGGTCCGAAAACCGCCAGCATCACGCGCAAGTGTGTAGCAAAGTGCCCTTATGGAATTGCTCGACCAGAGGACCTACTATCGCGCACTCCTGAGCCGCGACACCCGCTTCGATGGCCACGTGTTCGTGGCCTGCACCTCGACCGGCATCTATTGCCGACCAATCTGTCCCACGCGCCCGCCCAGGTTTGAGAATTGCCGCTTCTTCGCCTCGGCCGCCGCCGCGCAGGAGGCCGGTTTCCGGCCTTGCTTGCGTTGTCGGCCCGAGATTGCGCCAGAGGTAGCCTTCTGGCGCGGCACGGCGAATACGGTAAGCCGGGCGCTGGCGCTGATTGCCGACGGTGCGCTCGACGGTGAGGATTCTGACGTCGAGGCCCTGGCGGGACGGCTGGGCGTCGGTGGCCGGCAGTTGCGCCGACTGTTCCAGCGTCATCTCGGCGCCTCGCCGATCGCCGTGGCCCAGACACGGCGCGTCCTGTTCGCCAAGCAGTTGTTGCATGACACGCACCTTCCGATGGCGGAAGTGGCGCTGGCCTCGGGCTTCGGCAGCGTGCGTCGCTTTAACGAGACTTTCCGCAACCTCTTTCGCCGTCCGCCCAGCGCCCTCAGACAAAAGGGCGGCGTTGACACGTCGGCGCGCGTTGGCGTGACGATTCGGTTAGCCTATCGGCCACCCTATGACTGGCCGGGAATGCTGTCGGCGCTTTCGTTGCGTGCGCGGCCCGGCACCGAGTGGATCGACGAGGATGTCTGGCATCGCAACATCGGCTTCGACGGCCAGCGTGGCAGCGTCGCGGTGGCGCATTTGCCCGAACGCAGTTCGATGCTCGTCACGATCCGCTTCCCCTCGGTGAAGCTGCTGCCGACGATCGTCGCGCGGATTCGCCGCGTGTTCGATCTGGGTGCAGACATCGCGACCATCGATAGCCATCTCGCGCGTGATCCCAAGCTCGCGCCGTTGATCAGGAAAAGGCCCGGCCTGCGTGCACCCGGGGACTGGGAGAACGAGACCGTGATCGGCACGCCGGACGGCGCCCCGTCGGCATGGCGTCCGTGGCATGCGTATGCGGTGCAGCATCTCAGGATAGCCAACGGCTGAATCCCTCGCCGCACCGACGGCGCCGAACTGCTTACGACAGCAGGTCGTCCGGCAGGTCGAACATCCGAGAGCTTTTCTCACCAAACGAGCAGGAGCGCAGGGGCTGAATGCAACCGCACACGTCCGATGGCACGGTTGAGCAAAATCGTTCAATCCCGACGACACTCGCGCTCGGCTTAAGCACCTTCCTGATCATGTTCGACGTGACCGCGGTCCTGATCGCGATGCCCGCCATCGCGAAAGACATCGGCCTGGGTGTCACCGGCGTAGCATGGGTCGTTGACGCCTATAGCGTTCCGTTCGCCAGCGCGCTCCTCGCATCCGGCGCGCTTGCAGATCGCTTTGGCCGCCGGCGGTGCATGTTGGCCGGCAACGCGGTGTTTCTGGTTGCTTCGTTCGCGTGCGGGCTGGCGTTGAGTAGACCCGTGCTCTTGGGGGCGCGCGTCGTCCAGGGTGTCGGCGCAGCTTTCATGGCTACAGGTGCGACTGCACTCATTTCCGTCGCATTTTCGAACGTCGCTCAACGTTCGCGCGCGTTCGGCGTCGTAGGGGTGATCTCCGGCGTCGCCATGGCGTTGGGGCCGACCCTCGGTGGCTACCTGGCTTCGTGGGTCGGTTGGCGTTGGATCTTTTTCGCAAACATCCCGCTTTGCCTGGCGTTGGCCATCGCCGTGCCGAGATTGGTCGCCGAGACGAACCATCAGCAAGGACGACGCCTGGATCCGCTCGGTATCGCGTTGCTGACGGTTTCGCTTGGCTTGGTGGTCGATGCACTCCTGAGGCGCGACGGATCCCTTGCGGTCAGAGCAGCCTGCCTGGTCGGCGGCGCAACGGCGGCGTCCCTGTTCGTCTGCCAACAGTGGCGGAGCCCGCACCCTGTGTTCGATCCGCACGTGTTTGCGACATCAGTCATGGTCGGGGTTGCGGCATTGCTGACAAGCATCCAGTTCGGCTACTGGGCCGTGCTGATCTACCTGCCGCTGTTCCTGACCAGCACGCTCCGGATGAATGTGGCGTTGGCAGGCACAGCCTTGCTCGCGGCGACGCTACCGATGCTGCTGGTACCGCTGATCGGCGGGCGGCTCGCGACCTATTGGGGGTGGCGGCGCTTGTTCTCAATTGCTTTTGGCCTCGTAACGTTCGGAGACGTTTCGCTTGTGATAGCAGCGCTGTGGGACAATCCGCGGATGCGCCTCACAGCCACGGTCGCCGGAATGGTCGTTGCTGGCGTCGGTGCCGCGCTGGCTAATCCACAGCTGTCGGGCGTCGCCCTCGCTTTTGCGCCGTCAACACAGGCGGGCATGGCTTCGGCCACGGTGTTGATCGTGCGCCAGGCCGGGTTCGCCATCAGCATCGCAGCGTTGGGGGCAACGCTCGGCGCTGCCGGTGCGGCGACGGGATTCGTGCAGCCATTCGCCCTCGCTGCTTCTGTGGCCTTGCTTGGCATGATCGCGGCACAAGTTCTGCTTCCGGCAAAGTCGGCACAATAGAGCTGATCGAAAACGTTTCATGCGCCGGTTCACGGCGGCTCGGCGTGCGCAAGCAGGCATGGCTCCGAACCTGCCGACGAAGCGTTGACCTCGCGTAGTTCACGTCATGGAAGCGCTGCGATCGCGCGGCGGTCACCGCTACGCGGATGGTTCGGCGCAAAGTGGCAAACCGTCACGCACAAAGTGGCAAACCTCGACGATCGATTGCCCCGCGAAATCAGATTGTTGGCGGGATGGCGCTCCCAAACGGGACTCCCATCGTACAATATCGTGCAATTGGCGCTCCCTAGGGATGAGTGACAAGACCGCGAACTCAACTGGTTTGCCAATTTCCCGACCGCAGAACTCGCCATTGAAACACAATAGAGATCTTGGCAATTGGCAAACGCATCTGTCACGCGGCCGGGACTGAGGCGCGGCCCACGGCATTCGCATAACATCCGATTCCGAAACGTTCGATCGACACGCGCCGGCCGCCTTCGTGTTTGGTGCTCAGACGGGGCGCGGTGCACCTCCCTTGGCAGTCGGTGGCTCCGGAAGGTCCAGTTCACTAACGAAGACGTACTTTGTAGCGAGTTGCCGATGTCATGCGGTAATTCAAGATGGACCCACGCCCCTTGTATCAATCTCCGCCATCGTCAAAAACGCCGTCTCACGGTTACTTAAGACTGTAAGCACAGTCACAAAGCTCGCAGTCACCATCAAATAAGCTGGCGCGATCGGACTGCCAGTTCGTTGGATGAGCCAAGAGGCGGCAAACCCGGAAAATCCGCCAAACATTGCCACGGCCAGCCCATATCCCAAGGACATATACATGGTCCGGGATCTCGTCGGAAACATCTCGACTAGGGTAGCAGCTGTTGCGCCATAGATCAGCGACGTCGCGAGAGCGAAGACGACCTGAGAGGTGTACAGTGAGGCGGTGCCTGGCGCGGACGTCATCCATATGAAGAGCGGGATTGAGAACACAACAAACATGAGGTTAGCACCAAGAAACATTGGTCGACGGCCGATGCGATCGGATAGCAACCCGATGAATGGCGTCAGCACCAGGACGAGAGAATTACATAATGTGTTGGACCAGCCCGCGGTCGCTCGCGAGATACCGAGGAACTTTTCAGCATATGCGGGCATGAACGCCGTGGTCAGAAGGATGCAAACGATCCCGCCTAGCATCGTTCCAATCAACCGCAGAACCTGTTTCAACATTTTGGCTGGAAGCGCAGGCGCGGTTTCGACAACCTTTCTGAATGCGGGCGTTTCTTGAGCCCGTTGTCTCAAATAAATGCCGACCGGCAACAGGATGACGCCGCCGAGCACAAAAGGAACTCGCCATCCCCAGCTTTCGAGATCCGCCGGCGCCAGCACGGTGCTGAGGACTGCAACACTGAGCGTGGCGAGTAGCGATCCGGCCGTAATGCCCATTTGCGCGACAGAACCGAAGACACCTCGGTGACCTTCCGGTGCCCACTCGGTGATGAACGTTGCAGCTGTGCTCCATTCCGCTCCAGCGGAGAACCCCTGTATCAGCCGCAGCGACACAAGAATGACCGGCGCCCAATAGCTGATGGTGGAATAATCCGGCAGAATGCCGATGCCGAGGGTACTTCCGATCATCAATACAAAGGTGAGGATCAGCGCATACTTCCGACCGCGTCGATCAGCTATCCACCCGATCAACAAGCCTCCTAACGGTCTAATCAGATATCCAACTCCGACTGCTGCAAGCGTACTTAGGAAGGCAGCGGAGGGCTCTTCGGCGGGAAAGAACCGAGCCGATATGATCGTCGCCAGGAACACGAACAAGGTGAAGTCATAGAACTCGATTACGCTGCCGATCGAACCGCCGGCAGCAGCTTTCCAGCTCTGCTTTCTCACATCCGCCTTGGAAGCCGACTCCGAAAAGCGATCCTGGCTCGCCGACAAGGCTTCAGAATTGGTCATTTCCTGCTCCTGGCTTCGTGAGCCCCTCGTGACGTGACCAGGGTTCGCGAGCGGAGGCAGAACAGCGGCGTTCCGGAGTTCGTTCGAGCCCCCTCACCGCACAAGAAGCGGGTTGTCCCAGCATCCCCGATTGCCTTCGCAACATCTTCGAGCCGAGCATAGGTCGCTTTTGGAAGCTGTCAATATTTTGGTTCCAGTCCTCTTTTTGGGATGAGGGCGCCCAGATGCTGTGCGACGCTGGCCTGTCAAATGGATCCGGAGAATGCGCGCCGCGAGCGAAAGCGAGTCGTTTGTCGTTTGCGGCAGAGAGAGCGGTCGGACACATCCGGGGGCGCGGGCCTGCCCTGAACGACCAAATGGGGAAGCAGGATGAAGCTGTCAGCGGGTGAGCTGCACGACCGGACGATTGTGATCGACGGAATGGGCGGTTCTGCGAAGGCCTTCCAACTGCAGAAGGCAGGTGGTGTCACGGCCATCAACGTGAGCGTCGCCTGGAATCAGGAGCGAATGGACGACGTCGTCGCTCAGGTCGTTTCCTATCTCGATCTCGTCGAGCAATTTCCCAATGACGTCTTGATCGTCGAAACTGTATCGGACATCCAGGAAGCCAAGCGCGCGGACAAGGTCGGCATCATTTTGGGAACGCAGGGCCTCGCCTCCATCGGCCAAGACCTGAATTGGATTTCGATGCTTCAGCGTATCGGTGTCAGGATCAGCGGACTCGTCTACAATGAGACAGGCGTGATCGGCTCGTCCTGTGCCGAGAAGAGCGACACGGGACTTACGTCTTTCGGGCGGCAGGTCGTATCCGAACTTGATCGGCGTGGCATCGTGATCGATCTGTCCCACACCGGCGACCGAACGTCGCTCGACGCGGTCGAACTTTCCCGCCATCCAGTTGTCATCTCTCACAGCAACATAAGGCGCCTGGTCGATCATCCGCGCAACGCGCCGGACGACTTGATCAAGGCGGTGGCGATTGCGGGCGGTGTCATAGGACTCACGCAGTACGGCCCGCTGCTCGACCCGGGGCGCGGGCCGCTTCCGACCATCAAGGATTGGTTGGAACACATCCGCTATGCGGTTGATCTCGTCGGCATCGACCATGTCGGTCTCGGCATGGATGGATTCGACGGGATGTATTCCTGGCGGTGGTGGTACGATTACATGACGCAATATCGCGAGCTCGTTCCCGCGCGCTACCTCGAACCGGAATTTGCGAATATCAACACCCACAACATCCAAGGGTACTCGAGCAACGCTGATCTGCGCGATCTCACCGAAGGACTGATCGGCTTGGGATATTCGAACGACGACATCGCAAAGATATTGGGCCTGAATCTTCTGCGCGTCTATCAGAAGGTCTGGGCTTAGCGCCGCAGCACGACCTACTAACAAAGTCGAATTTTGTAACGAGCTGCCGTCGGCTCATCGAACTCGCGAGAGTTCGGATCACCCAGGCGCCAGCGCCTTGATCAGTTGTGTCGTGATCGCTCCATCCTCAGGCCATAAGGTGCTCACTGAAGAATTCCTTCAGTTTCCCAGTTGCCGGCGTCACGAACTGGTCCCGGTCGTACAGGTCGATGTGCGTCGCACCCTCGATCCAGTACAGCTCCTTCGGTCCGGTGAAACTCTCGACTACCTCGCGGCTGAAGTGCGCCGTGTCAGCTTCGGTGCCAACGATCATCAGTAACGGCCGCGGG
>Ga0187784_10000099_pt1 | contig 52842 bp, 42 predicted proteins | sample 1015_SJ02_MP15_2_FD_132964 | JGI IMG/M metagenome (GOLD analysis project Ga0187784, IMG submission 132964) | Tropical peat soil microbial communities from peatlands in Department of Meta, Colombia - 1015_SJ02_MP15_20_MG | ecosystem: Environmental > Terrestrial > Soil > Wetlands > Peat | place...
CGCGCGACCGCCGTACCAGGTGCGCTCAAAGCTGCGCGTCAGCGCCGTCAACGCCGGCTTGCGCGAGTCGGCGCCGGGCATCAGTCCAAGGTATTCCCGCGGAGTGCGCGTGCGGTCCGCCGGCCACGGGCGGCGTGAGCCGGCGGTCGATTCCAGCCGCGCAATCGCAGCCCAATAGACGAAATGAATCGCGTCGCGCCACTGGGCCTTCGTTGCCATGGTTCGCGCGTCTTTGAGCCAAAGCTGCCATTCTCTTGCCGGCGGCGCTCCCTGATCCGGCGCAAAGTCGTCGGGAATCAGCTTCACCCGCGTGCCACGCTCGAGGCGCACGAATGCCCACACCAACCCCACGCAGATGCCCGCCAACAGCAGCGCACGCAGCGTCCAGACGATCCACGGCGACCGCGCGCCAAAGCGCACCAGGCTGGCTAGGAACCGGTCGAGCTGCGCATAAAGCCACTCGCGAAAACGGCTGGCAGCCGAGACCTCGGTCACGCCCTTGTACGCCTTTTGGGCCAGAATGCCCGTGAGCGCCTGCCGCTCCGTTGCATAGCCCGGGCCTGCCTGCGCTGACCCCGCCGCCTGTTGCTCATCCGCTCGCAAACGCGCGAGCGCGTCGGCAAGTTGCGCATCCACGCCGGGTTGAGGACCTTGCTTTCGGGGTGCGCGTGCCAGTACGCCGCCGATTTGCGCCGGAGCAGCTTTGTTTCCCGCGTGCGCCAGCACGGCGCGCAGCCAGTCGAAGCGGACCTCGCGCGGCTGCGTATCTCCAGGAACGGCGCCGCTCACGCGATCGTCGGGACCGACGCGCGCAGGATCGCAGGCGTCGTCGTTCGCCGGCGGCGTGCCCTTCGCTTTGCGCTGCGTCTGGCAATCGGCCGCCACGCCTTCGAGTTGATTGAGGTGCTGGCGATACTCTTCGAGATTTACATTGCGCCAGCCAGCCTGTCCGCCCAGCACTTGTGCGCGCGCCGACGAGTGGGCAGCCGCCAGGATCAAAAGCAGCGCCGCAAAATGCCCCGGCGCTGCGATCCGGCGCGGGACGGACGCTGACCGCAACCAAATCATCGCTCTTCCACGGTATCAGGAGGCGTCACTGGCGCGGAAACGATTCCGCCTGCGCCGGGCGGCGCAGCAGCCGCCTGGGTCATACCCACCTGCTCCATCATCCACTCGATGTCGAAGCCTTCCTTGCGAATGCGCTGATCGTAATAGAACAGTACCAACGCGATCCAGGGAACCGGCTGCAGCACGATTTGGCCCGCGATGCTGACCACGAAGTACAGAAGGGCGGCCGCGACCGCCACTGCGGCGGCGAAGTTCGAGCCATTGCCGGCCAGCGCGGCCACTCCAGCCACCAGAATGGCGATGAAATATCCGAACATCGAGACGGCCATCGACAGCACCGTGATCAACAGAAACAGGAGAAAGATGCGGCCGCGCGTTCCCTCGCTCAGCCGGTACGAGCGTACCAGCGACTCCCACGCGGTTTTCTTCTCGATCGCGCAAACGGCCATGCCCATGGAGTAACTCAGCGCCAGCCAGACGATGACGCCGATGGCCGCTGCGCCCACAAGAAACACGACAAAACCGAGCGCCACGCCGGCAGCAGCGCCGGCCTGGGAGATGCCGTAGATCAACGGGACGATGATCGCGCCGGCGGCGATCGCGGGGAGAAAACCTGCCATGAGCCCCTGCAGGATCAGGTACCACAGGTAGGTCCAGAATCTGGGAGGCACAGTCTTGAGCGCGGCGCGAATCGTGAGCCTTTCGCCGCGATTCGTGCTCGCCGTTGCCTGCGTGATGCCAGCGATGGCAAAGACGTAGAGAGCGAGGTAGACGGGCATCACGATCAGGAAGGCAAGGAAGAATGCGGCGCCGCGGATCGCGGTGGTCATGTCGGCGGCGCCGCTGCCGGCAATCCCGGGAATCGCGAAAATCCCCGCTGGTATGGCGACGAGAACCAATGCAAGGACCATCACCATGGGCATCGCGGCCGTTCCCGCAAACAGCCAGAAGTTGCGCCGGTAAAGCTGCGCCGTGCGGTCCAGAATTTCGCCGAGCGTCGAAGGCCGCAAGGGTTCAGTCATGGCTATCACTCACCTTCTGTGCAGCCGAGCCGGTTGTCCGGGGGGTCTATGCCTGCCCGGAAGCCACCAATCCTGGCGCAGCCGCCGGCGCCAGTCCCGCCGCCTGCATCATCCACTCGATGTCGAACCCCTCCCTGCGAATGCGCTGGTCGTAATAGAAGAGCGTCAGGCCGATCGAATAAATCGGGCCGATCAGCGCATTGCTCAGGAAGATGCCAATCTGCTGAAGAACCAGCCAGTGCATGGGCAACGGCTGGCCGACATGCTTCACCGCGAGAACAATGATGGGGAACCCGAACAGCATTCCCAGCAAGAGCCGCACTGCCCCGACCAGGAGCGCCAGGACGAAAATGCGGCCGCGCGAGCCGTTGCTGAGTTCGATGCTGCGCCGGATCGCCCGGCCCGCCGGCAGGTCCTCCACCACCGACGCGGGCACGGCCAGCGAGTAGCGCAGCGACATCAGCACCCCGTACACCGTAGCGGCAATCATCAGCGGCGCCAGAATCAGCATGCCCGCCCCGAACTCCAGGAATGCCGCGGGATTGTCTTGGGCCGCGGTTTGTGCGGCTGCCGGATTGGTGAGCAGGTCATGCGGCATCAACGAGAGCAGCAGCACGAAATAAGCCACGTAGAGCACCGCCAGCGGCCCCCACGCGCGCAACGATACATTGGTCATCAACCATAAATATCGGCCCAGCCGCGGCCGCACGCTGCGCACCGCCTCGCGGATCGACGCCGGCTGGTCCAGGTACACCCATGCCACCGCCCGATTATTCGCCGCAATCGACAAGCCCGCGAGCAACAGAATCGCCAGCGATTCCGCGACGGCGCTGGCAGCCGTGCTCCACTGCCACTTGGTCATAATGTTCGGATAGCCCATTGCCACCAACGATCGTGTATAGAGCAGCTGGATCCCGAGCATCACCGTGGCAAATGCGGAGGAGATTCCGGCGAACAGCGGGAAGCGACTCCGGTACAGCTCGGCAGTCCGATCGAGGATTTCGCCAAGCGTCAATGGCCGCAGTTGGTAGCCCATACCATCCCAACTTCCGGAGCGGAATTCTTGTCTGGTTTGCGCCTGCACGGATCGTAGCACAGCGCCCGGCAGCCGCCGGGGCGTCTCATCCTTAGCGTCGATTTGTCCATTGCGCCGAGAGTGGGGATCCGCAATCGCCAAGCAGTCGCCGGCGAGGCTAAGAGCTAAAGGCTAACCGCTAAAGGCTGTTTCTAGGCCGTCGCCCGCTGCGCCTCGCGATGATGGCCGAGCCGCACGCTCACGATCTTCGACACGCCCGGCTCCTGCATGGTCACGCCGTAGATCATGTCGGCGCCCTGCATCATGCGCTTGGAGTGCGTGACGATCAGGAATTGGGTGTCGCGGCCCAGGGTGTGCAGCAGATCGGCGAAGCGGCCTACGTTGGTTTCGTCCAGTGCCGCATCCACTTCGTCGAGCACGCAGAAGGGGCTGGGCCGGAACTGGAAGATGCCCACCAGCAGCGCCAGCGCCGTGAGCGCCTTTTCGCCGCCCGAGAGCAGCAGCACGTTCTGCAGCTTTTTGCCCGGCGGCGACACCACGATATCCAGCCCGCTCTCCGCCTGGTTCTCTTCGTCGCTTACGCGCAGCATGGCCTGCCCGCCCTGGAAAAGCCGCGCAAACACCGTTCCGAAATTGGCGTTGATCTGCGTGAAGGCCTCGTCGAACTTGGTCTGGGAAATCTGGTCGATTTCCTTGATTGTTTCTTGAGTGTTCTCGATTGATTCGATCAGATCCTGGCGCTGCGTATTGAGGAACGCGTGCCGCTCCGCTGTTTCCTTGTACTCGTCGAGCGCCATCATGTTGACCGGGCCCATTTGTTCGAGCTTCTGGCGCAGCCCGCGGCAGGTTTCTTCTTCCGCCGCAAGCCCGTCGCCGCCCAGCCTCGCAATGTCGGCGCCGGCGCGCAGCACCTGCGCCTCGACGTTCACTTCGGCCAGGCAGCTCGCTTCGAGGTGCGCCAGATCGGCATGCAGCGTCGCCAGTTCGCTCGAAAGCGCCGCGCGGTCCTCGCGCATTTGATCCAGCGCGCTCCGCTCCGTCTTCAGTTGCGTTTCCAGCTCGGCCAATTGCTGGCGCAGCGCCTGGGCCTGCTCGGCAATCGTCTGCACCTCAGCGAGCGCCGCAGTCCGCGTCTCTGCGAGTTCCTTCTGCCGTTCGGCCAGCGCGGCGTTTTCCGCAATGCGCTGCTCCCGCTCCGCAACCGCCGCCGCATGCTGCTGTTCGATGGCCTGCACGCGCCGCTGGAGATCGGCAAACACCCGGTCGATGCGCTGGAACGCCGCCTCCGCGCCGCGCCGCCGCTCTTCCAGCCCGGCGAGTTCCGCGGTCATCTGCGCCGCCTCCTGTTGCAACAGGTCGCGCGTCTGGCGCAAGCCTTCCAACCGCGCCTGCTGCGCGTCGAGGCCGCTTTCCGCTTGTCCGTGCTCCGCCACGAGCCGTGCTGCTTCCTCGCGCTTTTCTGCGATCGACCGGCGCTTGGCCTCGCGCGCGTCCGCGTTCCGCGCGGCCTGGGCCTGCCACTCGTCCAGCCGCCGCTTGATGCGCTGCGTCTCGCTTTCCATCTGCTTCAAAGCCGCGCCTAAGTTCGCAGCTTCGGTCTCCGCCTGCCGCCGCTCCTCGCCGCGAGTCTCCAGCTCCGCCGCCATCTCTGCCATCGCACGCGTTAGCGCTTCCGCTTCGCTCTCGGCCTGCGCCAGCTCGATTTCGAGCCGCCCCAGCCTGCCCTCGATCTCGCGCAGCTCACGCTTCAGCGCCAGTGGGCCTTCGCTGGCCGGCTTGCCGCCCGTGACCGTCGCGCGGTGGAAGCACTCGCCCTCCGGCGTCAGGAAATAGGCATGACCGTAGCGCAGCGCCAGCCGCTTCGCCTCGACGGCGTTCTCCACGAGGTACCCGTACTTGAGTTTGGGCAGCAAGGCTTCCAGCGAGCCCCCGAATCCGTTCAGCACCTTGATGGCGTCGCGGAGCGGCGTCAGTCCAGGCTCGTCGACCGGCCCTTCGCTGGCGGCGAAGAGCTCGCCCTGCAGATCGGAATGCACCAGGAACGTGGCGCGGCCGTCGCTGGTTTTCAGCACGCGCACGCCCTCTTCCGCGGCGCCCCAGTTCTCCACCACCACGTAATTCAGCTCTTCGCGCAGGAACTCGTCCACAATGCCTTCGTGCTCGCCGCTGACTTCGATGAAGTCGGCCAGCGTGCCCACCGGCGCCACGGATTGTCCCAGCGCGCCCGGCCTCAGCAGCCTGCGCACGGTGTCTGTCGCGTAGCCATGATTGCGGATCAGCGCTTCCAGCGAATCGCGCCGCCCTTGCGCCGCAGCCTGTTCGCTGCGCAACTGGTTGGCGGCGGCGCGGCGCGTCTGCTCATCGCTCCGCTTCGTCTGCATCGACTCGCGCAGCGCGGCAATCTCGTCCTCCAGCCGCCTCGCCGCCGCGCTCGACGACTCGAACCTCAGGCGCACTTCGCTGCTCTCTGCGCCGAGCTTCTCGCGCTCGAGTTGAGCGCGGCCCATCTCTGCCGCCAGCCGCTCCGCTTCCTGTTCCAGCGCGGCAAGACTCTCTTCGCCCTGCACAACGGAATTGCGCGCGTTGCCTGCCAGCGTCAACAGGTGCATGGTGTGCCGGCGTCCGGCTTCCAGTTCCCGCTCCGCGCCATACACCTCCTCGGCCGCGGCGCGCGCGTCGTGCTGCCGCGCTTCTACTTTCTGCCGGAATTCGTGCGCCTCGCCTGCCGCCGTCTCCAAAAAGCTGCGATGCTGCGCCCGCTCTTCTTCGATTCCGGCCATTTGCCGGCGCATCTGCTCTAGTTCCGAATTCCCGGCTGCGATCCGCGTCTCGAGTTCGCCCACGCGCTCGCTATTGCCGCGCTCCTTGGCGGCCGCACGCTCCAGCGCGACGGCCGCTTCGGCGGCGCGGTTCTGCGCCTGCTGGCCTTCGCGTTCCAGTTCGTATCCGCGCTCCGTCAACGCGTGCTGCGTGGCTTCCTGCCGGGCGATCGCTTCCACCGCCTGATTGACGCGCTCGCTTATTGCAGCAATTTCCAGGTCGAGGCGCGCCTGGTCGGCATCCATCGCAGCCATGCGGCTGGCTAGCACCACGCGCAACCGCCTGCGCAGCTCCTCGCGCACCGCGGCGAACCGCTCGGCTTTGGCGGCCTGGCGCTTCAGGCTGTTCATCTGCCGCGTGACTTCTTCGAAGATGTCGTCCACGCGCGCCAGGTTCTGCTTGGCGCTTTCCAGGCGCAGCTCTGCCAGCCGCTTTCGGTTCTTGAAGCGCGTCACCCCCGCCGCTTCCTCGATAATGGCGCGCCGCTCGTACGGTTTCGAGCTCAGCAGTTGCCCGATCCGCTCCTGCCCGATAATCGCGTAACACTCCGGCCCCAGCCCGGTGCCCATAAAAACGTCTTGAATGTCGCGCAGGCGGCACAGCTTGCCGTTCAGTAGGTACTCGCTTTCGCCGGTGCGGAACAGGCGGCGCGTAATGACCACTTCGCCCTTCTGCGGCGTGCTTTGGAATTTGCGCCGGCGGATTTTCAGCGTGACCACCTGCGGCGTGGCAGACTCTTGGTCGAGGCTTGTGCCGGAGCCCGCTGCCGCCGAACTTTGCTCGGCGGAACCTGGCTCGGCCGGCTCCTCAATGAGCTGGCCCGGCTGTTCGCTGGCGATGATCTCCTCAGCCTCGGCCGCGCGCTGGCGGCGCAGCTCCTCCTCGTCCCAATCCGCCGGACCCTCGTGATCGATCACTACCTCCGGCTCGACCGGCACCGGCCCCTCGAAAGCTTCGGGATCGATCATGGTCAACGTGACTTCGGCCATGCCCAGCGGCTTCCGGTCGCGCGTCCCGGCGAAGATCAGGTCCTGCATGTGGCTGCCGCGCAGAGTTTTGGCGCTCTGCTCGCCCAGCACCCAGCTCACCCCATCGAAGATGTTCGATTTTCCGCATCCATTCGGACCCACCACCACGGCCACGCCCGTCCCCGCCATGGCGATTTCCGTGCGATCGCAAAAACTCTTAAAGCCCAGGATGTGGATCTTCTTTAATCTCAGCATCTTTTACTCCGGGTTGGCCGACCCACGCCTAAATCTCGTTCAGCGTCCTATCGCAGCTTGGCATAACTTCGCCCCTGCGGGCAATTGTGACCGCTTCATGAATGACTCTACGTTTGCCGAAAGGCAGGGTCAACGTTGATAAACGACGCGAATGTGGATAAGGCAGACGGAATCGCCGATCCTTCTGGCGAGTCGGCGAGCTGCTTGTCGACGGGATCTGCGATGGTTCTAATGCGACTCATCCCGTGGGTAGCATTAAAAGGAGATAGAATTGGCGCTGTGAACCCACAAAGAGCCCAGTGCCTCGCCGCCGTGCTTCTCGTGTATGGCATTTCGACAGCGCAGAAGAACAGCGCGCCCGTGCCCGACCGCCTCGTGATTGCGCGCGATACGTTCTGGGACTTTGGGCCTCCGTTCAATTACTACGATCTTATTCAGATCGCGAAAACAACGGATGGGCTATCTCTCGATCAGGTGCTGGTGACCCCACATGGGCAGGCCTGCCTGCAGCCCGCAACCGTCGAGGAGCGAACAGCTGTCTTGCACAAGACAATGTCGGAGTTGCTCGAAGGGAGAAATCCTTGCGCGATTCCAGAGAAAGATCTTCACCGCGAGATCAAGAGGTGCAAAAAATGCCTCGGGTTCAGCGGTGTGCATGTCTTTATGCAAGCAAGTTGCAATGGCCAAGATCGTCATCTCGCGATGGACATTTTGGACCGTGACATCTACGATAGCCGGACACCAACACCCGAAAACACTTCATGGAGCATGCGTGTTCTTTCCGAACTCAGCGATTCGCTCGGTCCAGGTTCGGAGGCCAAGCCGATTTTTCAGTTGAGTCCCGCAACTCGTCAGCCCATACCGAATACACCACTGGTGGGAGCGATTCGCAATGGCCGTTACGATGATCTCTTCGGGAAGAACGTAGCTGTTTCCAAGATTGCGTATGAAGCCGAGCAGCCCCCGCCGCCTCCGCCGTCAGTGACGATCGAGAGCGTTGCGCCAGTTCATCCGACGGATTCGCAGGCGCCAAAGTACCCTCCCATCGCGTTTGCGGCGCGGGTTGAGGGACTGGTCGAGGCCACATTTAACGTAACCGGAGATGGGAAGGTTCAGGATGTCACCTTTCTCAACGAAGCGCGACTGAAGATGCTTCAGCCTGCGGTCAGCGAAGCCATTTCAAAATGGACTTTTCCGCCGGAGGCATGGGGGAAAAACGGCAAGGTTTCGGTCCGATTCGCCCTCAATTGCCACGCGGATGCGCAGTAGCGCATTCGCTGCGGCTAAACTGGTCGCTGCAAGACAAATGTCCCATTGGCGAGTAGAGACAACCGCAGATCCTTCGGCTCCGTCCCGCTGGCGCGGGACGTCGCTCAGGATGACAAACGGACGTGATCGACGCGGCAATCAGTAAATGGAACTGCACGCGAGTGCTAAAATCGATCCGCGCCGGGTCCTACGCGACATAATCCCGCCAACCCCAAGCCCGCCTTGGCGGGCGCCATATGGTAGCCCCAGTCGCAAGACTGGAGAAAACTGTACGGCCCCGAGCCGCCAGCCCGCTTTAAGCGGGCGAAAGAACTACTGCCAGATGTAGCGCTCGTCGAACTCTACGCCGTGGCTTCTGAGCAGTTTCAGAAACTCCTCCTGGAACGAAATCCGCCGGTGATGTTTTTCCTGGTCCTGGATATAACGAATCACGGCGGCGCGTCGCGATTCGCTCACGCTGAACGCGCCATATCCGCCCTGCCACGCGAACATGCGCCGGTGCGGCCAACGCTCCTTCGCCCATCGCGACGAATTTGCTTTCGCTATGCGCAAACAATCGGCCACGGCGAGATCGGCCGGTAGGCGGGCCGGCAAATGCACGTGGTCGGCCGTGCCGCCAACGATGATGGGAACGGCGCCTATTTCGCGAAGAATTCCGCCGAGATAGGCGTGCATTTCGGGGCGCATTCCATCATTGAGGAGGGGCATGCGGTCGAAGGTGGAGAAGACAACGTGAATGAGGAGATTAGTGAAGGTGTGCGCCATACTTGCGCTTTTCCGGGGTCGTTTCCTCTTATACACGATTGTCGGAGGTTCTTTCGCCCGCTGAAGCGGGCTTTCGGTGCGAGTGCGATGAATCGAGTCCCCAGGCTTGCGCCGTGGGGCTACCGTCTTTCGCCCGCTGAAGCGGGCTGTGATGCAAACTGTCAAACGCTCCAGGCGCAATTTTCGCTGCCTTCGAGTGCTAAAATCGATCCGTGCCGGGTCCTACGCGACGTAATCCCGCCAACCCCGCCAGGTCCGGAAGGAAGCAACGGTAACGGGCTCATACGGGCGCAGTAGGTCACCCGGTACTTTTGTTAGAGATCAGAGATCAGAGACCAGAGAACAGCTGGCAGGCCCCTTGCAAGGAGAAATTCATTGAGCCTTACCGTTCGTCCTGTAGTGGGCCGGCGTGCAAAAATCACCGCGCTGGGCACCTACGTCCCGCCCGACATCATTACCAATCAAGACCTCGAAAAAATGGTGGAGACCAGCGACCAGTGGATCGTGGAGCGCACCGGCATCCGCGAGCGCCACGTGCTGGCCAAGGGGCTGGGCGTCAGCGATATGTGCACCGAGGCCGCGAAAAAGTGTCTCGCCGCGCGGGGCATCGGCCCCGATCAAGTCGAAGTCATTGTCGTCGGCACGGTCACGCCCGACATGATGTTCCCGTCGACCGCCTGCCTGGTGCAAGACAAGATCGGCGCCCACGCATGCTGGGGATTCGATGTCTCGGGCGGCTGCTCGGGTTTCGTCTATGCGCTGCTGGCCGGCGTCAACATGGTCGAAAGCGGCGCGTACAGTAAAGTTTTGGTCTGCGGCGCCGACGCCAATACGCGCATGACCGACTACACCGACCGCGCCACCTGCGTCCTCTTCGGCGACGGCGCCGGCGCGGTTTTGCTCGAGCCTGCAGAGGCCGGCGAGATTGGCTTCATCGACTCGCTGAACGAGATCGATGGCTCGGGCGGAGTGAGCCTCAATCTCAAAGGCGGCGGCAGCCTGAATCCCTCCACGCACGAGACCGTCGACAAAAAGTGGCACTACATCTACCAGGACGGCCCTGCGGTGTACAAATTCGCGGTGCGCAAGATGGCCGAGGCCACGGTCAAGCTTCTCGAGCGCAACGGCGTCAGCGGCGCGGACCTGGGCTGCTTTATTCCGCATCAGGCCAACAAGCGCATTATCACCGCCACCGCCGAGCGGCTGGGCATGTGCCCCGACCGCGTGATCATCGATATCGAGAAGTACGGCAATACCTCTGCCGGAACCATTCCCCTGGCCATGGAAACGGCGATCAAAGAGGGCAAGCTCAAGAAGGGCGATTTGGCGCTTCTGGCGGCGGTTGGCGCAGGATTCACCGTGGGAACGGTGCTGCTGCGCTGGGAAATTTGAAAGACAGCTTTTGGCTCTTAGCCTTTAGCTCTTAGCTTGCTCGAGATTATGCAGCCGGGCCTGCCATTTAAGGCAAAACGGGCTCCCGAACGAATGAACCAGGGCAGGCAACGCGCTAGCGCAAACTCGGCACAGAAGAGTTAACGGCTAATGGCTAATAGCTAGAAGCTAGCAGCTAGGGGCTGCTTCGTCATATACTGTGCTCCACCACCGCCGGATTGCGGCGTGCGTTGAGGGATAAAACAGCGGAGGGCGAGCATGAATGTGGCAATGACCGCCAGAAGAGGAAAGATCTCCAAAGCGCTGCGAGAGTATGCCGAAGACGGAATGGAGCGCATCGGCAGGGTGCTGGGACGCACCGCGCGCGCCAGCATCACCTTCAGCACGCAACGGCATCTCTACGTGGTCGAATTGACGGTGCAAGCCCGCACGCAGAAGATTGCCGCGGCCGGCAAAGCCATTACGCCCGACGGCGCATTGCGCGAAGCCATCGCGCACGCCGAACACCAGGCCCACCGCTACCGCGACCGCCGCCTCGTCAACAAGCGCCTGCCCAAAGAGGAGAAGGTCCTTACGGCTCCGCCGGTGGCGCGGCCCAAGGCCCGCACCAGCCCCAGCGACAACGGCAGTCAGGCTGAGACGGCACGGCTTGAGCCCAAGGCGCGCGCTTCCATCGCGGTGCATTCTTTCCCTTCCAGCGCCGCGGTGGTCGAGCCGCATATTCTCAAGAATGGCGAAGCCATCGCTCTGAAGCCGATGACGATTGAGGAGGCCGTCAAAGACGCCGAGTTCCGCGATCGCGACCTGCTCATCTTTCATACGGCGTCGGGCGATATGTTCGTGCTGCACCGTCGCCGCGACGGTCAAATGGAGCTGGTTGAAATCCCGTAGAATTCGTCCGTGACGAAGTTGCGCCTGCCTCCCGGCAGGCGGTTGTGCGCCGCCGTTGGCGCACGCGGCGCGGTGATTCGTCCTGCGCCGGCCAGACGAGCAACCCGCGCAGCAATTCGCATGCAGAAGTCCTTCTGCTGCCAAGACTTTGGTTGCAACGGCTGCCCGCTTTTGGGGATCGTTGACAGCCAATTCTGGGGATGGTTGCGAACCGCCCGCCCGCTTACCATTAGATTGGTGGCGCCACTAGCAAATCAGGCCGGGATTCCGCCGGAAACTCAGCAAGGCAAGCAGGCCCAATGGCAGCTTCCCAGGAAGGCCATGGAAGTGAACCCTCAAGACAATCCAGTGCCCCAAGTGCAACAAGAGGTTCTCGACGGCTTGCCGGTGATGGTTTTTCTGGAGCAGGCCGGCTTGGTTGTCTTCGCCAATGCCATGGCGCGGCAGTTGCTTGGCGCAGCCGAGGGGGAATGGACGCGTCGTCCCGTTGAGGACGTGTTGTGGGGGATTTTTCCCGGAACGGCGGAACAGCAAACCCAGCTCGCCGGCGCCGAGCCAGGCAGCTCGTTTCAAGCCACGCTTCCAACCAAGACCGGACGCCTGCTCTCCATCGAAGGCACATACAGTATTTTGAACGCGGAGATGCGCGAAGCGGTCATCGTCGCTCATCCCAGCGATCGTGAGCGCGCGCCGAAATCGCGGCTGATGGAAGACGTGCTGGCCTGCCTCCCGGAAGCCGTCGCCATCGAGCACAAGAACCATGTGCTGTATGCCAATCCCGCCTTTGTCCGCATGTTTGGCTATACCGCGGAGGAAGCCGGCGGCGCCAGCCTGCGCGAGCTGATCGTCCCGGAGACCCGGCTCAACGAAAACGCGGCGCTGGTGAAAGCCGTCGACGAGAACGGCGTGACGACCGTGGAGACGGTTCGCAAGAACAAGGCCGGCGAGTTCGTCGACGTCAGCCTGCAGATTGCGCCGCTGCTTGTCGATAACGCCAAGGCCGGCTACGTTTATAGCTTCCGCGACATCGGCGAGCACAAGTTGACCGAAGAAAAGCTGCAGCACGACGCCCTGCACGACGTGCTGACAGGTTTACCCAACCGCGCGCTTTTCCTCGACCGGCTCAATCTCTCGCTGAGCCGGCGCATGCGGCGCCCCGACTACGGCTGCGGCATTCTCTATCTCGATCTCGACAATTTTAAGGAGATCAACGACGGACTCGGGCACGCCGCCGGCGACGCTTTGCTGATGGCCGCTGCGGCAAGACTGCTGGCTTCGCTGCGCCCTCAGGATTCCGCGGCGCGCCTGGGCGGCGATGAGTTCGCCGTCCTCGTCGAGAATATTCTCACCGCATACGACCTGGAGATCATCGCCGGGCGCATCCTGCGCGAATTGGAGCGTCCCTTCGATATTTTCGGACATGTGGTCCGCGTTGCCGCCAGCATCGGCGCGGCCATGGCCGGGCCCGATCACACTTCCGCCGATATGCTTGTCCGCGACGCCGACTTTGCCATGTACCGCGCCAAGCAGTCGGGCGGCTGCCGCTACGAAATCTTCGACAAGCATCTTGAAGTCGCCGTCACCAGCCAGCAGGAGCGGGAACGGGAGTTTCGCACCGCGCTGGAAAAGCGCCGCTTTGTCTATCGGTATCAGCCCATCTACCGGCTCGCCAACGGCAAGCTGGAGGCCTTCGAGTCGATGGTATGCCTGCGGCGGGAAGACGGCGTTGTCGAAAGCTTTCGCGACCTGCTCACCGTGGCCGAAGATACCGGCCTCTCCATCATCCTGGGCCGGCAAACCCTCGACGCGGTCTGCGCCCAGATCTGCGAATGGAGCGAGGGTGCGCGGCAGAACGATCTGCCTCTCACCATTAACGTGACGCGCAGGCAACTTTACCACCCCGACCTGATCACGCACGTGAAGAAAACTCTGGCCGCGACCGGAGCCGATCCTTCGCGATTGCTGATCGAGGCGCCGGAGAGCGCATTCAACGAGAATCCCGACGCCGCGGTGGCCATCCTGCAGCGCCTTGCCGATTGCCAGGTGCGCGCGGCGATCGACGATTTCGGAAGCAGCCTGGCTCCGCTGAATCATTTGGTCCATTTGCCGATCTCCATGGTGAAATTGACGCCAAAGCTGACCGCCGCGGCTCTTTCCTCGGGGCGTCAGCTTGCCGCGCTGGAAACGATCGTCCGTCTGGGCAACGCGGTGGGCGTCGACGTCGTCGCCCAGGGAATCGAAACCCGGGACCAACTCACTGCGCTCGCCCGCCTGGGCTGCACCTTCGGCCAGGGTCCGTTCTTGTCGCCGCCCGTCGATCCGCCGCAGGCTTTGGCCATCGCCGAAAAGCGATACTGGGCCATAACATCCGGAACCACGCTCTGGCCCTAACCGGAGCGCGCTTGGCCTTCAGGCATCGCAAATTCCCTTCGCTTGGTTGCACATTGTTTCTTTGGCGCGCGGTGTAGCATGGACCCATGACGCCCCGAAAGCCCAGGCCAGGAGCAGGCGCTTCGCATGCGCAGTCGTCGCGCGGCAAATCGGCCGCAAAGCCGGCCAAGGCGCTGGTCATTGTCACCGGAATCTCCGGGGCGGGCAAAGCTTCGGCGCTCAAGGCCTTCGAGGACCTCGGGTTTCACTGCGTCGATAATCTGCCTCTCGAATTGCTGCCCAACTTCGCCGGTCTCGTCGGCAAATCCAAAGAAGTGGAGCGGGCGGCCATCGTTGTGGACGTGCGCGAGGGCGCGACCCTCGACCGCTTGCCGGAGGTTCTGAAGAGCATCCGAAAGCTTCTGCACACGCGGGTGGTTTTTCTCGACGCGCAGGACGCCGTGCTGGTGCGCCGCTACTCGGAAACGCGCCGGCCTCATCCCTTGGGCCAATCGGAGACGGTGTGGCGCTCCATCGTGGAAGAGCGACAGGTTCTCGATCCCATCCGCAACGTCGCCGACACGCTGATCGATACGTCGAACTTCAATGTGCACGAATTGCGCGCTGACATCCTGGCGCGGTTCGGTCACAACACCGAGGCCAGGCGCCTGCTGGTTTCCTGCTTGAGCTTCGGCTTCAAGAATGGCGTTCCCCTCGACGCAGACATGGTCTTCGACGTGCGTTTCCTCCCCAATCCGCATTTTGTTCCCGAGTTTCGCAAGAAGACGGGCCTCGATCCGAAGGTCGCCGCCTACGTGCGCGGCTTTCCCCAGACCCGGGAGTTTCTGAACCGCGTCACCAAGCTGATGCTCTATCTGCTCCCGCATTATGTCGAAGAGGGGAAGAGCTACCTGACCGTGGCCTTCGGCTGCACCGGAGGCCAGCACCGCAGCGTGATGATGGCCGAGGAGGTGGGCAAGCGCCTCGTTAAGGCCGGCTACCAGGTCAAGGCGCTGCACCGCGACATCGTGCGATGAAACGGCGCCCCGCCGCGATTCAACGGCGGCAAATCGTCGAGCCACCGCGACAGTGCCGGGCGCCCCACCTGCGGCGGTGCGCGCCAGCGCACCGGCTAGACCGGCTCCAGGATGGGGTACCCAGTCTTCTTGCGCTCCCACCCTTTTCGCAAAGAGCGCGAAAAGGATGGGGCACGGAAGCGATGGGTTATAGCAATAATGGAATCGCTATAAAGGAGGATATTCCTATCTATGGCTTTTACGGACTTCTGTTCCCTGTTCCCTGATCCCTGCCTTTACGACTCCGCCATCTCCTGCGCCGCCGGAATGATACCCATCTGCTCGTAGATCGGCCGCACCACGCGGCGCAGCGCCGGCAGTTGCGAAACGAACCACACCGCGCCCAGCACCACCACAGCGCCGTTGACGATGACGGTCCACTGCGCGCCGGCCAGCATTGGCCCGCCGACAATCCACATTGGAGCCGGCCGAATCGCGTGCGCCATGGCCCCGGCGAGCAGGCTGCCGAACGGCGCCATGCCCACGAACGCCATCGTATAGTAGCTCATGACCCGGCCGCGCTTGTCTTCGCTGACCAGCGTCTGGATTACCGTGTTGCTCGATGCCATGCCCTGCATCATGCCCGCGCCGGCTACCAGCACCATCAGCATGGAAAGCCAGAAGACGTGCGACAGCCCGAATCCGATCAGCCCGAATCCAAAGACCGCGGCGGCCACGGGGATCATGCGGATCAGGCCGCGCACGCTTTTGCGCGCGGCCAGCGAGAGCGCGGAGCCCAGCGCGCCCACGCCCATCGACCCCATCAGGAATCCCAGCGTGTGCGGGCCGCCGTGCAACACGCTTGCCGCGAAGACCGGCATCAGCACCACGAAGGGCATCCCCATCAAGCTCACCACGGCAAACAGCAGCAGGATGGTGCGGATGGGAACGAACCCGGTCACGTAGCTCCACCCCTCTTTCAGCTCCGTCAGCGTCGACTTCGCCACGCGACGCGCTGCCTGCGCCTCGATGTGCATCATCAGCAACGATGCGATCACGGCCATGTAGCTGATGCCGTCGATGAGGAAGCACCACGCTTCGTTGGTGGCCGCGATCAACATGCCGGCCAGCGACGGGCCGATGAGGCGAGCCACGTTCACCATCGAGGAATTGATGGCGATGGCGTTGCCCAGGTCGGCGCGATCCTCCACCATCTGCACCATGAACGATTGCCGCCCCGGCATGTCGAAGGCGTTGATGATTCCCTGCAGGATGCTCAGGCCGAGAATCCATGCGATGGTAATGGCGCCGGAAAAAGTGAGCACTGCAAGCGCAAATGACTGAACCATGGCCAGCGTCTGCGTCCACACCAGCACCTTCCGGCGATCCAGCCGATCGATCCACACACCCGCAAAGGGCGCGAAGAGGAATGTCGGAACCTGTCCCGCGAAACTCACCGTGCCCAGGAGCAGCGCCGAATGCGTGAGCCGGTAAACCAGCCACGACGTGGCGACTCGCGTCATCCACGTGCCAATCAGCGAGATGGTTTGCCCGCCGAAAAACAGCCGGAAGTTGCGATGGCGCAGCGCGCGCCAGGCATGCGCGGGTGCGCTTTGCGTGCGCACCCGCGCAGCAGCGTGGCTGCGCGCGGCCCGCTCATCGCTGTTTATGTTTTCGGTCAAGACAGACTCTTCGCTCGCTCGACTGCGACACGGAACAGAGGGATGCGGCTTCACTCCGCCAGTGTCGTCCGTCGGGGATCCGTGGCACTAGCTGACACGCCTGCAAGAGCCGCGGGCGGCGGGGGCTAAAGCCCGTAATCATCAAATTCGCTGCTTTCGGCACCCTTCGGCTCCGCTCAGGGCAGGCTAAAAGTCGTGCCCTGTTACAAGACCCATTTTCGAAACACGCTCTACGCGAGCCGTTCGATGCTCACTGTCTCCAGCACCACCGGCTTGTGCGGCTTGTCCTGGGCGTTGCGCGCCGCCTTCGAAATCGCCACCGCGATCTCCTGCCCTTCGACGACTTCGCCAAAGATGGTGTGGTTGCCGGTGAGCCACGGCGTCGGCGCAACGGTGATGAAGAACTGACTCCCGTTTGTATTCGGCCCTGCGTTCGCCATGGCCAGTTTTCCGGGCTTGTCGAACTTGTGGGGCGAGCCCTTGGTCTCATCCTGGAAGCGGTAGCCCGGTCCGCCCATGCCCGTTCCCGCCGGGTCGCCGCCCTGGATCATGAAATCAGGAATCACGCGATGAAAGATTGTGCCGTCATAGAGCTTATTCCTCGATTTCGCCCGCGTCGCCGGATGCGTCCATTCCCTCGCGCCCTCGGCCAGCTCGATAAAGTTTTTGACGGTGACCGGCGCCTCGGCTTCGAAGAGGCGCACGGTAATCTTCCCTTCGCTGGTTTTGAAGACGGCGTAGGTCCCTGCTGCAAATGCCATGTACTCTCCTAAGCAAGTGATCGGCCATCGGCGGCCGGCTCTCGGCTTTTTCGCGATCGCCGACGCCTGCAACTATCGAGCTGACGGCTGATAGCTGAAAGCTGCGAGCTGTTTTACGGCGCCGGCGGCAAAGGCTTTCCCTCCGGCACAATGGTCACCTTCTTTAGCACCACGGGCCTTAGCGGCTTATCGTTGGCGTTGCGCTGCACGCGCGCGATGGTCTTGACTACGGCCACGCTGGCGTCGTCGCACTGCCCGAAGAGCGAGTAGTGCTGGTTGAGAAACGGCGTCGCGACCTCGGTGATGAAGAACTGGCTGCCGTTGGTGTTCGGCCCGGAGTTGGCCATGGCCAGCCGCCCCGGCCGGTCGAAGTTCAATCCAGGATCGAACTCATCGGCGAACTTGTAGCCAGGCCCACCCGTCCCCGTGCCCGTCGGATCGCCGCCCTGAATCATGAATTCAGGAATGACGCGGTGAAACGTCGTGCCATCGAAGTACGGTTTGTTGTGCATCCGTTGATTCGTCGCCGGATCGGTCCAGTCCTTGCTCCCCGTCGCCAGGGCGATAAAATTGGCCACGGCTTTCGGAGCCTGCTTCTGGTAGAACTGGCACGTGATGCGCCCCATCGACGTATCCATCACGACAAACGGCCCGTTGGGAGCAATCGCCGCTTGCGCGTTCGCCTGGGGCGCATCGGGAATCGATCCCATTACAACGGAAAGCGCGACCATTGCAGCCGTCGCGCCCAGTGCGGAGAGAAGAACAGTCTTTAGAGTTTTCATGCCGATCTTGAGGGTACATCATGAGGCAGGCAGCTTGCCACTCTTTGCTCGCACTGCCCTCCGCGTCCGCAACCATGGGTGCCGTGGTTTGCTTCTCCCCGATCTCTTATTAAACGAGATTCAGGAAGCCCTCCCGCCTGACCCGGCCGCCGGGAAAGACCGTTTCCAGATTCACTGCGCCCAGCGAATGCGTCACCACTTCGCCGAGCACCAGGCGGAAGTCGGTGGTTAACGCGAGATCGCGGCCTTCGTTCAGCTGATCGTTGTCGAGGCCCGGCCAGCGGCCGTACACCTTGCCGCCCTTCACCTGTCCGCCCAGCACAAACATCGCGTTGGCGTGGCCGTGATCGGTTCCGCCCGTCCCGTTCTCGCGCGCCGTGCGCCCGAACTCCGACATCGTCACCAGCGCGATGTTCGCTGCGCCGTCGCCCATGTCGCGCCAAAAGGCGGCAATCGAATTGGAGAAATCAGTGAGGCGATTGGCCAATTGTCCGTTCACGCCACCCTGGTTCTGATGCGTGTCCCAGCCGCCCACGTCGGTGAATGCAGCCTCTACACCCAGATTCGCCTTCAGCAGTTGCGCAATCTGCCGCATGTTGCTGCCGAAGTCGGAGTTCGGATACTGCACTCCGGCAGCGGGCGCGTATTGGGCGGGATTCGCCGCGCGCAGCATCTTCACGGCTTCGAAAGTCTCGTCGCCGGCCGCGTGAAAGATCTTGTCGCCGGAGCCGGCATACATGGCCTCGAAGGCGTTTGCCGCCGGGCCGGGCTGCGATCCGCGCGCGCCCACCGTAAATGTGTTCACGTTGCCGATGGCGATCGCCGGAATCTTTCCAGCCAAAGTGCGCGGCACGTCGGCGCCCAGCGCCAGCGCGCGAAAGGCGGTGTGCTCCTGCGCGTGACGCGAGCAGGTGCACGCGTCTTCGGCCTGAAGCCCGCGGTTCAGCCACCCGTCTTCGGTGCTCTTGACTCCCGGCGTCCCCGACTCCATAAAATCCTGCGCATCGAAGTGCGAACGGCTCATGTCGGGCGAGCCGCAGGCGTGCACGATGGCGAGGCTGCCCGCGTCATAGAGCGGCTTGAACGCGGCGAGCGAAGGATGCAGGCCGAAGAATCCGTCGAGATCGAGCGCCTGATTCTGCGGAATCGCAATGCTCGGCCGCATCCTGTAGTAGTTCTTCTCCTGGTAGGGAACCACCACGTTCAGCCCGTCGGCAGCGCCGCGCTGGAAGATTACGACGAGACGTTGCTGCGACGCGCCCGCGGTCTGCGCCAGCACGGAGCGGATAAGAAAGTTTGGCATCGCCGTGGTTCCGGCAACGGCCAGCGCGCCGTTGTGCAAGAAGAATCGCCGGTTCATGAGGAGACTCCTTAGCTTTCAGCTTTCAAAGCCCCGGGGCTGAAGCCCCGTCGTTCTTTCGTCGGGATTTCAGGGGCCTGAAGGCCCCTGCTCCGTCCGCTAACCCAGCAAGCCCCGCTGACTCCTAACTCCGCTAGTGCACTATCTTCGCTGAAACTCCGGCGAGCCCAGCAACAATCCCGCAAGCAGTTGATCTTCGCGCTCGTAGGCATCGGCCGCCGGCGCGCGATTGTTTCGCCGCGGACCGGTCGCCGTTTGCGCAGGTGCGGGTGTCCCAGAGTCCGCGTTCGAGACCTTAGAAGAAATCGGCGCCGCCGGGCGCCCCACGCTGGACGCGTCCTTTGCGTTTAGTGTGGGTACCTCTCCAACTCCGCTAACGCCGCTAGCTCCGCCAACTTCGCTAACTCCGCTTTGCGCCTGAAACTCCTTCAGCGCCGCGTCCCGCGTGGCGTCGCTCACGCCGCCGGCAACCAGCAGCGGCTCCAGCCGCGCCTCCTCCGACTCCGGCGTGGGAACCACTTGCTTCGACGAATCGTCGGTCATCAGCGCGTTGATATCGACCTCCGGCGCCCACTCGACTGTGATGCCGGGCAGCTTGTTCGCAGCCAGCGAGAGCGCAAAATTCATGCGGTCCACCAGCGCTCCGGTGCTCACCCAGTCGGCCGCATCCCACTTGTATCCTGTGGGAGGCACGGCGCCGTAGAGCGGCATGCCCATCTGGCGCAGCGCGGCAACCAAGGGCTGCATGTTGTCGACGGCGGCCCCGCTGGCTCGCACTGCCGAGACCACGTACTCCAGCGGCGTCTTCACCTTGGCGCGGAAATCGCCCGCCGCCCAAAACTCCGGCGAGTGGAACAACGCGGAGAGAACCGTGGCAATATCGCCATCGCTGGCCAAGTAAGCTTTCGCCATGCGGTCGACAAGACTCCGAGGCGGATCGTCGCTCACGAAACGAACGGCGAGCTTGCGCGAAAGGAACTGCGCCGTGGCTGGGCGCGTCGCCAAAAAGTGCAGCAGCTCGCGGCCCTCCATCTCGCCGTTCTCTTTGAACCTCTGGCGCATCACCGCCTTCGTGCCCGGCTCATGCCGCTGGGGCGCGAACAGGAACCCTCCGCCCTGCTGCGGGCGATCGATGGTCCAGCCGGTGAGGATGCGCGCCACTTGCGTCACGTCGGCCTGCGTGTAGCCGCCATTCACGCCCAGTGTGTGCAGCTCCATCAACTCGCGGGCGTAGTTCTCGTTGAGCCCCTGCGGCGCCTGGCGCTTCTCTTTCGGCCGGCGAAGATCGTTTTCCCTGGCGCGCAGCGCCGCGAAAGAATCGGGTCCGATGCTCTGCGCATTGTCCAGGTAGAGCAGCATCGCCGGGCTGTGCGCCACGGCTTCGAGGAGATCTTCGAACTTGCCGAGCGCGCGCGGACGAATCACGTCGCGCTCGTAGCTGACCAAGTAGTACGGCTCCGGTTCGTCCTTGCCGACAAAGACGTTGAAGTGATTGAACCAGAAGTCGGTCATCACCTCCTGCAACTGCGCATTCGAGTAGATGTCGCGCGAGAGCCGCTGCGCGAAAAGCTCGTTGACGACCATCTGCCGCGGATTCTCGAGATCCTGAACGCACTCGCGCAGGCCGGGGTCCAGGCCGGCTATTAGCGCTTGCCGCTGCGGCCCTTTGAGCGACTTCATGAAGTTGTCGAAATCCTCCGGCTGCATCTCCGAGAGCCGTTCCACGCGCTGCACGGCGGGGAGGGCCAGCACCGCTTGAATCGCTTTCGGATCGACGAGTGGAGCGATGTTCGCGCCGCCCGCGTTCGCCGCAACTGCGTTCATCTGCGGGGGATTCATCTGGCCTGCGCTCGTTTGGCTGGCTTGGTTCATGGCTGCAGCGCCGGCGGCCGCAGCGTTCGCCTGCGGCGCAGTCATCGATGCGCCGGCGTTTGCGGCCATTGCGGCGTCCGGATTCATCGCCATCGCGGGCGCCGAACTCGTCCCCGATTCGCCGCTCCCGGGCGCGCCGTTCATTGCGCTCTGTGGCGTGGGCGATGCGGGCGCACTCTGCGCGGCACTCGCCAGCTCGGCCTTCTTCTCGGCCTGAGCTTCTTTCTTCAGTTGCATGCGGTAGATCTGGTTCTCATAAACCGCGCGCAGCGTGCCCTGCTGCGGCATGGGCGCTTTTCCGTTCATCGCCTGGCGGATCACGGCGCCGTTCGGCGCGCGGTACATCAAAAGCTCCGGCGTCCACTGCATCGCCGGATAATTGGCCAGCTTCGCGTTCAGGTCCCTCTCATCGATGGTCTCGGGGCGCAGTTGCTGGTCGAACCATTTCTCCAGGCCCATCTTGCGCGCGGCCTCGAGATCGCCAGGCTTGGGGCCGAAGGTGAAGCGGTTCAACGCGTGGAGAATGCGGTCGTCGCCCTGGATTATGTCGGAGCGGTAGGTCTGCCGGCGCGGAGGGTTGGGCAGGACGGAACTGGATGGCGTCTGATCGGCGGAAGCGGTTGCATTGGCGGGAATGGCCGCCTGTTGCGCCATCCCGAGAGGAGCGGGGAGGGAAAAGCTCCAGCAAAGAACGATGGCGACAAGGGCTTTCAGACGTTCCATCGCGAGTGCTCCACGGAAGAGGGAATGGCCGGCGAAGTATCGCGCGGCGCAGTGGTCCTCATCATTCAAACGCCAGGCTGGGGCGAAAGTTGTGGCCGCGCAATCCCATTCAGGCGTCAAGGTTGACGTTGCCCAACCCTTCTGGCGTCCATTTCCCGACAGGACGCCGGAATCCGGTCCGGCACGCGGACGAGGCCTGACATCGGTGGCGTGACAGAGACGTAGCGCAGGCGGGGTTTTGGGGTTCAAAAGGGCCGTTTTCGATGACAAAATCGAACGTTTTGCGCGTGATTTGGAGATCGTTTTATTGATTCCAAAAGATTTAGTGTCGAGAGTATACCCGATGGAGGCGTGAAAAATCTCCTTTATGTCCGCGCCCTGTATATTTTCGATGTTAACTTGTTTAGAATCAACAAATCTAACTCAAAATCGTGGCGGAAAACGCCGCATATTGTCGCCGCCGGACCGGGAAAACGATGCGCCGGAGCCGAAGTTACGTCGATCGGGTGGCACCATGCGAGTCGACAGCACAAGGGGTTGGGTAACCATCTTGAAATCGCACAAGCTGGCGGCTGTTACGAGGCGAAGTGACGCGCCCGCCTGTGAGTCGGAACACCGGCGGAGCCCAAAATGCCCTGAATCTCCGGTAACTGCCGGAAAATCCTTGAACTAACGGACCAAATCGCGTTAAATACGGGATACCGGTCAATTCGCCGGAATTCGGCTTTCCGCCCTTCGTTTTTTCCGGGAGGCAATTATGCGCCACGCTGCAGCCCGTTCGAATTTGTTGGTTCCCGAAGTTCGTGAGGTGATGGACATCCGCCAGGCCTCGAGCTATTTAGGAATCTCTCCCGACACTCTCTATAAGTACGCCTCGGAGGGATTTGTCCCAGCATTCAAGCTGGGCAATCGCTGGCGCTTCAAGCGCAGCCGCCTCGACGAGTGGATGGACCGCCAAAGCGATCTGCACGCCCCCGGCGGCGAAGTCGATGCAAGCAGGAAGAAGCCGGTACAGCGAGAGGCGGCCGGGAGCCTGTAGCCGGTAGCATTCAGCTTTCAGCCATCTGCTTTCAGCTATCAGCCCTTCGCGAATGCGCTGTGCTGCGCATTGGGATTTACCTTGTCCAACGCTCCCAGCGACGACGAATACGATCACGAGAGGTTCGCGAGCGATATTACTGCTGACGTGCTCGGCGTCCTCAAAAGGATCCGATTCTTCGAACTCCTCGATGATCGATTCTGTCCCGTCGATCATTCACAGGAGCCTGTAAAATGCGGCCACTCCTTCGATGCGAGCAAGGGAATTCTTGCTGACTCAGGGATGGATGAGGAAGACATTCAGGATGTTATCGACGTGCTTCATTCCCAAGGCGCCTGTTGCGATTGCGAAGTGCTTTACAACGTCGCTAAGGAAAGCAGGCTGAGGGCCCGCTATTGGAAGGCCCGCTATGTTGAGGTGGAATCCCAAAAGGAGTACCGCAGAACTGATCCCTAGTCCCTAGTCCCTAGTCCCTAGAACTGGTTGCATAAATAGCTTGGGACGATCAAGAAACATCCCTCCGGGGCTAAAGCCCCAATGTTTATGCGGCTTTCACGGCACGGCTAAAGCCGTGCCCTTTCAAAACTAAGTTTATGCAACCAGTTCTAGTCCCTAGCTAATCCCTGTTCCCTGACCCCTGTGATACAACTGACGCGATGGATTACTTCCGCCGCATCGGCGCGCTGCGCCGCAGGCTGACGCGCGCCGGGTTTCCCGGACTTCTCGTCACGCACCCTCCCGACATTCGATATCTCTCTGGCTTCACCGGCTCCAGCGCTGCTCTCGGTGTGACGCGGCGCCGTGCGCGGCTGTTTACCGACGGACGATATTCGGCGCAGGCGGCAAACGAGGTGAAAGCCGCGCAGGTGCAGATTGTGGCTGGCCCGCCGGCGGTAGCAGCGGTGCAATGGCTGGCGGCGCAGCCGGGAGTGGCGATGGCTGCGTTCGATCCGGCGCGAACCAGCGTCGCCGAGCTCACGCGCTGGAAGACGGAACTCCCCGCCCGCATGCGGCGAAGCTTTCTGTCGGCTTCGCCCGCGCCGTTCGTCGAGAATCTCAGGATGGTGAAGGACGACGACGAGCTGGCGGTGATGAAGAAGGCCGCAATCTTGGGATGCCGTCTGTTCGACGACATCCTCGACGATCTGCGGCCGGGAGTCGCGGAGATCGACGTGGCCGCGGAGTTGGAGCATCAGGCGCGACGGCTTGGCGGCGAAGGCATGTCGTTTGAAACGATTGTGGCTTCCGGGGCGCGTTCGGCGCTGCCTCATGGGCGGGCTAGCGCGGCGCTGCTCCCACGGCGGGGCTTTGTGACGCTCGACTTCGGTATAATCCTCAAAGGTTACTGCTCTGACATGACGCGAACTGTCTTTCTGGGCACGCCCAGGTCCAGGGAGCGGAATGCCTACCAAGCGATTGTGGACGCTCAGCAGGCCGCGGTCGGGGCGGTGACGGCGGGTGCAAGCTGCGCCGAAGTGGATGAAGCGGCGCGGAGTGTTTTGCGCAGAGAAGGAGTGGCCGAGGCGTTTTCGCACTCGACGGGGCACGGCGTGGGACTGGAGATTCACGAGCCGCCACGGGTGGGGACAGGACAGAACACGCGGCTGGAGCCGGGCATGGTGGTCACCATTGAGCCGGGGATTTATTTCGCCGGCGAATTCGGGATTCGCATCGAAGACATGGTGGCGGTGACCGGGAACGGATGCGAGGTGCTGACGCCGGCTACGAAAGCGCTGATTGAGCTGTGAAGCCCGCCGATTGGCTCAAGGAGAGCCGTTGCAGAAAGCCAAGGAACGAATGAAACAACAAGATATCGATGATCTGCGGCAACTGATCGAGTTTTTGAAGCAGCACGGGGTCGCCGAGTTCGATGTGGATCGGGGCGATCTCAAGATCCGTCTCAAATTCAATCCACCGGAGAGCGGGCCGGCCAGCCTGCACGAGCTGGCAGGACTGCTGCGCTCGGCTGCGCCGGCGGGCGCGGCGAACTCTCCGCTTGCTGCACGGCAAGCGGGGCCGGAATCGCCTGCCGCAGAGACGGCCGCAAGCACGGAGGAAGAGCTGCACTTGGTCAAGTCGCCCATCGTGGGCACTTTTTACGGATCGCCATCGCCCGGGTCCGAACCATTTGTTTCGCCCGGCGACCATGTCGAGAAGGGGCAGGTGGTCTGCATCGTCGAGGCCATGAAGCTGATGAACGAGATCGAATCGGATGCGGCCGGCGAAATCGTGCGCTGTCTGGTCACCAACGGCCAGCCGATCGAATTCGGCCAGCCGCTGTTTGCGATAAGGCAGCGGAGTTAGCGGAGTTAGCGGAGTTAGCGGAGTTAGCGGAGTTAGCGGGGTTAGCGGGGTTAGCGGAGTTAGCGGGGTTAGCGGGGTTAGCGGGGTTAGCGGAGTTAGCGGGGTTAGCGGAGCTAGAACGATGTTCAGCCGGTTCAGAAGCACGAAGCCCGAACGATTTGAGAGGCAGCGCGAAGCTTGGTTGAAGGTCCTGGCGCGGGGGAAGCGGCGATTCATCTTTCTTAGAGCCTTTTTCTGGGGCGGCCTCATGTTCGTCCCGACGTTCGCGAGTGACCTAGCTTTTCGAGACGATGCGAATGAGTGGTTGTTCCTTCCGTTCAGCGTGCTAATTTGGTTCGGGTTCGGGTAATTCTTTGGAAGATTCATGTGGAATCACCTTGAAAGCAAATTTGGACTGAGCTCGGCTCATCGCAGCACCGCTAACCCCGCTAACTCCGCCTGATAGAGGAAACCATGGCAAGACCGAAAAGCTATCGGGACCTGATTGTGTGGCAAAAAGCGATGGCATTAGCACGGCAGATCTACGCACTCACGGAATCGTTGCCCAAGCGTGAAGCTTGCGGTTTAGGAGATTAGATCAGGCGCGCCGCCGTTTCAGTCGCGAGCAATATTGCCGAAGGCCATGGACGGCTGAGCGATTTGCAGTTTCGGCATTTTCTCGGACATGCACGCGGATCGCTTTACGAGATGCAAACCCAGTTGGAGCTTGCAATCGATCTTGGTTATCTGGACAAGCAGAAAGGGGCGGAATTGATGGAGCAAGCTTGTGAAGTGGCGCGCATTCTGAACGGTCTGCTGAAGTCGTTAAGACAGCACTCTGCGGATGCGGCCCCTAACACCGCTAACGCCGCTAACACCGCTAACTCCGCTAACTCCGCTAACTCCGCTAACTCCGCTATCTAACCATGTTTCGAAAAGTCCTAGTCGCCAATCGAGGGGAAATCGCGCTGCGCGTGCTGAACGCCTGCCGCGAGCTGGGCATCCGCACGGTCGCGATTTACAGCGAGGCCGACCGCAATGCGCTGCACGTCAAGTTTGCCGATGAAGCGATTTGCATCGGCCCTCCGCGCGCTGCGGATAGTTACCTGAGTGTGCCCGCGGTCATCTCCGCCGCCGAGATTGCCGACGTGGAGGCGATCCATCCCGGATACGGCCTGCTGAGCGAGAACGCCAACTTCGCCGAAGTCTGCCGCGCCTCGAACATCAAGTTCATCGGCCCTCCGCCGGAGGTGACGCGCTTGATGGGCGAGAAAGAGAAAGCGCGTCAGGCGATGCGCAAGTCCAAGGTGCCGATTCTGCCCGGCTCGGAAGGAATCCTGGCCACGGAGTTGGAGGCGCAAGAATGCGCCGGCAAGATCGGCTACCCGGTCATCCTGAAGGCCAAGGCCGGCGGCGGCGGGCGCGGCATGAGGATTGTGCGCAACGCCGAAGAGCTGCCCAATCTGTTCCACGCGGCATCCACTGAGGCCGCCAACGCATTCGGCAACGGCGAGCTCTACATGGAGAAATTCATCGAGGAGGCGCGGCACATCGAGTTCCAGGTGCTGGCCGATGAGCACGGCAACGTGGCTACGCTCTTCGAGCGCGAGTGCTCCATTCAACGGCGGCACCAGAAGCTGATCGAGGAAGCGCCGAGCCTGCAAGTAACGGCGAAAATGCGCGAGGAGATCGGGCGGACGCTGTCGAAGTGCATCAGCGAGATCGGCTACCAGAACGCAGGGACGGTGGAGTTCCTGATGGACGCGAACCACCAGCTCTGCTTCATCGAGATGAACACGCGCATTCAGGTGGAGCACCCGGTGACAGAGGCGATTACTGGGGTCGATCTGGTGAAGGCGCAACTGCGCATTGCGGCGGGCGAGCGGCTCGACGCGATTCTGCCGGCGAAGCTCGAGATGCGCGGCCATGCTATCGAGTGCCGCATCAACGCCGAGCATCCGCAGCGGTTCACGCCATCGGCGGGACAGATTACGGCATTCAATGTTCCGGGCGGCAATGGGATCCGCGTGGACACGGCGCAATATGCCGAGGGCGTCGTGCCTCCGTATTACGATTCGCTGATCGCCAAGCTGATCGCCTATGGCGCGGACCGCGCGGAGGCGATGGCGCGCATGGAGCGCGCGCTGAGCCAGTTCATCGTGCGCGGCATCGAGACGTCGATTCCGCTGCACCAGGCGATCTTTCAAGACGCGAGGTTCCGCGCGGGCGAGTTCGACACGGGATTCATGGAGCGGTTCCTGCGGCGCTACGAAAGCGAGTCATGACTGAAAACTTGAGCGAGAAAGACGATGCGGAGCTTGGTCCGACCGGCGGCTGGTTCACCGCGCACTGCGACGGCGGGGCGCGCGGCAATCCCGGCCCGGCCGGATTTGGCGCGGTCATCGAGGATCCCGAGGGGAAGGTAGTCGCGCGGCTGAGCGAGTACCTGGGCAAGCAGACGAACAAATACGCCGAGTACTCGGGCTGCTGGCGGTGCTCGACTGGGCGCTGAAGAACGGCGCGAAGCGGCTGTGTGTGGTATCGGACTCGGAGCTGATGGTGCGGCAAATGAAAGGCCGCTACAAGGTGAAGAACGCGGGCCTGCGGCCGCTCTGGGAAGAAGCGCAGAAGCGTGCGGCGCGGCTCGAAGACTTCGAGATGCGGCACACGCTGCGCGGCGGCAACAAGGAAGCCGACAAGCTGGCGAACAAAGCGATGGATGAGGGCCAGGGGTCAGGTGTCAGGGGTCAGGGATCAGCACGTTAGCAAGCCGGCAAGTCGGAGAAACAGGGATTTGGGTTTGCTCTTGTTCTTATTGCGCCGATCCGGCGGATAGTCTGAGCGTTGCTGCCAAGGGAGCGTCCCGCCGCCCCGACGGCTCGCTACTCGTCCCGCAGCGCCACCATTGGATCCAGCATCGCGGCGCGGCGCGCCGGCAGCCAGCATGCCGTCATAGCAACCAGTGCAATCGCCAGCGTCACCCCTGAGAAGACCACCGGATCGCGCGAGCTCACGCCGAGCAGTAGGTTCGCCACCAGATGGGCGAGCGTGAAGGCCATCGCCAGACCCATGCCAAGCCCAATGCCCGTCAGCCACGAGGCGCGGCGCAGGACCATGCCCAGAACTCTCTCCCTGCTGGCGCCCATGGCGAGCCGCACGCCGATTTCGCGCGTGCGCTCGCCCACCAGGTTCGCCATCACCGCAAAGATGCCGATCGCCGCGAGCAGCAAAGCGATCAGCGCGTCCGTGGCCATGCCGGAAGACGCATAGACAAGCCCGATCAGGTTCTCGCGCTGGTACTGCGCCCAGCTTTCCATGTCCTTCAGCGGCAGCAACGGGTCGAGCGATGCGATCGTTTTGCGAGCCGGCTGCGCGAGAGCCAGCGGATCGCCGCTGGTGTAAACCAGAAACGTTGCCTCGCTATTTGGCGCCTGCGCCGCGCTCATGTAGATAGCGGCGTGTGGAACCTGGTCCCATATCTGGTAGCTGGTTTCGCGGGCCACTCCCACGATCGTCAGCCATGGATCCTTGCTGTCGCCGCCGCCCGAGCGAATGCGTTTGCCGATCGGGTTCTGGCCGGGAAAGTACTGCGCGACAAACCGCTCGCTCACCACAGCCACCGGCGTTGCGCCCAGCGTATCGCCGCGCTGAATGCCGCGGCCCGAGACTATGGGAATGTGGAGCGCATCGAAGTAGCCGTCGCTCACAACCAGATGCAGAGCGCTCTGGAATTTGCCCGGCATCGCAGGACGGTTTTCGATCGCGAAGTCGTGCAGCCAGCCGTAATCGCTCAACGGCAGCGCGGCGGCGACGTCGGCATGGGTGACGCCCGGCAAAGCCCGCAGCTGGTCCAGGCTGTCGCGATAAAAAGCCGCGCGCGTCTCCCCGTCGCCGTAGCGGGACTGGGGAAGATCCACCTGGAAGACCAGCGCATGTTGGGGCGAGTACACGTCGATCGCATGCAGCGTTGCATTCGTGCCCTTTGAGATGAGCGCCGCGCCGATGACCAGCGCCACGGCGATCGATATCTGGGCGACGGCGAAAACGGTGCGCAAGCGTGCGCGGCCCCCGCTCACACTGGAGCGCGATCCGGCCTTCAACTGCTCCACGGGATTGACGCGGAGGGCCTCGAGCGCCGGAGCGATGGTAGCCACTACCCCGGCCAAAATGGCCAGCAGCAGCGAAAACGCCAGCGCGCGGCCGTTGAGCGTGATGTTCGCCCATCCCGCGATGAACTTCGCGATGCGCGCCGGCATAGTATTCACCGTATGGTGCAGATGCAGCCAGCCAAAGGCCAGTCCTCCGGCGGCGCCGATGAGCGCGATCAGCAGATTCTCGGTCAGCAGTTGGCGCATCACACGCCAGCGGCCGGCCCCAAGCGCGGTACGCAGGGCGATTTCAGGCCGCCGGGCCACGCCGCGCGCCAGTTGCAGGTTGGCGATGTTGGCGCACACCACAAGCAGAACAAACAGCGTTGCGCCCATGATGAGGCGGTAGTAGAGCGGAGTGTAATCGCCATTGATGTCGTCTATCAACGGCTCGACCCTCACCGTCCAATCCCGGAGAGCGCCTGGGTACTGCTTCTCAAGCTGCGCGGCAAGGATGCGCATCTCGCTCTGCGCCTGCTGGGCCGTCATACCGTCGCGCAACCGGCCCTGAACCAAGTAGTCGCGCGATAAGCGGTTGGCCATTTGCTCCGGCGTGGGTGCGAAGGGCAGATACACATCGGCCTCAGGCGGATACTGCATTGTCTTGGGCATCACGCCCACGATCGAGTACTTGCGCTGGTCCAGCTCGATGCTGCGCCCAGCCACGTTGGGGTCGGAAGCAAAATTGCGTTTCCAAAAGCCGTAACTGAGCACGGCGACGCCATCGCGGCCCGGTTCGGAGTCAGCCTGCGTAAAGACGCGGCCGAAGAACGGATACGCGCGAAGAACCGTAAAGAAGTTTGGCGACACCAGGGCGGCTTGTATGCTCGCGGCATCGCCCGCGCCCGTCAACGTCATGCTGGCCTGCCTGCGCACCGCCAGCGATTCGAAGGAGCGGCTCTGGCGCTGCCAATCCTCGTAGTTGGCCAGCGCCACCCAGTGAACGTCTCCGCTCTTCCTCTGCTCGGCGATGGTCATCACCCGGTCGAGCCGGGGCACAGCCAGTGGGCGCAGAATTACTGCATCCATGTTGCTGAACGTCGATGTGTTGAAGCCGATGCCAATGGCCAGGCTCAGCACCGCCGTCGCGGTGAATCCGGGCGATTTGATTAACTGGCGCGCGGCGAAGCGCAGATCCTCAAGAAAACTTTGCATGGCGGCTCCGAAAGAACGGCGATCCGGGAGTGGACGAGAGAGCCCTTCGATGGATTGTATGCATTCCCAGGACCGAATCGGCCAAAACCGAAAATGCTTGATCCCGTACCAGTTGCGGCTCGCCGGTCCATTCCCAAACCCCGCGCGATGTTCGGAATCGAACAATCTCACCCACGGACGTCCACCAGCGAACACCGGCAAGCGGGATGAAGGCCCAGCTTCTCGCATGCTTCGACCCGCGAGCTCTGCGGTGATCGGGAGCCGGCAAGAGAACAAAATGATTCTGCGTGAATCTTAGACCGGCTCGATTGACTCGGCAAAAATCCGGTTCAGGTCGCGCGAGCCGGCGGCGTCTTTTGTGAAGGTGAACACGCCGTAGTCTCGCATCTCGTGCGCGGCGCGGAGGAATGCGCCGAGCGCGGCGCGCGACAATGCGCTGCCCAGGCTGATGCGTTTGACGCCGAGGGCCGAGAGCGTGGCGAGGTCGAGCGGCGCGTCGCCCAGGCCCGCCAATACATTGACCGGGCGATCGACAGAGCGAACGACGGATTCGATGTCTTCTTTCCGCGTGAGTCCGGGCGCGTAGAGAACGTCGGCGCCGGCCTCCTGATAAGCCTGCAGGCGATGGATGGTGTCGGCGAGGTCGGCGCGGCCGTGCAGGTAATTCTCGGCGCGGGCCGTCAGTGGAAAGGGAAATGAGAGAGCGTGCGCGGCTTCGGCTGCGGCGCGGATGCGTTCGGACGCGGCGCCGATTTCGTAGATCGGATCTTCGGGGCGATTGGTTGAATCTTCAATCGACCCGCCGACCAGGCCCGCTGCGGCAGCCATCACGATGGTCTGCGCCGCCTCCTCCGGCCAGTCGCCATAGCCATTCTCCAGATCGCCGCTGACGGGCAGGTCGACGGCTGCAACAATGGCGGCGACGTGCGAGAGCATCGCCTCGCGGGTGACGCCATGGTCGGGCTTGCCGGCCGAGAACGCATAGCCCGCGCTGGTGGTGGCGAGAGCCTCGAAGCCCAAATGGGCAAGCAGACGCGCGGTTCCGGCGTCGAAGGGATTGGGAATGATGAACGCGCCGGGGCGCTCGTGGAGCGCGCGAAAGGCGCGTGCTTTGTCGGATCGAGTACGCATGGAGGATCGCTAATTCTGGCGCGCATTTGTTTCCAGCGCCTTCTCAGCCTCGATTCGGAGCTTGTGCATTGGCAATCCAGAAAATGTCCAGTGCTCGCCCGCTGCATCCCAAACGTAGAAGCGCTTTACATTTGTTAGCCAATTCTCTGCCAGGAGCATCTTTTCGGTATGAGATTCGCGCTCATTGAGCATTCTCGGCAAATGCTCACCGACGATATTGAAGCTCGTCCTGCCATTCACCGGCTCGAAGTATCTGCCTCCCCACCCTTCCCATTGCATAGGTCGCCGCCCCACGTTAACAACGCGGACTACCAAATATAGCTCTTCGCTCGCTCCCTCTACAGGCAGGTCGGGTGCAACAGCAAATCCGATTCCTGTCGGTCCCATCCCGATCCGCCTCACTCGAACACTGACCTTAAGTCTTGCTCGGTCGCTGAGATCGCGTAGCAAATTCCAGCCGAAAGTAACACTGGAAAGTAGGGCACCCCAAACGGCTAGAAGGGTCGTGAGACTATTACTACCGCTGGCATCCATGTTTGTCCTACGCGAGCGGTTCTATCGCTCTCTCCAAATCGTACTCGCCTACCCGTTACGACTGGCGCCCGAGGTCGTTGCGCCAGGCGCGGCCGCCGTCCCGTTCGAGTAAGTGATCGGCGCACTCGGGGCCCCAGGAGCCGGCAAAGTAGTTGGGAAAGACCTGCGGCTTTTTCGCGGCCCAGGCTTCGATGATGGGCGTGTAGAGCGCCCAGTTCGTCTCCACGCCGTCGCGGTGCGAGAACAACGTTTGATCGCCGAGCATGGCGTCGAGCAGAAGGCGCTCGTAGCCATTTGCGGTCGACTTGCCGAAGGCGGCTTCGTAGTCAAAGTCCATGTTCACGGGGCAGACCGACATCTGCGAGCTAGTGGGGACTTTCGCGCCAAAGCGCAGAGCGATCCCTTCGTCGGGCTGGATGCGGATGGTGAGCAGGTTGGGCTGAATCTCGGAGCAGGGACCGCTGGACTGCATGCGATTGAAAATGAGCAGGGGCGGCTGCTTGAACTGAATGCCGATCTCGGTGGCGCGCTTCTTCATGCGCTTGCCGGCGCGAAGATAGAACGGCACTCCGGCCCAGCGCCAGTTCTCGATTTCCAGGCGCAGGGCCGCATAGGTCTCCGTTCCCGACTCGGGGTTGACGCGCTCTTCGTCGCGATAACCCGCCACGTGCTCACCGGCCACGATGCCGGGCCCATACTGGCCGCGCACCGAATTGAGGATGGGAATCGACGGAATGGCCTGCCACACCTTGAGCTTCTCGCGGCGCACGGCCTCGGCGTCGAAGCTCGAAGGCGGTTCGAGGGCGACGAGCGCGAGCAGTTCCATCATGTGGTTTTGCACCACGTCGCGTAGCGCGCCCGCCTTCTCGTAAAACGGGCCGCGGCCTTCGACGCCGAGCGTTTCGGCTACGGTGATCTGCACATGGTCGATGAAGTTGCGATTCCACACGGGCTCGAAGATGCCGTTGGCGAAGCGGAAGACGAGGAGATTCTGCACCGTCTCCTTGCCGAGATAGTGATCGATGCGAAAAACCTGGCTCTCGCTGAACACTGCATTCACCTGATGGTTGAGCTCGCGGGCGGAGTCGAGATCGTGACCGAAAGGCTTTTCGATGACCACGGCGACGCGGCCCTTCTCGGACTTCGCCATGCCCTGCACGCCGAGGTTGTCGACGATGCCGGCGAAAAACTCGGGCGCCGTCGCGAGATAGAAGAGACGGTTCGGGCCGATGCTTTTCTCTTCGGCGAGGCGGTCGAGCTCCGCATTGAGCGCGGCGTAGTGGGACGGATCGTCGAAGTTGAGGGCAAAGTAACTGATGCGGCTAACAAAGTCATCAAGCTTGGGATCGCCGCTGTCGATGTCGCCGAACTCGACGATGCCTTCGCGCATGTCGGCGGCAAACTCCTCGCCCAGCAGGCGGCGCGCGACGCCGACGATGGCGAAGTTGGTGGGCAGTAAGCTGGCCTGAAAGAGGTGATACAGGGCGGGGAGCAGCTTGCGCTTGGTCAGATCGCCCGAAGCGCCGAAGATGACCAGGATGCCCGGATCGGGAATGCGCTCTGCGCCCCTGGGGACCTGGGAGAGATCCTCGGGGCGCACTCTCATTTGCATTGTCGCCATGGTTGACCTCCGGAAAAGCAGCTTCTAGCTCCTAGCTTCTAGCTCGTTGTGCGCGAGCGAAAGCCATCAACTTCCCGCAAACAGGCTAGAAGCTAGTGGCTGGCAGCTAGAAGCTGCTTTAGCCTTTCGCCTTTGCAAAGCGCTTGTTGACCTCGGCCCAGTTGACCACGTTCCACCACGCGGCAAGATAGTCGGGACGGCGGTTCTGGTACTTGAGGTAATAGGCGTGCTCCCAGACGTCGTTGCCGAGGATGGGATAGAGGCCCTGCGAGAGTGGCGAGTCCTGATTGGCCGTTGTGATCACCTTGAGCTTGCCGCCGGTGAAGACCAGCCAGCCCCAGCCGGAGCCGAACTGCTTGGCCGTGGTCTCGTTGAAGGTCTTCTTGAATGCGTCGAAGTCGCCGAAGTCGGCCGAGATCTGCTTGGCAATGTCGCCGGAGGGATGGCCGCCGATGCCCGACGAGTTGGCCTTGCCCATGATGGTCCAAAACATGGAGTGATTGGAGTGGCCGCCGCCGTTGTTGCGCACCGCGGTGCGGATGTCCTCGGGAACCGCGTTCAGATCGCTGATCAGATCGTCGACGGACTTGGCGGCGAGATTGGGGTGATTGGCCAACGCGGCGTTGACGTTTGTGATATAGGCCTGGTGGTGCTTGTCGTGGTGTAGGTGCATGGTTTCAACGTCGATGAAAGGTTCGAGCGCGTTGTAATCGTAGGGAAGGGTGCCGAGTTCGTATGCCATGGGTGAAAATCTCCTCCGTTCGGATTGTGGTGAGTGGGTTGGGGCCCGTCTTTCTTTGCTGCACTCCGGTGCGGGACGACGGGGAACGGGGCGCGGAGTGCGAGGCCAACGAAATTCTATTGTTTCATACGCAGCAGAGCCATCTCTATCGATGGATGCGGGAGCGGGCGAACAGGGTGCCGGAAAATTGGGAAGGCAGGGAATAGGGACTAGGGAGTAGGGAGTAGCGCTCGCCGGCTCGGAGTCTCACTCTTTGAAGCTCGGCGAGTTCGCGGATTGCCAACCGCAAAATCATGTTGCACGATGAGGCTGAGGACGGGCGACCTAGTCCCTAGTCCCTCAGTCCCTATTGTCCCGGCGGCGGATAGAACGGCAGCTTCTCGTTTTTCTGGTTGGCGCGGCGCACCGTAGCGTCGCCGAAGAGCAGCGCCGGCGCCATCACCGTGGTTGGCGTGTCGCCGAAATAGTTGGCGACGAAGTGATCGTTGCCGGCGGCCTCGATGCTGGAGCGCAGCGCGCGCTGGTCGATGTCGGCGAGGACGGCTCCGCGCACGAGTTGCCGTTTGCCGTCCGGCGAAACGCGATATAGCAGCCGCGGGTTGCGTTCGCCGCCAAGGGTCTCAACGAAGTAAACGCTATTCAGGCCGCGGTCTTTGGCCAGGTCGAGGAGTTTCTTGTTCAGGTCGCTGCCGGAAAGGCCATTTTGGGCGGTGATTTCGAGCACGCCAATCAAGGGGCGCGGCGGCCCGGTGATTCCGGCGCGGCCATGGCCGTTCGATTGCGGAAAATCGCGCACCGGCTGGCGGCCAATCAGGTAGCTGTCGAGACGGCCGTCGTCGACAAGCTTAACGGCCTGCGCGGGCACGCCTTCGTCGTCGACATCGTAAGCGCCGACCAGGCCCTTGCCGTCGTAGGTTTTGAGCAGCGGGTCGTCGACGACGCTTAGGAAATCGGGCAAAACGCGGGCATGGTAGCTAGAGGCAAAGAGGCCGTTGGTGCGCGCCTCGGTGCCGAGACTGGGACGCGTGGCCGTGACGGCAGTGGCGAGAAGCGAGCGCAATGTGCTGGCAGCGGCATCGGCGCTCATCAGCAGAGGGCCGTGATACTCCTCTTCGACCAGCGGCGCCTTGCGCAGGTCCTCGAGCGACGCGATCTCATCCACCACACGTTGGTTGAAGACGAGTTCGGAGTCGAGATCGGCGAGCGAGGTTCCAACCGTGGAGTAGGAGCGCTCCAGGCGCATGCCATCGGCGGCCTGCGTGCTTGCGGCGAATGATTCCTGGTATTCGGACGCAGACTTGCGTACGATCGTCCCTTCGCTTGAGACGAGCCAGGTGGTTGCGGCGCGGGCATGAAAGCTTGCCGCGGAGGACTGGATGTCGCGCTGCACCGCGCTGACCGTCGCGTCGGTTCGATACAGGCCGCTGGCGCGGGCCGCGCGCTCGTCCCACGCGCTCTCGTCCAGGCTCAACGCAGGCGCGGGGGCGGCAAGCGAGATGACGGGCTCTTCCCGGCTGAAGTCGTCGGCCTGCGGCGGAGTCTCAACCTGCTTGAGCTCGGCTTGTTTCTGCGCGTAAGCCGCGAGCGCGCTTTTGTACGCCTGGTCGGTGGCGGCCCAGAGCGTGGAGCGAAGCGCGATGGGGTCGTTGTCGAGAACCGACAATTCGATCGATCCGTCGCCGCGGTCCCCGGAGCTGTCGGTCTTGTAATCGCCCACGCGGACGGTGACGCGGGCGACGCGTTGATGCGCGCGGCTGGGGCCTTCGCTGGCACCGAATTCGGCCCGGGTGGTGAAGTCGTCGACTTCCTCGATGCGGTATTGGATGAAGAACGGCTTGGCGAAGCCAGGCAATTGCAGTTGGCTCATGCTGCGGTCGAGCTCCGTAAGCATGGCGGCGAAAACAGGGTCTTTTTCGGCCTCGGCGCGGGTGGGCTGCGCACGGCAAAGTTCGCGCGCGCTGACGAATATCGCGAGAAGTGCAGCAAGTTGCGAACACCGACCGAGGAAAGCCGCAAGCTGTGTCTTTTCCCCCCGGCGCGAGAAAGACAACCGCAGATCCTTCGACTCCGCTCCCTCCTCACTTCGTTCGGGGTTCGCTCCGCCCAGGATGGCAAGCATTGAGCATGGCGTGATTTGCCCCTTTGACCGGCTCATCGCGCCTCCACGGCAGCGGGCGCATCTGCGCCGGTTTCTAATCCCCGATCCCTGTTCCCTGTTCCCTGCTTTCCTGCTCCCTCGTTCCCTTGCTCCCTTGTTTCCTGCTTTATTGTTCCCTCGTTCCCTTGCTCCCTCGCTCCCTGCCTCTCCGCTCCCTCGTTCCCTTGCTCTCTTGCTCCCTGCTTTTCCGCGCCGGGGATCGGCAGGATCGGCGGCCTCGCCGTGCCCTGCGGCTGGCGCTGCGTCTCCATCTCGCTCACCAGCATGGCGGGCGCAACGGCGCTCACCGGAATCGTGCCCGACTCGGCGCCGCACTCGCCGTTGAAGACATCGCTCTTGTCGCCGGTGGCGATGATGCGCTTCATGGCGGCGAGCGGCGTGCCCACGATGCTGACGCCGCGCACCAGCTCATCGGGCCGGCCATCGACGTAGACGCGCCAGACCACTAACGGAATCACCTGGAAGGCCTGCGGCGAGCTGCGCTGCGTCACCGCGAAGCCGGAGGAGATGTCCTCAAAGTAGAAACCGTAGGGCTTTCCTTGTTTCTTCGCTTCGTCGATGAGCTGTTTTCGCAAGTCGGCCTCAGAGACGGTCTTGGTCGATGTGACAATCAGGTTGCCCTGGCGGCCGGTCGGAATGTGTCCCGTTTCGGCGCGCCCGTGGCCATTCGATGCGCCAAAGCTGGCGATGGGAAGGCGGGACATGAGGAAAGTTTTCAGCACGCCGTCGTCGATCAAATCCACGCGGCGCGCCTTCTGGCCCTCGTCGTCATATTCGTAGCTGCCGCTGAGCCAGGTGTTGTCGAAAGTGGTAATCGTGGGGTCGTCGGCGACAGAGAGAAAATTGGGCAGGACCTCTTTGCCGACGTCTTTCGTGAAGGTCTGCCCTTCTTCGTCTCCGCGCTGGCGCTGGCCTTCCAGGCGATGGCCCAACACCTCGTGAAAGAAAACCGCAGCGGCGCGGCCGGAGAGAACGGCGGGGCCGTCGAAGGGCTCGGTGACGGGCGCCTTGCGCAATGCCTCAAGGCTGCGGCCGAGCGCGCGCACCGCCGCTTCGAGCTCCGCCTGGCTGGGCAGGCCGTCCACAGTCTCCGCCTCGAAAGTCTGCTCGCGGAACAGGTCCATGCCGTCGTCGGCCCGTGTGGCCGCAACCGCCACCAGGCGAGCCGACAGATGCGGCGTCACGATCCGCGAGCCTTCCGAAGACGCGAAGTAGTCCGTCTCGTTCTGCACGGTGAGTTCCACCAGGTTCCGATATACGTCGGGGAATTCTCGAAAGACCCGGGACAGCTCCCTGGACCGCTGCTCCCACGCGGCGCGGTCGATCGCGATAGGCGGAGCCACGGCGCCGATGTGCGTCTGCGGAGCTTCCTGGCTAAAGTCGGGCGAGGTGTCTTCTTCCTTGGCGCGCACTTCGGCCTCGGTTTTTACGCGAAGGTAGTTGTCGAGAGCATTGCCGTAGCCGGTATTGGTCGCCAGCCACAGCGAGCGCGCTAGCGCCTCGCGGTCGTCGCCGAGAGGCAGTTGCACGCTGTTCACGGCGGAGGCGCGATGCACTCCATGCGTGTTATCGAGCGCAGGCGAGCCCACACGCACCTGCACGTCTGCCATGCGGATTCCATTGACAGTGCTTTCTGCCAAAGCGCCGTATTCGGCGCGAATGCTGACCGAGCTGGCGTCGCTGACGGCGTAGCTAAGGAAGTAGGGAGCGATCTGCTGGTTGCTGCCGGACGCCGGAGTCCCGCCCTTGGCGTCCGTCGCCGCAGGCGCCAACGATGTGGGGGCGCCGGATTTGCCGAGTGAAGTGAAGGCGCGATCGAGCTCGGCGGTCATGGCGTCGAGAACCGCCGGCACAGGCTGCTGAGCGCGGGCGGAAAGCGAAACCGCGAGCGAGACGATTACAGTGAATCCGACGTGTAGATTAGAGAGATTTCGTGGACTGCGCCGCGGCCGGGTCGAAGGGTTAACTGCTGTGGGTCTCAGGAATTCGCGTGGAAGCATCTGTATGATTGATTGTCTCAGAGTCCGGTGACGGAGGGCGAGTTGAGATGAGGCTCAGCCGGGGATGGGCGCGGCGTCTGCAATGGATCGTGTTGGCAGCCGGCCTGGCATTATTGCAGACGCCGGCGCAGACGGCGCAATTGCCCGCTGTCTCGTCGGCTGCGGCCACCGCCGTCAGCCGGCAGCAAGCGAATGCCTCTCCGGCGTATGCGTTGCCGCCGGACAAGCTGGCCAAGGCGATTGCGCTAGGCCGAATCCGCAACGTCCTGGACATCGCCGGGTCGATTTGGGACATTGTGGCACTGTGGCTGTTGCTGGCCACGCGGGCGGCAGCGTGGCTGGAAAACTGCGCGCAGCGGATATCGAGTCGCCGATGGATTCAGGGATCCGTATTCTTCGCGGCGCTGGTCGTCATCGCAGCGCTTGCCGATCTGCCGCTGAGCTTGATTGGGCACCACTACGGCCGCGCTTACGGCATCAGCGTGCAGGGATGGGGAAGCTGGTTCGTTGACCAGGCCAAGGCGCTGGGATTGACGCTTGGGATTGGCGTACCCTTACTCCTGCTCTTTAACTGGTTCGTCCGGCGTTGGCCGCGGCGCTATTGGCTGATTGCGTGGCTGGCGACGTTGCCGATTCTCGTGGCTAGCGTTCTCGTTGAGCCGCTCCTTGAGCCGATCTTCAACAAGTATGAGCCGCTTGAGAAGAGCCATCCCGCGCTGGTGGCGGAGCTCAAGAAGGTTGTGGCGCGGACCGGAACGAACATTCCGCCCGAGCGCATGGTGTTGATGAAGGCCAGCGAGAAATCGAACGGGCTGAATGCCTATGTGTCGGGTATCGGCGCCACCAAGCGGATCGTGGTGTGGGATACGACCGCCGGCCGGATTCCCGACGACGAGGTGATGTTCATCTTCGGCCACGAGAGCGGGCACTATGTGCTGCACCATATTCCTAAGGGACTTGCCTGCAGCGCGATTGCGCTGTTCTTTGTGTATTGGAGCTGCGCGGGGTTCGCCGGCTGGCTGGTGCGGCGTCTCGGGCTGCGATGGGGTGTGTTCGATCTCTCATCGCGCACCGGATTTATCGTGCTCCTGTTTTCGATTTCGCTTGCCGGGTTTCTGTTGGAGCCGGTGAGCAACGCCTTCAGCCGCCGCCTCGAGCACCAGGCCGACATCTACGGGCAGGAGGCAATCCACGGAATCGTGGCCGATCCGCAGAAAACGACCGTCGCCGCATTCAATGCGCTGGGCGAGGCCTGGCTCGACGATCCCAATCCGAATCCGTTCATCGAGTTCTGGCTGTATAACCACCCCAGCCTACAGCACCGCGCCGAGTTTGCCGCGCACTATCACCCGTGGGCCAACGGCGGTCACGGCCAGTTCTTCAAAGACTAGGGAGCAAGGGAGCGAGGGAGCGAGGAGGCGAGGGAGCGAGGAGGCGGAGATTGGGATGGGAATCGGGGATCGGCGTCGAAGCGGTGCATCAGTCGAGCCGCTCGAAGATGCCGGCCGCGCCCATGCCGCCCCCGACGCACATCGTCACCATCCCGTAGCGCGCGTTGCGGCGGCGCATTTTTGCGAGGACTGTAGCGGTCAACTTCGCGCCGGTGCAGCCGAGCGGATGGCCAAGCGCGATGGCGCCGCCATTCACATTCACTCGCGCCGGATCAATGCCCAAGGTGCGGACGATAGCTAGAACCTGCGCGGCGAAGGCCTCGTTCAGCTCGATGAGTTCAATCTGGTCGAGCGCAAGGCCGGCCAGACGCAGCGCTTTGGGGATAGCGGTGATGGGTCCAATGCCCATCTCCTCAGGCGGGCAGCCGGTGACGGCATAAGAAACCAGACGCGCAAGAGGGCAAATGCCCAGCGAGCGCGCAGTACCGGCTTCCATCAGAACGGCGGCGGCGGCGCCGTCGGAGGTTTGCGATGAGTTGCCCGCAGTGACCGTACCCTGCGCGTGAAAGGCCGGCTTGAGCTGCGCCAGCGCTTCGGCCGAGGTGTCGGCGCGGGGCCCCTCGTCTGTGGTGAACAGCGTTTCCTTCGCGACGGGCTTGCCGGTTTTGGGGTCGGGCGTGACGGTGGTGACGGGCACGGGAATCAGTTCGCCGGCAAAGCAGCCGGCGGCCTGCGCGGCGAGAGCTTTCCGGTGGCTCGCCAGCGCGAAGGCATCCTGATCCTCACGAGAGATCGTGTAATGGCGCGCGACGCGTTCGGCGGTAAGGCCCATGGTGAGCAGCGATGCCGGATAATTCTCCGCGAGCCAGGGATTGGGACTGGGCTTGTTGCCGCCCATGGGAATCAGGCTCATCGATTCCGCTCCACCGGCGACGATGACCTGCGCGGCGCCGGAACGGATGCGGTGATCGGCGAGCGCGATCGCCTCAAGACCCGAAGCGCACAAGCGGTTGACCGTGGCGCCGGGGATTGCGACGGGAAGGCCGGCGCGCAGAGCGGCCATGCGCGCGATGTTCCAACCCTGCTCGCCTTCCGGCTGTGAGCAGCCGAGGATCACGTCGTCGATGGCGGTCTTGTCGAGTCCAGGAACCCTGTCCAAAACCCCGCGCAACGCAGTTGCGGCAAGATCGTCGGGGCGCGCGGCGGAAAGCACGCCTTTGGGCGCGCGTCCAACAGGCGTGCGGACAGCGGCGACAAGAACGGCTTCCGGCATGGGCCTCCAAATGTATCAGCAGGCTAGAGAATCAGCAATTCAGCAGGTCGACAGTATCCCATTAGACTAGAAGCTGTTTCATAACCGTTCTTTGTTTTCCTTCAGGGGCTAAAGCCCCCTGGTTTTGGGGCGTTTTTCGGCACGAGGCCCAGAGGGCACCCCGTCGTGCCCTGACACGAAGCGGGTTATGAAACAGCCTCTAATGTCTTGCCGCAAAAATTCGCAGCATAAATGCAGTGTCATTCTGAGCGGAGTTTGGCCGGCCTTTTGGCCAAACGGAGTCGAAGGATCTGCGGTTGTTCCTTGCAAACTGTGCGACGAATCCCTGAGGCTCCACGCCACCAGCATAAGGACCAGCGTTGCAATGCTTGCGCGCCCGCATCCCATGACGCGATGCTAATCCTGCGTGTCAACGATCGTCCACGCGCCGCGCAAGAAAAAACGGTAGACGGTCTTTCCCTCGATAACGGAATCAGCGAGAGCGTCGTGATCGAGGCGCGGCGGCGGGTGGCGCATGTCGAGTTGCGCTTCGTGAACCTGCTCGGGCGATGCCGCATCGATGCCCCAATTGAAACCGAGGACGCCGCTCGTTCCGTGCGCCTGGAGCCGCGAGATTTCCGCTGCAGTGGCGAGAACGGATGGCTCGCCAATCGCACCCGCGAGAAAGACGAGCAGCGAGACAGTTCCGTCGACCGAACACAAGACGGCCCAATCTGAGGAGCCTTTCCGCTCCAGGCTGGCGCGGACAACGTTCTCCGGCTGGTGCGCCTCGTAGGTCTGCGGGATGAGGCAGCCGCGGCGCGTCAGCGCGTCCTGAACAACAGGCGGGAGCTGAGGAAACGCATTCACAGGAAGATGGCGGATAAGGTAGGGGACGGGCTGACCGTCTACCGTAATCTGACCGGAGGTATCGAGACGATCGCTTGCGGGCGTGATTTGTTGGCCACTTGCTCGCAGAATGGTCAATGCTGCTGCAATTGCCATCCCACTGAACTTCCGCCAGGCGCACATATAGTTACTTCAGGTTCAAAGCGAGCTGAATCGCGATGGCGGCCTCGACCGCTGCAACGTCTTTGGAGCCTAGAACGCCGATTCGCTTCCCAAGCCGCTGTCTGCTGACGGTTGTGAGCTGATCGGCCATCGCTTTCCGCTTTTCTCCGTTGAGCGTCACGAAAGCTTCTCCGGGGTAGAGACGATCTGTATTGGAGGTAAATGGAACTACTTGCAAGCGGTTCAAATGGGTATTTGCGGTGTTGTTCGAGACCACAACTGCGGGCCGCGTTTTCTTGATCTCGCCTCCGAGGCTCGGGTCGAAATTGACCCAAAAGACATCTCCACGTTCAATCGATGTCGCCAATCAATCCCTCCACCCACTCCTCCGCTTCAGCTTCACGCGCCCGATCCGCCGCCATCTGACGATAGCCTTCCGCCAAGGCTGCCTGCGTTTCTCTGTCTGAATCTCTGGCCGCGTTTAGAACTGCCTCCTCGAGTTCCTCAGGTACGATGAACCACGCCGGATTTCCCCGCGACTGCGGCGTACCCTTGCTGTTGCCGCTATCTCCATTCCATCGAATTCCCACAGCAGGGGACCCTTCCCATTTGAGCCGGGCGACTGACCAACTGAATTCCACCGGCCCCTTGTCGAAGACAACTTCAACTGAACTCACCTTATCTTTAGGGGAAAGGACAGTCTTGGGATCGTGATACATCGCACAGCACCTCCACATCGGATGGTCTCATACATACGTATGTATGTCAATTTCGCAGCGGTTTGCCGGTTTTCAGCGTGTACGCGATGCGCTCCTGTGTGAGGCGCTCGCCGCAGAGTGAGAGGAAGGCTTCGCGCTCGAGATCTAGGACATACTGCTCGGCAGCCAGCGTGCCGGGCGTGATGCGGCCACCAGCGAGGACGTAAGCGGCCCAGCGGGCGACCTTCTGATCGTGGGCCGACGCGTAGCCGGCTTCGCCCATCAGATAAATGCCGGTTTCCATGGTTGCGAGCGCTGCCGCGCCCGGAGCAGGAATTGTGCGCGGCTGTGGCGGCACGTATCCGGACTCGGCCAGCGCCGCAGCCACCGCTTTCGCGTCGAGCAGCAGACGCTCGCGGTTCATGGTGGTGCGATCGGCGGCGGTGAGCAAGCCGAGGGTACGGGCTTCGGCGGCCGACGTGGAGGTCTTCGCCATGGCGATGGTTTCGAGCGCGCGCTTGAGGGCGGTGGCAACTTCGGCGGATTGCGCGAAGCGCGACGGCGGATCCCCCCACCCCAGCGACCAAGACCTGTCGCTGGCGACCCCGGCGCCACGCGGATCGGTTGGGGCAAGCGCGGCGGCTGCGTCGAGGGCGCGCAACAACATTTCTTTCGTTCCTCCGCCCGCGGGGATGAGCCCGACGCCCGCTTCGACCAGGCCGATATAAGTTTCGGCGTGGAGCTGGCGGCGCGCGGCGTGCAGGCAAATCTCCGCGCCGCCGCCGAGGGTAAGGCCAAAGGGCGCGGCAACCACCGGGCGCGGGCAGAACTTGATCGCCGCGTTCATCTGCTGGAACTGATGAATGACCTGGGCGAGCTCTTGCCACTCGCCTTCCTGCGCCGCCAGCAAGAGCTGCATCAGATTGGCGCCGACCGAGAAGTTTTCGCGGTCTCCCGAGATGACAAATCCCGCAAAGTCGCGGACAAAATCGGACGAAGGATTGAGAACCGAAGAGATGAAAGAAAGGACGTCGCCGCCGATGGCGTTCTTGAGCGAGTGCAGCTCGATGCAGGCGATGCCATCGCCAAGATCGACGAGCGATGCGCCGGGGTTGGTGCGGACCACGCCGTTGGCGCGGCGGAAATCGGCGACGCGGGCGTGGCCGGGAATCGTGTAGATCGGCTCCCATCGATCCGTGACGGGATTGAAGCATTGCGGGCCGACAGACAGGTACCAGGAAACAGAAGTCGGCTCGCCCTCGATGAGCTTTTGCGCCGCGCTGCTCACCGGGAGCCCGAGCGATTTCATGCGCGCGACCGTATCGGCCACTCCTGCCGCATCCCACATCTCGAATGGCCCCAGCTCCCAGTTGAAGCCGGCGCGCATGGCGGCGTCGATCGACGGCGCATCGGCGGCGGCTTCGCCAATGCAGCCGGCGGCGAAGTTCCATAGGAAAGAGAGGAACCGCCAGAGAAACGCGGCAGCCTTGTCTTTGGCAGGGCCGTTGGCAAGCAGAAGACGGATGCGCTCGGCAGTTGTGGCCGCGTTCTTCGCCATTTCCAGCGCGGGCAGAGCGGGTTTGACGGCGGGGCGATAGTCGAACGTCGTGGGATCGAGAACCAGGCGCTCGTCTTTCCCGTCGGCGCCGCGAACCTTTTTGTAAAAACCTTGACCGGATTTGTCGCCGAGCCATCCGCGCTTGACGAGTTCGCCGAGAACGGAAGAGAATCTGGCGCTGCTCGCGCCCTGCGGAAAGTTGGCGGCCACGTGGGCGAGAACGTCGATGCCGACGAGATCGGCGAGGCGAAAGGTTCCGGTGCGCGGCCAGCCGATGGCAGGACCGGTGAGCGCGTCGACCTCCTCGATCGTCAGGCCCTGTTCAATCATCAGCGTGGCCGCGTTGAACATCACTGCAATTCCGATGCGGTTGGCGACGAAGTTCGGCGTGTCGCGGGCGAAGACGACTTGCTTGCCGAGAATGCGGTCGGCGAAGGCAGCGAAGGCGGAAATCGCCGCGGGATCGACGCCGGGCGCAGGAATGATTTCAACCAAACGCATGTAGCGCGGCGGATTGAAAAAGTGCGTGCCGAAAAACGGGTTGCGCAGTTCAGGCAGCGACGCCGCAATGCGGTGGATGGGTAGGCCCGAAGTGTTCGTGGTGAGAATCGCGTGCGGCGCGAGATGCGGCAAAACGCGCGAGAGAAGTGCGGTTTTGATTTCGAGATTCTCGGCGACCGCTTCCACGACCCAGTCGCAGCCGGCGAGCTTGGGAAGGTCATCGTCGAAGTTGCCGGGGGTGATAAGGCGGGCGAGCGGCGGCTCGAAGAACGCTGCCGGTTTGGATTGAGCAAGGGAAGCGAGAGCCGCTTCGGCAAGCGAGCGACGCTCCGCGCTTCCCGGTTTTGCAGCAATGTCGAAGAGATACGTGGGGATTCCGGCGTTAGCCAGGTGCGCGGCGATGCGCGAGCCCATGGTTCCCGCACCGAGGACGCCGGCGCGGCGCACCAGGAGCGGCTTCGAGCTAACCTTGAAGGCGGGAGTCGTGGCCGTGTCAGCAGTGCTCATGCAGAACGTCAGTATTCGATTTTATTGGGCGAAGCAATCCACGCCGCAAAGCTGGCCCAGGCTTCCTCGCCGAGCCATTGCATGGAGCGGAGTTTTCGCTGGTCCGGAGTCTTGCGAAGTTCCTCGTAGAGAAAGGCATCGTCGAAGCCGGCGCGTGCCGCATCGGCAGCGCTGGCGCCATAGTAGACGGCGTCGACGCGGGCCCAGTAAGCAGCAGCCAGGCACATCGGGCACGGTTCGCAACTGGTATAAAGTTCACAACCGGCGAGCGTGAAGGTTCCCAGCGCTTTGGCGGCCGCACGGATAGCGTTCACCTCGGCGTGCGCGGCCGGGTCGTTGCATGCCGTGACGGAGTTTACGCCTTCGCCGACAATCTTGCCGCCGCGCACAATGACCGCGCCGAATGGGCCGCCCACACCACTAACGACGTTTTGCGTAGCCAGTGCGATGGCGCGGCGCAGAAACTCCGGGTTGGGCTGGGGAGACATGGAGGACAGTTTTTAAGAACTGCGGGGACAGATTCAGTATGGCACACGATGAGCGCCGGAACCGCGATGGGCGCTGCGCCTGGAGCGCTGGGCTCAGGATGCAGAAGTAGAATCTCCCCATGGCCGCGGCCCAATCCCTGACCGCGCTGAACGCGCGGATCGTTACTTGCAAACTTTGCCCGCGGCTGCGCGCGCATTGTACGTCGATCGCACGCCAAAAGCGGCGTGCCTATCGCGAGTGGGAGTATTGGGGAAAGCCGGTCCCGTCGTTCGGCGACGCCGGCGCGCGCGTGATGGTGCTGGGACTGGCGCCGGGCGCGCACGGATCGAATCGCACCGGCCGGCCATTTACCGGTGACGGGTCGGGCGACTTTCTCTATCCGGTTCTGCACGCGGCCGGATTTGCCTCGCAACCCAAGGCGACCTCGCGCGACGACGGCATGAAGCTCAAAGACCTCTGGATTACCTCGGTAGGACGGTGCGCACCGCCCGGCAACAAACCGACGCCGGAAGAGTTGCGCAACTGTTCGCCGTGGCTCGACGAGGAGATGCGCCTGCTCAAAAACCTTCGCGTGGTGGCCTGCCTGGGGCGGATCGCGTTCGACGGGCTGCTGGCGCATGAGGCGCGCACCGGAAAACTGCCATCGCGGGTGCGTTTCGGGTTTCGCCACGGCGCCGAGTACCAACTGCCCAGCGGGCGGATCGCGATCGCCAGTTATCATCCCTCGCTGCAAAATACCAATACCGGCAAGCTCACGCGCGCGATGCTGCTCAAGGTCTTTGAACGAGCGCGCGAGCTGGCGGGACTTTGAAGGCACAGCCGTGCCGGCGGCGAAGACGGAGGAAAGTCCATGGTCGACTTTGCGAAAGAAATTTTGAAGGATGTATCGCTGGACGAAGTCGCGCCCAAGCCGCGCCGGCCGAAGAACCCCGTCGATCATTGGTCGCCCGCGGTCTTGCTGGAGCGCGTTGCCTATCTGCGCAAGTTGGCCAAGCACGGCGATGGATCGGCATCGGAGACACTGAAAGAGTATCCGCGGCACTTCGTCATGCTTTCTTATCGCGGGCGCAGCGGCGAGGCGCAGGTGCATGAGAGGTTTGCCGACCTGTTTTGCGTGCTGGCTGGCAGCGCCACGCTGGTGACGGGCGGAGTTCTGGAGAGTGCGCGCACGGAGGGGCCGGCAGAGACTCGCGGGAGATCGATCGAGGGCGGCGCCAAGCAGAAATTGCGAGCCGGCGATCTGGCGCATGTCCCGGCGGGCGTCCCGCACCAATTCTTGCTGACAGGCGAGGAAACGATCGCCTGCCTGGTGATGAAGGTGCAAGAAACCGTATAACATCTCGCGGCTTGCCGGCTCTGTGCGGTATCTGAATTCGAACAGTCGTCTCGCGGACTACGCGCCTCGGAAACCGTCATTCCTCGCGCAACAGGATCAACGGATCGACGGCCAGCGCGCGGCGCGCAGGAATCCACGCCGCGATCAGTCCCAGAAGCAGCATCGTCGCTGTCACGCCGCCCAGCACCAGCGGGTCCTTGGGCGTGGCCTGGTAGACGATATACGACAGCACGCGGGTCCCCATCAGTCCCAACGCCACGCCGGCGGCCGAGCCGAACGCCAACAAGCGAAAGGCGCGCCCCAGCGCGGTGCCCAGGATTTCCCTCTGCCCCGCGCCCAGCGCCACGCGAATCCCCAGCTCGCGCAGCCGCTTGCTCACCACATACGACGCCATGCCGAACACGCCCGTCACCGCCAGCATGGCGCCCAGCAACCCCAGCGCGCCCAACGCCACACTCGCCACCCGCGCGGCGAATAGCGCGGAATCCATCTCCTGCGTCCATGGCCGGATGGTAAGAGGCAGGCTCGAATCCAAACCGTGGAGCGTGCGCTCCAGCGCCGCCGCCATCTCCTGCGGGTCGCGCTGCGACCGCACCACCAGCCAGGTGTAGCTCACGTCATGCTGCTGGAACGAGAAGAACATCGCCGCTTGCTGATCCTCCGTCATGGTGCGGTATTTGCCGTCCTCCACCACGCCGACGACCTCCGCGCGATTCCCGCCCCAGAACTTGAAATGCCCGCCAAGCGCCTTCTCAACGGACCCGAAGACCTTCACGGCAAATTGCCGGTTCACCAGCGCCACAGTTGGCGCTTTCTTGTCGTCGTCGAATCGCAGATCTCTGCCTGCCAGCAACCTCGTGCCCGCTGCTTCTAGATAGCCCGGCGATATGTTGTAGTTCATCGCGTCGGCGGCAATGTTGGATGGCCGATAATCGGTGGTGGTATCCCGAAAGACATCGGAGTCGCCCCCGCCCAGTCCTAGCGGAATCTGGCTGATATTTCCAACCGCTGTCACGCCCGGAATGGCTGCGACTGCATCGATCATGCGCCGCTGCATCTGCGCAACGCTATCCTCGGAGTATCCCGCCATGCGGAGATCTGTATTCACCAGCGCGACATTCTCCGGCGAGAAGCCGTAGATGCTGCTCAGAGATCGCATCAGCCCGCGCACCGCCACCAGTGACGAAGTCACCAGCACCGCGCAGATGGCGATCTGTGCCACGAGGAGCAGATCGCGCAGCGCGAATCTCCTCATTCTCTCCGTGCCGGCGGCTCCGGTGCGGATCGTCTGCCACGGATCGGAACGCAGCACCTGGCCGACCGGCACAATCCCGAAGAGCAACCCGCTCACCAGCGCCAGCAGCAACGCCAGCGCATATGTTCGCACGTCGGGATTTACCGGCACGTTGATGGGCACATCGGCGATCGGGTTCCACACGCTCAGGGCGTGCAAAATCGCCACGCCGCCGGCGAGCCCGATCGCTCCCCCCGCCAGCGAAACCAGCAGCGCCTCCGTCAGCAGTTGCCGCAGGATCGTGGCGCGCCGCGACCCCAGCGCCAGACGCAGTGCCACTTCTCTGGCTCGATCCGCCGCCCGCGCGGCAAACAGGCTTCCCAGGTTCGCGCACGCGGCTAACAGAATCAGCCCGGCGAGCAGCATCAGCCCGGCCATAAACGCCTTCGCCGGTCCGCCGAGCATATCGCCCACCAAACCTGGGCGCGCTAGGCTGAACTTGATCCCTTCATTGTCGGCCGGGTACGTCTTCGCCAGCCACGCGCCGATCGCATTCAGGTCCGCCGTCGCTTCGGCCGGAGTCACTCCCGGCTTGAGCCGCCCCACCACCCACGGCGAGTGGCTGCCCCGCCATTGCAGTTGATTGGATCCTTCCACCGTGGGCTGCTCGACCAGCGGGATCCACATCGCCGGCGCGAAGAACAGCTCCGTGCCACGAAACCCCGGCGGCGCTACGCCGATGATCGTGAAGGGATGCTTGTTGATGTCCACCGCACGGCCAATCACGCCCCGGTCTGCGCGAAGATGGCTGCGCCAATACGCATAGCTCAGCACCACATAGGGAGCGCTGTTGATGCCCTTCTCGTCCGATGCGTGGTAAAAGCGCCCCAGATACGGCTGTATGCCCAGCGCATCGAAGTAATTCCCGCTGGCCAGGTAGGGCCACGCGGTCGATGGATTCCCGCCCGTATCGATGCCCACTGAGCCAATGATCTCGAACGCGATCAGGTTTTCAAAACTCCGGTTGCGATCGCGCAGGTCGATGTAATCGAGATAGGACTGCGACGGCGAGTGGCCCCCTGGCCCACCGCTGACGTCGCGCTGTATCGAGTAGAGGCTCTGCGCGTTGGGCACATTCACCGGGCGCAGCACCAGGGCATTCAGCACGCTGAACACCACGGCATTCGCCCCAATCCCCAAAGCGAGGGTGATGATCGCCGTTACGGTGAACCCCGGTGACTTGCGCAGTTGACGCAGCGCGAATTTCAGGTCGTTGAACATGAACGCACTCCTGGACGAATCTCGGCAACAGAAGGTTCTTGCACGTGGTGTGCCAAGCGTCTTGGCTGAAAAACCAATGCCCTGTGCTGAGGCAATCAATGAGCAGTGTTCGCTGGCGCCATCGACTGTTCGAAATCGAACACTAGAACGGCGAAACCGGCCAGCCGCTCGGCAGACACCGGGCCTAGAACTCGCGAAAAACGCTTTGTTTTCAAGCTGTCTTGATCTCCGTCCCTTTGGCGAGCCGAATGCTCTCAGTCTGGGCAATGGATATCGCACGTCCCGACATCAAGCGCAAGAAGAATCGCCGGCTGCTGGCCGGGTCCGCTGCTGCCGTCCTGGTTTTGGCGCTGTTGGCGGTAGGCGCCTCCCGGCTTAAGCCCGCCGCACCCGAAGTCGATCGCTCGACCATTTGGACCGACACCGTGAAGCGCGGGCCGCTGGTGCGCCAAGTGCGCTCGTCTACCGGCGTTCTTGCGCCGCGCGAGGATTCGATCGAACTAATTCCAGCGCAGACCGACGCTACCGTGGTTCGCATTCGTATCCTGCCCGGCACCCAGGTTAACCCCGACATCATCATCATGGATCTCAACGATCCGCAGCTCCAACAAGAGCTGCTGAATGCGCGGTTAGCTCTGAAAGCGGCCCAAGCCGACTACAAAAGCCTCGAAGCCCAACTGCAAAGCACGTTGATGGACAAGAAGACCGCTGCCGCGCAAGTAAACGCCGATTATGCGCAGGACCAGTTGCAGGCTCAGACCGACAAAGCGCTGTATGACCTGGGTGTGATCTCCGGCATCGCCTACCAGAAATCCAAAAGCACCGCCGACCAGTTGACCGCGCAGCACCAGCTCAGCCAGGAGCAGCTCGATGTAAACCAGAAAGCGATCGAAGTGCAGCTGGCTTCGCAGAAGACCAAAATCGACCAGGCCCAGGCGCTGCTCGATCTATATGAGAAGCAGGCGCAGGCTCTCCAGGTGCGCTCCACCATTGCCGGCACGCTCGCTCCGCTGGCTGCTCCCGTGCAGGTCGGCCAGCACGTCACGGCGGGAACCAGCGTGGCCGAGGTCATCCAGCGCGACAAGCTGAAAGCCGCCCTGCAAATTGCCGAGACGCAGGCCCGCGACATCCAGATCGGCCAGCCGTCCTCGGTCGACACTCATAACGGCGTGATTCCGGGCCATGTCACGCGCATCGATCCCGCGGTAGTGAACGGAACGCGCACCGTTGACGTAGAACTGGATGGCGCGCTGCCGCCGGGCGCAGTTCCGCAGTTGAGTGTCGATGGCACCATCGATCTGGAACGTATGAGCGATGTGCTCTATGTGGGCCGGCCTGCTTTGGGGAACGAAGACTCCACACTGAGCCTGTTCAAGCTCGATCCCGACGGCAAAGGCGCCACGCGCGTCCCGGTAAAAGTCGGCCGCGCCTCGGTCAACGAGATTCAGGTGCTCGCGGGTTTGAAGGAAGGCGACACGGTGATCCTTTCCGACATGTCGCGCTGGGACAACGTGGATCGCATTCGCTTGGACTAGGAACGTAGGGACTGAGGGACTGAGGGACTAAGGGGCTAAGGGACTGAGGGACTGAGGGACTATGGGACTGAGGGACTGAGGGACTAAGGGAGTAAGGGACTAAGGGACTAAGGGACTGAGGGACTAAGGGACTAAGGGAATGAGGGACTAAGGGACTAAGGGACTGAGGGGCTAAGGGACTGAGGGACTAGGGTTTAGGGGCCGGGGATCAGAAATCGCGGATTGGTTCGTCCGTTTGCTGCTAGCTGTTTGCTGTCTGCTGTTTGCTAACCACTGAAACGAGGAAACACATGACCACCAACGGTACACTGATCGAAATTGAAGACCTGACCAAGATCTTCTACACCGACGAAGTGGAGACGCATGCGCTCTCCGGGATTCACCTGACCATCGAGCGCGGCGAGTACGTCGCCATGTCGGGCCCATCGGGCTGCGGCAAATCCACGCTGCTCTCGATTCTCGGCCTGCTCGACACTCCCACCGGCGGGCGGTATCTGCTCAATGGCAAGCCGGTCGAGAACCTGAGCTTCAGCGAGCGCTCGCGCATCCGCAACCAGGAGATCGGCTTCATCTTCCAGAGCTTCAACCTGATCGGCGATCTCACCGTGGAAGAGAACGTGGAGCTGCCCCTCACCTATCGCGCGGGCATGCCCTCGGCCGAGCGCAAGAGGCGCGTCAAAGAAGCGCTCGAGCGCGTCAATATGGCGCACCGCATGAGGCACTATCCCGCGCAGCTCTCCGGCGGCCAGCAGCAGCGCGTGGCCGTGGCGCGCGCGCTTGCCGGCTCGCCCTCGATCCTGCTGGCCGACGAACCGACCGGCAACCTCGATTCGAAAAACGGCGAAGCCGTCATGCGTCTCTTAGGCGACTTGCACCGCGAAGGATCAACGATCTGCATGGTCACGCACGATCCGCGCTTTGCCCGTCACGCCGCGCGCGAAGTCCATCTCTTCGACGGCAAGGTAGTCAGCGAACAGGAACAGAAGAAGCTCGAGCAGGAAGCCGAGGCGTAAGGGCAGGGACTAGGGACTGAGGGACCGAGGGACTAAGGGACTAAGGGACTGAGGGACTAAGGGACTAAGGGACTAAGGGACTAAGGGACTAAGGGACTAAGGGACTAAGGGACTAAGGGACTGAGGGAATGAGGGACTAAGGGACTGAGGGACTAAGGGACTATGGGACTGAG
>Ga0187784_10000100_pt1 | contig 52817 bp, 42 predicted proteins | sample 1015_SJ02_MP15_2_FD_132964 | JGI IMG/M metagenome (GOLD analysis project Ga0187784, IMG submission 132964) | Tropical peat soil microbial communities from peatlands in Department of Meta, Colombia - 1015_SJ02_MP15_20_MG | ecosystem: Environmental > Terrestrial > Soil > Wetlands > Peat | place...
GCGCGGCGGCTTGCCGAGGCGGGATGCTCGGCGAGCGAGATCATGGCGATTACCGGCCACAAGACTCTGGCCGAGGTCGAGCGTTATACGCGCGCCGCCGAGCAAGAGCGGTTGGCGCGACAGGCGATGCGGAAGCAGGCGGAATACAAAAGTGGCAAATTGGCAAAACGCGATTCTGACGTTTCCACCGAAGTGACAAATGATCCAAATAATATTGATATTTCAAGCTTGGTTGGTCGGATGGCGCTCCCTACGGGAATCGAACCCGTGTTTCAGCCTTGAGAGGGCCGCGTCCTAGACCGCTAGACGAAGGGAGCCGCGTCCCGAAATAGACCTGATGGCGCGCGCGCGCAAGCTTGTCACCGGCCTGTCATTGCAGGGGTGGCACCTCTTGCGCCTCAACCCACGCATGAAGTAATTGCTGCGTAGGCCCGGCCGCGGAGGGCACGGCAACGGTTGCGGGAGCAGGCCATGCCTTCTGGCGTTGGCGTCGAAACGAACCGGGAAGTTCATCAGAACGACGCCGGCGACCGGCCGAATTCACAGAAATTAAACGATGAAGCAAACGCGGCCGCAGCAGCGGCCGAACCCTTGTTAGGGATCGCTTCGGTGCTCGCCGGCGCATACTGGCAGTGCGGGGTCAGCGGCCTGCGATTGGGCCTGGCGACGACTAGGATACTCGCGCAGGGCCAGCTAAAGTTGTTGGAATATGCGAGGTCGTCGGCGCTGCCGGAGTCTCGCGAGCAGGCCCTGCGGGTCGTCGTCGACGACGCCAGACACTGCCTGCGGGAAATGGGCGATGCCGCATTCGAGGAACTGGGACGCCTGCGCTCCGAGTTGACGGCGTTGCAGGACGCAGCACGCGGCCTGGTTCCGGAGCCGGACGATTCCGGCAAAGCGTACCGGCGGCGCTGGAAGGTAAAGCCATAGGAGAGTGCGGACTTGTCTGCGGTTGTCCAAAGCGCCGAAGAAGATTTCCCGAGTCATCAAGAAAGCCTCGCATCGGCGCTGGGATTGGAGCTGGAGCTGAAGCGGCTGCAGCAAAACATCGCCGCATGGATCGACGGCTGCAGCAAGGAGATGAGCGCCAGCCTCAAATGGCAGTTCTCCGGCTCGGCCAAATATTTCAGACCGGTCACGGTTTTCAGCTGTTTCCGGGCAACGCACAACGCCGACATCGGCGAAGAGGAGCGGACCCGCGCGCTGGTCGTCGAGCTGATCCACAACATGACGCTGATCGTCGATGATATCCTCGATCAGTCGAAGTACCGCCGCAACGCGCTGACCTTGCACTGCCGGTTCGGAATGCTGCCGGCACTGATGACGTCCGGATACATCGTATCCGAAGCTTACAGCAAAGTGCGGTCAAGCCCGGAAGTGATTGAGCTCGTCTCGGAGCTGATCGGCCGCCTCGGCGCCGCCGAATGCCTGCAGTGGCGACTGCGCAGCCGGCCGCTGGGAATTGAAGATTGGCGCCAGATCGCCACAGAAGACACCGGATCGATGTTCGAGGTTTGCGCGTGCCTGGGGAGCGGCGACGAGCGGCTGCGGAAATTCGGCCAGCTTCTCGGCGTGCTCTATCACGGTTGCGACGATGTCGCCGATGTGAGAGGCGCCATCGGACTAGGCGGCGGCGGCGCCGACGACATCCGCGACGGAATTTTGACGTTGCCAGCCTCGATTGCGATCCGAAATCCGCATGTGGCCGCGCTGTTTTGCGATCTGGAGCAACGAACGCACGACGAGCTTGCCGAGGCATTGCGGAGCGCGCTGCCGGAAGCCGAACGGCTGCTCGACAGAATCGCCGGGGAAGCGCGCCGCGAAGCGACCGAAAACGCGGCCGATGCGCGCGGCCTCATTACGTTAGTGGATTACACCAGGGACCTGTCGCGACGTTGAACGCGCGGCGGTTCGTCGGTGTGTCCGCGGGCAACGTCGAACATAGAGTTCGAGCCATGCGCAATTTTGCGGTAAGAACGATGGCAAGATCGATCGACGGGCAAAGGGTGCCGGAGCGGTTCCCTGCCCGCGCATTTTTTCGAAACGCGAGATTGCGAACACGGCTGACGCATTGACCGCAGCCTTTAGGACACCTTGAGATTGCCCATGGCCCATCGCAAACGCATCCGCGGCAGCGCGCGAGAAGCCGAAGGCGACGTAGCCGGGTCTGGCTATGGTGAAAGAAAGTCTTCGCGGCCGGCCACGGCCGACTCCTGGCGACGCGATGCCGAACGCCGCATCCTCACTCTGCTGGTCGTCGACATCGTCGATTCGACGGTATTTGCCCGGAGGCTCGACCCTGAGGATCTCGCCGACCTGCTCAACGCCTTCCATGCGACCTGCAGCCGTCTCATCGAGCGGTTCGGCGGCTGCGTGGCGAAGGATTTGGGCGACGGGATCGCCGCCTATTTCGGCTGGCCGGAATCCCACGAACACGACGCGGAACGCGCGGTTCTTTGCGGCCTCGCAGCGATCGAGGCGGTCAAGGCGGTGCCGACCGGCAGCCTCGGCCGCATCCGGCTTCATGTCGGCATCGCAACCGGCGAGGTGGTGGTCGGCGACGTCCTGCGCATGGCAAGCGGACCGAGTCACGAGGTATTCGGCCAACTGCCGTCGCTCGCCATGCGGCTGCAGGCCGCCTGCCCCCCGGACAGCGTGCTCATTTCTGCGGCGACGCACCAGCTAGTCCGTAATCAGTTTGTATGCGCCGATGCTGGCCGCAAAAAATTGAAGGGTTTCCCGGAATCGACACTCGTCTATCAGGTGATCGGTGCGCGGGCCCTGCCGTTGAACTTCGATGCCCGCCGGGCGGGCGGCTTGACGCCGTTCATCGGCAGATCGGCGGAACTCGACGTGCTGACCGACCGGTGGCGGCAGGCCGCGACCGGCCGCGGCCAGATTGTGCTCCTCAGCGGCGAACCCGGGATCGGCAAGTCGCGGCTCTGCGCCGAGTGGCGCGCCTCGCTCGACGAACAAGCCGTGGCCGGCTTCTCGTTTCAATGTTCGCCGCTTCACGGCGATCACCCGCTTTATCCGGTGACCAGGTCGATCGCGCAGATCGCCGGTCTCGCCAACAATGGTTCGCCTGACGCGAAATGGCAAAAGCTTGCCGCCTTGTTTGATGGCGCCGGCGATGATCGCGCCGAAGGCATCTCGCTGCTCGCCACCTATCTCGGCGTCCCGATACCGGCCGATGACCGGCCGGAAAGCCTGAGTTCGCAGCGGCTGATGGCGTCCAGACCACCGAAGCGGCGTCGCATGCTGCTGCATCAATTGCTGACCAACTACTTCATCGCGCGCGCCCGGCATCGTCCGGTGTTGATCGTCTTCGAGGACGTCCAATGGATGGATCCGACGACCGCCGAGTTTCTCGATGCGCTGATCGGCCGCATCCAGGGGGCGCCGGTCCTGCTTCTTCTCACCGCCAGGCCGCAATTTGCACCGCCATGGTCGGAGCCGGTGCATTTGACGCGCCTGACTTTGGACCGGCTGACCCGCGGCCAGGCCACGCAATTCATCGATGTGTTTGCCGATGCCGCGGCGTTATCGGCCGATCTCGTGACGCAGCTCGTCGAGCGTTCGGACGGCAACCCGCTCTATATCGAGGAATTGACCGCGACGGTCCTCGGCAGCCGCGGCGCGGACGGCGCCGCCGGACCGGCCAATAGCCGGATTCAGATCCCCTCGACGCTGCGTGAGTCTTTGCTCGCCCGCATCGATCGCGTCTCGTCCGAGGCGCGGGAGCTGATGCAGGTCTGCGCGGTCGTCGGGCGCAGGTTCTCGCATCAACAAATTTCGGCGATCGCCGAGATGCGCGGCGGCGAACTCGATGAAACGCTCGCCGAACTCAGCGGCCAAGGCCTATTGCAATCGACGGGCGAGCCTCCGAGCGTCGAATACTGCTTCAAGCACGCGCTGGTTCAAGACGCCGCCTATTCGCTGATCTTGCGGGAAAAGCGGCAGCGATTGCATGCGCGATGCGCGGCCGCCCTGGAGGCTCACTTTCCATCGGTTTGCCAGAACGAGCCGTCGGTTCTCGGCCTGCACCACGAGATCGCCAACAACGCTGCGGCCGCGCTGCCCTACGTCCTCGCCGCCGGCCAGCTCGCCGTGGAGCGTTCGGCGCTGCGGGAAGCGACGGCCTATCTGCAGAAGGGATTGGCGCTGCTGGAGACACTGCCGGTATCGCGCCGACGCGATCGCGACGAGCTGAATTTTCGCTCGCTCTTCGGTCGCGTCTGCATCTTCGCCAATGGATGGGCCCATCCCTCGGTCAAGAAAGAGTACGGACGGGCCCTCGAGCTCGCCAAGCGCGTCGGCAGCAAGAAGGAGCAGTTCCCCCTGGAATGGGCGTTGACCACTTCGCACCTGCTTCGCGGCGAGATCCGCAAAGCCGCGACCGGCGGACAACGCGTCGTCGGGCTCGCCGAACAGGCCGAGGATCCCGACCTGCTTCACGTCGCCCACTCGGCGATGACGATCTACGATTTTTATGCAGGCAATTTCGCCGGCGTCCTGACCCACAAGGAAGCGACGCTGCGCTCCTACCGCGAGCAGGGCAGTCAGGAGCTGCAGAAGAACTACGGGACCGATCGGCTGTTGCAGGCGCTTCGCGGCGCCGCCCTCGCCCACTGGTGTCTCGGCGACCACCAATTGGCCATCCAACTCGACGAAGAGCAGCGTTTGCGACCCAAGAAAAGCGGACACATCTTCGACTACGTCTACGCCTTGACTATCAGCTGCATCCTGCACGGGATGCGCCGGGACGCACAGACGACGCGCGCCTTCGCCGAAGACGCGATCCGGATCGCCCAGGATCAAGGCTTTAGCTTTCTGCAGGCCAACGCCACGAACTTTCTGACCATCGCCTCGGCCCTGCAAGATCCGTCCGAGGCGACGCTGCGCGACTGCGACCAAGCCATCACCGACTACCAGGCCGCCGGCAATCGAATGGGCATCTCCTCGATGTTCGCGATCATCGCCGAGCCCTGCGGCCGGATCGGCCTGCAACAACGCGGAATGAGCTATGTCGACAAGGCGCTCGACTATGCACGCCGTTCGGGCGAGCGGTTCGCGCTGTCGGACCTCTACCGCGTGCGGGGCGAGTTGCTGATCGACCTGAACAGAACGAACGACGCCGAGCACGACCTGAACCAGGCCGTTCTGACCGCGCGCAAACAACAGGCGAAGACGTGGGAGTTCGCCGCCGCGGTCCCTTTGGCTCAAATCCTGCTCGATCAGGGCGCCGCGGCCGAGGCGCTGCGGCTGCTGCGGCCGCTGCTGCAAAAATTTGAAAACGCCGAATTCTTCGCCGAGCTCGTGGCGCGCGCACAGACGATTTGCGCCCGGTGTTCGGCCGGCGCGCGCCCGACCCGATCGATCACGCGGCGACACTGACCTCGGTCGAGGCGGCCGGATCATCAAGGCCGCCGCCGGCGAACTAAAGAGGGAGCGACATGCCAAAGGTCACCATCATCGGCGCCGGCATCGCTGGTCTCACCGCGGCGCTGCGTTTGGCGGAGCGCGGTTACGCCGTCACCATCTTTGAGCGCGACCACAACATCATCGGCGGAAAATTCCGCGCCACGGAGTGGCCGAGCGCGAATGTGACGAAGCCGCCGTTCCACGAGCACAGCTATCACATGTTCCTGAACTGGTATCATAATTTCCAGGTCATCGCGCGGGACATCGGCGCAGCAGACAATTTCGTTCCTAAGCACAACGTCAAATTCCTGCATGCGGGCCGTTTCCCACACATGAACAAGCTGGTGAATTTCGGATCATTGGCGAGCGTTCCGCAGAATCTGTTTTCCGGGGTTCTGCCGTTCCCCGACATGCTGCTTTACATGTATTCGGTGCTCGATCTGCTCAGCACGCCGATGCAACGTGATCGCCATAGCGACGACATTTCCGTCAACGGTTACGCGTCGACGAGGCCGTACTCGACGGAGACCAGCGTCAGCATGTACGACGAGTACCTGGCGAAGACCTTTGCGGTCGCGAGCTACCTGACCTCGGTCAAGAGCTTCCAGACTTTTGTCGAGTACGGCGCGTATCGTCCGGTGCCGCTGTACTGGGCGCTGAACGGCGATTCCTACACCAAATTCTTGAGCCTGCTGCAAGCAAAGCTCGTCGGGCTCGGCGTCACCTTCCGGTTCGGCCGCGAGGCCCGGGCCATGACCCTCGATCAGGCCGGCAATGTCAACAACGTAACGTTCTGGGTCGTCGACACGAAGTTCAATCCCAGCCACAGCGAAATGTCGTGGGCGGAGGCAAGCCGGCTCCCCAGGTTTGGTCAAGCCGATGGACCCGCCACCGAGGACTACGCCGTCGATGGTCCGCTGATCCTCGCGGTCCCACCGCGCAGCCTAGAGCATTTGCTCAATCCGGACATTCTCAACCTCAATCCGCCCTTGGGCGAAGCCACAAAACTCGAGAGCGTGCCGATGGCGTCGGTTCATCTGCACCTGAAGCAGAAGTTTGCGAACCGGCTCGAGGCCATGGGAACAAAATTGCCGCCTGAGCCGGTGATCCTGGTCAACTCGAATTACAAGCTGAGTTTTATCGCCGACTCGAGCCTGTGGTCGGGCATGTCCGAAACTTATTTGAACGTCGTCTCCTCCGACTCGCGGCCGCTGAACCACCTTCTGGCGCCGCCGATGTACACGGCGGACCGAACGTCAAAGCCGGGCGGGCCGGGATTGTCGATCGATCAACCGGTAACGACATTGGATCACATATTGCACGAATTCCGCCGCTATGTGCCGTTCGAGGACGACGAGATCGACACCGACCTGTTGCAGATCGACCGCAATTTGGGCCGGGAGCTTTTCATCAACGAGGTCGGCAGCTGGCAGTGGCGACCGGAAACCCGCACCAAGGTCAAGAACCTGTTCTTGGCCGGCGATTTCTGCAAGAACTTCATCGACGTCGTCTGTCTCGAAGGCGCCGCAGTCAGCGGACTTCTCGCCGCCGAATGTGTTCGCCAGCAGAGCGGTCTCGGCACGCCGATCGAGATCCTGCGTCCGCGCAAGCATCCGCACGCATATTACTGGCCGGCGAAGATCGCGCTGGCGCCCTACGCGGCGTGGGCGAAGCTCTGGTCGCTGTGCAACACCGTGATGGCGCCGCATGCGGCTTGGGCGAAACTCTGGTCACTGTGCCTGCCGCGATGGTGCGATTTCCCGAATGATCACGGCGTCAGGGCTCGGTCGCAAACCGGATTCGTCCAATCTCCTTGAGTGTCCTGACATCAAAGCTGCGGATCTCGATCGCGCCGGCGATCTCGAGCGTGACCACGATCCGGTCGCCGGCAACGGCGGCCAAGAGGACGCGCGCACCTTTGGGCAGCGCGATGATCGCATCGCTGTTCGCCGCGGTGCCGCTTTCGCTGCCGTGGAAAACGCGGTAGCCGATGACGGTGAGCACCGCGGCGATCGCGATCATCGTGGTGAGGCCGGAGATGATCAAGAGCCAACGCGCCCGGGCCACCATGCGGGCCGCTTCGATGCCGGCTGCGACCGGCTCGGCCCCAGCGCCGCGAGCTACGGCTTCGTCGCCGTCGCCCGCCGCCTCAGCGGCCGCTAACTTGGCCATGCGGGTGCCCGCAGAATTGCCGCTGACAGAATCGCCGATGACGTCCACACAGAAATCCATCCGCATTGCCGATAACGAAGCCGGCCAACGGCTTGATCGGGTGCTCGCCGCGCACGTCGCCGAGCTTTCGCGCACACGGCTCTAGGCGCTGATCGAGGCCGGGTCCGTAACCGTCGATGGCAGCACGATCCGTGATCCGGCGCACCGCGTCAATTCGGGGGCCGCGATCTCAGTCGCTATTCCGCCGCCCGAGCCGGCCGAGCCCGGGCCCGAGCCGATAGCGCTTGCCGTCGTCTACGAGGACGCCGACATCATCGTGATCGACAAGCCCAAGGGCCTGGTGGTGCATCCGGCCGCCGGCCACCGGACCGGCACGCTGGTCAACGCGCTGATCGCTCGTTGCGGCGACAGCCTCTCCGGCATCGGCGGCGAAAAACGGCCGGGCATCGTGCACCGGCTCGATAAGGACACGACCGGCCTCATGGTGGTGGCGAAGAACGATCGCGCCCACCGCGCGCTCGCGGCGCAATTTGCCGGCCACGGCCGCGGCGGCGAGCCGTTCGAGCGCGGCTATCTCGCCTTCGTCTGGGGCGCGCCGGACCGCCCGCGCGGGCGCATCGAACGGCCGATCGCACGTCACCCGCGGGCCCGCGACCGCATGGCGGTCCGCGAAGACGGCCGCGAGGCGGTCACGCATTGGGAGCTGCGCGAACGCTACGCCGCTCCTCTCGGCCGCGGCGGACGCCGGCAAGAACCGGTGGCGAGCCTGCTTGCCTGCGGGCTCGAAACCGGCCGTACCCACCAGATTCGCGTCCATCTCGCCTCGATCGGCCACCCCGTGATCGGCGATGAGGTCTATGGCCCGGGCTTTCGCACCAAAGCCGGCCTGTTGCCGGCAGTGGCGCAAGCCGCCGTGGCCGGCCTTGGCAGGCAGGCCCTTCATGCCCATATTTTAACTATCTCGCACCCTATCACTGGCGAAATCCTACATTTCCGGTCGGAACTGCCGGCCGACCTTGCCTGTTTGCATAATGTACTGGCGGCTATGCGGACCGAGCGCATCGGTCCATAACGCCTTGCCGTAACTGGCGATTCAGGGTCAATGCGGAGGCTTCACAGGCGCGTCGCGCTGATGTTACGGCCTGTTCACTTCCACTTCGCCGATTCGAGCGTGTATAGGTTTCATATTGCGAGTGCGAAATAGCCAATGCCGTCGGCTCGGGGAGCGACGGCCTGATCCGCCCGCCGCTTTTGGGGGCGTGAACGATGGAGGGCGCTAAATGGCCCAAACTGCAGCCTTGCCGGTCCTCTCGGGTGAAACCGGCCTAACACGGTACCTGGAAGAGATCAGGCGGTTCCCGATGCTGGAGCCGCAGGAAGAATACATGCTGGCCAAGCGCTGGCGCGAGCACGGCGACCGCGAGGCGGCGCACAAGCTCGTCACCAGCCATTTGCGGCTCGTGGCCAAGATCGCCATGGGCTATCGCGGCTATGGCCTGCCGATCTCGGAAGTGATCTCCGAGGGCAATGTCGGCCTGATGCAAGCGGTCAAGCGCTTCGAGCCCGAGAAAGGCTTCCGGCTCGCGACTTACGCGATGTGGTGGATCAAGGCCGCGATCCAAGAATACATCCTGCGCTCCTGGTCGCTGGTGAAGATGGGCACCACCGCCAACCAGAAGAAGCTGTTCTTCAATCTGCGCAAGGCCAAAAGCCGCATTTCCGCGCTCGAAGAGGGCGACATGCGGCCTGATCAGGTCAAGCTAATCGCCAAGCGCCTCGGCGTTACCGAGCAGGACGTGATCGACATGAATCGCCGGCTCGGCGGCGACGCCTCGCTCAATGCGCCGATCCGCGACGACGGCGATTCCGGCGAATGGCAGGATTGGCTAGTCGATGACAGCGCGAGCCAAGAGAGCCGGCTTGCCGAGAGCGAGCAGTCGGAGAACCGCCACAAGGCGCTCGGCGAAGCGCTCACTGTGCTCAACGATCGCGAGCGCCGCATCTTCGAGGCGCGGCGGCTCGCCGACGACCCGATCACGCTCGAAGAGCTCGCCGAGGAGTTTGGCGTGTCGCGCGAGCGCGTGCGCCAGATCGAGGTGCGCGCCTTCGAGAAGGTGCAGAAGGCGGTGAAGAGCACCATCGCGTCGATGGAGACGCCGCAGGCGGCGGTCGCCGCGGCGCACTAACACACCGTCCCACGCTTTCCTCGCCAAGATGCCCGGCCTTGTGCCGGGCATTCGCGTCTCGGGATTCCGGGCCGAGGAGTTGGATGGCCGGGTCAAGCCCGGCCATGACGACTGAGAATTACTCCGCCAGCGCGCCGCGCAGCGGCCATCGGCAAGCAAAGATGGCGGCGGCGGCGAGCGCGGCGATCGCCGCGACGAGGAGAAAGAACTCCGCCTTGTCCATGCGGCTCCAGAAGCTGCCGACGAAGCCGGCGAGGAAATTCCCAACAAAGCTGGTCGCGAGCCACACCCCCATTATCATCGAGAGGATGCGCGCCGGCGCGACCTTGGTCACCAGCGACAGGCCGACCGGCGAGAGATAGAGCTCGCCGAGGGTAAGCACGACGAAATACCAGAACAGCCACAGCCAGCTCGCCTTGCCGCCGTTCGCCTCAAAGGCGGCGAGCGCCATGATGAGGTTCGCCGCGGCGACGCCGAGGCAGCCGAGCGCCATCTTGGTGATCGTCGAAGGCTCGGTGCCGCGCGCCGCCTGCCGCGTCCACAGCGCGACCACGAACGGCGTGAAAGCGAAGATCATGAACGGGTTGAACGCTTGAAACCAGGTGGTGGGAATCTCGCCGGTCGAGAAAACGAGATTGACGGCGCGGTCGGTATTGGCGTCGGCCCACAGCACGATAGTGTTGCCCTGCTGCTCGTAGGTCGCCCAAAACAGCGTGTTGGGAACAAACAAGACGAGTAGCGCGATCACGGCGCGCCATTCGCCGCGGTCGAGCGGACGCTTCTCGACATGCGCCGCCTTCGCCTTCTGCAGCTCGTCGGGCGGCAACAGCGGCATGGCATAAAGATACACCGAAAGGCCGATCAGCATGCCGACGCCGGCGGCGGCAAAGCCGTAGTGCCAACCAGCCGCCTCGCCGAGCGTGCCGCAAACGAGCGGCGCCAGGAACGCGCCGACATTGATGCCGACATAGAAGATCGAATAGGCGCGGTCGCGTCGCCGATCGCCGGGCGCATAAAGGCCGCCGACCTGGGTCGAAATGTTCGGCTTGAATGCGCCGTTGCCGAGAATGAGCGCCGCCAGCGCGAGCAGGAACAGCTGCTCGACCGCCATCAGGAAGTGGCCGATGGCCATGAGAATCGCGCCGATGATGACGGTGCGGCGTTGGCCGAGCACGCGATCGGCGAGAAGCCCGCCGAAAATCGGCGTCAGGTAAACGAGCGCGGTGTAGAGACCATAGATCTGCGACGACAGCGGCTGCACGTCGAGCGGGCCGAATGCCGCTTCGAGCCCGCGCTTGAGGCCGGCGAGGCCGAGCACGTTGCCGGCGTGCTCGGGGATCAGCAGATATTTGGTCATGTAGAGGACGAGGAGCGCGCGCATGCCGTAATAGGAGAAGCGCTCCCACATCTCGGTGGTGAACAGGAAGGTGAGGCCCCTGGGATGGCCGAATAGGTCCCCACCCGCAGGCATCACGGCGTCACCGGCGAAACGGACACGTTCAGTCACGAGCGGTCTCCGCCATTCTCCTCCCCGGCAACTCCTCCTATATATCGGTCCCGTCGATGATCGCACGCGCTTTCGCCGATCGGCCGTCGTGCTCGTTTTTGCGCCAGTCGAGGAGAATTCCGTGAATAAATTCGGCATTGGCCAGCCGGTTGCCCGACTGGAGGATCCTCGCTTCATCACCGGCCGCGGTCGCTTCGTCGACGACATCGAGCTGCCGCGCCAGTGTCATGGTGTCGTCGTCATGTCGCCGCACGCCCACGCCCGCATCAAGCGCGTGGATACCGCGAGGGCGAAGGCGGCTGCCGGCGTCGTCGTTGTGCTCACCGGCGCCGACGTCGAGGCCGACAAGATCGGCAGCCTCGCTCCGGTCATGCCCGAGGACATGGGCGGCCCGAAGGGTTTGCGTACATTGCGCCCGGTGCTCGCGCGCGATCGGGTTCGCGCCGTCGGCGATCGCGTCGCCTTCGTCGTCGCCGAAACGCTGCAGCAGGCGCGCGACGCCGCCGAGCTGATCGAGATCGACTACGAACCGCTGCCGGCGGTGATCGCCGTCGAGGACGCGATAAGACCCGGCGCGGCGGCGGTGTGGGACGAAGCGCCCAACAACGTCGCGTTCACGCTGATGATGGGCAACAAGGAGGCGACCGACGCTGCTTTCGCCAAGGCCGCGCACGTCGTTTCGCTCAAGCTCAGCAACAATCGCGTCAACGCCAATTCGATCGAGCCGCGCGCTGCGATCGGCCAATATCATCCCGACGGCGACAGCTATACGCTCTATTGCACGACGCAGAATCCACACGGCACCCGCGCGCAGCTCGCTGGCAACGTGCTGCGAATTCCCGAGACCAAGCTGCGCGTCATCTCGCCCGACGTCGGCGGCGGCTTCGGCATGAAGGGCGGCGGCTATCCCGAGGACGCGCTGGTGTTGTGGGCCTCGCGCCGCTGCGGCGGCCGGCCGGTCAAGTGGGCGGCGACGCGCTCCGAAGCCTTCCTCGGCGATGCGCACGGGCGCGACCAGATCGTCACCGCGCAGCTTGCGCTCGACGGCCATGGAAAAATCCTCGGCCTGCGCGTCCACGCGCTCCACGATATGGGCTCGCATGTATTCGGCGCATCCTTTGTCGTGCCGATGTTCGCGCTGCGGCTCTCACCCGGCGTCTACGACATCCCCGCCGTGCACGCGGTCGCCCAGGCGGTGCTGACCAACACCGTGCCGTTGCATCCCTATCGCGGCGCCGGACGGCCGGAGGCGACCTACGTCATCGAGCGGCTCCTCGACCGTGCCGCGCGCGTCCTCGGCATCGATCCGGTCGAGATCAGGCGGCGCAACTTCATCGCCGCCGCCGCGATGCCGCACAAGATTCAGACCGGCATCACCTATGACAGCGGCGATTTCGCCCATGTGATGGACGAATGCCTGAAGCTTGCCGACTGGAACGGCTTTGCCGGGCGTGCGGCGCAATCGAAACGGCACGGCAGGCTGCGCGGCCGCGGCATCGGCTATTTCCTCGAAGAGGCGGCGGTGTTCAACGAGCGCATGGTGCTGCGCTTCGACCCAAGCGGCGCGCTCACCATCATCGCCGGCACCCATTCGCACGGCCAGGGCCACCACACGGTCTACGCGCAGATGGTGAGCGAATGGCTCGGCGTCCCGTTCGAGTCGATCCGCTTCGTCCAGGGCGACACCGACGAGGTGCCGTTCGGCCGCGGCACCTATGGCTCGCGCAGCATGCATATCGGCGGCAATGCGCTCAAGCGCGCCGCCGACGCCATCGTCGAGAAGGCCAAGCCGATGGCGGCGATGATGCTGGAGGCGGCGGCCGGCGACATCGAGTTCAAGGACGGCCGCTTCCGTATCGTCGGCACCGACCGCGCGCTGCCGCTGACCGCGGTCGCCAAGGCGTTCTACCGTCCGGTGATGCTGCCGCCGCAGTTCGACGTCGGGCTCGAAGCCTCCGGCACGTTCGCTGCGGAACCGCCGAACTATCCCAATGGCTGCCACGTCTGCGAGGTGGAGATCGACCCGGAGACCGGCGTGGTGACGCTCGCGCGCTATATCGCGGTCGACGACGTCGGCAAAGTCATGAATCACCTCCTCTGCGAGGGGCAGATCCATGGCGGCGTGGCGCAGGGCGTCGGCCAGGCGCTGATGGAGGCGATCGTATTCGACGCCGCGGGGCAACTCATCACCGGCAGCTTCCAGGACTACGCCATGCCGCGCGCCGAGGATTTTCCCGAGCTCGTTTCCGAACTGGCCGAGGTGCCGGCGCGCACCAATCCGCTGGGCGTCAAGGGCGCCGGCGAGGCCGGCGCGACCGGGGCGCCGCCGGCCGTGGTCAGCGCGATCCTCGACGCGCTGCGTCCGCTCGGCATCGAGCACATCGACATGCCGGCGACGCCGAACCGCATCTGGGCGGCGATCAATGGCCGCGCGACGGCGAAAGTGGCCGCCGAATGACTTCGCGCCGGCGGCCGAAAGCGGACGCGCCAGTCATTGGTGTCTAACGTGTGTCTTGGCGTGTTTCCGCGCATGGTGGTGGCCCATTTGCCTCGCCGTCTCGGCATCGGATTTCGCGCGGTTTATATGGTCTGATAAAAGCCGTGCCCGTTGCGGTATTTGCTCCGCCGCAGCGGCCTTCGCCGCCTCCTTCAGGGCCGTTCCGCCCGGCATTGCTTGGGCACCTTCACAAGAGATCAGAGCAACGCCGACTGCAATGGCAAGAGTGACTAACATCGTTTGCATGGTTCGCTCTCCGTCGTGCGTCAGCCGATGGGAGCCCTATCGGTCTCTCAATTGCATCCCGCAACGCCGGGCCGCCACCGCGTGATATTTCGCCTATGCAGATACTGGAGCGGGCCGATGGCGCGCGAAACGGCACCTGATCTATCCCCAATCGGAAATAGACTGCCGCGTCGGGTCGGCGGCGCGAGCCACAGCTGGGATCTGTGGGATCGAGCGCCAAAATCCTCTATTTTTCAAATAAAGCGGCGGTAAGCGGAAGCGTGGGCAAATCCGCGAAGCGGCGTGCCCACGTTTTCTGTTTTTCCGGCATCGTTAAACCCGGGTGGGCGTCGCTGCGCTCCGCCCACCCCTACGCTACGCTTGTCACTCCGCAGGCGTTGCCGCCAATGCCGGCTCTTCCGGTATCGCCTCGTGCGGCGCCGTGCGATCAAGCGCGCTCGCCGGCGACCGACTCAGCCCGAACAGGAAAACCCCGACGATGAGATACGCAACGGCGACGGTCGGCGTCACCGCGATACCGACCGATTCGCCGTGCATGAAGCCGAAGAAGGTGAGCACAGCGCCGGCGAAGGCGAACGCGGAGGCGGCCACGAACTTTTTGTCGATCACGAAGGCGCCGATGGCGGCGAGGACGAGCCCGGTCAGGATCGCGCCGCCGCCCATGGTCTGCAGACCTTGGTAGAGAACGCCGACATTGCCGAGCTTGTCCATGCCGATCGCTGCGGCGCTGGTGCCGGCGGCGCCGAGCGCGCCGTCCATCAAGGTCTTGCACCAGGCGGCGAGATGCGGCGTGAGCGCGAGCACGATGGCCGGTGCGTGGACCTTCGGCGTGCTCTGGAACGCCTGCGCGCCGATCAGCATGCCGATGTAGAGGAGGATCGGCGAGATCGCCACCACCGGTATCACCGCCAACAGCAGGGAGATGACGCCGAACCAGGCGAGCACGATCACCATGATGCCGGTCGCCGCCGAATAGCCGATGCGGCCGCCCATCGCCTTCCAGCCGGGATGGCCGATATAGACGGCGTTGATGAACGGGTTGCCCATCAGGCAGCCGATCAGGCTGACGACGCCATCAGCGGTGAGGACGCGTGTCGTCGGATAAGAATCGCCGGCGGCTTCCGCACTCTCGACATTGTCCATCGCCTCGACCAGATCGTAGATGCCGAACGGGATCGCGGTGACGAGAATCACGCCGAGATATTGAAAGCCGGAGAAGATGTGATCGAACGCCGGCAGCGGCACCGAGAAGCCGAAATTGGTGAAGGCGTCGCTGATCCCCTTCACGCTCAGGCCGCCATAGTCGAGCCCGAAGGCGTTCGAGCCCCAGGCGATCACGACGCCGACCGCGATCGCGACCAGCCCGGCGGGAATCCCCTTCGGATATCGAAAGCCGCCGAACCAGCTCACCATGATCACGGCAAAACAGGTGAGCCCGATCACCGGCGTCATGTACATCTGCAGCGCCGGGCGCATCGAGATGAAGGTGATCGACACGCCGGCGAGCGTTCCAAGCAGTGCCGCGCGCGGCGTGATCTTGCGGATGATCGGCGCGATGAAGCCGCCGATCATCAGGATGAAGCTCTGGAAGAACACCCAGACCAGACCGGCTTCCCAGCCCTTGATCGGATCGTTGGTCTTGAGCGCGATCGGCAGCATGATCACGAAGGTGACGATGAACATATGCGGCACGCTCACCCCCGACGGCAGCGCGCACACGTCGCTGCGTCCGGTGGAGCGCGCGAGCCGATAGGCGAGATAGGCGTAGTACATCGTCGACAGGCACAGCATCAGGCCGAGCGCCGGCAAGATGCGGCCGAAGACGATCGAATCCGGCATCCTCACCACGAACCGCAACAGGCCGGTGAGCACCAGCATGTTGACGAGGATGTTGGTGCCGAAGCCGAAAAAGGCATTCCAGTCGCCGCTCGTCCACAAAGTCGGGCGATACGCCGTGGTCGATGTCGTGGTCGTCATCGAGCGCTCCTGTTGGTGGCGAAGTTTGGCAATGGCTATGATGCCCGTTAGCCGCGCGCCGTTTTGATGAACGGCGGCAGATCTGTGCAATCGTCAGGCAGTGGCTTTGTTAAGCTCGCAAGGGGCGTGCCAAATATCGGCGGCCATCTTGATCGGCATCCGGGCGCGACCGCAGAGATAAAACCGCAGCGGAATCAGATCGATCAGAGGCGACCGGTTGCAGCAGCGTCGGCTGCCCGTCACGCGCGCTCCCCGCCGAACGGTGGGACCGACCAAATAATAGTCGCTTGCCTGTCATAAAAACAGCAAGCCGCTCGCCCGTCGGAGAACCGTCCCCGACGCCGCGCGCTTGTCAAAAAAGCCGCGCCGGGGCCGCTCAGGACAGGGCCGCGAGCGAGGTGAGCAGCGGCTTCGAGCCGGCGACCGAGCCGAAAATGCCGCCCTGCGCCTTGATCATGGCGAGGCCGGCCTCATGGAATTGCGGGAAATAGGAGGCGCAGCAGTCCGACAGCACGACGCAGCGGAAGCCGCGGTCATTGGCCTCGCGCACCGTCGTGTTGACGCAGACTTCGGTGGTCACGCCGCAGACGAACAAGGTATCGATGCCGCGATTGCGCAGCATCAGCTCGAGATCGGTCTGATAGAACGCACCCTTGCCGGGCTTGTCGATCACCGGTTCGTCCTTGAGCGGATAGAGCTCGGGAATGATGTCGTGGCCGGGCTCGCCGCGCACCAGGATGCGACCCATCGGTCCGCGCGCGCCGATGCGGTTTCCCGGATCGCCGCGCTCGACCTTGTGCGGCGGCGCGTCGGAAAGGTCGGGCCGGTGGCCTTCGCGGGTGTGGATGACCAGCATGCCGCGCTCGCGCGCCGCGGCGAGAACCGCCCGGCACGGCGCGACCGCCGCCTGCAGGCGCGACACGTCGTTGCCGAGCGCGGCGCCGAAACCGCCGGGCTCGAGGAAATCGCGCTGCATGTCGATGATCACCAGCGCGGCGCGGTCGAGATCAACGGAAAGCGGCGCCGGCTCGGCCTCAAAGGTCACGCTAGACATTTGGCCCTCCACAGACATTCGGCCCTCCATCGCAATGGCACTATTGCCCCGATGGCACTGCAAGAACAGGGCCAGCACGCCGGACAGGCAAGCGACCCCGCGCAGCGCTTGTTGTGCCACTTGGCGCAGGTCCGATCGCATGCAACACTCGGCCGGAATCAATGGCTTAGTTGTTTCTAACCGTTTGCGGCATGCCCGGGAAAGCAAAGACGGCGCGAAAGGCCAAGTCGCCGGCGCGCGGCGCGGCCGCCGGCACGGACGATTCGATCGACACGCTCATCGCCGCCAGCGCGCTGGCGCTGCGGTTGCCGATCGATCCCGCCTGGCACGCCGCCGTCAAGGCCAATCTGCAATTGCTGCTCAGGCACTCCGCGCTGGTCGAGGAGTTTTTGCTGGCCGACGAGACCGAGCCGGCGCCGGTGTTCCGTGCTTGAGACAGCGGCTGCCGATCTCGGCTGGAGCAGCGTCGCCGAAAGCGCCGCCGCCGTCGCCGGCGGCCGCGCCAGCTCGGTGAAAATCGTCGAGGCGACGCTCGCCCGCATCCGCGCCCGCGATCCGCTGATCAACGCCTTCACCGCGGTCACCGACCAGCGAGCGCTCGATCGCGCCCGGGCGCTCGATCGAGCGCGCGAGCGTGGCGAGCGGCTGCCCGCGCTCGCCGGCGTGCCGTTCGCGGCGAAGAACCTGTTCGACATCGCCGGATTGCCGACGCTTGCCGGCGCCAAGATCAATCGCGACGCATCGCCGGCGCGGCGCGATGCGACCATGATCGAGCGGCTCGAAGCCGCCGGCGCCATCCTCCTCGGCGCGCTGAACATGGGCGAATACGCCTACGACTTCACCGGCGAGAACCCGCACTACGGCTCGGTGCACAACCCGCATGATCGCGAGCGCATCGCCGGCGGCTCCTCGAGCGGCTCGGCCGCCGCGGTCGCCGGCGGCCTGGTGCCGTTTGCGCTCGGCTCAGACACCAATGGCTCGATCCGCGCGCCGGCTTCGCTGTGCGGCGTGTTCGGCCTCAAGCCGACCTATGGCCGGCTGAGCCGCGCTCGCACTTTCCCGTTCTCGGCGAGCCTCGATTGCGTCGGCCCGCTGGCGCGCAGCGCCCGCGACCTCGCGCTCGCTTATGACGCGATGCAGGGCTACGACCCCGGCGATCCGGTCTGCGCCGAGCGCGCCGCCGAACCCGTCGCCGGGCTCCTGGAGCAAGGCGCCGCCGGCCTGCGCATTGCAGTCGCCGACGGCTACTTCAAATGCAAGAGCGCGGAAACGGTCTACGCCGTCGACCGCGTCGCCGCGGCGCTCGGCGCCAATCGCGAGATCAGCATTCCGCAGGCCGAGCGCGCCCGCGCGGCCGCCTACATCATCACCGCAAGCGAGGCGGCAAGCCTGCACCTCGACCGGTTGCGGTCCCGCGCCCGCGATTTCGATCCCGCCGTGCGCGACCGCCTGATCGCCGGCGCCATGCTGCCGGCATCGCTCATCGTGAAGGCACAGAAATTCCGCCGCTGGTATCAGGGCGAGGTGCTGAAACTGTTCGCCGAGGTCGATGCGATCTTGGCGCCGGCGACGCCGGGCACGGCGCCGCTGATTGGGCAAAAGACGTTTACGTTCGACGGGGTCGAATTGCCGGTGCGCCCGCATCTCGGTATCTACACGCAGCCGATCTCCTTCATCGGATTGCCGGTGGTCGTCGCGCCGGTGCCGCTTTCGCCGCTGCCGATCGGCGTGCAGATCATCACGGCGCCTTGGCGCGAGGATGTGGCGCTGCGCATCGCCCACGCGCTCGAAGCCCAAGGCGTCGCCGCGGCGCAGCGGCCGCCGGCGTAGGAGAAGGCGATGGAGATCGACCTGCCCGAGGTCATCGCGCAGGTGCGCGGCGAATTTGACCGCTACGAGGCCGCGCTCAATGCGAACGACGTCGCCACCCTCGACGCGATGTTCCACAAGGATCCGCGCACCATCCGCTACGGCGGCACCGAAAATCTCTACAGCTATGCCGAGATCGCGGCGTTTCGTGCTGCGCGTTCGCCGGCTGGCTTGGCGCGCACGCTGTCGAACACCGTGATCAGCAGCTATGGCCGCGATCACGCGGTCGCCTCGACGCTGTTTCATCGCGCCAGCGTGCCCGGCAAGATCGGACGGCAAACGCAGGTCTGGGTGCGCTTTGCGCAAGGCTGGCGCGTCGTCGCCGCGCATGTGAGCTATATCGACGAGCCGAAATGACGGCCCGCTAAGCCAGTGCTTTTTCCTTCGCCACAAACGCGCGCCAGCCGCCGAAGCTGGAAATGTCGCGGGCGCCGGCTACGCCCTCGGCTTCCACCAGAAAACCTTTGACCTCGCCGCCATCGTCGAGTTCCAGCGTGCCGATCGAGAGGGGCGGCGGCACCGCGGCGACGAAGCGGCCGAATGCGCTCTCCGACAGCGCCCAGACTTCGACCTCGATCGCGGCGCCGGCACCGTTTTTTACGCGCAGCAGGCCCGGCTTCGGTGGCCGCGCGCCGGCAAGCGCATAAAGCCGGTAATGCGGCGCAGTCTTGGCGCGCGCCAGCAAGCGGCCCCCGGCCGCGCGCAGTTCATCGTTGAGCGGCATGCCGGAGAGATGCGCGCCGACGACAGCGATCGGAATTTCGCCTTGCGCCGGCGCCGGCGATTGTCGCGCCGGCGTCGGCTGCGGCGCGTTGAGCGCCCCAAGCGGCAAGCCGGTCGCGCGGTGGAACTCGCGGCCGATCGACGCCAGCGTGGCATCTCCGCCCGCGGGCGCGAGCAAGGTGACGCCGAACGGCGTGCCATCGGGACGCATGCCCGCCGGCACAGCGAGACCGCAAAGGTCGAGGAGGTTGACGAAGTTGGTATAGGTGCCGAGCCGGCTGTTGAGCCCGATCGGGTCGGCGAGCACTTCCTCCACGCCGTAAATCGTCGGCGCGGTCGGCAGCAGCAGCGCATCGATAGAGCGGAACGTGTGATCGCTGACGCGCCGCAGCTCCTCGAGCTCATAAAGCGCCGCAAAAGTGTCGGCCGCCGTGCCGTGCGCGCCGGCGAGGATCACCTGCCGCGTAACCGGGTGCAGCGATTCCGGCGCGGAAGCGATCAGCGCGCGTATGGTGAGGTAACGCTCGGCGACCCACGGCCCCTCGTAAAGAAGCCGCGCTGCGGCGTAGAACGGCTCGATGTCGATCTCGACGATCTCGACGCCGAGCGCGGCGAAGCGGGCGATCGCGGTCTCGTAGGCTGCTTCCGACGCGCGATCGCCGAAGAACAGGCGCCCGCCCGGCGGCGGCACGCCAAGCCTGACGCCGGCCGGCATCGGGCCGGGCGCGTCGAGGCGCCGCGGCCGCGAAAACGGATCGGCGGCGTCGGGACCCGCGATCGCCGCAAGCGCCGCCATTGCATCGTCGACGGTGAGCGCGAACACCGAGACGCAGTCGAGGGTGCGGCAGGCGGGGACAACGCCGGCATTCGAAACGAGGCCGCGGCTCGGCTTGAGGCCGACGATGTTGCTGAACGCGGCGGGCACGCGGCCCGAGCCGGCTGTATCGGTGCCGAGCGCGAGCGGCGCGATGCCGGCGCCGACGGCGAGCGCCGAGCCTGAGCTCGATCCGCCGGGGATGAGCTTCGCATCGAACAGATTGCGCGGGATGCCATAGGGCGTGCGCACGCCGATGAGGCCGGTTGCGAACTGATCGAGATTGGTCTTGCCGAGGATGAGGGCGCCCGCGGCGCGCAACCGCGCCACGGCAGTTGCGTCGCGCGCCGGACGATAGCCGTAGGCGGGACACGCGGCGGTCGTCGGCAGGCCCTTGACGTCGATATTGTCTTTGACCGCGACCGGAATGCCGTAGAGCGGAAGGTCCTTGCCGCCGGCGCCGGCGAGCTGTTTGGCTTCGGCGAGGACCTCGGCCTCATCGCGCAAGGCGATGAAGATCGCCGGATCGCCGTGCGCGCGGATGCGGGCGAAGCTGCGGGCGATGATGGCTTCGGGCGTTGCTTTGCCGGCGCGATAGGCGTCGAGGATTTCTGCGACCGTTTCGGCCACGTCAGGCTCCGTATTGGCGTGACGAAGAGGCCCGGCAACCCGCGTTCGCCGGTTCCTTTGTGCCAATTTCGGGCGATTTCGCAAGCCGCTTCGGCCGGTTGCACCGAGCCGGGCCGCCGCCTATATTTGCGCCAGTTTTCCCATCATCGTTGATGATGTGGTGCTTCGCCCGGACGGGCGGGCGGAGCACGAAGGAGGTTTGCCCATGGCTATCGCGCCCCTGATGCCGAAAGCGACGGCAGTGTGGCTGGTCGAGAATACGGCGCTGTCGTTCGACCAGATCGCCCAATTCTGCAATCTGCACCCGCTCGAGGTAAAGGCGATCGCCGACGGCGATGCCGCGCAAGGGATCAAGGGTCTCGATCCGATCCTGACGGGGCAGCTGACCCGCGAGGAGATCGCCGAGGCCGAGGCCGATCCGAACCACCGGCTGCATATCGCCGATCCGAAGGTCCGGCTGCCCGAGGCCAAGCAGAAGAAGGGCCCGCGCTACACGCCGGTATCGCGCCGCCAGGACCGGCCCAACGCTATTCTCTGGCTGGTGCGCAATCATCCGGAACTGAAAGACAGCCAGATCATGCGGCTCGTCGGCACCACCAAATCGACTATCCAGGCGATCCGCGAGCGCACCCACTGGAATTCGTCAAACCTGACGCCGCTCGATCCGGTTACGCTCGGCTTATGCTCGCAGATCGACCTCGATCTGGAGGTCCAGCGCGCCGCCAAGGAGAAGCCGGTGCCGGTCGAGGCGCAGGGAGCGACGCTGCTGCCGGCTTCGGTCACGACCGCGCCGAAGGAAGAGCCCGAACCCGCGGCGGAAAAGAAATCCGACGAGCTCAACGTCGAGGCCGTGTTCGCCAAGCTCAAGCAGATCGGCGGCAAGGGCGAGTAATCCGTGTGTTTGTTTTGCCGATCTATTCGCCGCCGATCAGTTCCCGCCGCCGCCGCTCCAGCTCCGCAGCATAACGGCGCAGCGCATAGGCTTCGGTCAGAAGTCCGATGACCCGGCGCTCGGCATAGGAATCGACCACGGCCAGCGCCTCCGCCTCGGCGCGATCAAATGCCAGCACCGCCTCCTTGATGGTCATGCCGGGGAGAAGCATGTCGGCGGCATTGGCGAGCAGATCCTTGACCGGCTGGCTCGGAGAGATTTCCGGCGCGTAGGCGTCGGCGACGCGGACGATGCCGGCGTAACGCTCCTCGTCGTCGGTGGCGATGACGTAGGCGGTGGAGCCGATCGGGAAAGCTTCGCGGAACGACGCCATCGAGGCCGCGGCCCGCACCGTGCGCAAATCCTGGCGCATCATCTTGCCGACGATCAGGTCGCGCATCCACCCGACATCGGCGGCGCTGCGAATGGTCTCGCCGCGCAGGTGGAAGCGCCAGGTGGCGAACGAGTAGCCGAACGCTTCCCGCGTCACTTGCGCCGCGAAAATGACCGCGATCAGCACTGCGGTCGTGAGCCAGAGATCGCCGGTCGTCTCCAGCGCGATGAAGGTCATGGTCAGCGGCCCGCCAATGACCGCCGCCGACAACGCGCTCATGCCGATCACCGCGTAGGCGTCGGTGTCGAAGGTGGTGCTCGGCCAGACCATCGCTAGCGCCGTCGCCAGCAGATGGCCGCCGAGCGCCCCGATCAGCAGCGAGGAAAAGAACATGCCGCCGCGGAACCCGGAGCCGAGCGAGACGATCGACGCCACTATCTTGAGCAGGAACACGAGCGCCACCGCCGACAGCGAAAGCTTGAGCATCCCGGAGAGGTGCAGCGCGCCGTGGCCGGACGACATCACCTGCGGCGAGATCATTGCCAGCAGCCCGACGATGAGACCGCCGGCCGTGGTGCGAAGCGCCGGCCGCAAACGCAGGCGAACGAACAGCGCTTCGCTCAGCGCGACGCCGCGCATCAGCGCGATGCCGAGCGCGGCGCAGAGGAGGCCGATCGTCGCCGCAATGACGAGATCGTGGGTCGCAACCAGTGTCTTGTCGGGTGCGATGATGCCGATCTCGATCGGCGCCAGCCCTTGGGCGACGAGATAGCCGATCAACGCAGCGATCGCGACCGGCGCCAGACTGTTCGGCGAGTACCCGCCAACGATCAGCTCAAAAGCGTAGAAGGCGCCGGCGAGCGGCGCGCCGAACGCGCCGGCGATGCCTCCGGCGGCGCCGCAGCCGACGAGGACGCGCAGGTCGCCGCGACGCAGCCGGAAGGCATTGCCGATGCGCGAAGCGATGCCGCTCGCCAGTTGCGTATAGCCGGCCTCGAGGCCGACCGAGGCGCCGACGCCGCTCGACCACACCGTCTGCGCGGCAACGATGATGCTGCCGACAAGCGACATATGACCGCCGCGCAGCGCGTTGGCTTCGATCGGATCAACCTCCCTGTCGGGCCGCCAGCGCGCGATCAGTTCGCCGGCGATGCCGAAAGCAAGACCGCCGGCGAGCGGCACCCCGATGGCCAGCATCGGATCGAGCCGCAACGTGCCGGACAGCCGCACGCCGGGCTCAAGCTGAAAGAACAGACGGTGCAGCAGATCGACGGCGGTCCCCATGACGGCGACGACCACGCCGGAGAGCGCTCCGACCAGCGCCGCGAGCGCAATCAGGCTCGATTCCCGTGCCCGCACCAGCGCACGGAGGCGGCGCGGGATCTCGAAACGGCTGGTGATTTTGGCGGTCAACCCGGATACCTCAAAGAACTGATATAGGGAACCTCGCAGGCCGCGGCTCGTTCACGAGCGGCCCCATGAGAGTGCGCCAATGCCCAATGCGTTCCAAACAATGACCGCGGCCGTCGTCGTAACCGCAATTCTTCAGGCCGTTGCGGTCACAGCGCAAACCGGCGGCGAACTTCTTCAGGGCAAGGCGGCATTCGGCGACTGGCGCACCAACAGCCCCGGCACGCGTCGTTTGATCAGGCCGCAGAACCTTCCCGCGCCCGATCCTGCCGGCTCGGCGGTCAATTTCGCCATCAATGCGCGGCGCAGCGAGGCGCAGAAGCCGAGCGTACCTGCGGGCTTTGCCGTCAACTTGTTCGCGTCCGGCCTCGTCGGCCCGCGGCTCATTCGGGTCGCGCCGAACGGCGACGTGTTCGTCGCGGAGAGCGGCGCCGGACGCGTCGTCGTGCTGCGTCCAAACGGCGAGACAGCGCCGCAATCCTCGATATTCGCCGTCGCGCTGTTCGGTCCGTTCGGCATCGCGTTCTATCCGCCCGGCCCCGATCCGCAGTGGGCCTATGTCGCCAATACCGATTCGGTCGTTCGCTTCCCGTATCGCAATGGCGATCTGGTGGCGCGCGGACCGGCCGAGACCATCGTGCCGCATCTGCCGAGCGGCGGTCATCGCACGCGCGACGTCGTGTTCTCGCCTGACGGAGGGACCATGTACGTCTCGGTCGGCTCCGCCTCCAATGTCGGCGAGGGCATGGCGACACCGGCCGCGGCGGAGCTCGACGCCTGGCGGTCGAGCCATCCGCTCGGCGCCGCGTGGGGCAGCGAAACCGACCGCGCCGATGTCCTGGCCTTCGATCCGCAGGGCCAGAACCGCCGCATCTTCGCCACCGGAATCCGCAACTGCGTCGGCATGGCGCTCGCCCCCGGAAGCGGCGAGCTGTGGTGCTCGACCAATGAGCGCGACGGGCTCGGCGACGATCTGGTGCCGGACTACCTCACCCGCGTGCGCGCGGGCGCGTTCTATGGCTGGCCCTGGTACTATATCGGCGCCAACGAAGACCCGCGCCGCCGCGGCGAGCGTCCCGACCTCAAGGATAAAGTCACCATTCCGGACGTGCTCCTCCAGGCGCATTCGGCCTCGCTCGGAATGACGTTCTACGATGCGAACCAATTCCCGGCTGAATATCGCGGCAGCATTTTTGCAGCGGAACACGGCTCCTGGAATCGCTCGAAGCGCACGGGATACAAGGTCGTCCGCGCGATCGTGAAAGACGGCGTGCCGACCGGCGTATACGAGGATTTCGCCACCGGCTTCGTGGTCAGCGATTCGCAGGTGTGGGGCCGTCCGGTCGGCGTGGCCGTCGCCAAGGACGGCGCCCTGCTCATCTCCGAGGACGCAAGCGGCACCATCTGGCGCGTCACCTATACCGGGCCGGCGGCACCGGCGAACTGACCCCGGGTCCCGGGGCGGGAACACCCAAGCCGCCGTAGCGTTATTTTGCGGGAGCCTGCGCTTACCGGCGTGCGGGGCCAATCGCACATGGTTCAATTTGCACGCAATGATGCGCCGCTTTCGGATTCGGCGGATCGTACGCGCCAGCCCAGCCGCATTCACCCGCAGTCGACCGTAGACCCGATACGGTCCCGATCCGGTGCCGTCGTCGCGACCGATGCCCCCTCCCGCCTCGACGCGCTGCCGTTCGGGCGTTTCCATTTGCTGGTGATCGTCGCGCTCGGCATCACCTGGATCCTCGATGGTCTCGAAGTCACACTTGCCGGCGCGCTATCGGGCGAGCTGACGCAAAGTTCCGCTTTAGGTTTGAGTAATTCGCAGGTCGGCCTTGCGGGAAGCAGCTACCTCTGCGGCGCGGTGCTCGGTGCGTTTTTCTTCGGCTGGCTCACCGACCGGTTGGGGCGCAAGAAGCTGTTTTTCATAACGCTTACGGTCTATCTGGCGGCAACCGCCGCTACCGGCCTGTCCTGGAATGCGCTAAGCTTTGTGGTATTCCGATTCCTGACCGGGGCCGGTATCGGCGGCGAATACACTGCCATCAATTCGACAATCCAGGAGCTTATCCCGGCGCGCCTGCGCGGCTGGACGGACCTCCTCATCAACGGCAGCTTCTGGGTCGGGGCCGCACTGGGAGCAGGCGGCTCAATCGTCCTCCTCAACCCTGGCTTTATCGATCCGGCGCTCGGCTGGCGGCTGGCGTTTCTGATCGGAGCCGCAATAGGACTGATCATTCTCGTGATGCGACGCTGGATTCCTGAAAGTCCCCGCTGGCTTGCGACCCATGGCTTTCCACGACAGGCCGACGCAGTCGTCGGCTGCATCGAGGCGCGCGTCGCGGCAGCGCCACGCCCCGGCGCGGCGAGACCAACCACGGTGCGGCTGCGGATGCGCGATCACACGCCGCTCGCCGAAGTCGCGCGTGCTTTGTTCAAGACCTACCGGCGGCGCACGTTGGTCGGGCTCAGCCTGATGGCCGCGCAGGCGTTCTTTTACAACGCGATCTTCTTCACCTACGCGCTGGTCCTGACCGATTTCTATCAGGTGCCGGCTAATCTGATCGGGTGGTACATATTGCCGTTCGCCGCCGGAAACGTGCTCGGGCCAATCCTGCTCGGCCGTCTCTTCGACACCATCGGCCGCAAGGCGATGATCGCATCGACCTATGCCATATCGGGACTGCTGCTCGCCGGCACCGCTTATCTGTTCAGCCGCGGCTTCCTCAGCGCGCGGGAATTGACCGCCGCGTGGATGGCGGTGTTCTTCTTCGCGTCGGCGGCGGCAAGCTCGGCCTATCTGACCGTGAGCGAGACCTTCCCGCTCGAAATCCGCGCTCTCGCCATCGCGTTCTTCTATGCCATCGGCACCGCCGTCGGCGGCGTCGTCGGCCCGCTGTTATTTGGTGCCTTGATCAGCACCGGGTCGCGCGGCAGCGTCGCCGCGGGCTACTTCATCGGCGCGGTGCTGATGATCGGCGCCGCCGCGACCGAAGCCCTGTGGGGCGTCGCCGCCGAACGCAAGCCGCTCGAGGCGGTGAGCCGGCCGTTGTCTTTGGTCGAATCATGATGGGCTGAGACCGTGCAGAGGCAGGCAGAAACTCCGACGCCCGATGTGGGAATCGCGACCACCTCGCTCGTCTCCGATTTGCGGGAATGCGCGATCCTGCTCGATATCGACGGCACCATCCTCGATATCGCGCCGGCGCCGCAGGAAGTCTGGGTGCCGCCGACGCTGCGGCAGACCCTTGGCCGGCTACAGGAGCTGACCGGCGGCGCCCTGGCCTTGGTCAGCGGCCGCAGGCTCGCCGACATCGATCTGATCTTTGCGCCGCTGCAGCTCGCCGCAATCGGCGGCCATGGCGCAGAGTTGCGGCCGGTCGCGGGCACCGAGCCGCGCCGCCGCGTCGGCTCGCTCTCGGCCGAGATCAAGCGCAAGCTCGCCGCGCTCACCGAGCTCGGGCCCGGCATCCTCGTTGAGGACAAGGGCTATTCGCTCGCGCTGCACTATCGGCTGGCGCCTGACCAGGGCCCACGGCTGCGCGCAGCGATCGCCGCCATCTGCGCGCAGACCGAGCCCGACGCTGTCGATATCCTGCCGGGCAAACTGGTGTTCGAGGTCAAGCCAGCCGGGGTGAGCAAGGCGGTCGCGGTGCGCGAGCTGATGAACTATCCGCCGTTCACCGACCGGCATCCGATCTTCATCGGCGACGACGCGACCGACGAGCCGGTCTTTGGCGTCATTCCCGAGTTCGGCGGCATGGGCTTTTCCGTCGGCCGCATTGTTCCCGGCGTCGACGGCCATTTCGATAAACCTGAGGACGTGCGCTCGTGGCTCGCGCGGATCGTCGCCGACCGCGGGAGCGTTGCGGGATGAAGGATCACGGGCTGGATTTGGCCGTTATCGGGAACGGGCGAACCGCGGCGTTGGTCGACCCCTGTTCGCGCCTGGTGTGGTGGTGCTATCCGCGTTTCGACGGCGACCCGATCTTCTGCCGGTTGCTGGCGGGCGACGAGGAGAAAGGCTTCTCCGACATCGTGCTCGACGACATGGCGGAGTTTCAATCCGAATATATCCGCAACAGCGCGATCGTCACGACGGTCCTCACCGATGGTCAGGGCGCCAAGGTGCGGATCACCGATTTCGTTCCGCGCTTTCGCCAGTTCGGCCGCGTGTTCCGGCCGCCGCAGCTGTTCCGCATCGTCGAGCCGGTCGCCGGCCTGCCGCGCATCACCATCCGGATGCGGCCGACCAGCGAGTACGGCAAGCCGCTGCAGCATCGCTCGCTCGGCAGCAACCATATACGCTATTCCGGGGACGGCACCGTCATCCGGCTGACGACCGACGCGCCGCTGTCGCTGATCGAGGGCGAGTCGCCGTTCGTGCTCACGCGCCCGCTGCATCTGGTGTTCGGTCCCGACGAGCCGTTTACCGGCGACCTGGCGGCGACCTGCCGCGAGTTCGCCGACCGTACCTATGACTACTGGATGGAATGGGTGCGCCGCCTGTCGATCTCGGTCGACTGGCAGGAAGCCATCATCCGCGCCGCCATCACCCTGAAGCTCAGCAATTTCGACGAGACCGGTGCGGTGGTCGCCGCCCACACCACCTCGATCCCCGAGGCGCCGGGCTCAGGCCGCACCTGGGATTACCGCTATTGCTGGCTGCGCGACGCCTATTTCGTCGTCCAGGCGCTCAACCGCATCGGCGCCACGCGCACCATGGAGGAGTTCATCTCGTTCACGCTGTCGATCGTCTCGAAGCCCGATCAGGAACTGCGGCCGCTCTACAGCGTGGTGCCCTCGACCGTGATTGAAGAGCGCACCGCGCCTGACCTTGTCGGCTATCGCGGCGATGGCCCGGTGCGGGTCGGCAACGCCGCGGTCGATCAGGTCCAGCACGACGCCTATGGCAGCGTCATCCTCGCCGCCATGCCGATGTTCTTCGACCGCCGCCTGCCGCGGCCCGGCGACGAAGGCTTGTTTCATCTCCTGGAAACGCTCGGCAGCCGCGCCGCGAAGAAGGCGTTCGAGCCGGATGCCGGCATCTGGGAATACCGCGGCCGCCAGCGCGTTCACACCCATTCGGCGGCGATGTGCTGGGCCGGCTGCCAGCGGCTTGCGGCGATCGCGGCGCGCATCGGTCTCGACGACCGCGCCAAATACTGGAACTCGATCGCCGAGCCGATCCACGCCGTGCTTCTCGACCGCGCCTGGAACGATAAGCGCGCCGCCTTTACTGCCGCGTTCGGCTCCGACGATCTCGACGCCAGCGTGCTCCTGCTTGCCGATCTCGGGGTCGTCGAGGTGGACGATCCGCGCTTCGCCTCAACCGTCGCCGCCATGGAGCGCGAGCTGGTGCGCGAGAAGCACGTAATGCGCTACGCCAGCGCCGACGATTTCGGCCTGCCGGTGACCGCGTTCCTGATCTGCCGGTTCTGGCTGATCGACGCGTTATGGTCCCTCGGGCGGCGCGAGGCGGCGCGCGACCTGTTCACCGACGCGCTCGAGCACCGCAACCGCTACGGCCTCCTCTCCGAGGACGTCGATCCGCGCACCGGCGAATTGTGGGGCAATTTCCCGCAGACCTATTCGATGGCCGGCCTCATTCTGTCGGCGATGCGGCTGTCGCGCAGCTGGGAAGACCGCTACTGGCGCGGCTGAAAGTCGTCAGCCGGCGCAGCGAAAGCCTCGCGGCGCTCCACGTCTTCGCTAGCGGGCGCGCAAAAATCATCGCGGCAAATTCTTTAATTGACGGAAATTCTTTTCCATATACAAAGAGATAGCTCGCTAAAACAGAAGAAATATTCTCCTTTCCGCACAACTCAACTTGGAAGAAACGATGGGGTCTCCGCCTGCACAAGAGACGCTCTTTGCCGTCGTCACCCGTCACCACCCTTCGATGCAGCCAGAGTGAACGAAGTGGACCGACTCGACGATCTCGAGGCGCAAAGCGTCTTCATCTTCCGCGAGGCCTTCGGCCGGCTCAAGCGGCTGGCGCTGCTCTGGTCGCTCGGCAAGGACTCCAATGTGATGATCTGGCTCGCCCGCAAGGCGTTCTTCGGGCGCGTTCCTTTCCCCGTGCTCCACGTCGATACCGGCAAGAAATTCCCCGAGATGTACGCCTTCCGTGACCGCTACGCGGCGGAGTGGTCGATCGATCTCAAGATCGAGCTGTGCCCGCCGCTTGAAGCGGTCGATCCGACCCTGCCGCCGGCCGCGCGCTCGGCGGCGCGCAAGACCGAAGGGCTCCGGCTCGCGCTCGCCAAATACGGCTTCGACGGCCTCATCGCCGGCATCCGCCGCGACGAAGAGCCGACCCGCGCCAAGGAACGGGTGTTTTCGCCGCGTGGCCGCGAAGGCGAATGGGACGTGAGCGACCAGCCGCCGGAATTTTGGGACCACTTCAACGCCGCCCCGCCGGCCAGAGCGCATCTGCGCATTCATCCGATCCTGCACTGGACCGAGGCGGACATCTGGGCCTACACTAAGCGTGAGACGATTCCGATCATCCCGCTCTATCTCGCGCGCGACGGCAAGCGTTACCGCTCGCTCGGCGACGCCGACATCACCTTCCCGGTCGCGTCCCGGGCGACGACCATCGACGCCATCATCAGCGAACTCGAAGCCACCAAGATTCCGGAGCGCGCCGGGCGCGCGATGGACCACGAGGCCGAAGACGCCTTCGAGCGGCTTCGCCGCAGCGGCTACCTCTGAGCGCATCAACACCGGCAACGACAGACCAGATCGCCATGAACATGCTCGTCAACGAACGCTCCGCTCGCGACCAGGCTCCCGACCGAACGCTCATTCGCATCGTGATGGTCGGCCACGTCGATCATGGCAAGTCGACATTGATCGGACGGCTGCTGCACGAGACCGGCAGTCTTCCCGACGGCAAGCTCGACGCGCTCAAGGCGGTCAGCGATCGGCGCGGCATGGATTTCGAATGGTCGTTCCTGCTCGATGCGCTGCAGACCGAACGCGACCAGGGCATCACGCTCGACACCAGCCAGATCCGCTTCCGCACCGTTGCGCGCGACGTCATTCTTATCGACGCTCCGGGTCACGCCGAATTTTTGCGCAACATGGTCACCGGCGCCGCGCAGGCCGATGCCGCCGTGCTGATCGTCGACGTGACCGAGGGCGTCAAGGAACAAACCCGCAGACACGGCTATCTGCTGCACCTGCTCGGTATCCGACAGGTCGCGGTGGTCATCAACAAGATGGACCGGGTCGGCTTTGCCGAGAACCGCTTTCGCGACATCGAAACCGCAATCGTCAAGCAGCTCGCCGCCTTCGGTCTGACGCCGAGCGAGATCGTGCCGATTTCGGCGCGCCATGGCGACGGCGTGGCCCAGCGCACCGCGGCGATCTCCTGGTACACCGGCCCGACCGTGCTCGAGGCGCTCGACCGGTTCTCGCCGGCAAGGCGACTTCCGGACCTGCCGCTGCGGCTGCCGGTGCAGGCGGCTTACAAGTTCGATGACCGGCGGATCATTGCCGGCCGCATCGAGACCGGCCGCCTCGAAGTCGGCGATACGATTGCCGTGTTGCCGCGCGGGACGACGGCGCGCGTGCGATCGATTGAGGCGTGGCCGGCGCCCGACGCGGCGCGCGTGCCGCGCACGGCGCATGCCGGCCAATCGGTCGGCCTGACCCTCGACCGGCCGATCTTCGTCGAACGAGGCGATCTCATTGCCGCCGTCGAGGCGCCGGCGCGCGCCGCCGATGTGCTGCGGGCGCGGGTGTTCTGGCTGAACGACGCCCCGCTCGCCGTCGGCGCCGCCGTCAATGTCCGCGTCGGCATGGCCGAAACCCGCGGCAGGATCGCGGCAATCTCCGGCGCGGTCGATCCCGGCCTGCTCTCGCCCGCCGAGACCGACATCATCGCGCAAAATCACGTCGGCGAGATTGCGATCGAGTTGCCGCAGCCGGTCGCCGCCGATGTTCACACGAAAAATCCGCGCACCGGGCGCTTGGTGCTCGACGTGGCCGGAAGAATCAGCGGCGGCGGGCTCATTCTCTCCCTCGATAGCGCAGACCGCCGCAGCGCCGTTGTCGAACCGGCGGCAGCGCCGGACGCGGCCGCCCCGGTCGCGCGTTTCAGCGACGGAGTTCGCGGTCGCGCCGAGAAACTGAGGCAGCGCGCGGCCCGGCTCGAGGCTCTGCTCGCCGGCCTGTCGCCGGCCGATCGCTTGGCGCGGTTTCGCGGCGAGATCGAGGGAACGATCGTGTTCACCACGAGCTTCGGCCTTGAGGATCAGGTCATTCTGCATCACATCGCCGAGCGCGCGATCGACATCGAGATTGCGACGCTGGATACCGGCAGGCTGTTTCGCGAAACCTACGAGCTGTGGGCGCAGGGCGAGCGCCGCTACGGCCGGCGCATTCGCGCGATCTATCCGCAACGCGAGAGCCTCGAGGCTCTGGTGGCGAAACACGGCATCAACGGCTTCTACGATTCGCGCGATGCGCGGCTCGCTTGCTGCCACGCCCGCAAGGTCGAGCCGCTCAATCGCGCGCTGAGCGGCGCCGCGGCGTGGATCGTCGGCCTGCGCGCGGACCAATCGGGCCAACGTGAGGGCACCAGTCTCGTCGCGGTCGATGAGCGCGGGCGCCTCAAGCTCAGCCCGCTCGTCGACTGGACCCGCGATGCGGTGTCAGCTTTCGCCGCGGCCAACAATGTCCCGATCAATCCGCTGCACGCGCATGGCTTCGCCTCGATCGGCTGCGCCCCCTGCACGCGCGCGATTGCGCCGGGCGAGCCGGAGCGGGCCGGACGCTGGTGGTGGGAAGAGGACGACAAGAAGGAGTGCGGGCTCCACGCGGCGGCGGAGCACCGCAGCGCCGGAGCGGCCGCCTCGTAACCGGCCGCGCGCCGGGCGCGATAGCGCCTCCAAGGCAAACCACACGCCGGGCGCGGTTGTCTGCCGCGGTCGTGGGTCCTAAGGTTGGGTCTTGTTGTGGTCGCACGACGGAAACCGGCGACCGGGACCCCCGTGTTTCCATGCAGCCTGCCCTGTCCAAGGATGATCGACTGGCCGATCCCGCTACGCCCGCGGACATGATTGCGGCGGTGCGGGATGCTCGCGGATGAAACCGCCGGCCTTCGACTATGTCGTCGCCGATAGTCTCGATATGGCGGCCGCGGCGCTGGCCGAGGCCGGCGATGAGGCCAAGATCATCGCCGGCGGGCAGAGCCTCGTGCCGATGCTCAATTTCCGCCTGCTGCGCCCCTCGGTCCTGGTCGATATCAACCGTATCACCCGCCTCGCCTTCATTGAGGAGGCGGGCGAGACCATCCGCATCGGCGCGCTCACCCGGCACTTTCAGCTCGAAACCTCGGCGCTCGTCGCGCGACACTTGCCGGTACTATCATGCGCGATGACGCATGTGGCGCATCTCGCGATCCGCAATCGCGGCACCATCGGCGGCAGCCTGTCGCATGCGGATCCGGCTGCCGAACTGCCGATGCTGGCGCTGCTCCTTGACGCCACGCTTGACGTCGTCTCGGCGGCGGTCACGCGAAGCATCGCCGCGCGCGACTTCTTCGTCGAAGCGATGACCGTCGACCTTGGCGCCGACGAAATCGTCACCGAGATCACGCTGCCGAAATTGCCGCAGCACACCGGCTGGGGCTTCGAGGAAGTCGCGCGTCGCCACGGCGATTTTGCGCTCGCGGCCGCCGCGGCGACACTCACCGTGTCCGACGGCGCGATCACGCAAGCCCGCATTGCCTTGACCGGCGTCGGCCCGACCCCGCTGCGTGCAAGCGAGGCAGAAGCCTTGTTGGTCGGCGAGGCGCTTGGAACGGGCCTGACCGCGCGCGTCATCGCGGCCGTCCGCGGCGCGATCGAGCCAGAGACCGACCTGCATGCCTCCTCGGACTATCGGCGTCACCTCGCCGGCGTGCTCGCCGGCCGTGCCGTCTCCGCCGCCTGGCGGCGCGCCAACGAGGGTGGCGCATGAGCAGGACCCGCGAGATCGCGGTGACCGTCAATGGCAGCGTCCACTGCGCCGCTGTCGAGCCGCGGCTTCTGCTTGCCGACTTTCTGCGCCACGGCCTTGGCCTCACCGGCACGCATGTCGGCTGCGAGCATGGCGTCTGCGGCGCCTGCACTGTGCTCCTCGACGGTGACAGCGCGCGCTCCTGCCTGATGTTCGCGGTGCAGGCCGACGGCCGCAGCGTCGAGACGGTAGAGAGCCTGGGCCGCATCGGGCAGATGAATGCGTTGCAGGAATCCTTCCATGCGCATCATGCGCTGCAATGCGGCTTCTGCACCCCGGGGATGCTGATGACGGCGACCGACCTCCTGCGCAAATATCCGCTCGCCACCGATGCGGAGATCCGCGCGGGCCTGTCCGGCAATCTCTGCCGCTGCACCGGCTACGAGCATATCGTCAAGGCGATCCGGGCCGTCGTTGCCGACCGGGCGGGAGACGCCAAATGAAGATGCACGTCCTCTCCGGCGGCCGCCTGCGCGTGCGCCGAGGCATCTACCAGCCCGACGCCGCGCGCGGCGAGACCATCGACGTTCCGGTCTCCTCGGTTCTCCTGCGCCATCGCCAAGGCAATGTGCTGTTCGATACCGGGTGCCATCCCGACGCGGCCGAACATGGCGAGGCGCGCTGGGGCAGCATCGTCAAGGTAATCACGCCGATCATGCAGCCTGGCGACAACGTCATCAACGCGCTCGCCGGCGTCGGGCTTGCCTGCGACGACATCGACGTCGTGCTGTGCTCGCACCTGCATTTCGACCATTGCGGCTGCAACACGTTCTTCAAGCGCGCGACAATCATCATGCACGCGAAGGAGCTTGCGGCGGCGCGGGCGCCGGATGCCGTGGCCGCGGGCTACATTGCCGCCGAGTGGGAGCGGCCAGAACCGCCGGAAACGATCGAGGCCGAGCGCGACCTGTTCGGCGACGGGCGCATCGTGCTGATCCATCTGCCCGGCCACACGCCGGGCATGATCGGCGCGCTGGTCGCGCTGGAGAAATCCGGAACGTTCCTGCTGGCCTCCGACACGGTCAGCCTGCGCTCGACGCTCGATACCGGTGTCATTCCGCGCAACACCTGGAGCGCTGATGCACTGGTGAAATCTCTAGCCGAGGTCCGGCGCATCGAAGCGCGAGGTGCGACCGTGCTATGCGGCCATGACGACGGGCAATGGGCGAGTTTGCGCAAAGGCGTCGACGCCTATGACTGACGCGCCGGATATTCACGCCCGGCCGAAGCTCGTCGGCGCGCGCATCAAGCGCACCGAAGATCCGCGGCTCCTGACCGGCAACGGCGCCTTCACCGACGACCGGCAGGTGATGCGCGCGCTGCACGTTGCCTTCCATCGCAGCAATCAGCCGCATGCCCGCATTCGCGCGATCGACTGCGCGGCGGCGCGCGCAGCGCCGGGGGTCGTCGCGGTATTGACCGCCGAGGATTTCGCCGGCGCCGTCAAGCCGCTGGTCGCCACCTCGCGCATGGTCAACTATCACGCGACGCCGATTCTGCCGCTCGCGCGCGGCAAGGTGCGCTATGTCGGCGAGCCCGTCGTCGGGGTCGTCGCCGAAAACCGCTACCTCGCCGAGGACGCGGTCGAACTCCTGGCCATCGATTATGAGCCGTTTCCGGCGGTCGTCGATCCCGAGGAGGCAATGCTCCCCGATGCCCCGCTCCTCTACGAAGAAGCCGGCACCAACGTGCTGGTCAGCCGCGAGTTCAAGCGCGGCGAGCCGGACGAGGCGTTCGCATCCGCGTCGGTGCGCGTCAAAGGCCGCTTCCGCATGCGTCGCAAGACGCCGGTCGCCCTCGAGGCGCGGGCCTGTCTTGCCGAATACGAGCCGGGCCGTGACGCGCTGACGCTTCATTCCTCCACGCAAGTCCCCGGCATCGTGCGCGATGCGTTGGCGGCAGCGCTCGATCTGCCCGGCCATCGGGTCCGCGTTGTCGCGCCGGATGTAGGCGGCGGCTTTGGCGGCAAGGCTTCGCTCTACCCGGAGGAGATTTTCGTCTGCGCCGCGGCGCGGCGGTTGGCGCGACCGGTCAAATGGACCAGTGATCGCATGGAAGACCTTGCCGCCAGCAGCCAGGCGTTCGATGAAATCATTGAAGCGGAATTGGCGCTGGACCGTCAGGGACGTATCCTCGCCTTGCGCGCCGACGCGATCGGCGACGCCGGCGCCGGCTCGATCTATCCATGGACCGCAGGCCTTGAGCCGGTGCAGGTGGTGAGCTTCCTCCCCGGGCCCTATCGCATCCAGCACTATCGCGGACGCGCCCGGGCGGCGGCAACCTCGAAGGCGCCGACCGGCGCCTATCGCGGCGTCGGCCGCCCGATCTCGACCTTCGTCATGGAACGCCTGATCGACATGGCCGCCGCTAAGCTCGGAATCGATCCCAAGCAATTGCGGCTGCGAAATCTGATCGGCGCCGATGAGTTCCCTTACAAGGCCGCATCCGGCATTGTCTGGGACAAATCGGCGTTTCAGGAATGCCTGCACAAGGCTTGCGCCGAGATCGGTTACGACACGCTGCGCGCGCGGCAGAAGGAAGCGCGCGCCGCCGGTCGCTGGTTCGGCATCGGTATCGCCTCCTACGCCGAACTGACCGGCCTCGGCTCGCGCATTTCGGTCGCCCCGGGCATGCCGATCAACACTGGCACCGAAACCGCGATCATCCGCATCGATTCGACCGGCGCGGTCACCGCTGCGTTCGGCATCGCCTCGCATGGTCAAGGCCTCGAGACTTCGCTCGCGCAAATCGTCGCCGAGCATCTCGGCGCACGCTTCGCCGACATCCGCATCGTGCAAGGCGACAGCGCCGCCGTGCCCGGCGGCACCGGCACCTATGCGAGCCGCAGCCTGGTGCTCGCCGGCGGGGCGGCGACCTTGGCCGCGCAGGCGCTGCGCGACAAGGTGCTCAAGGCGGCATCGCACCTGTTGGAAGCCTCCGCCGCCGACCTCATCGCCGCCGACGGCAGCGTGTCCGTCGCCGGCACCGATCGCGCGGTCACGTTCGCCGAGATCGCCCGCGCGGTCTATTCCGAGATGGGGCGCCTGCCGCCCGACGCGCGCGATGAGCTTGCCGCCAGCAAGACCTACGATCCGGTGTTCGGCACCACGACGTCGGCGACGCATGTCGCGGCCGTCGAGATCGACCCGGAAACCTATGAAGTCCGCGTCGAGCGCTTCGCCGTCGCCGAGGACTGCGGCAAGCTCGTCAATCCGCTGATCGTCGACGGCCAAGTCCATGGCGGCGTCGCGCAGGGGGTCGGCGCCGCGCTGTACGAGGAAGTGGTCTATGACGCGCAAGGCCAGATCAACACCGCAAGCCTCGTCGACTATCTCGTCCCGTCGGCATGCGAAATCCCGTCGATGCAGGTCGTGCATGTGGAGAGCGCCTCGCCGACGACGCTCGGCGGCTTTCGCGGCATGGGCGAGGGCGGCACGATCGGTGCGCCGGCGGCGGTCGCCAACGCGGTCGCCGATGCGCTCTCCCCGCTGGGCATCGAGATCAATGAGCTGCCGATAACGCCGGAGCGACTGTTCCGCCTGATCGAGGCGGCGCGGGCGACGGCCAACCTGTGAAAGCGCAACCATGGATCTGGGTCTGAAAGGCAAGATCGCGCTCGTGACCGGCGCGACCAGCGGCGTCGGCCGCGAAATCGCGCTCAGCCTCGCCGCAGAGGGTGCCGGGGTCGCCGTCAACTACCGTTCGTCGGGTGCGGACGCCGAGGCGCTGGTTGGCGAGATCGTCGCGAAGGGCGCAAAAGCCAAGGCTTATCGCGCCGACGTCGCCGAACTGGCCGCCGTGAAAGGCATGGTCGCCGACATCGTGCGGGATTTCGGCGGCGTCAACATCCTGATCAACAATGCCGGGCTCGCGCTGCGCCAGCGCTTTGTCGAAACCAAGCCCGAGGACTGGCGCCGGCAGATCGACGCCTGCCTCTATGGCGCGATCCATTGCTGCTATGCCGTCGCGCCGCATCTCGAGGCGGCCAAGAACGGCCGCATCGTCAGCGTGGTCGGCGACTCCTCCCGCGTCGGCGAAACCGGATTGGCGATCGTCGCCGCCGCCCGCGCCGGCGTCATCGCCCTGATGAAATCGCTGGCACGCGAATTCGGCCGCTCGGGCACCACCGCCAACACCGTCTCGCTGGGCTTGGTCGAGACGCCGCATGACAAGGAATGGGTCGACGCCAATCGCGACAAGCTGATCAGGCTCTATCCGCTGCGCCGGCTCGGCTTGCCGGACGACGTAGCGCCGATGGTCACATTGCTTGCTTCGCCGCACAGCGGCTGGATCACCGGACAGGTGCTGAGCATCAGCGGCGGCTTCAGCATGGTGTGACAGGACCGAAGCAGTCGATGCGCACCGGCTGGTCGAATTTGCCGCCGTTCTTCGTGCTGGCCTCGGCGAAGCGCTGGCGCACCGCGGGCGCCAGCACCGCTTCCCTGGTGTAGCCATTGAACCGCATATTGGCGATCATCCGTTCGGCAAAGGCGTCGAAATCGGGAATCTCGCGCCGGTCGAAATACGTCGAGGTCCTGGCGGTGGCGAAGAGCGGGCGAGCGAACCGGGCAAGCGCCGCAGCGGCGGCGTTTCGCGCCGCCGTTTCATCGTGGAAAAGTTCGATCACGTATTGATGCGAACCTTCCGCCAAAGGCTCGGCGACGTAGAGCCGGCCGGACGGGCGTAAGAGCCGCCGCGCCTCGGCGAGCGCGGCCTCGAGCTTTGCCGCCGGCACATGATGGAGCGAAAACACGAAGACCACGAGGTCGGCCTCACGATCGGGCGCGGGAATGGCGTCCGCTGCGGCCCTGACCAGCCGATAGCTGCCGGCGCCGTGCTCGGTGAGCGGCGTCTCGGCGATGAACGGATCGTAACCGGTCACCCATGCCCCGCGCTTGGCAAGTGCACGGGCAAGCTGTCCCTCGCCGCAGCCGATATCGATGATGCGCAACCCGGCGACCGGCCCGACCGTCGCCAGCAACGCGTCGAGATGCGAGACCGCGCCGAGGTCGTTGCCGGAGGGTTCAGCCATGATTGGTTCGCCGTTACCGCGGCGCCTTTACGGTTCGCCGGAGGGTGTCGCTCAATTGCTCCATTGTGAGCTCCAGACCCCGGATAGTACGGTCGAGGCTTCGAACGTTCCACTCGACACTGGCAAAAGCCGTTGCAACGACTGCGCGGCGGAATACTCTGGTCCTCGTCGATCGTTGCGTCGTCGTCAAGATCGATCCGGCTCAGACCGACCGGATTTCATCGCCGCGAAACTGGGGAGGATAAAATGGCAAAGGGAAGGAAAGGCCTCGATCATCGTCATCGCGACAAGAGCGGACGAATTGAGCGCAAGCACGGTAACACCAAGGTCGGCGCGCTGCGCAAGGAATACGGCCCCGGGTTTGCCAAAGGCCGGCGCAAGGACATGATGCTCAAGACGCTGCTGAAAGAAACCGGCTCCGCATCGTTGCACGAATATCTGCGGCATCACCACAGATAGCTCGTCCAACGATCTCTACAGGTCGAGCCGGTCAAGCAGCGGCGGCCGGCATGGCGTGCCGGCTCGGTAACCTGCGACGGCCGCCTACTGCATTTTGCCGCCGGCGTGCTTGCACTCGAACCGGAATTTCTTGCGCGCCTTGCCGTGCAGCCCCTTGGCGTTGGCCTGGTCAGTGCAGGATTTGGAAATGGCTTTCTTCTCGTCCGCGCTGGGTTTCGCCGACGAGGTTTCCGCCAAGGCGGGAGCCACGCCGACCGCGAGTGTCAAGAGCGCCGCGGCAATAGCAAATCTCATGATCAAATCCCTCCACGCTACCGGTTTGAGTTTTGTCCGCTACACCGTCATAGCGTAGCCTCACAGCGTCCGCGACACTTCCTGCTCGGTCGGCAGCCGCCCATTCGGCGTCAGCTGATTGACGGCCTCCGGCAGATACTGGCTGAGCGCGCCAAGGAGATCGTCCCGCGAGAGTCCGGAATGCGCCATGAGCGCATTGATCTGGTCGGCGCCGAGCGCCTTGGCCAGATCGTCGGACGAGATCGGGCGGTTCGGCCCGTTGGCGACCCAGGTTTTGGCGACCTCGCCCTGCCCGGCCTGCTGGAACTGCTTGAGCAGGTCGTTTAGTCCGCCGCTCAGCGCGCTTCCGGCGGCACCGCCGGCGAGCAAACTGCCCAATCCGCCTTTGAGGATATTGCCAAGACCGCCGCCAGGATTTGCGCCCGGCGCTGGCGCGGTGCCCGGAGCAGCCGGTGACGCGCCCGGCTGGCTGGTCAGGCCCTTCAAAGCCTTGTAGGCAAGGAGGCCGAGTATGGCCATCGTTATCGGCGACATGCCGCCGCCGCTGCCGGTGCTGGGACCTCGCGGACCATGCGGCCCTTGCTGCATCCCGTTGAGAATGTCGATCAAACCCATGACTGCACCTCCCTTAGAAGTCGTCACCGCGGGATTCATTCCGAGGCCGCCGAAGATGGCAAAGGAAGATGTCAAAATTATTCGGCACCGGGCGCGCCGGGTTGCCATGACCGGCGGGGCGTAATTGGCATCGATTTGAATCGAAACAGAATAGGTTGCGCCGGGGCTGCGATTTTGCCATTTCGTCGGCGCGAAACGCAGAGGAAACGCCGATGAACTGGCGAGCCGAACTCGACGAGCTTCGCCTGCGCGAGCGGCTCGCGCACGAAATGGGCGGGCCGGACAAGGTCAAGCGCCAGCACGATGGCGGCCGGCTGACCGTGCGCGAACGGATCGACCGCTTGGTCGACGCCGGCAGCTTTCATGAGACCGGCGCGATCGCCGGCAGCGCCACCTACGACGAAAAGAACGAGATCGCGTCATTCACCGCTTCGAACAGCATATTCGGCCGCGCGCGCATCGATGGCCGGCCGGTTGTCGTGGTTGGCGACGACTTTACCGTACGCGGCGGATCGGCCGACGCCACCATCCATGAGAAGCCGTTGATGGCCGAGCGCATGGCCGCCGAATTCCGCCTGCCGATCGTGCGCATCATCGAAGGCTCCGGCGGCGGCGGCTCGGTGAAGACGATCGAGACCAAGGGCCGCGCCAATCTGCCGGGCGGCGTCGGCACCTCGCTCGGCTTTCACTACACCACCTCCAACATGGCGGTGGTGCCGATCGTCGCGCTCGGGCTCGGCTCGGTCGCCGGGCTCGGGGCGGCGCGGCTCGCGGCCAGTCATTATTCGGTGATGACCAAATCCTCGGCCATGTTTGTTGCCGGACCGCCGGTCGTCGCCCGCGTCGGCGAGGATCTGAGCAAACAGGAGCTCGGCGGCTGGGAAATTCAAACGAAGAGTGGTGCGGTCGACCACGCCGTCGACACCGAGGACGAAGCGTTTGCCTGCGCGCGGCGTTTTCTCTCCTATCTGCCGAGCTCGGTCTATGAGCTTCCGCCGCGACTCGAAAGCAACGACGACCCGGAGCGCCGCGATGACAGTCTGATGCAGGCGATCCCGAAGGACCGGCGCAAGGTCTACAAGGTCCGCCCGATCGTCGAGGCCGTGGTCGACCGCGGCAGCTTCTTCGAGATTGGCGCGATGTTTGGCCGCTCCATCGTCACCGGGCTCGCCCGGCTCGACGGCCGGCCGGTCGCGGTGATGGCGAGCGACCCTTATTTCTACGGCGGCTCCTGGACGGCGACGGCGTGCCAGAAGATCGTGCGCTTCGTCGACTTGGCCGAGACCTTCCATCTGCCGGTCGTCTATTTCATGGACTGCCCCGGCTTTCTGATCGGGCTCGAGGCCGAGCGCGCCGCCACGATCCGCCACGGCGTGCGCGCCATGGCGGCGATCAACCAGACCAGCGTGCCATGGTGCACGATCATCATCCGCAACAGCTTCGGCGTCGCCGGCGCGGCGCATCAGCCGGCCGGGCGCCTGGCGCTGCGCTACGCCTGGCTCTCCGGCTATTGGGGTTCGCTCCCGCTCGAAGGCGGCATCGAGGCCGCCTACCGGGCTGAGATCGATGCCGCGGCCGACCCGGCGGCGAAGCTTTCGGAGATTGAAGATCGCCTGAACAAGCTGCGTTCGCCGTTCCGCACGGCCGAAACCTTTTGGGTCGAGGAGATCATCGATCCGCGCGAGACCAGGCCGCTGGTCTGCGAATTCGCGCGGCTTTCCGACAAGGTTGTCGCGCCCGGCCTCTCGGCATTCCCAATTCGTCCCTGAGGGGCTTTTGCAATGGGCGAAATGCCGGTGCTTTCCGAGCTCAACGCCGTGGTCTTGAAGATCGAGGTCGCCCCCGGCGACCGCGTCGAAGAGGGCGACACGCTGATCGTGCTCGAATCGATGAAGATGGAGATTCCGGTTGCCGCGCCGCGCGCCGGCACCGTCGCCGCGATCCTGGTCGAGGAAAAGCAGACCGTCGCCGAAGGTCAGAGAATCGCGGTCCTCGCCGCCTGACGCGCTGCCGAAGATCGACTCAACACCACCGATGTAGGGTAAAGTGCACCGATGACGCAGGACCATTTCGACGTGATCATTGTCGGCGCCGGCATTTCCGGCATCGATGCCGCCTACCACGTGCAGACCTACTGCCGGCGCCGCTCGTACGTCGTGCTCGAGGGCCGCGACGCGATCGGCGGCACCTGGGATCTATTCCGCTATCCCGGCATCCGCTCCGACTCGGACATGTATACGTTTGGTTATTCGTTCCGGCCGTGGCAATCGAGCACCGCGATCGCCCATGGCGCCTCGATCCGCAACTATATCCGCGAGACCGCGGAAGCCTACGGCATCGACCGCAAGATCCGCTTTCGGCACCGGGTGAAGAGCGCCTCCTGGTCGTCGGACGAAGCGCTGTGGACGCTCGAGGTCGAACGCGGGCCCGAGCACGAGCCCGTGCGCTTCACCTGCAATTTTCTGTTCGGCTGCGCGGGCTATTACGACTATGCACAAGGCTACCGGCCGGAATTTCCCGGCGAGGACAAATTTCGCGGCCGCATGGTGCACCCACAGAAGTGGCCGGAGGATCTCGATTATGCCGGCAAGCGCGTGGTGGTGATCGGCAGCGGTGCGACCGCGGTCACGATCATTCCGGTGATGGCCGAAACCGCCGCGCACGTGACCATGCTGCAGCGTTCGCCGACCTATATCGTCGCCCGGCCCTCCGAGGACGCGCTCGCGAATACGCTGTGCCGCTACCTCCCGGTGAGATTGGCGTTCGGGCTGGTGCGCTGGCGCAACGTGCTGCGCGGGCTCTGGTTCTACAATCTGTGCCGGCGCAAGCCGGAGGCGGTGAAGCAGTGGATCATCAACCAGGTCCGGCTGGCGCTCGGTCCCGGCTATGACGTCAAGACCCATTTCACGCCGCGATACAATCCCTGGGACCAGCGCCTTTGTCTCGCGCCCGATGCCGATTTCTTCGGCGCCATCAAGGCCGGCAAGGCCGAGATCGTGACCGACCAGATCGAGACTTTCACCGAGACCGGCATTCGCTTGAAATCGGGCCGCGAGCTTCCCGCCGACATCATCGTCACCGCAACCGGCCTCAAGCTGCAGATGCTCGGCGGCATTCAACTCACCGTCGACGGCAAGCCGGTCAAGTTCGGCGAGACGATGAATTTCCGCGGCACCATGCTCAGCGATGTGCCGAACTTTGCCAATGTGTTCGGCTACACCAACGCGTCCTGGACGCTGAAGTCGGACCTCGTTTCCGCCTATGTCGCCCGGCTGATCAGCTATATGGACCGGCACGGCTACGATCAGTGCACGCCGCGCCGGCGCGACCCGGCGGCAGTGCCGGAGCCGTTCCTCGATTTCTCCTCCGGCTATATCGTGCGCGCGCTCGATCAGCTGCCGCGGCAGGGATCGAAGAAGCCGTGGCGGCTCTATCAGAACTACGTGCTCGACCTGATCAGCCTGCGCTACGGCCCAGTCAACGACAGCGCGCTCGAGTTCAAACGGCGACGGCGCGAGCTGAAGCAGGCGGCGTAACGCGGCGCCGTCGTCAGGCGCGGATCGAAAGCTCGACCGCGCCGAGGCCGTTAACGGCGAAGCGATAGGCCGACGGGCGATCCGGAAACTTGGTGGTCACAAGATTTCCGGTCATGACGATATCGCCGGCGCGCAGCGCCGTTCCCATCCCGCCGAGATGGATCGCGAGCCAGGCCACCGAATGGAATGGATGACCGAGAACGTCACGGCCAGAACCGTGGTCGATGACCTCGCCGTCGACAGCGACGACGCCTTCCGCGCTCTCGAGGTCGGGCCAACTGCGCTCGAAGTCACCGAGCACGACGCCGGCGTTCCACGAATTGTCGGCAATGAGCGACAGGGCTTCGAGCGTGCGATAGTCGGCGCGGCGATCATCGACGATCTCAATCGCCGGGCAGACCGCGTCGACCGCCGCGGCGACCTCAGCGAGCGTAAGCGGCCCACCATCCGGACGAAGATCGCGCCCGAGGCGCACCGCGATCTCGAACTCGAGGCCGATCCGCCCGTAGGCCGAAGCGCTCACGCTCGCGCCGGAGGAATGCACGCGATCCTGCAGCACGACGCCGGCGACCGGGCTATCGATCCCGCACATCGCCTGCATGCGTCTCGAAGTCAGCCCGACCTTATAGCCGACGGCGGCGACACCGCGGGATGCCATTTGCAGCCGCACATATTCGCGCTGCACCGCATAGGCCTGCGCCGGGCTTGTGATGCCGCGGCTCGCGGCGAAACAACGAAACGTCACGTCGCCGCGGTGCTCGCCCATGAGCGCTTCGGCAACCTCGATCGCGTTCGCGGCCATCGCTGGCATCACGCGAGCCGCAAAGCGTCGCGTAGCTGACGCTTGAGGATCTTGCCGTTGGCATTGCGCGGCTGCGGCTCGGTCGTAAGCGTAAGCGTCTCCGGCACCTTGTAGTCGGCAAGGCGCTCGCCGACAAAGCGCTGCAGCTCAGCTGCGCTCGGCGGCGGCTCGCGTATGGTGACGAAGGCGTGCACGCGCTCGCCGAGCACCGGACAGGGTCGCGCTACGATCGCGCTTTCGACGACCCCCGGATGGCTCGCCAGTACGTTCTCGACTTCGGCAGAAAATATCTTGAACCCGCCGCGATTGATCATGTCCTTCTTGCGGTCGAGCACATAGACGAAGCCGTCCTCGTCCATCCGGCCGATGTCGCCGCTGTGCCAATAGCCGGCGGTGAAGGACTCGGCGTCGGCATCGGGCCTGTTCCAGTAGCCTTTCACCACCGACGGGCCGCCGATCCAGATTTCGCCGGTCTCCCCGCGCGGCAGCTCAACGCCCGCATCGTCGACGATGATGATCCGGCAATTCGGCACTGGCAGGCCGACGCTCGCAAGCCGTGAGGCGGCATAGTCCGCCGGCATGGTCGTCGATGGCGAGGACGTCTCGGTCGCGCCGTAGGTGTTCATCAGCCTGAGTCCCGGAAGCTTGGCGGCGAGCCGCTCGATCGTCGGCTCCGGCATCGGCGCGCCGCCGAAGCCGCCGACGCGCCACGCCGAAAGATCGCGCGTGTCGAAGTCCGGCGCGAGCAGGCAGAGATTATACATCGCCGGAACGATGAGGGTGTGCGTCATCCGTTCGCGCTCGGCGAGCGCGAGGAACGCCGGCGCCTTGAATTCGGGAAGAATGATAAGGGCGCCGGCGCAAGCCGCCATCGCCAGGATGTTGGCGACAATGCCGGTGACATGGGCAAGCGGGACCGCCGCGACCGAGCGGTCGGCTTTGGTCAGAGCGAAGCAGTGCTTGAACACGAGCGCGGAGCTGATCAGGCTCAAATGCGTCAGCATCGCCCCCTTGGGGCGACCGGTGGTGCCGGAGGTGTAGAGAATGATCGCGGTGTCTTCTTCGTCGACGGGCGCGGCCGCCGCGAAGGGACGAGCCTGCGTCAGGGCCCGCCACGGCTCCGCGCCGTTCGGCGCTGAATCCGTATCCGGATCGCCGCCGACCACGATGCGCGCGCGGACGCTCTCGATCTCATCTGCCGCCGGCAGCCGCGGCGCGAGGTCAGCTTCGTGGATCAGGAGCGCGGCGCCGCAATCGTTAAGCGCGAACGCGATCTCCGGCGTCTGATAACGGATGCTGAGCGGAACCGCGATCGCCCCGAGCCGCAGGATCGCATAAAGCGAAAGCACGAACTCGGCCCGGTTGCCGAGGAGAAGCGCGACGCGATCGCCGGCGGCGACGCCGCGTGCGGCAAGCGCGCCCGCGATGACGGCAGCGCGCGCGTCGGCCTCTTTCCAGCTCCAACGCGCGTCGCCGAAGACAACCGCCTCGCCGTCCGGATTCGCCACGACCGCCGCCTCCAGCATGTGCAGCAATGATGCCGGCCGGTCGGCAAAGCACGATACCACGCGATCGCCGTAGTGCGCCTCGCGCCGGCTTCTCGGCAATGCGGCGAGTTTCCATTCCATCGTGTTGACGTGCCCCGGCGCCGGTGGGCAAAGCCGCCGTCCGCTCTCCTAGCTTATCGCCGAGTGCGCGGGCGAGTCTCTTGTGATCGTGTCTTCCCGACGCCACCACCCTGCCGTCTGTCCTGCTAAGCTGGGCAACCGCGTCGTGCGCGGATAACCGAATCCTCCAGGAAGAAAACAACATGCCGCAAACCGTCCTCCTGCGCGTCACTGGCCGCAACGCTGCCGGCAAGACCGCGAGCTCACGCCACGATCACGCGCTCAAACTGAGCGTGATCGGGGGTTGGCCCGGCCGCGGCGTCCCCGCCCGATGAATCTCGCAACCTGGGTGGAGAAATGGGGACGGGCGGCGCCGGACCATCCAGCGCTCTCGCTAGGCGGCGCAACCTATTCGAGTTATCGGCAATGGGCGGCGCGCTCGCGCGTCCTCGCCGGGAACCTGCGCCGTTTGTGCCGCCCCGAAGACCGGGTCGCCATCGCCATGACCAATCGCCCGGAATTTCTGGAAGCGTTGTTCGCGATCTGGAGTGCGGGGCTGGTTGCGGTGCCGATGAACGCCAAGCTCCACAGCGAGGAGTTCAAGTACATCATTGGGCATACCGAAGCGGCGCTGGTACTGGCGAGCCCCGATCGAGTCGAGGACACCGCGCCGCATGGCCGCACCATAGCGACGGGCAGCGCCGAGTGGCGCCGGCTTTGCGAGGGCGAGGGTATCGACCTCGTGCCGCGCCGGCCGGACGACCTCGCCTGGCTGTTTTATACCAGCGGCACGACCGGCCGTCCCAAGGGCGCGATGCTGACGCACCGCATCCTGATGGCGCAGAGCCTCGGCTATTTCGCCGAGATCGAGCCGGTCGGCCCGGGTGACGCCAAGCTTCACGCCGCGCCGCTGTCGCATGGCTCCGGCGTCTATGGTCTGCCGTTCGTCGCCATGGGCGCCCACAACGTCATTCCGGAAAGCGCCGGTTTCAACGCCGATGAGATCGCCGCGCTGCTCTCAGCATACCGCAATGTCAGCTTCTTCGCGGCGCCGACCATGGTGAGCCGCCTGATCAATCATCCGGGCTTTGCTGCCGCCGATCATCGCGGTTTGCGCACGATCATCTATGGCGGAGCGCCGATGCATCTCGAGACGCTGCTCGCCGCCATGGATCTTTTGGGTCCGAAGCTCGCCCAAATCTACGGTCAAGGCGAAGCGCCGATGACCATCACGGCGCTGTCGAAGGCGATTCACGCCGATCGTTCGCGTCCGCGCTGGCGCGAAATCATGGGCTCAGTCGGCTTGCCGCGCGTGAATGTCGAGGTGCGCGTCGCCGATGCCGAGGATCGCGATCTGCCTGCCGGCGAAGCCGGCGAGGTGCTGGTTCGCGGCGAGGTGGTCATGACCGGATACTGGCGCGATCCGCCGGCAACCGCCCAAGCCCTGCGCGGCGGCTGGCTGCACACCGGCGACATCGGCGCGTTTGACGCGGAAGGTTTCCTCACCCTCAAGGACCGCTCCAAGGACATGATCATCAGCGGCGGCAGCAACATTTATCCGCGCGAAATCGAGGAGGTGCTGCTGCGCCATCCGGGCGTGCTCGAAGTCTCCGTCATCGGCCGCACCCACGCCGATTGGGGCGAAGAAGTCGTCGCCTGTGTGGTGCCGCGCCCGGAGCAAAAGGTATCGGCGGCCGAACTCGACGCGCTCTGTCTCAATGCCATCGCCCGATTCAAACGGCCGCGCGACTACGTCTTCCTCGAAGGGCTGCCCAAGAACAACTACGGCAAGGTATTAAAAACGGAGCTGCGGAAGCTGCACGGCCGAAAGGAAGACGGGCGCCAGTAGCGACCTTCGAATCAAGACAGTTCGAATTCTGCCGCGATCGGGATGCGCGCCGGCTGTACCGGCTGGAATTGCGCCAGCCGCTGGACCGCCTTCAGATCGACGAATTCCACGTGCCGGCCGCTCATGCCGATGGCGCCTTCGGCGCGAAGCTGCGACAGCATCCGATTGAGGTGCGGAACGCTCAAGCCGAGCGCGTCGCTCATCAGCTCCTGCGTGAATGGCAGATCGAACGCGGATTCCTCGGCGCGGCCGACCATCGCCAGCCGGCTGTGGATCTCAAGCAGCAGATGCGCCAACCGCTCGACCGGCGTACGGCGGCCCACATCGATGATGCGCTCCGCGTAGTTGGCGGCTTCCTGCACCGCGAGCCAGCTTAAGAGCAGGCCGAATTTCGGCCGCCGATAGCAGAGTGCGACAAACGCTTCGAGCGAGCAGATTTGCAAGGTCATGTCGGAGATCGCGATCACCGAATTGACTGCACGGTCGAGGAAACTGCCGGGCAGCCCGACGACGTCCCCGGGCAGCACGAAATTGACGATCTGGCGCTTGCCGCTGCGCAGCAGCTTGTAGCGCGCGGCAAAGCCGTCCTTCACGAAGCACAGCTTGCAAAATTCGTAGCCGTCGAGAACCAGATCGCGCCGCTTCTTGACCGTCAGTTCGGTTTCGATCACCGCGTCGAGGCCGCTCATGTCCGCGGCGCTGAGCTCGGTAAAATTCCGCAACCGCGCCACGAACGGATCATCGCGGTGCACGTTCTTGATACGCCCGGCCGCCGCATGCGCGGCCACGCTGCGCAGGGAAAGGTCGCTCATTTGGGTAATCTGGATCAATAACAGCGATTAAAGCCAGCCCTACTAAAGGCGGTCACACTCCGGCGCAGGAAATTAACGAACTTGGGAGGTCAATGTGACCACTAACAAAAATCCCTTTGCCAATAGCCTCTCCCGGCGCGGTCTCCTGCGTCAAGCGGTCGCAACCGGGGCCGGTATCGGCGCATTTTCGATCGGCGGCAGTGGCTGTTTCGACCTTATACGCAGCGCGTTTGCCGAAGATCGTCCGCCGATCGGGACCTGGCCCGCTGGCTCGGAGGGGTCGACCGTGACCATCGGCGCCGCCATGCCGCTGACCGGCGCTTACGCCGACGCCGGGGCGGATGAGCTGAAGGGCTGGGAGCTGGCGGTCGAGCACCTTAACGAGGGTAACGAGCTGATCAGGAAAATCGCACCCAAGGTCACCAAAGGGCTGCTCGGCAAGACGGTGAAACTGGTCTCCGCCGATTCCGGCGCCAAACCGAACAATGCGGTACAGATACAGCAGACCTTCATCAACGATCACAAGATCGTATTGATGACCGGATCGACCTCCTCGGCGGTCGCGGTCGCGACCAATCATTTCGCCGAGCGCGAAAAAGTCCTCTACGTCGCCGGCATTTCCGGCTCAAACGACACCACCGGTAAGGATTGCGTGCGCTACGGGTTCCGCCAAGACTTCTATGGCCAGACCGCAGCCGCCGCGATCGGCCCGGTGATGGTGAAGAACTTCGGCAAGAACAGGAAAGCGGCGTTCATGACGCCGGACTACACCTATGGTCACACCGTGACCAAGTCGGTGAACGACTATCTGACCCAGAACGCCGGCTGGACGCAGGTGACCGATCAGGTCTCGCCGCTCGGCACCCAGGACTTCAGCCAGTACCTCACCAACATCGCCAATTCCGGCGCCGAGTTCCTGATCAACGTGAACTGGGGCCGCGATGCGGTGCTGTCGACCCAGCAGGCACATCAGTTCGGCATCATTCCCAAAATGACGCTCGTCATTCCCTACCAGATCCCATTCCTCGCCAAAGAAGTGGGGCCTGAAATCATGGGCGGGGTCCTGGCCGCCACCGACTTCTGGTGGACGCTCGAAGACAAGTATCCGCTCGCCAAGATGTTCGTCGACGCCTTCTACAAGAAGTACAACTACCGGCCCGAATGGGGCGCCGAGAACTCCTACAATTCGATCGCGACGTGGGCGCGCATGGTCTCCGAGGCCGGCACCTTCTACCCGCCGGACGTGATCAAGCAGTATGAGAAGGGCGAAACCTTCGAGTCCCTGGTCGGCCAGGTCCACTATCGCCCCGAGGATCATCAATGTGTTCGCCCGGTGGTCATCGTCCGTGGCAAGCATCCGAAAGATATGAAAAACAACGAGGATTACTGGGAGGTGCTCGAAGTCGTCCCCGGCGAAGGCTTGATGCAGAAGCCGGACGCCTTCGGCTGCAATCTCGGCGACTATACCTGATAGCGGCCAGTGCCTTCTCCGCATCGACCGTGCGGAGAAGGCGCCTTCATCCTCCTCTCGTGGCCGGGCTCAAACAGCGGAGCGGTGCCTTCGCTTGTTGAGACCCGGCCTTTTGCCTATTGCAAGTCTGTGCGGATGCCCGGCATAAAACCGCGGATGACGGCGGCGGGCGCGAAGATGCCTCGCCCTAGATTGCGGACGACAGCGTGATTAACTGGTCCAATTTCATCTCGCAGGTGTTCAACGGAGTGGTCCTCGGCGCCTTGCTGGCGCTGATCTCCTCCGGGTTGACGATCATCTACGGCACGCTCGGCGTGCTCAACCTGGCCCACGGGGCGATGTTCATGCTCGGCGGCTATGCCGGCTGGCTCGCCTACACCTACACCGGCTCGTTCATCGTCGCCGTCATCGCCGGGTCACTGTTCGGAATGCTGGTCGGGGTGGTGACGGAGCGCGTGGTGATCCGCCACTTCTATTCCCGCCCGCACGAAGACCAGCTCCTGGTCACCTTCGGTCTCGGCATCGTGTTCGTGGAGACGGTCCGCTTCTTCTTCGGCAGCCTGTCGAAAACGGTGCCCCCTCCCCCCGGTTTGGTCGGGATCACCCCGCTCGGCTTTATGTTCTATCCGACCTACCGGTTGGCGCTGCTCGGCATTGTCGCGGTGGCGCTGATCGCGCTCTACCTCGTGCTCTATCGCACCCGCATCGGCATGATCGTGCGCGCCGGCATTGAGGATTCGGTGATGGTCGATTCGCTCGGCATCGACGTCTACAAGGTCTTCATGCTGGTGTTCGGCATTGGCGCCATGGCGGCGGGCTTCGCTGGCATCGTCAACGCACCGGTCGTCTCGATCGCTCCCGACGTCGGCGAAGCAATCCTGGTGCAGACCTTCGTGGTCATCGTCATCGGCGGCGTCGGTTCGTTCCCGGGCGCGGTCCTGGGCGGCTTCATCGCCGGCGAGATCATCAGCATCACCTCGATGTTCAATCCCGGCTATTCCTACGTCATGCTGTTCGCGGCGATGACGCTGGTGCTGGTGCTTCGTCCATACGGTCTGCTCGGCACCGCCGGCCGCGAATGAGCGCGAACGCTTGATGTTCAGGCAACGTCCCCTCGTAATCGAAATCCTGACGGCGATCGGGCTGATCGCCGCTCCATTCGTGCTGCCCTATCTCGATTTCACGCCGACGACCATGAGCCGTATTCTTGTTTGGGGCCTGTTCGGCATCGGCTTCGACATTCTGTTCGGCTTTACCGGCCTGCTCTCGTTCGGCCAGTCGGCGTTCTACGGCACCGGCGGCATGGTCGCGGCCTACCTGCTCACCAGAGTAGGCTTTTCGCATGTGCTGTTTCCGGTGATCATCGGCACGATCGTGGCGGCGATTGTCGGATATTTGGTTGGGCTGATCGCCCTGCGGCGCACCGGCATCTATTTCGCCATGATCACCGTGGCAATCGCCGAAGTCTTCTATTTCGTCGAGTTCAATCCGCTTTCAGATTATACCGGGGGCGAGAACGGCTTGCCCGGCGTGCCGACGCCGACGCTTCCACTCGGCTTCACCACCATTCACTTCAATACCGATTGGTCGCTCTACACGTTTTTCGCGTTCTGGTATTTCGTCGGCATAGTCATCGCGCTGCGCATCGTGCGCTCGCCGGTCGGTGTCATCTTCAGCGCTATCCGCGACAATCCGCTGCGCGCCGCCGCGGTCGGCCACAATATCCACGGCTACAAGCTCACCGCCTTCGTCGTTGCCGCGGCCTACGCCGGCTTTGCCGGCGGATTGCTTGGCGTGCTGCAAGGCTTCATGCCCCCGGAAGCCTTTACTTTCGATACTTCGGGCCAACTTGTCATGCAAACTGCGATTGGCGGCGCTGGCACGCTGTTCGGGCCGCTGCTCGGCGCCGCAGTTTGGCTCTATCTGAGCGACTTCTTTCAGAACACGCTGGAACTTGGCGCCACCTGGAAACTGGTGCTGGGTGTCGTCTTCGTGCTGTTGGTCTGCTTCCTGCGGCGCGGCCTGATCGGCGGCGTCAAAGACCTCTATGAGCTCATGGCCAGGCGCGGCGCGGCGAAAGTCGAACCCGAGGAGCCGGCCGCGGTGCCTGGCATGGCCGCCGAAGATGAGCAGAAGGCGGCAAGAATCGCGTTCGCCAGGGAGCCGGCGCCGCCTGCCATGCCGGCTGCCCGCCGCGAGGACGTTAAAGTCTCCGGCCCGATTCTGCAGGCGAGCGGCCTGACCAAACGCTACGATGGCCTTCTTGCCAACAGCGATATTCATTTCACCGTGAACCGCGGCGAGCTGCGCGGCATCATTGGCCCGAACGGCGCCGGCAAGACGACCTTCTTCAAGATGCTGACCTGCGAGGTGCCGCCGACCTCCGGCAAGATCGTGTTCGAGGGCCGCGACATCACCGGCATGAGCGTGACCGACGTGTGCCAGCTCGGCCTTACCAAGAGCTATCAAGTCAACCAGTTGTTCACGCAGCTGACGGTGCGACAGAATCTGACCATAGCGGCCCTCGCGGAACGACGCGGCAAGTTTCGGCTCGA
>Ga0187784_10000102_pt1 | contig 52729 bp, 43 predicted proteins | sample 1015_SJ02_MP15_2_FD_132964 | JGI IMG/M metagenome (GOLD analysis project Ga0187784, IMG submission 132964) | Tropical peat soil microbial communities from peatlands in Department of Meta, Colombia - 1015_SJ02_MP15_20_MG | ecosystem: Environmental > Terrestrial > Soil > Wetlands > Peat | place...
CTGCGAGAGCGGCATAACTGTCCTGAAAGGTCAATCGTTGCACTTCGACTGTTACCTTCAACCCGGGCCGGTGATTCATGGGAACGTGTATTCGAAGCACCAGTTCGGAGACGAACCATGGCCTGAAAACACGTACGTGAAGATCGAACTCTACAATTCACCCACCACAACGCACATCCCCAATTCGCAGGCTAACATGGTGTCATGGTCGCCCCTCCCCTGCGTGGCCGGCGGACAAGCCCAATACTCCGGCGACGCAGGCCACGCCGCAGGCTGCGGAGACCCGCGCGACGGATCCGAAATCGCGTTCCCATGGCATGAGTACAGCACCGTGAACGGCGCGGCCTACAATGCCCCCCCAACCCTCTTCACCGGTACCGAAAATGGTTACGTTAACGATGTCGCCGAGGACAGCAACTTCGGCAACAAGTTGTTGACTTCAGACCCTATGGGTGTTGGTCCACCACAACATTGGTACGTCCTCGGAGACACAACGTCTCCTTTCCATTTCGAGTTCGGAGCCAAAGGCGAGTATGGAGCGCCCACAGACCTTGACGGCTTGGTCCCGCAAGTTTATGCAACGTGGGTGAACGGACTCACGGCCGGACGATACTATGTCCGTGCGTGGGTCTTCCGCTACGTCCAATCGGCGCTGGACGGTTTCACGTTTCAGGAATACTATTTCGACGTGACCCCGAATGAGTGGGCCGGGGACGTAACCGTACCCATAGACCTACGCCTCAGCAGTTGGATTAACGAAACCGTCCACTACCACATCAATAATGGCACACTTGTTGACCAACCCATAGACACAGGCGGCGGCTTTCTAGCCGGATACCTCAATGGTCCGGCGGGCATAGTCTCCTACAACGTGACGGCCCTCGGCTACCAGGGTATGTACGGATACTCCGGTGCCGGCGGATATGTCATCCCGACTCCTTTCATAGACGGCGAAAACTTGGACCCAGGACGGCTCAACGCGCATGCCGTGGAAGACGGCGTGGCAACGATCCAATTCTGGGGGATAAACGACACATGGGGAGGGGAAAACTATGGGATACCATCAGGCTCGTATACGCCCACTATCAGAACCCTCGGGTTTTTGCAGGAGAACACGCCTCCTTCAGTCTCAGTCACACTCAGCGGCAACCCGACCAGCATAAGCGACCAACTCTACCGAGGAGGAGGATTCAACCTAACCATCAACAGCATTGACTGGGAACAACCCGCCGTCGCCCGCCCGTGGGTTTGGGGCAACGACCAAGGCGGCGCCGCCGGCAACAACGTCAACCGCGGCTCCGAGATAGACGTCGGGTTCTTCTACAACGGCGGCCTCGTCAGTTTTCTAAGCGACGAGATCGGAGACCTCCCCGTCACGATTACAACCACAGGAATGTTCCAAGGCGTAGCAGGGTACCCATGCCCCAACCAGCTAACGCTCCCCGCACCAAGCCGCAGCTGTACAATAGCCGACGGCGGCGGACGCAACATCAACGCCGGCGAATCGGCGAACTATGCTTACTTCGGTTACGAGGACACCGACCCGTGGGTTGGGGGCACAACGGGCGGCAACTTCGTCTTCCTTCAGACAGGCGCAAGCCTCTGGCCATACTTCGGACTCTTACCCTACGCATTCCAACCCGGCAGATACGACCTCAGAGCATTCACTTACGGATACATTCAAACCGGGGACCCAAACGTCTACGTTCAAGCCGGGGCCGTCGCCGACATAAGCATTAACCTGATAGTGGGCGTCAACATCTCCCTCGACATCCTCTTCAAGAAGGAACAGATAATCACAGGCACCCTGTCCAACATGTCGGCGAGAGTCCGCCTATACGACCAAGCAGGCTACCTAGTCGCCACATGGATGTCAAGCGAAGGGGCCTACGCGACCGGCAACGGCATTGCGCGAGCCGCCGACGGCACCACCCCATACCCGTTTACCGTTCGGTACTATGAGACCGTACCCGGAAGCGGACTGCAATCCTATAATTTCGTCCCCGCGGGGACGACCCTCCTGCACATCCTCTTAGCAGGACTACCACAACAACCACCCAGAGGCGGTTACGTCGGCGACCCAATCTTCACACCGCACTCGTGCGCTTTCTCAATCTCATGCTTCGGCGCCTACGGCCGCTGGCAACCTGTAGGACAAACAGCCTCCCCCTACTCTGAGATCGGAATCGCCGGAGTCCCGGACTACGAGGGAGGCTGGACGGCGGAGGTGGACTTTGTTCCATGGTACGCGAACAGCACATTCACGCCAGAGCTAGCAACTGGAGGAACCCAAGTTGCGGACCCCATTAGCCACTACTACGCCCAATATTACCCGGCAGCCCTAGGCCTGCTAACGGGAGAATCATTCCACATAATCCCCGGAACCACCGCAACCTCAGGCATTAGTCTAACTGAGGATGGAGCATTACGGACCCTAAGCCACTCGATGACGCCAAATCATCTAGGGCCTTACTCGCAGGAAGGCGTCTGGCAGATAGCCGGAACCCACAACAGTGGTGAGGCCTCAGCAATATTCGAAGTGGATCTGAACGGATTCGTCTCCGGCAACGTGCTTGCGTTCACGTGGAGTAATGAGTTCCGCACCCTCAGCTGGGGCACCATCAGCGTAACAGGCGTCCCCTACCGAACGAACCACCTAGCGAAAAGCGTGAGCAGCGTGAACGGCGCATCCATAGACACAAGCCAGTCGCCGCCTTTCGGCACAGGCGCGGGCAAGTTCGTTGCCGCCAACAGCCAATACCTCAGCATCCCGAACAGCACCGACTTCAATTTTGGCTCAAACGACTTCACAATAGACTTTTGGATCAAATTCAACTCACTACCAACAACCGGCGTGATGGGGATCCTCAGCCAATTCGTTGACAACAACAATTACATCTACTTCGGGCTCTATGATTCCTCAGGAGCATACTATTGGTTCTGGCAGACACGTTCAGGCGGCACTACTACAACCGGCGGAACCTTGCCCACCACTGTGTCCACAGGAACATGGTACCATATAGCCTACATACGAGACGGAACAAATCTGCTGGTTTTCCAAAATGGAAACCTACTCGGGACCATAACGACAATTTCCGGCCCGATGCCCAGCTTGAACGCCCCCCTCTCAATCGGCGTAGCCTGGACCCTCCCCAACTTTAACGGTTGGCTCAAGGAGTTCAGAATCAGCAACGGAATAGCCCGCTGGACAAGCAACTTCACACCACCAAACACCGAATACACCCCAGACCAATACACCGTCCTCCTACTCCATATGGACGGAATTAACGGCTCTACTACCTTTACCGACTCAAACAGCGGACCAGTGACCGTTGCACCAACATCCCCCGTCGCAGCATTCTACACCTACGACGGCGTCTACCAAGTGTTCCTTCCGACAGGAACCTACAGCTTTACGATGAGCCAGCCAGGCTATGCGCCTCAGACTTGGGCGGTCGCCGTCTCACCAGGCCAGGTGGCCAGCGGACAGAACCTGTACCTAGAGCAGAACAACATACCCGTACCAGAATTCAGCGTAGCCGCAGTTGAAGTGTTCTCCGCCCTTGCCGCATCAGTCTACGTGCTGAAACGAAGACGCAGCTAAACATCCAAGCACCGACATTCCGCAAGATATTAGAGAGACATTGCCGTACGCTCAGTATTGATCACACGTTTTTACACCGCCTTTTCTATGCCAGCAGCAGTGGCCAACCCAAACCTGCGCCATGCCGAGAAGGAAATGACGTTGCCTGAGCTACATGACAGAATGATCTCGCCAGTCTTAATTTTGCGCAGGCTGAAGTAGAAACCACGACGGCAGCACTTTACGCGTGAATCGCATCTCCTATCCTTGCGGCGCCTCTTCTTACAGCACCCTTGAAAGCGCTCTTTACGAATCTAACCCTCTTTCCGTCTAGAACTGTGATGTTTCCGACACCGGATAAGGTGTGGAGGCCTTTCGGATAAGGCCCATCACTATCCGGACGTACTCGAGCCGCTACTTCTTCCCTAAACTCAGTTGGGCTCAATTTTGTTACTCGATTCAACACTAGCTCTGCGCCGTAGGCCTGAGAGTTATTCTGAGCGGGCCGGTAAAGTTGTCCCTCATGTTCAAAAGGGGCACCACCAGGCCGAGATGAACTGATGTCGATTTTGACTGGGTTAGCGGCATGCGGTTTCCAAGGTCCCAAGAGAGCGGTCGCGTACCAGAGATAGAGGCTGGAAGAAGAACCCCAAACTGTGCATGCGAGCCACCAGTATCCATCATACCAAAAGATGGTATTGTCAATGCCGCTGAAGCCGGGGATCAGCACCGCAGCCTTTACCCACGTAAGTGGAAACTTCACCGCTCTGTAGAGGGCTACCTCAGACGCCATCGCCGTTTCCGGAATACAAAAGATCGAATTATCACTCTTCACCAAAAATGGGTATGACGTATGAATGGGAAACTTCAGCGACGGTTGAGGTAACGAGGGATGATCAATGTCCGTAATATCGACAGTTACAATTCTGCCCTTGAACAATGAAAAATCGAAATATTCACACAGCACCCACACCCTTCCCTCCTCAACGATCACAAAAGGATCAGCTAGAAACCCGTCTTCTGGCGGCGAAAGCCAATGAATCTCTGGATGGAAATCCGGATCGAGAAATGCGGTAATCGGTTCTGATACAACCCCTACGTTCCACTCATCGTGACGAAAACAATAATGATAACACTTCTTCACCAGTCTTTTCATAAAATCTGCGCCACCTATGCTTCTGTGACAGAGTCAACACATTGACAACAAACGTGCGGATTAAAATCGCGCCCCGAGTACGCGATATGTGTACGACGGCTCACCGACAACGAACTGAACGCTTCGTTCGACGAAGAAGATGCCTATTGTGGCATATGTTCGACAAATCCTGAGCGATTTGAGCTGCCACTTCAGTTTCTGAACAAATCAAGCGTCACTTCCTAAACAAGCACCTCATCCGCGAAGCGTCGAACATTGATTATGGAATAACGCATCCATCAGTCCGACGGCAAGAGGATGAACCCTAAGGTTCTGCCGATCAATGCTAATCTTCTTCCAAGAAATCGTCGAAGCAACTCCAAATCCTCAGCGTTCACGGTTCTCAGCCCGCGAAGCATTACGAGGTACACTATCACGCCTATCAGAGCGTAGACCGGAAGCATGAACTTGCTATACTTCACTAGTTCTAATGCGGCAACAGCTGCCGCGGTAGCAGACCCAGCAATGAGAGTTTTTGCGACCCATCGTAGGTCAAGTTGTAGCTGAATTTTTCTTCTGAGCGTTAAGATTTGGAGCATTGCTGTAAGTATGATTACGCACGCGCAACCGAAGCCCCTACGATGCCCCAGACGGGCAGCAGCAGGTATGCGGTTGTAAGGCCCACTGCGGCAGTAATCGCTCTTATCGCGCTGATTATCGGCGTTTCCTCGAGGGCCAGAAGGGCGGGACCTAGTACAGTGGCAAAGAGAGTGACAGCGTCAGCAGCACAGAATATTTCTAGAGGCAGGGAACCGCCAACGTACGATTCGCCTACGAACAGCGCAAGTGCAGGCGCCGCTGTTGCGAGGAGAATTACGTCAATTGGAGTCGCGGTGAGGCAGGCATAGCGAGTTCCTAAGCGAATTGCATTACGCAATCTAAGTCGATTCTTTGGTCCTTGTTGAATGGATGAAAGGGCGGGGAAGAGCATGTTCGTCATGCCGACTGAGACGTTGGCCGCTGCTCCGTATGCGGTTACCGCCACGTTGTAGATGCCTAGTGTAGGAAGCGGAACGAACAGCAGCAACAGAACTCGATCAAACCAAGATTGTGCGAATCCCACAATCTGCGCAACTTCAAGCGGCCAATAGAAACGTAACAGTCTGGTCAGTGGGAAATCAAATCTTGGGCCGCCTACCGCACGGACAACCAAAGCGAGGGAAATGGCCACCGCAACCGTATCTGAAACTAACCAACCGATCACAAGTCCAAGAAAATTCCTCAGAAGAAGGACCAATGATAGGATCATGATTTGTCTAAAAACTCCGCCCACGGCTAAACCGACAGTAGCAGTTTCCCGGAACATTCCAAGCCCCAACAATGCGGCTACCAACACCTCAAGCATTCCGGCATTGAGGAAAACATCAAAAGCCAACACTTGAAAGAAAGGCGCGTATGAAACCTCGCGCTTCAAAGGATACGAGTAGCATGGTACTTCTTTGGGTCGATTAAAACTACGAGATTCATAAGCTCAGATGGAGAAGTCATCGCCCGGGGCTTCCGGCGCCGGGATCGCACGACCGGATAAACGATAATTCTGGCCATCTACAATGCTTCGCAAGAAAGAAAACTTAGTGGAGCTGTAACTTCTGAAGCGACAATTCCTGAACAATGTGATCTGTCCGTACTGCAAAGGAAATCTACAGTTACAGGATGAAATCGAAGCCAACGACGAGGAAATAACTCATGGAATAGTCGATTGCGCATGCACTAGCTATCCCATCCTGGCAGGTATTCTGAACCTGAGATATGGTCGCCTGTTCGAGCAGATCGTTAGAAGGCTGAGAGAGAGAAAACGGATTGAAGCGATTGGTCTCGGACTGGAAGAGAGAATGACGGAGACGACTTTGGCAGTCATCAATACCCTCAGGTCCAAGGGAATCTACGGAAAGGCGTTAGCGCAAACGTTTCTTCGTCTTCTAGAGCTCAAGGCCCAAAGAGCTTACGAAAGGTTTGCAGATGAAGATGCGTCCTTCCATGATCTGATGGGCAGGAGTGACTTCGAGACCTACTTGAAACATCGCTTCTCCCTAGAATCGTTCTGGTCACTCTACCCATTTCTGCGTTTATTGAAAGAGAATTCCCATAGTATTCTGGATTTTGGATGCGGAACTGGGCATGGATCATTTGTCATCTCGACCTACGCCAAACCAAACGAACTCGTGTGCGTAGATTATAGCCTTAGAAATCTTCTTATGGTGAAGAAATTTTTCGCGCCTAATGCCGAATGCATATGCCTCGATGGCAACTACCCATTGCCTTTTGAAAGCGAAGTCTTTGATTCGATCCTAACCCTTGACTCATTTCATTACGTGCGAAATCAAGCCTCACTCGCTCAAGAGATGCAACGGGTACTCAAAGACAAAGGCGTTCTCTTAATGCTTCATCTGCACAACTCCCTTGCCGAGAACCCAAGCGCTGGTCATCCTCTTCCTCCGAGAACCATTGCAAGTCTACTTCGAGACTTGCCGCTTCAAATGCTGCCGGAACGGGAGCTTCTCCAAGAATTCCTTGAGGGAAACTGTCTCGACTTACGCAAAACACACTCTGAAACGGAATTAGACAGCTCCGAGGCGCTAACCATTGTAGCATCCCGAAACAATAGGATCTTCAGACATTTTCACGATGTCGCCAACGAATTCTTAAGCTGTGATACTAATCTGATAGTCAACCCGATATATCAAATCAAGCACGAAAACACCAAAATCATCTTACGTCACTTCCCAAATGAATCCTTTCGAAAAGAGTTTCCGATCGCAGAGAAGTATCTTCCTCCACAATGGACTCTCGACAACGAGTTTGCGAGCAAAATGCATGGAAGAAAGCTGGCACGGAAGCTGACACAAGTTCCGTATTCAACTTACGAGAAATCCCTTATGATGAAGTTTATCATCATCAATGCTCCAGAACGATACATCTCCAACTCATCATGACCAAACACGCACATGACATTACCAAATAGGGCACCCACATGATAAGGGGTAAGCTCCAGCACCCACCGCTTTGCTAGAGACCATTTCTGCCAACCATGACCGTGACGTTATCATAATCGCATTCACCGCACATGGTGTCAGCACGGAAAACATTAGAGAAAGCAGGAACAGAAGTCAAAGGTGGCGATAAATAGCTGGCGATAACTCGCAGTACGAGGCGTGCAAGTGCACAATCTTCAGAAGCCACACTTACGATGCGCGCTCTCTCAATGGCCAGGCCATCAACTCTGCACTAGACGAGTCCATCTTCGTGGACAGGCGCGACCGGCCGGCCCCTACTTGCTACCCCACAGTCCATCGAGGATTAATGCGGTCGATAAATAGAAGGTTTGTAATCATGATCGTTCGGGGCCTGGGCCTGTAATTGAGACGCCTTTTGATTGCGTCCGCGCTGCTCCCCCCGTTTGGAGGTGGAGTAACGCGTGTTGCATGGGAGACAGCGAAGCACTTGGCCAATGACTATGAGGTCCACTTCTTGGCTTTCGGAACGGGCGAGACGAGTACGCGGGAAGGGGTTACCATTCATTCTGTTCGGTTCAAGCATCCCGCCACGCTATGGTATTCCACACTTTTGAGACCACGCATAATCAGGTTGATGAGGGAGATCTCACCCCATATCGTGCATTCTCATGTTCTTCACTGGGCCTACGTATTTGCAGGAGCCAAATCAAGGAAGGTCGTGACATGTCATGGGTTGGACTGGCTCGGATTAGACTTGAGAGCCGGGCTAAATTATCCGCGACCACTCACTCTGAGACGCCTTTTTCTTAAGGAGGCCATATCAAACGCTGACCTGGTGTGTGCACCCAGCAAATGGATGGCAGATCTAGTCCAAGAATCATACGGCGTTAATTGCAAGACTCTTCCCAACGGAGTTGACACAAATACTTTTGCACAAATCGAAGTTGCGAAGCGACCTTGCAACATAGTGCTGTATGTTGGAAGGCTAGAGCTGAGCAAGGGTCTGATGGATTTGTTTGAAACAGCGAAAGCCCTGCCCCAATACGAGTTTTGGCTGATCGGCGATAGCGGTGGCACCCTCAGGAACCTTTCGCTGCCGAACGTAAAGTTGTTAGGGCGCGTAAACAACCAGAAGCTCCTAGCCGTATACTACAATCTGGCAACTGTGTGTATCTTCCCGTCACACTGGGAAATTTTCTCTTTAGTGGGTTTGGAGGCCATGGCATGTGGAAAGGCGATAATCGCTACAAAATTGGGATTCACAGAGTACGTGGAAAACGGCCACGACGGTTTGATAATAGAAGCGAAACAGCCTCAAGAACTGGTCAGATCAATCAAATACATAATGGACAATAAGGAAGCGAGAACAAGAATTGAAGGTAACGCCCGCGAAAAAGCGCTCAAGTTCGACTGGGATAAGGTGATGAAGTTTTACAAGGCAGTTTACGAGAGCCTATCATGATCAGATTAGCGGTCGAGAGGTTCAATAAGCTCCTCGGAGGCAACGGCAGATGAACATTGGACTAGTGTGGCCGGATCGCTAGAGCGTACTTAAGAGCATGGCGAAGTCCGATCCCAACGTACGCTCACCTGTAGCACCGATTAAGAACGCGCCAGACAGCCGCACAATGAAGCGTGCCATCTCATTACACTCATCTGGAAAATATGACGCGGGGTGCGAACTTTACGTATGTCTCCATTATCGAAGAATTGTTCCGATTCACGCTAAACTCGCGATGACGCGTCGTCTTCGTGTAGTTGACAGCTACGATCTTCGGTTTGCGATGAAGCTGTTGCAGAATGGGCCTTCCTTCTGATATTCCGTGAAAGTCCAGTCGGCCATCGTGAGAGACCATTCTCGAAAGGCGCGTTGTTCGCCCAGGCTTGGATTACCTCGGAAGCAAAACCAGTCATCGAAGTTAAGTACCGTGCCCTCAACAAGAAGCGGCGTTATGAATCTTAGCACTGTCTTAGCTGATTCGTAAAGGTCGCAGTCAATATGGACGATAGCTGCTTCTTTCATCTGGAAGTCTTGAGTTGTTGTCGAAGTGCAGGTGTCCTCGAACCAACCCGGAACAACGCACACCTTGCTCATCATAACATTGCGGTTCCTCAGGGCCCCAGCGAATGCCTCGGCGCTTGCTGTGAATTTCCCGTTGAAGAAAGTGTGGGTTCCCGCGTCAAGGCCCATAGGTTGGGGCAAACCACGAAATGAGTCAAATGCAAAAAAGCGCATCTTCGCCCACAAAGTCTGCAGCCTGGACCGATAATCTTCTGAGTGAATACGATCTAAGATCTAAGATCCTTCGATAGTAGACTTCCTTTATTGCTTTGTATGCGAGGACGAAGGACTTTCCCCGGAACACACCGAATTCAAGAAAATCTCCTGCAACAAGTTCGGAGGCCGTAATCTCTGCAGCCTTGTGGAAAATAGTGCTGGGTTGATCGTTGACTGCGAACTTGACGGCACACGAGTGTATCAGATGCAAGAAAGACTGTGAGAGACTCGCTACCGCGGACATGAACAATCAATAATGAATTGTGGTTAATTGTTCTTTAATAGTGCCTCGTCAAAAAAGTATGGGTTCGGCGTTTGGACCGGAAGAAGTTGATTGGTCTAGGTCCAAACACTTGTTTCGGCATATAGACAGTCACGTATAGTAACTAGATTAGCTGCCGAGAAGACGGGTATGCTCATCGAAGGCGACAACAGATGAACGTGGGACTAGTTGGATGTGGTCAGATCGCTGAAGCGCACTTAAAGGCGTGGCGAAAAGTGGAATCTGCCAAAGTTACGGCGGTCTGCGATATCGATGAAGAGCGTGCGAGAGAGGTGGCCAGACGATGGAACGTGCCCTCCCGATACACTGACCTGGAAACCATGATTCGACGTGAGAACCTCACTTATCTCTCCATATGCTCCCCACCTCGAAACCATGTGGACGCAGCGTGTAGCGCCCTAGGTGCAGGGTTGAATGTGGTTGTGGAGAAACCGTTAGCTGTGACGTCGAAAGAGGTGGATCGGCTCATAGCGGTCTCCCAACATAGCACAGCAAAGTTGACTGTGATCAGCAACTTTCTCTTCAAGTCAGCGTTGACGAGAGCGCGTCGCATTCTCGCGTCGAAGAACGAGTCGCCGCTCTCGGTGGAAATTCATTTTCTCAAACATCGTGATTATCATCCGCTCAACGATGCATCCCATTGGTCGCACAAGCTTCCAGGCGGAATATTCAGCGAACTGTTGTTCCATCCCCTGTACATAATTCGATCATTCCTTGGAGACCTGGACGTCGCAGGAGTCTGCTTGGATCGATTCCCCAGTCGGGAATGGATGCGATACGAGAGAGTCGTAGCATTCCTTGGAGCTACGGAGAAGCGAGCAAGCATCCACGCATCTTTTGACTCACCCCGCTATGCCACCTACGTCGACCTGTACGGGCCAAAGAACGCGATCCGGGCCGATCTCGGAACCGGAGACGTGTACTTGTTCAGAGACTCCGAGAAGAGGGGCGCGAGTAAGGCTTGGGACGGCATCCGACAAGCAACCATGTCTCTCCAAAACATGTCAAGGCTTGTGCCCGATGCTTTTTCTTTTCACCTAGGCATCACGGATAGCTCGCATGCGTTGAACATCAAGTCATTTGTCGAAGGTCAGCCGTCTCATGGTTCCCGGGCCTTAACCCTGCAGGACGCCTACAAGCTTACTCAGATCCAAGAGGACATCACCACAAGAATTGATCAATACGAACGTTAAGCACGCCATACTGCTTGTTCCAAGCATGCATCCTAAGCTATCAGGGCAAAAGCGAAGAACTGGCCGGTCGAAAGACGCTCGAAGACGTTTCTATTCGGGGAATACATTGAGGCACCTTCCTCTCCAGGCAACAGCCGCCAGTCCCCGACCATATATAGACATCCTCTGTCAACCGCCAACGACTCAATCCGGACCGGCTTACGTCCATCTTGGTCCACGATCAAGCCAAGATCTATCAAAGATTTTCCGCTTAGTTTCAACGCTCGTAAATGAAGGTCAGGATAAGCTCGCAGTATTATGAACGCCGAAGCCATCTTGGTGATGAGTCTTTGAACGAGTTTGCTTCTTACGCTCTCAAATGGTTTTGCATAACCCTGTTGGATAAAATAGACAGTGTCTGAATTCAGCGCTATGCCAAGCTCGGTCAAACCAATTCGCGCCAATGGCTTGAACGCGTATGCCAGCTCTCTGCTTGTGTCTAGAATCCAGAGGATGTCGCCCGAGTATCCATCGGAGGCTTCCATCGTGAGGAGACAATGATGTCCGTCGCTGTCGAGGAGTGGTTGCATCCATCGCACACACCGTTTATGATCATTCGCTCTTTCCTCTGCATTCTGCCAGGAATATGCTTTCGGTAGTACATCACGCCAGCTGTGCAATTTTCCAGACTCTCCACGCGCGCAAAACAAAGCGGCTCTAGATCCGGCGGACGCGAACCAACAATTTCCATCCCGGTCGAGGAACAGAGAGTGCGACGTCCCTTCGCCTGAGTGGACAATTCCCAAATGTTGTTTCGATCCGGAATGCAAGTGAATTCGATATAGATGCGTGCTCTCACCGTGAGGATAAGGCGTGACATAGACGTAGAGCCAACTCCGCCTCGAGTCGACGGTCACTCCCGAGTATATCGTAAGATTCCGGTGTACCACTCCGAAGTCGCGAAACTCACCCGTCGCTAAGTGGTACCCCACCGCATGCCCTCCAGTGTAGGTCTTCTCAGCCTCGGGCCAGTAGTTGCCGAGGTGCGTACCGAAGTAGAGCCATCCATTTGCTTCAACTAAGTCACTTCGTACCTTACTCTGAGGGGGCGTTTTGGCTGAGTCCTCACCGCAGACGGTAGTAATGTCCTCGCAGATCAGCTTCAATTCGTTCGTGTTTGGGTCATAACGGAAGAAAGCGCAGCCGCGATCAGGGGCATGCGACGAACACAAGAAATAACAGCAACCATCAGAGGCTACTGAAATTCCACGTGTCTGCCAATCCAGCCTCCTATCATATTGGTTAAGAGAAAAAGAACGAACTAGAAACGTGCCTTTCTCGACACCGACTACCTGGTTTAAGAGAAAGGCAATCGGGAAGGCCAGACCGGGATGGCGCTTTACAATTCGAAACAAGGCCTGTTTTGTCTTAGTCAAAATCGCCTGAAATCCTCCCATCGTGCTGTGAACTCAGATCTTCGTCATATCTTAGTGAAAACACGGCCTAGCGCCTCTATCGATGCTCGTCAACATGCGAAGTGCGGCTCCATCTTCGCCGCTCTATCGGGTTCCAGTATGTGGTCATGTAACCTAAGCGTATGGCCAGGCCCTTTAGAAACTCTCCACGTCGCATTATCGAATGGTCACTTCCGGCCCAACACGCGCGTAGGCCAAGTTCTCCTAAACTTTTCCAAGCAGTCAGCTCAAGACACAGAGACCAACCAGTTTGTTCGGGGTGATTCAGGAAAAATTGCCCGAAACCTTGCCCATGTACAAACTGCTGCTTGCAATACTCCATCCAATTCTTCCTATGACGATGAAAGACGACACCTCTCGGTTCAAGGTAGAATGGGCCTCTGAATGTCTTTCGTAGGCGATAATGCAAGTCGCAAGCATCGTACGCATAGTAGCGTTCATCGAAACCGCCGATCGTTTCGAGCGCTTCACGCAGGTACATTACGTTGGCGGTGGGTGCGAAAGGGAATTGTGGGTGCTTGAGATGATACTCAGCGTCGAAGTCACCAGCTAGGTCAACAAATCGTGCCGCCGACGTATTCGATTGAATTCCCAAGGTCTTGCCGGCAGCGCCCAGCGGCAATTCGTTCGTGTAGTGGTTGTGGACTGCACCCAGCAGCCAGCGCAGCCAACCTCTAGAGGGAATGCAGTCGGCATCTGTGAACGCTACCCACTGACCTGTCGCGGCTTTCAAGCCACGATTTCGTGCTGACGGGGCGCCGCTCCGTTTTCCTCCGTCCAGCAGTCGAACATTAGAGCGTCTTGCGATGGTTGCGCTGGAGTCCTTTGAGCCATCGCAAACCACGATCACTTCGTAATCGCTCTTTGGCAGATCTTGTTGCTCTAGCCCTCTCAGACAGTCAGCTAGGGTACGCTCACTGTTATATACCGGAACAACTACAGAGACGACGGCCGTCATCAAGGCCACTTTGAACGTAAGAGAATCTATTGTTTCGAAATTTCAAAGTTATGGAGTTTGCAGGGAATGCAACCTCACCAATCCTCGCTTGGGCTCAGAACTGATGTGGTCTCAGCAGTGATAGATGACGGAGCAGTTCTCCTGGACCTCGCGAAGAAGTACTTCTACTCCGTAAACTCGTCGGGCTGGGCCATAATCCAGCTCTTCGAGAGAGGCACGACGGTTGAGGAAGTGAAGACGATTTGTAGTTCCTGGTCAGGAGAAGACCAGGGTCATGCCGTTGAAAGGTTCATTGAAGTGCTTGTGGGAGATCAGCTTCTGACAGTCATGGCAGAATCCCCGCAAGAGCACAATGTCAACCTTGATGGTAAATGGGTTCCGCCCACCATCGAAAAGCATAAGGAGCCTTTACATCGAGTCATGACAAGCGCTTTCGATCCCAGCATACCACTTGTCGAGTGAGCTCCTCTACGGAGCCTGTTACAGCAGGTTCGGCAATTTGAAAAACACTTTCCTTTGCGGACCTGTAACCATCTCCTTGTATTCAGAGAATTTGATTATGTTAAACATGGCTGCCAAACCTTTGTTGGAATACGATGTAGAGTGGACTGACGCACATTTGCAAGTGCAGATCATGATTCGCGAGAAAGAAGAAAGGGCTCATGCCTTGCAAGGGAATTATCTCAATTGCGCTCGCATGAATGTTGACGCGGGACCAAACGGATTGACCGCCGTAAGCCAATCTGGTTCATCATGTATCTCATCTCCCACCTTGGACGAATGGTTGGTTTCAGTTGTTTCAAATACCTCCGAGGTCGATATCGTGACCGATATTGAAGATTTCATAGGCCTCGTCCTTTCCACAGCATGGCGTCGCGCCGGATGGGCCCCAACCCACGCGGGTGCGGTGGCCAGTGAATCATGCTGTGCGGTCTTATGTGCTCCGACAATGGCTGGAAAGAGCACCCTTGTGGCTGCGATGGCTCGAAGAGAGTGGCGCGTTCTCGGCGATGACAAGCTCTTGCTTAGGATAGGAGATGCCGGCCCCGAGGTAGCAGCGTTAGCATACGGCATGAACCTAGACCCTGGAACTCGAAAATGGTTTCCCGAAATTGGCGATCTGTCGACGCTTCCTCGCCAATCCTTCTACTCCGACAAGAGGCGAGTATGCCTTGAGAATTTTTGGCCGAAAAAAGGCATGGCCGCCGGACGGCCCACCCATCTGTTGCGAATCGCACGTAGCGAGCAAGGAACAGGCGTTAAAGTGAGGCCGCTTGAGCGATTTGATGTACTCTCGACACTTCTTCGACAAACAGTGATCCCGACCAATGCGGAAATAGCCAACAGTGTTCTCTCAGTCATGGCCGAAACAGCAAAGCACCTCAGAGGATTCGCGGTAGAGATCGGCGTCGATGCATATTCCGATCCAGATTGCCTGATACCGTTGGAGAAACAATTGCGATGAAGAGTTCGCCCCTTGTAAGTATAATAGTGCCAGCACTGAACCGCGCTGAGACAATTCGAGACATGCTTAGTGGTTTAGCCCATCAGAATTATCCGAGAGACCGGGCCGAATTAATCATCGTAGATGGTGGTTCAACGGACGGGACTCGTGAGATTGCTCAGGGATTTGGCGCTACGGTGGTGGTGGAAAGCAAAGCAGGTCCCGGTGCCGCTAGAAATCGCGGCCTCCGCCATGCGGACGGTGAGATAGTTGCGCATTTGGATACGGACACGATCCCAACACGGCGCTGGCTCTCCGCGCTCGTAAGACCGTTTGACGACTCCAAAGTGTACCTAGTGGGAGGGCGAATTCTGGGTTACCGCCCCGTAACCCCCGCTGAACGATACATCGCTGCAAATGGTTTGCATGACCCGAGCAACACTCTCTTCAGGGAAATTTTCCCTTTCGTTCCCTCAATAAACATGGCCGTGCGTCGAGAGGCCGGTCTCGCGGTCGGATGGTCAGAGGAGCTAATCACAGGAGAGGATGTGGATTTCTGCCATAGGCTGCTGCACAGATACTCTACTCAAATCGTATACGCACCGGACGCAATACTCTTCCACCGTAACCGCGCAACCGATGAGGGACTTCGCATGCAAGCATGGACATATGGCGAAGGAGTGGCGGACATGTACCTCACATATCAGAACGAAGTCGAGTGGAATGCGTTGAAGACACTTAAAGTAGCTTGGACAATCCTTACTCGTGCAACTCAGCCACCGCTCGCACGCGCCTGCGAAGCCTGCAAGCTAACAACTCCTGAACGCGTAGAATTCTCCTACTACAACAGGTTCTGGACATTGTGGTTCTGGCGCGGGTTCTGGAGCTATTGGAAACATCGAACTTACAGAATGCCCCCACAACCGAATTTCATCTTCAGGAGCGAGGCCATTTGACTAGATTGATGACGAATGAAATAGGCTTGGGTGCCGTATTTTGTGAACCCTGGCCTGCTTTCTAAGCCACTTAACTATAATTAGCTCCTCGAACCTCGCCCGACGCAGACCAGATCATGTTGAAGGTGGGGATTATCGGTGCTGGATACGCTGCCCAGGTGCACATGCAGGTTTATTCGTTGTTGAAAGACCGCGTGCAGGCAGCGGCCGTTTGCGACAAAAACTACGAACAGGCCGCATCGTTCGCGGCTAAGTTTCGGATCAAATCAGTTTACGAGAACCATTTGGACATGTTGGAGAAAGACATGCCCGATTTTGTTGATATTTGCGCCCCGACTTCGGCACATGCCCAGATCGCGATCGATACTGCAGAGAAAGGGTCGAATGTTCTTGTAGAGAAACCAATGGCTCTGAACGAGGAGGAATGCAGGGCTATGGCTACTGAATCTGAAAAGAATGGAGTATCGCTTTGCGTGTGTCATGACAAGATTTTTGCCGCACCTTTCCTGGAGGCGAAGCGCACAATGGCTAACCAAAATGATCGAGTCAACCTATGCTCTATAACCTCGAGAGTCCCAGAGGAGAATCTACAACATTGGGCCAGGGCGGCGGAGGAGGGAGGTGTCTTATGGGAGGCGGGAACTCATGCTGTGTATGCCCAACGCTTCTTTCTCGGCGGAATAGATCAGGTTTCAGCGATCGCAAAGCGAGCACTCTTCCCCGTAGACGATACCTTCCTGGTTCTCCTTCATGGCAAATCCGGAGCGTTAGGCTTGATAGAACTTTCCTGCTGGAAAACCAAAGCCGACTGGTTTCTCTGCAACATAGATACGACGCGAGGCGTTCGTTTTCAAATTGACCCCCGATTTGATTATTTCGCAATGACACGACCTCAGCAATTCGGAATGACCGGAGTTAACTGGTTTGCGCACGTCTTCGGAGACGTCAGACGATTTTCGCAACTGAGGATTGGATATGCGATAAAGCATGTGTCTTCGGGCAGGACACGTTTCATTCGCCGTAGGCACCTCACCCTCATCAGCCGATTCATCGATAGCCTTAACAACCACTCTCCTCCGCCTGTGACAGCAGAAGACGGCATCGAGACTATTCGAACACTTGAAGCGATACAAGAGTCCGTTCTGAAAGGAAGATCAGTCGGTTTATAACACATTGTAGGAGGTGCGGCAACGCATAACTTCCAACTTCCTCATTCGTTTTATCCGCCTCTTCCGGCAGAGCATAAAGCGTCCCAGCGACGTCTCTCTCGCAATCAATATCGGCTATTTTGTACTCACAGCTCCAACCAGGCTTGCGAAGACCGATCTCCCTAACTTCTTGAAGGAAATCAGAGAATCGCAACCCCCCGTGGCCGATGGGGTCCAAATGGCAGCCGAGAGGATAATTCGGCTTCGGAGGCTCTGGCTGTGGCTTCCGATGTTGAGCTCCCGTAACAACTGTTACATCCGCGCGTTGACTCTCTACAGGTTCCTGAATTCAAAGAAAGTCGACGTCCGAATACACTTCGGAGTGGAACCAGGCATCAGTGAGAACGATCGCCTAAGAGGACATGCATGGGTGACCGTGAATGGGACGATTTTAGAGGTCCCCGAACCCGTCCCGACCGGGCGAGTTAGGACCATATACTCGCATCCTCAGGTGAATTGACTTGGACAAGTTCTTCCATCAACTTCCAATACTGCTCTTGGGTGACGCGAAATCAGCCCAACATGCCGCGGGTACGTTATCGAGGAAGGAGTTGTGGCCGCAGGCAATTGAACTCTCAAATCTATGGCGGGTCATACCACAATTCAGAAAACGATACCACGAACTCCAAATCACACTTCCCGGTGAAGCGCTAGAGAGATTAAAGGAAACAAGCATAGTCGGCACCGCCCAATCGGTCGCCGCTTTGAGTCACTGCGCGGCGATGACCTCCCTGTTTAGATCAGCCGGGGTTGATTCTCTCGCATTCAAAGGAGTCGGCCTCCTAGGCAACCTCTACGCAAGCCCTAGCGAAAGAATGGTAACCGACATCGACATATTGATCGAAGGCAAGAACCTCAGAAAGGCGCTGGAAACCGTTGAAAGATCCGCAACCAACCTTAGAGGATTGGTTGCATACGCCGAATTCCTTGAGAGGCAGTCATACCATCGGCTCGACAATGACTTCCTGTATCTGACAGAAGAAGATGGACCCAAGATAGACCTGCAGTGGAAATTAGGCGCCAACCCCCCACCAGCAATGGAAGCTAGCAGGATCCTCGAACGCGCAGAGAAGGTCAATGTACGCGGAAACTACCTTAAAGTAGCTTCCCCCGCCGACGCGATGATACTCACAGCGCATCATGCAATGCGTAACAATTTCTCGCCTGCACCAACTCTGAAGGACCTTTGCGACATGAAAGAGTGGTGGAAAGTTCAAGCCAAACGCTGGAATGTAGAGGATGTAGTCAATCGCACGCGTGAATGCGGGCTTACAATTCCGCTAATGGCATTATGGGGACTTTTGACACAGTATGATGCCGACGGCAGTGTCGTAGACGGAGTAAATGAATTTCGAAAAGTTGCTACGGTTGACGAAACTGTAGATTCAGACAGACTTCAAAGATCCCTTAATCTTCAGCTCGACCAAGGCTCGTTGAACGCTGACTTGGTCCGCATTCTGATCGACCCCTCATGGATTGCGGGGCGTTTAGAGAACAAGCTAAGAACGATGGGTAAGCGCTCCGTCGATCTGCGAAGTCACGGGGAGATCGACGTCCCGCCAATGGCCCGACGAGCCCGAATGCTTGTGCGCGAGATCTTCAGGCTTAACCTCACGCGCGTGAAATGCTACTCCGTCATGAAAAAAGTCGAAAAGACGTACTCAACCTATGATCGCCGTCCAGTTCCCGTGACTCAGATCACAATAAAACCGAATCCGCTGGACTCGCAAGAAGGCGTTTCTTGAGCCTTGCGTATTTGTATGGTCACTAGCTGCTTCCCTCCTAGCTCTGGAGGAATTGAACGATGCACTTACGAACTCTCACGCCGATTAAGCGAATTTGGCCATCACGTCACGGTCGTGACTAGTAGCCGCGGTCTTCCAAGGCGAATCTATCATCAGTCAACCAACATTGGGGATGTGATTCGATATCCCGAATATCCATCCATAATTGAAATCCCCTTCGTTCCCCAAATTCCTCTTCGGCTGCTACTCGACCGAGATTACGATGTCATTCACGTACACGGCATGACTCCAACCCAGACCGACCTCGCTTTGTTTCTCTCAAGATTCTCGCGAGCCAAGAAAATCTACACTCACCATTATGACCCCGAAACAAGAGGCGGACGCCTCACCAATGTTTACAGTTACATCGGCAGGGAAAATCTTCGAAATGCGGATGAGATTGTAGCCTCCACTCTGAGTTACGCCCAGACATCACGTTTCTTAAGTCCGTTCATCCATAGGACTAAGATTATCCCTATGGGCGTGGACGTTAATCGGTTCGGCGGGACTCAGACAGGCCCTGAAATCGCACAAATCTTAACGCCTTTTCAATTCAAGAAGACGGTATTATACGTTGGAAAGCTAATCTACTACAAAGGAATCGAGTACCTTCTTTGGGCTTTCTCCAAACTTGCCACCGACGATGCAGGACTCATAGTCGTTGGTAGAGGCCACGAAGAAGCAGCGCTCCGTCAACTAGCGGACAAATTAGGAGTTTCGAAGAGAGTAGCCTTTCTGGGAACAGTTCCCGAACCTATCTTGCCTTCGATCTACTCCTCCGCGGATGTCGTCGTCCTACCAAGCATTTCTCGCCGCGAAGCCTTTGGCATCGTGTTGCTAGAGGCCATGGCTTCCGGGAAACCTGTTATCGCAAGCGACATACCCGGAGTTCGCGATGTAGTAGACGACGGAAGAACCGGTTACTTGGTTCCGCCGCGCGACCCTGCCTCTATCGCACGTGCACTGACGCACATTCTGTCTGAACCTAAAATTGCGAGACGACTGGGCGCCGAAGCGCGGGCCAAGGCAACTCGCTACTACGACTGGAATACCATATCCATAACGTACGAAAAAATTTACACCGAATAGCGTAGAAAAACCCACACAACGCACGAGACAATGCTGTTGCTCAACATAAACGAAGACAGATTTTTCCGGAAGCCAGTCTGTCTCGAAATCTCTGTGTGGCTTTAGACTGGCTTCAGGGACCACAGCACGGTTCCGTTAGATTTTCTCCATTGCATGCGGCGCTGGGAAAGTTCAAACTGAGACATAGGCATCGATCAACTCTGTAATTTGCTCCTGAGTGCTCACGAGAACACGCATATCCTCTAAGCTGAGAGGCAGAGCTTTCCCGTTGAGTACGCTATCGACAAATGCTGCGATATTTGCCATATGTTCAGAATGCCTCCTGCCAAGACGACAAGACGCAGCGCGTCTCAAGATCCCAAGCGCGTTTCCCATGGCAACCGAGGCTTGGGTTGTCGCCTCTGCTGCCGCAGCGGCGAAATGTAGCTTGCTGTCGCTCCGGAATAAGAAGACGTCGCCGCTAAAGAGATCCGCGCGCACGCTGTTCCTAATTCCGTAGAGGTCCAGCATAATCTGAAGGCGAGGTGAATTCAATGAAATGAGTAAGTTCCCACGTTTTTTATCAGAGCGCAGTGAAGCTCGCAGCTCACTTCCACCCTGTTTGTCCAGCTGGATGGAGCCTACTGTAAGGTCTCCGAGGCAGTGTCGGAGCACAGAGATTCCATGAATAATCAACTCACCAAATGGTCCGCCGGGGATATTGTGGCACCAGTGCCCGCGAATGGAATGCTTGCCTTGGTCAGCCGGCTTAAGAACCTGAAACTCAGCCGCTCTTGGTTGGTCTCGAAGTGATTCAAGGACTCTCATAGCCCTTGATAACGCTGGATTATAGAGCTCGTTGCAGATCATTGTAAGTTTCGCGGTTCCCGCGTTGGCTTTCACGGTCATGCGTTCAACCTCTTTGGCTGTCATAGCCAGGGGCTTTTCGCAGACTACGTTTACACCCGCGTCAAGTGCTCTGCAAACCATGTCAGCGTGCGTGAATGGTGGCGTGCACACAGATAAGAATTCAAGATCTTCTCTGCTAAGCATAGTTTCAAAATCACCGTAATGCGAATGCACACCCCAACGCCGCGCAGCGGCTAGAGCTCTCTCCCGTATTACGTCGCATACCGCGACAAGCTTCATGCCCTTTAACAGAGTCCACGCTTTCAGGTGCTTGTCGGAGATCCCTCCGCACCCGACCAAGCCAACGTTCAAGTTCGCTCGCCACTTCCGTGCCAGAGACAACAAATTAGACAGGTAATGGCGCTCAGATAGGGCATAAATAGCTTGCCAAATCAAGTATCCTGTCGCGCCTTCTTATTCGCTTGAGATTTCCCTGCTACGAGAGGCGATGTTGAGGCATATGGAAATGTCCTTGCTGTCCTTACATTTCTTCACGATTTAGTAGCGGAGGTTCCTGAGTGAACAAGAACTTGGCTTCTTGGATCATGACTACAAACCTGGACCCATACAATATTCCCAATGGCGCGGCTCGCTTAACCTCGGTGCCCTGATTCCTATTCCCAAAAGAGATGGAAAGACGTTATGAACTGCCCAGGGTTTGCTTCCCGTTTGAGTTGTGATACGAACACAGCGCTTCGAGTCTCGAAGACCTTGAAATTGTTAAGCTGCTCGGGCAAAAATCGGCATCTAACTCTTACGGGATAGAGTCTGATTTGTTAGACGGAAGTTTGTTGTACGGCGATATAGTCTAGATATATGTCTAAATTTGGGGATGGATCGTATGCTCGAAATTGCACGTTTGGGGCGGGAGCATTTAGCTGAAATGAGTAAGTGAAATTTTGCCACTCATTAGGTTGAGTGAAATTGCTTCCCGTAATCACGTACACCTTGACCTTCTGGCCAGCTAACACATCGACGGTGAGCACATGTCCCTCGGATATCGAGCTGACTTTGAGCCTGTAGGTGATACTGAATGTCCCAGGAGGCAATATCGCCCATGGACCATACCAGAACCAGTAAGTGCTTTGGTGTAGACAAGCCAGTGCCTCTCCAGTGCTTGATGTTGGGTCCTCAACGATCGTTGCAAAGCCATTGGTTGTAAGTTGATTCGGGTAGAAAGTAGCGTGATATGGATCGGAGAAAAGCACTGGAGGTCCGGTGTAATTTCTTACGTATAGCATAACACCGTCCGAGTATGCGTAAACGCCGTAGGTTGCGTTTTGCAATGCAGTTGCTAGGAACGGATAGAGTTCCCCCTCAGGTTTGGCCATCGAAGCACCCTGAACATAGAAATCATTTGAAGTCAAATCAGCTAAGATGAGGTCAGGCAACGGATTTGGGAGTGTAGCCGTGCTGGAGAATTCGAACGGAACCCAGATCTGTCTTCTTCCTGAGGTCACTGATCCCAAGTCCTGTTCCGTCAACAAGAGCCCTGATTGGGGCACCAAGCTAATCACCTGATCCACGCTGTCCTGGTGAGCTGTTCGAGTCGGCCACCAGTCTGATTCGAGAACATTCTGGGCGTTCCCATTGATGGGGTTCAGCGGGCTTAGTATGCTGAGATAACTGGAGGTTAAGACCGTTATGAAGAGGATAGCGATCGCCACTCTTCTCATTGCATGAACGGGCGTGGCGAGTTTGCTTAAGGAGGTTGCGACGCCGGAAAAAAGGAAAGCGATGATGTACGCTGAATATTGGTAGTAGATCGAGTAATAGGGCTCGAACCGGGTCAGAAACGCAAGTCCCACCCACGCCACGAAAGGAATCAGCGATAAGGGTGTCAAGAGCGGTAGAAACATGATAGGCGTGAATACCTCGACGAGGTACCGGAACTTTGCGGGGAAGTCAACGAACAACGAGAGGAACGTTGCTACCGGATGACTTGCGAAATATCCGGGGATCGCTAAGACCGAATGAACCGGGATGGTTATCATCAATAATCCTCCGCCCAAATAGAATCCTGCCGCCCCTGACACTCCTTGCGCAGCCACGATAAGATCGAAGAAATAGACTACGATTGCAAGAATGATTGTGAGAGCACAATGCCAGGTTATTGCTTTCGGAATCTGACGCTTATCTACTAGGGCCTGAAGGAGGTTCGCCATACCAATCGCGGCAATAAGAAGAGGAGCAATCTCTTCAGTGACCGCGACTAGAACGAGGCTAGCATAGTACGCGCGCCACCTGGCTCTCCTCCAGAACAATATTGCACATGACAGCACTAGCGGAAACAGGAACACTGGGTGAAAATCGAACGCGTTCACGCCGTGCAATGGCGGGTAGAGGAGATACGCCGATGCAATGCAAGTTGCTACTCTTCGGTCAGCAGTTGCGTCATACACCAAAAGGTAGATCGGTAACGCAGTTAGCCCCAACCCAAATGATTGAATCACCAGTAATATTGGCGGGCCGGGTGAAAGAGCGTAGAGCGGGAGGAAAAAAAGCAGGATAGGAGAAATGTGACCCGCAAAGATTAGAGGTCTTACACTCGCTTGGTTTCCACCGTATAGCAGAGTCCAGAAGGAATGATTGTAGATTCCGAGATCAAAGTATCCGGCCCGAAGAGCATTGTATCTTGAGATGTCGTACCAAGAGAAAACGATCGAATACGCAAACATCATTGCGAAAAGAAACTTGTGCATAACCACGAAAACAACGGCTCGTCGAGCGTATACCTCCACCTTTTTGAAAAAAACTCTACTTAGCGAAATGATAGATAGTGAGAACAACAAACGATCAGCAGCTAACTTTCGGAGCCTGTCGGCCCTCGTCGATGCTTTGACCTCTGATCACGCCATAACCTCTAGCTATTTAAGCAGCAGGGCAAATTGCGATTTTCAACAACAGTTCTTTCGTATGCGATTGATGCTTCGGACCGAAAAATATAAACCGATGATTAAGATATACGGCTACTTCTCATGACAGCCAGGTTACCTAGAATCGTCGAAATCTCATAGTCATTTAGCATTTACCTTTCTGACCACTTTACAATCGGGACTTGTTGTAGGTTCTGGTTACAGGTCTAGTAAAGGTAAGATATCACAACCGTTCTAGCTTAGAGGGGCTAGTTACAGGCGTCGAAGCTCAACTTCCGTTCGAAAATCAGGTTCCCCTCGCTCGTGCCGATGAGCGCAGCAGCAATACTCGTAGGGCTAACGACTGTTAATCGGGCCTCAGGCGTAGGCGTGCCTACACCCAACACGTCGCAGTAGCCACACTTAATGGTGTCTGTGAACTATTTCGTGACTCCTGCAAATTTGCTGTCTGGCTTGGGGAACCCATCGCAACGAAAGGGATGAGGAAGCTAACTACGGTCAATGAGACATGAACCGGTATCGAGTAGGGTTCACTCGGTGCCATAATATTCACAGCATCAAACGCAGAAGCGGGGAAGGAAGTGTTATGACGGGATAAGAGTAACGATTAGCCAAGCATTCACTTGCTGCTCCAGATTGGAGAATTACTCGGCGAGTCGATCGGGGATAGGCAAATCACGTAAGTGAACGACTTCATTCATCGTCGTGCGCGTCCCGTTGAGACGCACACCATCCGCGCTAAATTTAGAGCTTAGCTTGCAGCCAACTTCCGTTCGAGTACCTCGATTTTTCGCTGTTGTTCTTTCACTGTCTTGTGGAGCGCTTTGATGGCGGCGAGCGCTACCCCGGCGGCGTCCACGGTGCTTATGCTCTTGTCGTCTTTGCCTAGGTGGAAGGCAGCGTAGAAGTCCTGAGCGACTGGGCCAACATGTTGCGCTTCCTTTGACTCTCTCTTGTAGTTCCACCTCTCAATCGGCAACTCAACTAGACGGTCAAGAACCTCCTGTTCATCTATCGGATTGAAGTTCTCCTTTAGATTCCTGTCACTGGAATTCGTCCACGTGGACCCGTCGCTGTACGCGCCTCCGCTGAGTTGAATCAGGTGGGCTGGGCTGCTGGTTCCTATGCCCACGTCACCCTGAATTATCGCACCGTTCGTGGGCGGAGCGGTGTTCTTGTAAGCGTTGCCGACCGCTATCCCAGAACCATTCATCGTTAACGGCTGTAGGCCGGAGTCGTTACTGTAGAAGCCGAGGTAGTTGGCGGCGTTCGAGTACATAGAGAAACCGTTCGTACCCGACTTGGCGAAGATAAGGTTCCCCTGCGTTGAACCGATGAGGGCGGCCGTTATGGTCGTGGGGCTAACAACCGTTAAAGGAGCCTCAGGCGTACTCGTGCCAACACCGAGCCAGCCCTGCGCATTGACCACACTTACTGGAGACCAAACAGTGCCATTGCTAGTCTGCCATTCCTGCAAATTTCCAGACTGCCCCGAGGGAGAGCCTAGGGCGGCAAGCGCTACAGCACTCCCGTTCAGAGCCAAGCCAATTACGCCTGTACCCGAAGAATTATACGTTTGTCCGATTACTCCAACTGAACTGCCCGTCGCCACTGTCGAGCCAACTTGGTCCTGCCCTTTGACACCTATCCCAAGGGGTGAACACGACCCGCCGAAGACGCCTACGCCGTAATTCGTGCTAGTGTCATTGTTGGCTCCGCTGATCAGGTTGGCGCCCGCTGCTGCCTGTGTCGCATTGATCCCCCACGAATTCTGGGTCCCAGATCCCAAGAGCAGCCCCCCACTGATATTCGCGCATCCTCCAACTGAGAGGGCCGCGGTCCCCAGTAAGGCCAGGGTGTACTGTGTAATAGTTAGTAAACCCGAGTCTGAATCCCACGTTAGCGCGCCGGAAGTTGAGCTGGCGGGACCTGAGCCAGTTATGTCGTTGCTGGCATCAAACCAGGCCACCTGCCCATATGAGTTACCACTTGTAGTTACCGTGGGGTTAGTGGCGCCCGCAGGCTTCAGGAACCTACCTAGCAGTGAACCGGATATGCCCGCCGCCGCAACTCCGACTACGAGTTTGCGGAAGAAATCCCGACGATGAGAGGTGGAGTCTTGTTCTGGAATCGAAGCAGAAGCAGGCAGATCCAGCGTTGCTTTATCTTCAGAAGTATCACTCAAACACAATTACCGTAGCAAATTTGCGAGAGTTCAATGGAAAACGGTTCTATTGCCAAATGTAACAGTAAACATCATTTTCGTTACTCTAAATTGATTGAGGGGCGTCAAAGATTCAGCTTTCGATAGTTTCCTAAAACTGAATCCATTACCCTTCCTCATCGTCACTTGCTCTTCCCGTACAAATTGTAACCGCCAACATCACACACGAAATCAAAACGTGATTTAACTAGCTTAACGGTCCTAGCTACTGTGCCAACCTTCTTTCTACAGCACGCCGCTAACCCTTCGTCACCTGCCATCATCTCAAGATAAACAGGTGTCGGATGCAGCCTTTAATCGGCCCGCAACAACCGATGGGGGTTGTAGCATGAGCTTCAATCCTTTCTTGTGACGCGTTGTTCTCCGTTTCGAGCTTATGGCTGGGTTCCTTTACGACATGCACTGGCATGGATAAGTCGGGAAATTAATTCGCGTTTAAATTGATAAGAACCGCAACCGCATTGCCTAATTGCTAGAATCATTCAAAGCTTGATAGTTATTTGCACTCGAGAACCGTGCCATACAGTCTCTCTATGTCGACAACTGTTTTTTCAAAGGCAAAATGCTCAACAACATATGATGCCGCTCTGTTTCCCATCACTTTCCTGAGCTCACCGTTGTTCAACAGAAACGTCACGGCTTTCGCGTACGCCTCTGCGTCGAGTGGTGGTACAAGATATCCGGTCCGTCCTTCCACTACAGATTCCTTCATTCCACCCGCCGCGGACACTACAACGGGCACTCCACAAGCCATGGCTTCGATGGGAGCGAGACCCCAAGGTTCATCGATGGCTGGGTGAACGAATACGTCAGATGCCGCGTAGAGCTCTGGCCCCACTGGTAGATTTAGGAGCATTACTGAGTCAGTCAGCCCAAGATCCGATATCTGTCCTTGTAGGTTGGATCTCTCCGGGCCGTCCCCTACGATTATCAACTTCGCACCTGGAACACTTTTCCTGACAAGGACCATGGAACGGATGACGGTGTCTATGTTTTTGCGTCTGCTTAGATTCGAAACCAGCAACACGATTGAGCGATTTCCAAGACGAAGCTTGTCACGTACTGCGTCGCCCTTCGCTCGATCATTGAATAGAGTCGTGTCTACGCCGAGGTAGAGCACGGCAGGATCCACACCATAAACGCCCATGAAATGCTCTCTTTCGTATCGGCTTATTGTGTAAACGGCATTAAGATCCGCGACAGCGCGACGGTCCATTATCCTCAGGAAGTCAGCAATCCAGTTGCCTTGGCGCCCGAGTGTCAATCCTGCCACCCACCTGCTTTCGGGCCGTAGCGAAGGAGAATCCCACAGGAACCTGTTCGGCTCATTGCACTGCCAGATTGCGGGTACTTTTTGGCATCCGCTAATGAACGCTGCCAAGTTGTTCATAGGATAGTTATGCGCGTGCAATATATCGAACCCGCGAAAATTCATAAGAATCAACCTGAGGGCACCGTACAACATATTCGCCATATGTACGCGGTCGAAGCCACGTACTAATGCCAAGGTTCCTGTCTCGACAATAGGGACATCAGGTGCAATATCAGCAAAGATGCCCTCATTATACGCGAGCGTAAAGACTCTTACGTCGTGCTTACGTTTGATTAAGTGGTTGCTTAGAGTGAGTAGAAACCTCTCTGCGCCCCCTCTAGCCATAATCGTTGGGTTAATCATGGCTATCTTCATAGTTAACACCTAGGGACAGGACGCCATCCGAGATTCCGATACCATCTTGATAACCTTTGACAGCGCACCCAAACGCTGCGAACTCATCTAAGCGACATCGTCCTTTTGATTGCCAAAACTCGCTTTCAGACGGCACCCCTTCCTCTGCGTTGCTCTAACCAATATCAGCGACTGGACTACCACGTCGCGGACTTAACCGTGCTTGTGCTTCGTTCTCTTTTTGCGCGCAGGTATTGTCAGCGTTGATATACCCAACATTGCAATTGTAAGGGCGATAATGATGCTTGTAAACTGAGCGACAGAAAAGAAGGTCTGAGGGAGGAATGACAGATTCAGTGTCGGTTGCTTGTTGCTGGGTACTCCTTCAGCGATGAACCAGCCATTAGCGTAGCCGTTCGTTTCGACGTGCAACTCCACATAACCTCCTGTCGCCTGCATGTTCCAACCTTGATCATAAGTTGTCGAGAAGGTCACGAATGGAAGAAAATCGAGCGCGCTAACTTCAGCCGGCGCGAACGAGTCGGAATTTGTTTCAATTAGAACAGGTTCATTACTGGATGTCTCCAGGGGCGCCGTCTCCAGCCTCAGATCATAGAGTTGTAGGTTCCCGATGATTTCGACGGAGATCGGATGAAGGCCGCTCGATAACTGAAGCGCCCCGATTTTCACAAATGCACCCTCATCTGCTCCGTTAGCAGGGCACATCATTGTGGCAAATGATTCGCCATCAACTACGATAGTGATCCTTGGATGCCCAGACGTAACTTTCACGTCTGCGAACAATTCGAAAGTTGATGATAACGGAATCAATGGGGTTATGTCGAATGAGCTATATCCTGAGATGACTATTGATCCGTTTGAATATCGGACTGGCTCACTGAATCCTGGTAAGTTGCCGGCAGTTGTGTCAAATGAGCTGGGGTCAAATATGAAAATGATATCCTTACCTTCCAGAGATTTCGTGCAATTCTCATATGTCGAATCGAATATCTTGGTGGGAACCACTACGAACCGATCGACAAGATTCGTTCCATAGATGCTCTCCAGAGTCATCTCGTTAGAACCCATTCCAACCTTTCCACTTCCGACCAAATACCACTCGAATCCTCGATAGACTTGCGAACGCAAAGAGACCACCGGGAACTCATGAGATCCGAGTGTGACTCGCAACGACCCCGCATCGGGCCCTTGCAAAGCTCTCACCCAGACTTGTTGATCGCCGTCGCTGAAACTTGTGTACTTCGCTACCGCAGATGTATGCGCCCCCGTGGTATAGATGAAAGACGGGGAAGAATAGAATTCGCCAGAGGCATATACGTCCGACACCGGGCGAGGATAGACCGTACCTAACACCCAGGAGTGAGCGGGGTCTCCCTCAAGCTGAGAAACATAGGGAGCAACATCGATCAAGTATCGGTCTGCAAGTGACTGCATGACGTAGTCTATGAGTCTGTCATCCTGCAGAACAACACCCTTCGACAAGGCCACAACAGAATGAAGATCGCCAGTTGAGAGGTCGTACCCGTAAATTAATGTTGGAAGCTTACCAACTGTGCCCGCTCTTGCGAGCAACCTGAACAAGTCCAGGTCGCCGAAGGCAAGGTACGGAGCATTTGTCGCGTACGCGATTCCCGTGAACTGAATATTCTCGAAAACGTCGAATTCCCCGGATGAATATCGTAGCGTCAGTCCAATTGCCTGGCGCATAAGCTCCATCGCTCGTTCAGGGGTCTGGACGAAAATGTCGAATGGTGACGGTCGGTATAATGGACCCACAATGATGTATTTCACGCCGAGAAGCGATAGCAGGGGAGCAAGTTCGTCCACCCGGCCCATATATAGTAAATTCTCGAGATAGTAAAGTACTCGCCGAGATCCTTCAGTTAGCGAAACAGCAGAGGGCTGAACCACAATCGGTTTTGGCGGAGAGTTAAGGAACAGAATATCTGAATAACCTGTTGGAGTCCATAATGTCAAAACTCCATTGTCCGACCAGTCTCCCATGCCGCTTAGCGGGAGAATCAGGACCCTAAAGTCTCCGGGTCGGGTCCTCAGCCATTGGTAAACATCATCATACCCTTGTGGGAAGTTGGCTGGCTGTAAACCGCCGAAGTTTCCTTGCGCGAATATCATAATGCTCGGAGAGAGCGCTAAGAGTACGAGGATAACCGCGGTTCCCGCTCTTGCTAACTTTAGCGGGGATAGCAGTTGGTTGAACCTGATCCGACGACCCACTAGAAAACGTGAGATCTCATATAATGTAACAGGGGCCAAGTATGAGAGTCCAAGTGCAACACCTGCAGAGAATTTGCTGGGTTCTCTGAAAGTAAAGAAGCCGACAACATGCTGATACAGAAACCAAAAGAGGCCACCCGGCGATTGCGTTCCAGCAGCTAGATACGCAAACAACAGTATCAGCAACATGAACCAATTTGTGGCTCGATTTCGACTGCGGCCTGGGATCAGTATGGCCGCGAGCGCAGACGATGCGAACAGAAACGTTCCCATGAAGGCCACTTTCCCTGCCCATGTTCCAAGCGCCTGATATTGGAGAAGTTGGTAGAAAGAATAAATGTGGCCGGTCAATCGGATCGTGTTCGCGAGTCCTCCTATGTTTTCACTCGCATAGACGATAGCTTCCTGACCGAATGCCAGCGCCTCAACTGGGCCACCGACTCCGACGACCACGTGCCCAAGAAATACCGAGAGCACCAAGTAGAGTCTCGAAGCCGCAGCGACGGCGATTGCAAAGAGAGTCAATGAAGAGGCGCTATAGAAAACAGCTCGTCTATCACTCTTCGTTACCAATCCCTGATAAATCGTTCCTAGGGTCCACAGAATAAGTATCATGAATCCGATGTACGCGATCTGAAAGTCGAATTCACTCATCAGTGCGAGAAGTACTCCAGTCAATCCCGCAAATGAGAGAGCACGTCTGTCCATCGCTAGGATGAAGCACAAGAGCATTAGCGGAATCAGCGAATAGGCCAAATTAACAGAGAAGACCTGCCCCCAGAGTATGTTGTCCATCACAAAAGGATTGAACATGTATACAAATGCCGAAAACAAGCCGACGAATCTTCTCCGCGCCGACAAATGCATTGAGAGAAGATACATGGATGAGCCTGCCAGAAAGATCACTCCTACCATGAGAATTCTTTCAATCTCCCCCGGCGCCAGCCCGACCTTATTCAACAAGTAATACGTGAAAGCAAGAGGAAATGTTGCGTCAGGCTGAAGGATAGGCTGTCCAAGGTTCACCAGAGGATTCCACGGATGAAGGCTTAACTGAAAGTACTGGGCGACATCTGTCGGGAAGAGGAGGTCATGATTCATGATGACATTTTGGCCGTTAATGATCTTCCATAATGATGCAAGGGAGGCAGCTAGAATCATGCCTGCGTCGGTGACGCTTGCGATACGGTCCTTCTGCTTCTGCCTCTCCAACTCGTTTCTTGCCTCTGATGGACTGCGCGAAGCAAGCCAGCCATGGGTTCAAGACATATAGGAACGTTGCGGATTCTTTTCATCAGGGAGTTGCAAGTTGCGGTTCGATCTAATCGAGGCTATCTTGGTTAAATCAACAGTCCATTTACAGGGAAGTCGCTTGTAGGGTGATGAGTAAAGATCAATCCGGGTCGCAGTTACATCAGATACGCGCTGCGAATAATTGAGGTATTCAACCATGAGATGGGTAATGTGAAATTCAAAGATTCGTTTTCTTACGCTCATTACTTTGCTAGACATCCTCGGGTGTCTCTAGACCTCATCAAGTGGAGACTCGCTCGAGGAGACAACACGTTGCGCCTGAACTATGAATTGAGGGTTGATTCCCTAGTTTTTGATGTTGGCGGATATCGCGGTGATTGGTCCGAATTGATATCTCGGAAATACAATTGTTTTATTCACATTTTCGAACCTGTTCGCGCGTACTCTTCGAGGTTGAGAGAGAGGTTTAAGGACAATCCGAAGCTTTTCATTCATCAATTCGGGTTGTCTGATCGAAATTACACTGGACGCATCTCAATTATGGAAGACGCCTCTTCGCTCTTTAGATCCGCGGGAATATGCGAAGAGATCCAATTGGTGAAGTTTTCAGACTTTGTGAAGAGCAATCAGATTTCTCATATTCATCTAATGAAGATCAATATTGAAGGTGGGGAGTATGAATTACTAGAGCACATGATCGAGTCGGGTTTCATAAGAGATGTCGATGATATCCAAGTTCAATTCCACGATTTCGTCCCGAGTGCGAGAAAGCGCATGAATGACATCAGGAATGGGATTAGTGTGACGCATTCTCCGAGTTATTCTTTTGATTTCATATGGGAGAATTGGAGACGAAAGAAGGATTCACGCTAAATGACTAGTGGAACGTTGGTACAACCGTGCCTATCCCGACCAGCCCCACGGATCGCTCAGGTTTAGTGCGTCACCTTCTTACCGGACAAAATGCAAGTCGCGTATCAGTGACATGCGGCTTATGGGACCTCTAGGTATGTGAGCGTTCCTTCACGCGGAACCGGATCAGCCACGTTCTAGTCTCTCAGTTGGCCATGATCCAGTACAAAGACCTGCGGCATTTTCCCAGAATGGTTCAGGGGGCATTGTCAAACAGATAACATGTGACTTTGCAACTCTATACTTGCAATGCTTTCTTGGAGTCATCCTGCCCTCCACATTTCTACGACGCGCCTGAGCCCTTCGTCGAGCGTAACGCTAGGTTTCCAGCCGAGTCTAGACCTGATTAGGTCACTGTTGAGAACTATGTAGTCTGTATCCCAGTTCGCAGGACGCGTGGGATAACCCGGAGGATAACTGCCTCTACTTATGTTGCCCTTGAAGTCAATAAGTTTCGCAATCTTCTCGGCCACAGCTATGCTTGAGCTCGGATTGCCGGGAGAAACGTTGAACACCTGGCCTATAGCCTCCTCCTTCTCTAAGGCCCGCGCATAAGCGTCTACGTGATCATCTACGTACATATAATCGCGCACGTGTTCAGGGGTGCCCACATATACAGTTCTGCCTGCAAGCATTGAGCTTACCACATACTCCACAAAGAAGCCCTTCTCGTCGATCCTACCATATGTGTTGTTACAACGCATGACTGTGACCTTCAATCCAAAAACTTTCCAAGCCATAGAAAGGTAAGAGTCAGCAGCAACCTTTGAGACAGCGTACGGAGACGACGGGTTAAGCCTCGTATCTTCGGGAACCGGTTCGTGCGACTGCCAACCGTACACTTCGGCGGTAGACGCGGCTATCATTCGCGTATTTGGGGATAATTCAAGGATAGCATGTGCGACGTTCATTGTACCCTCGAAATTTATCTTAGCGTAAGGAAATGGATCTTCATAACTAAGCCTGACAGGCGTAAATGCGCCCAAGTGAATCACTGCACTTGGGGAGGTTGAGGAAATTGCAGAGCGGACGGAATGGTATTCGCATAGGTCTCCTTCAACGAACCGGATTTTCTCAACTAGCGAACCCAGCTTGCTTACATCAGCTCGTGAGACGTGCCTCACGAGGCCGTAGACGTCATAGCCATCGGCAATTAGCCTTCCTGCTAAATTGGTTCCAATGAACCCCGTTATTCCGGTTATGAGAACAGCCATCAGCTATCTCCTTCGTCCAAGTTCATTCTCGACGTCTTCTAGGTCCTTGATCGTGTTTATCGTGGCCCAGAAACCATTGTGAACATATGCTTTGAGCTTTCGCATCGAAGCTAGTTTCGGCAAGGTGGTTTGCTCTATGTTGCCCCTTTCCGGCAAGTATGAAAGAATCTCCTTAGAGAAGACATAAACGCCCACGCTCACCAAGTGTGACTGAAGAATCGGCTTTTCACGAAAACCTATGACGTCATTTTGGTCGACTTCTACGAGCCCGTACGGGCTTCGTAGCGGGCCTACGGCGATCGTTGCTATGCCTCCCCTAGAATGATGGTGAATTGCGAGCTCGGATAGGTCGATGTCTACAAGTTCGTCTCCATTCATGGCCAAGAACGTCCGGTCGTTTACATGCCTTTGAATTGCGAGCCTGAATCCTTCGCCTGTGCCGCCTTCTACGCTGTGCTCACTATACTTTATGTTGACGTCAAATGCCCTACCATCCCCAAAATAGTCCATTAATTGCTCCTTCTTGTACGCCACTCCAATCACGACCGTGACTACCCCGTTTCGCTTGAGCCACTCAAGAATCCATTGAAGCAAGGGTTTGCCCGCCACAGTAATCATTGCCTTTGGCATGTCGGATGTGAGAGGGCGCAATCTCAGACCCGCCCCTCCAGCAAGAATGACCGCAGTCTCCAACTTGACGCTCATATCGCTCAACCTAGAGAGGATTGGGTTCACGACTAATTGCATTTTAAGGATTTTCAACCAAACGTAGCTCAGCAGAGCATTCCTGCTCTTCTTAGACCTATTGTGGTCGCCGCTGCAGCAGTGTAGAGACTGGGGGTGTCAATGTTCAGTTATTGCCTGGTTGACGTCTGCCGATGCCGTACGACCCAAGTGATTCGTGCCTTGGTCCTATCAGTCCGCCTAATCCAATTGTGTCTCCCTTATTCGGCTCGGTCGGAATAACTTGCGAGTTCAATGTTCGAGATCAGTCGGGCTCCTCCAAGGCGGATAATCTTGCCTTTACCGATCTAAGCTCTGTTTGGAACGTCTCCTTCTGTTCCGTCAGTTTACGGATCTCTCTCTGTTGCTGTAAGATTGTTGCTTGTTGCTCTTTCAGCGCCGCAACTGATAGCGCTAGGATAGCGAGATGGTCATACCCCTCCGCGTAACCCGGCTCGGTCGTATCCCAATCCACAATTGTGGGCAATACCTTCCCAACTTCCTCAGCGATGAAGCCCATCGTCTTCTTCTCCGGGGTTTTCTTATAGTTGTAGGCGACGGGGCGCAGTCGCTTCAACGTCTCTATGCCGACGGTTAGTGGCGTGATGTTTTCTTTCCAGCGTATGCTTGAGGAGGGGGTCCAGGTGGAGCCGTCACTGTACGCTCCACCACTCAACTGGATTAGATGAGTTGGACTGCTGGTTCCGATGCCTACATCACCCTGAATTATCGCACCGTTCGAGGGTGGAGCGATGTTACTGTAGGCATTGCCGACCGCAACCCCAGAACCATTCATCGTTAACGGCTGTATGCCGGAGTCGTTACTGTAGAAACCAAGGTAATTCGCGGCATTTGAGTACATTGAGAAACCATTCGTCCCAGACTTGGCAAATATGAGGTTCCCCTGACTCGTACCGATGAGCGCCGCCGTGATACTCGTAGGGCTGACAACGGTAAGCGGAGCCTCAGGCGTAGCCGTCCCGACACCCACCCACCCCGACGAATTAACCACACTCAACGCCGTCCCGGAACTGTTCTGCCATTCCTGAAGATTTGCACTTTGATTTCCGGAGTTAGCCCTAGCAACCACGGGTATTGCGCCGTCATCTCCGGCAGCACCGAATAACGCGGTTCCACCCGAGGCGGTTGCGGCTCCGTAGACGCCAATTCCCGAAGACGAGTTTGACTGTCCGTGAACCCCTATGGTGAGCCCAGTGGATGAGGGTGCGATTCCGTAGACACCAATTCCTGACGAAGAATCCGACTCCCCCACTACGCCAGTCGTGTTCCCGGTTGTTGCGTTAGCGACTCCCTCAACTCCTATACCACTGCTTGAATATGCCAACGCGTAGACGCCAAACGTCGACCCCGTAGTTGCGTTTGCGGTTCCATACACCCCAATCCCTGAAGGCGAAAGCGCTTGCCCATAGGTGCCGATAGACTTTCCCGTCGTTGCGGCCGCGTATCCCTCAACTCCTACTCCTATTGGCGAATCGGCCTCTCCGTATACCCCTGTCGTGGCTCCTGTAGTTGCATTTGCGAGTCCCTCGACTCCTGTTCCTACGGGCGAATACACTAAGCCGTATACGCCAATCGTGAACCCGGTGGTTGCAGTTGCGACGCCATAGACGCCAGTTCCCAAAGTCGAAAGCGAGGCGCCAGATGCGCCATACGTATTCCCGGTAGTCGCGGTAGCAAGTCCGTAAATACCCGTCCCGCTAGCCGAACTCGTCTGACCCTTTACGCCAAAGGCGAAGGGTGAATCAGACTCACCGTACAGTCCAACGCAGTAATTATCGATCGAATCGCTGTTTATAGCGGCGAAGGCGCTTGCAGTGGTCGAGCTAGTTAGTAGCGTCTGGGCGGTACCAGTGAAAGAACCGCCAACCGTGATTGGGTCACCATTCGCTCCTTTCACCTCGGGCAATAGGACCTTGTCCTGTGAGAGAAGAAATCCCGTAATGCCCAGTCCGGCTAAGGCTACGAGTCTACGGAACAACTTCCTCCGTTCCGTATGGCGGTGTGAGCTCATAATCTCTAGCGTGTGCCCAGGGACTTCGTCATCTTTGGTACTCAACGCCCATCATAGAGATATCGACTCTACCCAACTTAAGCTTTGACGCTCCAGTTTGTGAGCTACCATTCTTTGCCTTCACGGATATCATCATAAAGTCTAGAATACTCTTCCGCCATTTTCGTTCGTGAGAATTCCTCAGCTCTGCGCCTGCAGTCGTCAGATGAGATTCTCAAGTCCAGACCTCCCCTGATCACACTAATCATTTCATCAGGGTTTGCGCACACGAAACCTACCGACTGACTCACAATTTCAGGCAGGGCTCCATCGCCCAAGCATACGACCGGTCGACCGGTCGCCAGCGCTTCTACAGCGACCAGGCCAAAGGGTTCACCCATTCGAGATGGTATCACTACAGCTCTGCAGTTTTGCAGATACTTTATCTTAGTATCTTGTGAGGCTTCCCCAACATAGCAGGCCTGCAGCCCATCGCAGGATCCTTTAATCCGCGCAACATATTGCAGATCGTCGACGAAACGATCTCCTCCAACAATATCAATGGGGACTCCAGCTCGTTTCGCTATGTCGATGGCTATATGGGGCTGTTTGAATTTCACAATCCTCCCAAGATAAAGCAGACGCTCTCCTCGAGTAGAACTATGCTTGTATTCATCCAACGCGACACCGTTGTAGACGACGCGAACTGCAACGCCAAGCATCGGACTATAGCTTGCCGCCATATATTGTGAGATGGCGACTAGGTTTGGGTGGGCAACTGGTGGAGGGCTCTTCCAGGACAGATGGCCGTGGTGAGTGTGAATTACTTTCAGTGAGTTGTCATAGCGTTTAGCGAGGTAAGGGAACGCGTACCAAGTATGGTCGTGAATCAAATCAAAATCTTCTAGACGGCCTTTGTATAAGTCGTAAGCTTTCCTTTCAGCGCTCACCCAATCTTGCTGAAACTGATACCGCGCGGGACCAATGTCCAATAGTTCCACCCCAACAGGCGGACTGCTCTGAGTAGGACATGCTACAGTAACCCTAACTCCGAGTTCGTGAAGAGATGTTGCAAGGTCATAGATTACACGTTCCAATCCACCGTAAGTTATTGGCGGAACGGGGATGAACGGAGTGGAAACAATTAAGATGTTCATTCTTAGTTTCCTCCGATCCTGAGTGAAGGCGCTTCAACTTTGAACGGTTTTGTTCATGAAGCTTACCTTCGCATACCGCAGTAGAAGCCTATGTCGACGAATTGCGTATGTCAACTATCGCGATTGGTGGACTAAGCCCACTTCGGGCAACTCAAGTTATCCAATTTACAGGTGCGTGAACCGACCGACGAAACTTCGACGGTTAAGCATTTCATACTCACGGGACGATTGGGGAAGGATATAAGGGCTCATTCGCTTAGTTTGTCGCATGGCATGGGAAATTCCAGAACGCGTTACAACTGTGTTCGTGGGCATCCCACACCAAGGGCTTGTGTCGGCCTCTTGGGCAATGAATGTCCTTCGCGCACTCGGCCCATACTTACAACAGGTGAAGGTATTCACCATTCATGGGTACCCTATTGATGTGTCTCGAGTTTCCTTTGTAGAGCAGGCGATTGCAAATAACGCTGACTACGTATACTTTCTCGATTCGGATATCTATACGACGCCCGAAACTCTGCGACGACTGATAAGCTTGAATCTGCCAATTGTTACTGCACTATACTACCGACGTCACGCGTTGAATGTGACAGACGAGATAATTTCACATTTACCCGAAAACACCCGGAAGTCTCTGCAATCGAAACGCCAGGCGGGAATGCCAGTATATACATGTGCGATTTGGAAGGATTTTGTTTATCGAGATGAGAATGGCGAAGAGTTTCGAGGTTTCCGCCCGATCTTTGATGGAGAATTCACTGAAGGTCAATTGATAGAGGTTGACGGCATTCCTATGGGATGCTGCTTGATACGGACAGATGTTTTTAGGAAATTGCCAAGACCCTGGTTCCTCTGGACGTTGGGAAGAGATCGTTTCACGCTCAAAGACGATGTGTCCAAAGATATTCAGCACAGAAAGGGCGTCTTTGGCTGCAGCGAAGATCTGTATTTCTCCATACTTGCGCGCAAATACGGAATCCCGCTGCTATGCGACACTTCACTTTTAGTTGGTCACGAAACGAGAACGATCGTTGGAGCTCGAGGACAATTTGAAGTAATCGAAAGCTAGGAACCGATACATTGTCGCCTTCTCACATCTTGAAATTCGATTTCGTGTCGACCTACGCAATCGTCCGAAAACTCACATTCAGTCTTCTGAGAGTTGACAATCTTAGACTATCGCGCACTGCCGTACTGATAGGATTGGGACGAAACATCAGACTTTGTATCCAGGTGCTGGCAAATCTTCGTGCGACACAACAACGCTGGCGAGAGATTCGTGAGTGCCCGCATCCGTTGTTTTTCATGATTGTCGAAAGTGTATAATATCTGTCAACCTCAAGCTGCCAATGGAATGGAGAGCAAGAAAAGGCCGAATGAAATGGCATCTCATCTAGTCACGATAGTGATTCCTACCAGAAACGCGGGCCGCACGCTTGGCAATTGTCTGAAGTCCATTCGTAATCAGACCTATCAGAATCTCGAAATTATCCTGGTAGACGCGGGCAGTACTGATGAAACCCAACGAATAGCGGAAGAATATGGAGCGAGAATAGTCACCCTTGAGGGTATAGGCATGACTGCTGCCAGAAACGTTGGAACTAAGCGAGCTTCCGGCGATTATGTCTTTCACATGGATGCCGACATGAAGCTGCAACCCCTGGTTGTGGAGGAATGCGTGGATAAATGCAAGCGCGGAGTGCGTGCAGTGATTGTTCCTCAGCTCTTTGAGGGGACAGGTTTTCTGGGAAGAGCCAAAGCTCTTGAAATCCAGTCATATCCTCATGGCAATCCTGGCACGTGTACTAGATTCGTCGAGAAGGCGTTGCTGGAAGGATTGGGCGGATACGATGAAGCTCTTGAGGCGGGAGAGGATTGGGACTTGGCACAAAAGATGGGCGCAAGATACCCGATTGGGGCTATAGAGGCATACATCACACATGGATGGGGAAGGTATGATCTCATCAAACGCATGAAACAGTGCTATCGTTACGGAAAGTCTGTCGGGACTTACGTAAAAAAATATCCTCGACACGCCGCTGGGCAGTGGACTCCTCTAAGAGTGTCAAACATGAAACTTGATCTGTTAGTCTCTCATCCCGTTGAGGCGTTTGGGATAGCAGTCCTGAAGTTTTGCGAATTCGAAGCAGCTTTGCTGGGCATTCTTTCGGATCGTTTTCTGAAGGATAAGTAAGGGTAAGTAGACCCTTAACGCACCCGAAGTTGACGTTGAAAAATGCGCACCCTTTCTCCCGAGACTGCTCAGCGCTAAGAAAGGATCTCCGTTTCGACGCGATGCTTTATTGAATAGGACTTGCCGGGCTACCCATTTGCTTAGCTTCATCCCTTAACACGCCAGTAACAACTGTTCGAGCATGTGATTGAAGATCTAAACGCGACAATAGCGATGCGATTTCTCCCTGAGAAAGAAGATGCACTTGATCTGATCTGTACTCAGAAGTGTGGTTCGACGACAGTGTGATTGGGCTTACGCTTTCGCTAATAGGAGGGATGACAAAGAAATTCTCATGTTCAATGACTCGCCCCGCCTCATAAAGGGTCATCAGCTCTTCGTGTGATTTTTCTTCGGGACCAGCGCCAATTACCTCAGATTGTAGCCTTGATGAATCTAGATAATTCAATTTTGCGAAGAAATCCAGACACGCCTTGGCGAGCTCCCCGATTCTCACTGCATGCATCTTCAGTACATGTATCTCACCCGTTCTTGCGGTCTGTCCAGCGTTCAAAACCAGTGCAGCGCAGTCGGTGGGCAACATTATGAATCTCGTCATCGAAGGATCAGTAATTGTTATCGGCTTGCCCGTGTTCAGCTGTCGTTCCCAGATTCGAATGACTGATCCTCTGCTGCCCAGCACGTTCCCGAATCTGACAGAGCAGAAGATCGTGGTTTCGCACTCGCTGCTCGCGCTCGTTGTTAGCCTTTCGCCTAGAAGCTTTGTCGCTCCCATGGTGGTAGCAGGGTTTACCGCCTTGTCAGTACTTATGAATACAAAACGACTCACCTTATTCTTGGCAGCTGACGTAATCAAGTTCTGGGTGCCTATCACGTTAGTGTGTATAGCTTCGAACGGATTCCAATGAGCTAGACCGACATGCTTCAAGGCGGCAGCATGAAAGACCATTTCGCACCCTTGTGTGGCTCTCTCTGTGGCCCCAGTATCTCTCACGTCTCCCAATAGATATTCGATATTTGAGTTCGGACCGAGGATTTGTCTTGCTTCGAATAGCCCGTTTTCATCGTTGGAAAAGATGCGGAGCTGCCTCACGTTCAGTTTCAAGAGCGCGCGCGCAAGATCCAATCCTATTGAGCCGGATCCCCCAGTGATCAGAACTGTACAATCGGAGTAATATGACTCGTTTACGTTCGACATGCTCATTAACTCAGCTCGCTCAGTGCGCCTTCGATTAGACTGTTCCAGTTAAATTGTTTGGAGTATTGGAACGCGTTTGACCTGTATTGTTCCAGTAGTGCCTCGTCAGACATAAATCGTATAACTACATCGGCAAGTTCGTGACGGTTGTATCTCACGACAAAACCACATTTACGTCTTGCGATTTCCCAGGCATTGTGACGTACATCCGTCGTAACTACCGGCAGACCCGATGCCAGATAGTCTTCTATCTTCTGACGGTCCGTGATCCTTACATACCAATCGCATCTATTTCGCAATGGCTCTTCCCCTATCGTTTCGGCGCGACATGCCTCAAGACCTCAACAACGCGCACGACATCTTCGTCTCTCATTCCCACATGTAATGGCAATACAATGGATTCTTTGCCAATCATTTCGGCGTTTGGGCAGATAACTCCAGAGAGTTGCGACCTGTAGTAAGGATGAGAGTATACCGGCCTAAACATTACGGTAGTCTCTATCGACTCGCGTTTGAGAACTTCACTTAGTTCGTCCCTACTCAGTGGAGCACCGTCGGAAACCCTGCATATGTAAGCATAATAGGAAGAGGTTGAAGCATTGTCGATATGTTGTGGTTTCAACCAATCGATTGTCCTGAGCTGGGTGTCATATATTTTCGCTAACTCTCTACGTCTAGCTACGAACTCGTCAAGCCTTCGGAGTTGATTTATGCCGACACAAGCATGAATGTCCGTCATTCTGTAGTTGTATCCCAACATCGTTATTGGAGTTCTACCGAAGTATTCTCGGCCCACGTTTCGAAAAGTTTTTGCGTCACTACCAACCCTTTGAAGATCGGTTGCAATCATTCCGCCCTCTCCAGATGTAATCAATTTCGTTGGGTAGAAACTGAACGCGCCGGCCGCTCCAAAAGTTCCGCACTGTCTATTGTGATATCGCGAACCTAGTGCGTGAGCGCAATCCTCTATAAGGAACAAGTTCTTTTTCTTGCATAGCGGAATTATTTCGTCCATGTCGCAGGGATTCCCGCCGATATGGACGACCAGAACAGCTCGAGTTTTCGGGCCGATACGTTCTTCTATCGTCTCCGCTGTTACATTGAATGTTGTACTGTCGCAATCTGCAAAAACTGGTCTTGCGCCAACGTAGAGAACTGCGTTAGCGGTTGAGGCGAACGTGTTGGCAGGGACAACAACTTCTGAGCCAGGTCCGATTCCTAGTAGGTACATTATGCAATGTAGCGCGGCCGTGCACGAATTCAGAGCCACCGCGTATGCGGTACCAACGATGTTGGCAAATTGCCTCTCATACTCTGCAACCACACTGCCGGACGTGAGCCATCCAGAGCGCAATACTGCACCGATTCTTGCAGTGATCTCGACAATGTCAGGCTCCGAGAACAAAGGCATGCTCACCCTAAGGGGCGGTTTATCGACTTCCTCTCTCGAGATGTCTCGGCTCAATGTCATCGACTCCTCCTACGTTGTCCACTTGAAATTTAGTTACTAACTTAAAGTATGAGCGGTCTTGCCCCAGATGTGATGGGTGCTTTCTGCGATTGTCGGTTTGAAACCGACTCCTAAGTATAGTCGCAGAGACGGGATGTTGTCTGCTTGCGTTCCAACATAGACCGACCCTGCCGATTTCGAAAGATGTCGCAGACTCTCCTTCAATAGACTTTCACCAATTCGACGCCCCTTCTCTGAATCACGTACAGCTATGAGGTCAATAACCCCATAGGATTGATTTCGTCCCAAGCGTATCAACTTGGATGCCACAAAGCCCACCGTGTCGCTTTCTTTCCTAGCGACGAGCATGATATCTCCAGAATCTAGGCTACTGAAGACCCATTTTGCATATAGTTTCCTGCAACTATCGGCGTGCAGCCGTGGATCGCGGTGGAAGTGAGTTCCAACGAAGGCATTCTTGGCTAACTCCGCTACCTGATGAGCAGAGTTCGTGATAGCCGGTTGAATCTGTATTCCATCCGGAATCCTGGGCGAGAACGATTTATCTTTCAAGTCCAAACGAAGTGTCAACAGGACATCGGTCAAAATGCCACCTATGCTCTCGTAGGCTTGAATGGTGCGAATATCTTCCAGAGAAGTTCGAGCAATCGTTAAAACGGAATTGGTTCGCCGCAAAGATCCATGTATCAGAATTGCTCGCGATTCCGTGTCCACACGATTCTTGAAGGATGCAAATCTGACTCTATCTACCCGGAATCCAAAATGATCGCTCTCCCACTTCGACTTTCCGATTAAGACGAAACCAATGCTCCTACCCCCTTCTTTCAGTGAGAAGCCGATTGATTCTTTGCGGGATAGTCGAATTAATTCATCTCGAATTAACGCCCGGCGTAGCGTGTCCTCAGTCAAGGTCATGTCTTGAGCAAACTTGCGCATTAGGAGCTTCTTGTTTGCGTTCAGTGCACGGATTGTTTCCGCGCAAGACAAGACGCCGACAGTTGGAGGGTACGTCTACATCCCTCACGATTTCTGATTTACCAAAGATCAGCTGCATAGTGCGGTAGGCCGAAGACCACCAACAAAGAAGCATTCTCAACAACATACGTCCTCATCCATTCAACGGCCTTGAAATTGAATATCCTCATGCTCGTCATCCAGTATTCCAACGTGCATCAACCAAGAGGACTGGCAATTAGCGTTCCATGATTCATTCGGACAAGTAAGATCTTCAGTCTTAACTCGCACCTGATATAATTTATCGTCACTAGAGGCAAATTGACCTTGCTTCGTCGTGATCTGTCGTTACGGGCTTGAACGGGTACCTCCTTAATCCGGTATCCAAATCTTTCGGCCCACACCAAGAGTTCTGTACCAAAGAACCAGTCGTCAGATCTAAGGAACGGAAGGAGATCCAGAAAGACTTGACGTTTAATTGCTTTGATTCCGCAGTGGTCACTGAACTTGCATCCAAACAACAATTGCATCCAGTAACTGTGTAGTCTTGACAGGACTTTTCGGAGCCAAGTTGTCTCATAGCCACCTCCTTCAACGTATCGCGAACCTGTCGCAATGTCGTAACCTTCCTGAAGGGCTCTCCACATGGCATCGAAAGTCTCAAGTCGGAAGGGAAGGTCAGCATCTACGTAACCGAGAACGTCCGAAAGGCTTGATACCCAGGCCATTCTCAAAGCTGCACCAACTCCCTTTCGTTCAGTGCGAAGGTACGAAACTCTGTGCATCATTGCAGCAAGTTCTTGGCCTCTCTCGCGAGTCTTGTCAGTAGAGCCGTTGTCCGCTATCACTAAGTTCCAGTCTGGATGCGGGAGAGAGGACAGAAATCTCGCAACATGTTCTGTGCTCCTCTGCACGATGTTCTCTTCGTTAAATACAGGAAGCACGATTGAAACGCTAGGTTCGTTTTCGACCAAGGAATTCAAGGTCATAAGGTTCTCCGAGATCCATGGGTGGAGTCGGCCTACGTACCATTATTGTCGCCCAGGCAAGATTCCTGTGGCTCATCGCGTTCCTCAACCGACAGTAGAAACTAAGAGTGTAGGCGTTTGATTCTTAAGTCTTTGCGAAGCGACGCCCATGTACGTGAAGTACATTATACACTTGAGAATCATTAAGCCATGCAATCCTGAGTGAAACCTATTTGCTAGTTTGAGCCGACATTACATTATATATTGTACGAGGTTCAAGTGAAACGATGGCTTCTCCACAGTCGGCGAACATTGGAGTAGTTGAATGCGGTTCAGCCCGGTTCTCTTTCTGCGAAAGTGAAAGCTACTTTTGCAAATTTTTTGACGGGCGGTGGCGAAACATAGAGAGCACTTAGGTTATCACATGTCTTGGGGAGTTTCAGATCGAGTGGCAACGATTTTCGTGTGAGTTCCACACCAAGAGGCGGTTCCGCCGCATGGTCAACGAACGTTCTTCATGCTCTCGGTCCGTACTTGCCGCATGTGAAACCGTTTACAATTCATGACTACGTGTACTTTGTCGACTCCGGCACTTACAACCGCCAAAACTTTGCGACGGCGGGAAAGTTTGAACTTGCCCATTGTTTCCGCACTTTGCTACCGCCGCTACACATTCGAGGTAACCGACGAGATGCTTCCACATTTTGCAGAGCATATTCAGAAGTCTCTAGGATCAAAACTTGGCATGCCCAAATACACATACAAGACCTTGGAAGATTTCGTACCGAGATGAAAAGGACAAGCGATTTCGTGGTTTCCACCCGATTTTTGGCGGAGAATTTACAGCCGCCCAATTGATAGAGTTGACGGTATTGGTGTGGGAATCGGCCGGATCCGAACAGATGTTTTCAGAAAATTACAGGGACCCTGGTTCTATTGGATGCTCGGACAGGCCCGTTTGGTATTCGAAGATGACGATTCGAGGGTATTCAACACAAACCCGGCGCTCATAGTTCCAGTGAGGACTTTCTCGATCCTTGCACTCAAACAGGGGTTCCTGCTATTCTGCGACACATCACTCCTGATGGGTCACGATTCAAAAACACTCGTAGTCGCGTCAGGACGATTTGAACAATTCGAAAGCTAAGCATTCACGCAGCGATGAATGAAATTCGTTGTGTGCGGGGGGAATTTAGTCGAAGATTTCTACATGAGTTAGGACAACGGAAGCCGACCACCTAGAATCAAGATAATTCGGCAACTGTACGGCATTACTGAAACTCTAATTTCTGGGTTATATAAAGGACGGTTTCGGAACCGGTGCTGTTGTGACCCGATCTTGAAGTCTCCGATGGTCTCCGTAATCGTGCCAACTTACAACAGCGAACGCACCATACGACGCTGCCTAGACTCTGTCAACCGACAATGTTACCCATCGATTGAACTCATTGTATCCGACAACTTCTCGACAGATGCTTCGGCAGTGATATCCAAACATTATGGCGCACGGGTTTTTTCTGCGAAGCTCGGAATGTCAGCAGCCCGCAACTTCGGCGTTGCTCATAGTAGTGGCAAATATGTTCTGTGCTTAGATAGTGATTTTGAATTGTCTCCCGGGCTAGTTACTGAATGCGTTGGTCTCTGCGAACCAGGTCTAGACGCTGTTTCTATCAACCAGGAATTTGTCGGTGCAGGCTTCTGGGGTATGTGCAGAAAACTCGAAAACCGCACATACTGGGGTGATGCGATAATCGAGTCACCTCGATTTCTCTCGCGGAGAATGTTTGATCGCATCGGCGGATATGATCAAGAATTAACCGCCGGCGAGGACTACGACCTCGCTATTAGACTGATCCGTCGAGGTTGCCGAATCGGATTCGCGCGCGGCGTTATCTATCACCACGAGTCCGGCTCGCTCAGGTTCATCGTCATGAAAAAGTATCGATACGGAAAGTCAATGTCCAACTTCTTATCGAAGCATGGGCCAATTGGTAGAAGTAAGTTCTACCCTGTACGTTCGCAGTGGATCACCAGGAGGAATCTGCTAGTAGAGAAACCCGCAGTCATACTAGGCATTCCATTTCTAAAGTTCCTTCAATATTATTCAGCGTTGATTGGATACGTGGTCGGGAATCATGATTGACAGCGAGACGAATAAGAAGAACCATAAGACCACGGAAGTCGCGGTTCGGTCAGATCATTGCTGTTTGAGTCAGTGAATATCGACGAGTGACACTGCCACTTTCGCATTTCGATTCTTCCACACGATCCTTGATACAGAGGAAAGCTCTCTCATGTTTTTCAAGTCCGAAAACGCAAGGGCTCGTCTGGATAAGTGATGGCTTTCCGGATAAGGGAAGGCACAACGTGTGCGGACCTCGGGTCTAGGTTCTCATGTTCCCAAATGCGTTAAAGATAGTCGCTGATCAGGTTTTGATACTGTAGTCGTTGAAGTAAGACCTGCACCGCATCTCATCTGGCAACTCGGTCTAACCCTACGCAGTAGCTTGGTAAGCGCCCTCTACAAAACGTTCAGATCGAGTGATTTTCCTTTTAAACGCAGGTATGTTCAGAGGATAAGTCGACACGTTAGATAGGCAAGGAGTAACATAAGGAATTTTTCCCGCCGATCCATATAACAAGACTTTCTTCGGCAAAAGGATCTCTCGGATAAGTGCGATTCGCAGACTCCGAGCATTTGCCTCTAACATTCTTCACTGTCCTTACGATTAGCAAGACATTATACGTTACCATTCTGAGACCCACCCATCTCAGCCGGGCGTGAAGAAAGTTGGATCTAGCCGCCGGTTCGATGGCCGATGAGCTGATTTCGGTGCTATGTTTCAGCAGAAATCGTCCTCTCCAACTTGAAGCATACCTTCGCTCCCTTCACCGCACGTGCAGCCGACCTCTACCAATATGTGTACTCTATGCCTGCGAACTTCAATTCGACAGCGCTTATGCGACGCTGAAAAAGCTGTTTCCTGAGGTCAACTTCGTAAAGGAAGTCGATTTCGGGCGCGATGTCCTGAATTACTTGCATCGAGTACAAACGCCACTTTTCATGTTTGGTTGCGACGATGTAATTTTCAAGCGTCGATGGGAACCGAACTTTGTCTTGGACACATTTAACCGCATGCCGGCGTTACTAGGGTTTTCTCTGCGACTCGGCTCAGAGATCACGTATTCTCACGCTTCCAATCAGCTAGTACCTTCACCTCGATTCTCTGCCACGAACCCGTTGCTAGTATGGCGGTGGACTTCGAGCCAGCTTGAGTGGGGACAACCTTGGGAACTTGATTGTACGATATATCGAACCAAAACGGTTAGAAACATCATTACAGCGATCAATTGGTTTGATTGGGCTCATCCAAACAAGCTTGAAGGCTCTGTGTCGTATCTGGTGAAACCTGTGAAAGGAATGACCTGGGTCGGGTCGCATCCGAGGACGGCCCTGGGCACATTGGTACGTATGGTTTCAAAAGGGCTTGGTGGGTCCAGTAGAAATGGACAGGAAATTTCTTGCAGCCTCTCCTCATCCGTCCTAAACTTGCTACGGAAGATAGGAGGACTCAAATCGCTGGACCTGATGTGCTCCTATCCGTCTGCAAGAGCAAGCGTCCTCACCATAAATAGAGTTCAAGACATCGCACTGAATCGTACTTATGGCGGCGGGCTCGACGTAGATGTTCTCTTGGATATGTGGAGGCGCGGCACTGTGCTGGATATCAACGCGTACGCAGATCACGACTTCAATATTATCCATATCGGGGAGGCATATTTCTGCGAGAGATCAGGCATTTTTCCAAGGAAAAACTCGGAATACCGTCACGAAAGTGGCCACGAACCTTAGATCCGTTTTTAGTTCACGTCAGCGTACTGCTTGGGTCGTGCTAATTTTCGAGTGCCGCGCTTTCTTCGCGAGCCGCCTCCTCCGTTCGTGATCTCCACCAATGTATCGTCCTCATCAAACCTTCTTGTAGGCTTGTCTTAGCCTGAAAGCCGAATTCAATCTGTGCTCTCGAAGTGTCAAGGCACCGTCTAGGTTGTCCATCTGGTTTGTTCGTATCCCACACTACCTTTCCGCTGAATCCTGTGAGTTTTGCGATCAGACTGACAAGATCGGTTATGCTTATCTCGTGTCCCGTGCCAAGGTTTACAGGATCGGGTTTACTGTAACCTTTCGTAGCTAGAATGATCCCATCGGCCGCATCGTCCACGTACAGGAATTCTCTCGATGCCCTACCACTTCCCCAGACCACAACCTCCTTCTCACTTCGCTCAACAGCTCCTACGAATTTTCTTATGAGGGCGGGAATTACGTGAGACGACTTCGGGTCGAAGTTGTCGCCTGGGCCGTAGAGGTTAACTGGTAGAAGGTAAATCGTATTCAAACCGTACTCTTGTCTGTAAGCCTGAGCCATCACTAGCACCGCTTTCTTGGCGATACCATAAGGAGCATTAGTTTCCTCAGGGTAGCCATCCCACAACTCATCTTCTTTGAAGGGCACCTTAGCAAACTTAGGATAAGCGCAGACGGTCCCTACCTCGACGAATTTCTCAACACTCGCAAGTCGCGCTGCCTCTAGGAGGTTGACTCCCATCGTAATGTTGTCGTAGAACAACTGTCCCGGATATTCCTGGTTGAATCCTATGCCACCAACTCTTGCAGCCAAATGAATCACCAAGTCAACACTCTTCACAATCCTCCGTGCATCCTCGAATCGTCTAAGGTCAATGTCTCTACTTCGGGGAACGATTACGCAATTCTCAGGGACATGTTCCCTCTTCGTCAGCAGCTGGGTCAAATGTGAACCTAAGAAGCCTGCTCCTCCGGTCACTAGAACTCTCTTATCCTTCCAGAAACTTTCTCTAGTCAACTTTCCACCACCTTGTCGGGAATCTCTTTGCAAGGATTTCAGCGCCTTCACCAATTGGCTGAAGTCCTGCTTTCTGCAAATCTGAGTCCACCATGATTTTCACTAGCTCCTCAAATTCGAGTTTCGGTTCCCACCCTAATCTAGTCCTTGCTTTGTGCGCATTCGCTACGAGTTCGTTCACTTCAGTCGGTCTATAGTATCTCGGGTCAATCACTACATGCCTATCGTAACTCAAGTCCGCGTAAGTGAACGCTTGCTCAAGGAAGTCTCGCACTCGGTGAGCTTGACCTGTCCCGATGACGAATTCTTCAGGGTTAGGCTGTTGAAGTATCTTCCACATTGCCTCAACATACTCTGGAGCGTAACCCCAGTCTCTTTTTGGTTCTAGGCTGCCTAGGTAGAGTTTACTCTGTTTCTTCGCCATAATGCTAGCTACGGCCATGGTTATCTTCCTAGTCACAAAGATCTCGCCACGCCTAGGGGACTCATGGTTGAACAAGATTCCGCAGCAGGCGAAGAGATTGTAGCCCAATCGATAATTCACTGTCATCCAGTGGGCGTAAGTCTTGGCGCACGCGTAAGGGCTTCTAGGAAGCAAAGGCGTTTCTTCGTTTTGCGGTGGTCTTGCGGCTCCGAACATCTCACTGCTCGACGCTTGGTAAAATTTGATTGCTTTGTTGCTTCTGCGCAACATCTCGAGGATTCTTAACGTTGAGAGAGCGGAGATGTTTCCCGTGTATTCAGGTATATCAAAACTAACTCTTACGTGACTCTGTGCTCCAAGGTGATAGATTTCGTCGGGCTTTATGTTGTAAATAATGTTCGACAGCTGTTCAGAGTCAGCTAGATCACCATAATGTAAGTGCAAACGAACTTTCTGAAGGTGCGGATCCTCGTAGACATGGTCTATTCTTGAGGTGTTGAAGGTGCTTGCCCTTCTTATTATCCCGTGAACTTCGTATCCCTTTGATAGTAGGAACTCCGCAAGGTAAGAACCATCCTGCCCCGTTATTCCCGTTATGAGGGCGATTGTCATGCCTTACACCTACGCAAAGTTTCAATACGTCAATAACGTTTTACTCGCTTTGAGTTAAGCCTGATGTTGGGCACATCAATTCGTCGATAGGGAACCGTTGTGCATGCGCAACAACGTAGCTTCAATCACAACTTACGGGCACAAGCATGTGTCGCGATGGGCCCATCTCGCCTCCCTCTGATCATGACCGATTGCAGCCCGCAGGTACATGCTGTGGTTTCTGGTGCAGAACCGAGACTCGCAACAGGTCAAGACCCGTCTCGCGACAGCAACCTTCGTTGAGCACCATCGTCTCCGAATTGCCCAGTCGACAGCGGCCGGGCGCCACGAATCTTCCCTTGGTTGATTGAGCATTACGTAAGTACTCTTAAGTCGCAAATCTCGCGCTGCCAATTCGGTGACAAGCTAAAATCCAGCGTTTCGCTATACGATCCGCGATCCGTCTTCCAAACAATGCTCCTACAAATTCAGAATTGGTTCATATCGTGGTGTTGTGTTTCGTAGGTTTGTCTGGTACCAACGCACAATCCGTAGCCTGTATACTATTCCCATTAGGTCTACGGCCATTCTCAAAGCCTGTCCTACGCTGAATCGGCTGTCCAGTTTAATCACGATAGGCAGCTCGGCGACTCGCAGCTTCAACAGTTTCGCCACGACGAGCAACTCCACATCGAAAGCATAGCGCTTAACACAGATTAGTCTCATAATTCGCTTTAGGGGTTCCCTTCGGAACGCTTTGAAGCCGCTTTGCGTGTCAGACATTCCCAGGCCGGTTGATAGGCCGACGAGAACTCGAAAGCTCAAGCTGAGAAGTTTGCGCACCACAGGCGATGAAACGCGCGACTGTGGATGGCGTTTCGAGGCCAGTGCGACATCGTGATCCTTCAGCACTGCGGTATATCTGTCCACCAGATGAGGACTTATGTCGCCGTCACCATCCATTAGCACGACCATTTCGCCGGACACATAATCCGTACCGTACCTGATCGCGAACCCCTTTCCGTGATTGTAGCGGTATCCAACCATCTTGACGGTTTCACCGTCTGCGACCTTCTTTATCTCCATCCCGGTGTTGTCCGTGCTTCCGTCGTCCACGACGATGATCTCGTACGGTACGCATAGGACCTGTAGGTGTCTCCTCGCGCGCTTGACGCAGGCAGCGATATGCTTTTCCTCATTGTATGCAGGGATTATGATGGAGATCTTCGGCAGCGCAACCAACGGTGGACCTGGCTTTTTGGAAACATTCAATGTATTTTGCAGGGCCATCTCGGGCAGAGATTGCGGGTTAGATTGTGTTTCAAGAACTTCGGTCGTAATCTCGTCTCCCTCCTCTCAATAGAAGACCCTCCTCAATGGAAGCGACCGGATTTGAGGTGGCAGTTGACCGTTTGGGCGCCATACGCCGAATGCATCTCGGGCCACCCGGGAGCGTACAAGCTGGATTGTTTTAAGACTTTGCAGGCTCTGTGTAATCCATCGCCAAAATTGTCGCTTTCCTCGCGAATGTAATCGCGGAACATAATAACCCGTTCACTCTGTCGAGTGAAAGGAGAAATTGCAACCGAAACGCAGTGTAACTCTACGATCGCCTTTCATCGTTTTATTCAAGTACAGCAGTGTGGATCTCTAGCCCTTCGCAGAAAATCCATCGAATGTTCCCTTCCGCTAGCAATTGAGCGCTTTCGCTCTTATGCGCGTCCTACTTGGTGTGTTTCAAAGTAACGCTCTCCTTCAAGAGAACAACCGAAAAGCACATCAAAACTCGCGATGCAGCATGTTTCTGGTGTAAATCTAGCTAGTCACTTGAGAGTTTCACGCAAGCGTTGACTTCGACACGAAGAGCATCAGATTCAATCTGTTTATCGCAACAACGGCCAAGCGAGTACGCGGCAACTGCGACTTATAGTTGCACTCACGCGAGTGCTCGCATAGGTCGTAGAAATCGTTGCTCAACATTCTATCGAAGCTAGCTTGTCGCTAACCCTTCGACCGTCTGCTGAAGTGTTCCGACCTCCTCTCGTATTTTTTTGTTCTCTTCTGCTAACTTCTGGTTTTGTTCCGCTAGTTGTTCTTTTAATGCAGCGTTCTGTTCTGCTAGTTCTTTGATGGCGTTTACCAGAGCGAACTGCATGTCGCTGACGTTCACGGCGTAGGTGGTTGTCGGCTCCTTGTCGTCGGTCTTGACTTTGGCTTGAATCTCCGAGACGAGGTTCTGATGGGTGCCGTCTAGGAGGCATTGGGCGATGAAGTTCACGTGCTCCTTAGCAGGGTCTGCTCCTATCCCATTCCCCTTCGCATAATGGAAACGCATAGGCGGTGGGAGGCTGCGGACCCAGGCTAAGCCCTCCGTGAACGGCCTGAAGGAGTCGGGGCATTTCCAGCGTCGGTCTGAGAACGTAGCCCACGTCGAGCCGCCGCAGGATTTACCCGCCGTACCCTGAACCGACAACGTCTGCGTCGGCGCC
>Ga0187784_10000103_pt1 | contig 52519 bp, 39 predicted proteins | sample 1015_SJ02_MP15_2_FD_132964 | JGI IMG/M metagenome (GOLD analysis project Ga0187784, IMG submission 132964) | Tropical peat soil microbial communities from peatlands in Department of Meta, Colombia - 1015_SJ02_MP15_20_MG | ecosystem: Environmental > Terrestrial > Soil > Wetlands > Peat | place...
CGCGCAAGGCGGCGGCGTCGCGCAGGCGCGCGTCCTCGTCATTGATCTTCGCGGCGCTGCGCACGAGCAGCGACCATCCGTCGGAATAGGTGTAACCGCCGGGGTTCGCATGCGCGAGCGCCTTGTAATGCTTGATCTTGTGGTGCTCCCACATTTCGGCGAACTCATATTCCGCAGCGCTCGGATTGCTGCCCTTCCGCCAGAAGAGCTGGAAGAAGCCGCCGGGCTCGTCGGCCTTGATCGGGGCGGGCGGGGGCGGACGATTCGTCTTCTGCCCGGGCAGCAGGCCGTCGTCATAAAGCTTCAAGAGCACCGACCGCGTCTCCTCGGTGATCTTGATCCCCGAGGTCACGCCCTTGTCCACGTCCTCGAGATAGGCGCGCGCGAAGCTCTCGGAGTGGCAGTTCGAACAGGTGCGGACCCAGGCGTCCTTGCGCGACTCGAACCAAGGGTGGTGGAGATTGTCGGCGATCTTCGGCGTCGGCTCGAAAGCCCAGCGGACCTTGCGCACCATGTTGTGCGAGAACCGGCCCTCGTACTCCATGTGGCAGAACTGACAGGTCGGCGCGCTCATCCCCCCCTTGTCGAGCGCCTCTGAAAGCGGCCAGTTCCAATCCCACGTGTCGCCGCGCGTTTGAAACACCGTTCCGTGCTTCGAGAGCATGAAGTTCTCGAACTCATTGTGATCGACGCCATTGTGGCACATCGCGCAGGTTTGCGGCTTGCGCGCTTCGACCGCGGAGAATTCGTGCCGCGTATGGCAGCTGTTGCAGGTGTTCTGCGGCGTGTGGCAGAAGCTGCAGCCCTCCGCGACCTCGCGCTGCTCCATCGCGGCCCAGACGGCGGTCTCGACATTGGCGGCGAAGGAGAGCGCGTGCGAGGGATGACCCTTGGGCCATTGATCCTGCGGCCAGGTGAAGGTGTCGCGCTCCGATTCGCGCTCGGCGAACTCCTTGACGTGGCACTGGCCGCAGGCGGCGGCGTCCGGCATTCTGAGATCGGTCTCGTGCAGGCCGTGCTCCCTCCCGACGCCCATGTGGCAGTCGATGCAGCCGACCTCCTTGAGCTTCGCGCCGGCCTTGAGCGTCCCCATCGAGCGCAGATTGGCTTCGACGTCTTCGATGAGGCCTTTCTTGTAGGCGCGCGAGTCGGAGGCGGGCAGCTTGCGGATCGCGTCGAGATCGCCGTGAACGCTCTTCTGCCAGCTGTGAACCCAGCCGGGCGTGATCTGAGTGTGGCACTCGACGCATTGTCCCCGCGCGACGTCGCCCTCGATCGTCTGGGGAGGCTTATAGAAGTCGCGCGGGTCGAGATATCTGGAGATCGGGATCGGCTCCCAGAATTTTGAAAGCGATCCCCGTCCCGCGCCCTGCGCCGGATCGTTGTAGCGCTTGACCAGCGCGTCGTAGAGTTGCTTCGGCGCCGCGGATTTTTCGAGACCGAGCGCCTTGTAAGTCTCTTCCGGCGTTTCCGCCGCGGCGCGGCCCACGACGACCGCCCACGCGGCGAGCCCGAAAACAAGAAGCAACAAGACCGGCGACAGGCGCCGCCTCGCCGGAAAGGCGGATGGAAAAAGAATTGCTTGCGTCATCCCCGTCGCTCTCAGCCCAGCGCCGCGCGGAGATAGTCCGTCAGGAACCGAAGCTTTTCAAGTCCGAGCTGCGCCAGCTCCGCCCGCCATTCGGCGAGCAGGCCCTCAAAAATGCGTCTCGGAGACGTCGTCCTCCGGCTTGATCTCGTGACGCAGCATCATCGGCGTCTGCGTGAGGACGAACAGGAAGGTCAGCGGCAATATGCCGAACACCTTGAAGTTGACCCAGGCGTCGGTCGAAAGCGCATGACGCAGAACCTCGTTGAGGGCCGCCAGAAAGAAGAAGAAGACGCTCCAGCGCCAGGTCAGCTTGCGCCAGCCCGCGTCGTCGAGATGCAGCGCGGCGTCGAAGATGATCGGCAGCAGCAGCCGGTCGAAATAGAGGGCGACGAGCAGGGCCGAGCCGAACATCGTGTAGAGGATCGTCACCTTGAGCTTGATGAAGTCCTCGTCCTGGAGCAGGAAGGTGAGGCCGCCGAAGATCAGCACCAGCACGGCCGTCACCATCGGCATCATGGGGAGCCGTCGCGTGATCGCGTACGAGACTGCGAGCGTGACCGTCACGCCGACCATGAGTGTGGCCGTCGCGGCGAAGATGCCGAAAAAATGGTTGGCCAGGAAGAACAGCGCCAGCGGACCGAACTCGAGAGCGAGCTTCAGCGTGGGATTAAGTCGCGGCTTTCGCGCTGCGTCGGCCTTCCCGGCGACTTGTTCAGTCAATGGCTCTCCTCCTCGGGCTCGAGACCAGCGATGGCGCGCGCGAAGTCGCGCGCGGCGAAGGGCTGCAAGTCGTCGGCGCTCTCGCCGACGCCGATGAAGTGGATCGGCAGCCCGTAGGTCTCGGCGATGGCCACGAGGATGCCGCCGCGCGCCGTGCCGTCGAGCTTGGTCATCACGAGACCGGTCACGCCGGCGGTCTTGCCGAAAACGTCGACCTGCGTCAATGCGTTCTGGCCGACGGTGGCGTCGAGCACGAGCAAGGTCGCGTGCGGCGCCTCGGGGTCCGCCTTTTTCATTACCCGGACGATCTTCTCGAGCTCGGCCATGAGCTCGGCGCGGTTCTGCAGGCGGCCCGCCGTGTCCATGAGCAGGACGTCGGCGCCGTCGTCGCGCGCCGTCTTGATCGCGTCGAAGGCGAGACCGGCCGCGTCGGCCCCCTCCTTTCCCGAGACGACCCTGGCGCCCAACCGGTCGCCCCAGACATGCAGCTGCTCGACGGCGGCGGCGCGAAACGTGTCGCCCGCGGCGAGCACGACTCGCTTGCCCGCGCTCCGCCATTTGGCGGCGAGCTTGGCGATCGTCGTCGTCTTGCCGGAGCCGTTGACGCCGACGACGAGCACCACGAATGGGCGCTTCGTCTCGTCGATTTCGAGCGGACGCGCCACGCTCTCCAGGATGCGCTCGACTTCGGCGGCGAGGATCGCCCGCACCGCCTCTGGCTCGATGTCGCGCTCGTAGCGGGCGGCGCCGACGGCCTTGGTGATCCGCTGCGCGGCCGCGACGCCGAGGTCCGCTCGCAGGAGCACGTCCTCGAGCTCCTCGAGCGTCAGCGTGTCGAGCTTGCGCTTGGTGAAGACGTCGGCGATGCTCTTCGCGATCGCCTGCGAGGAGCGGAACAGGCCGCCAAACAGCCGCTCTTTCCAGCTGCGCTTCGGCGGCTCGATCTCGGCCTGCGACGGCGCCTCGCCTGGAGCCTCCGGTGTCGCCCCGCCGCGCCCGAAGAGGCGCGAGAACAACCCGCGCTTTTCTTTAACCTCGTCCGCGCTCATGCGTCCGTCCCTTGGAGCTTCCCATGCTCAAGGCGTTACACCGGAGCGAGCGCGAGAACCAGCGGGGCTTCGTCGCACCCGCGACGAAGGCCGAGGGAGCCGGCCAGCGGCTCCCTCGCGTGTGATCACTTCTTGCAGGCGTGCCTCGCCTTGCAATGATGGTGGGTCTTGCAGTGATGCCGGGCCTTGCAGTGATGGCGCGTGGCGCAGTGGTGGTGGTGCTTGGCGTATCCGTGAGCCTGCGCGGGGCTTGAAGCGCTGACGGCGCCGCCCAGGGCGAGCGCGATCGCGGCGGCCGCGATCGTAGAGCCGGAGATAATGCTGGTTTTCATTGACGCCCTCCAAATTTGTGTGGAGTTGGACCGCTCTATCGGCGGCCTGCAGAGCCCGCCGAGGCAGGCGATCTAGATATATCACGCAGTGGCCCGCGGACCAGCCCAAGGCGAGGGCGCCCGCGAAACCCGGATCCTACGGATGGCGAATTGGCGGGTGGCCTCCCGCTGAGGCTTACCAGACCGTGTCCGAAGGGCGGCGACACGCGGAGAAGCCAGAATCGCAATGGGGAAGCCTAAGGCAAATTGCTCTTCGCGCGGGAGTTTCTCGGGGAACCGTCTCTCGGGACTGGTGACATGAGGCGCGAAACAGATATTATTCGCAATCCGCTCTGCGAGCTGCACCCTCCGACATGCGCAATCCCCCGCCTCATACCGTCCGCCTCGCCGACTATCTGCCTCCGGACTTCCTCATCGACCGCGTAAGCCTCGATATCTCGCTGCATCCCACGCAAACGCGCGTCCGGGCCAGGCTCTCGTTGCGCCGCAACCCCAAAGGACGCGCCGATGCGCCCTTGCGGCTCGACGGCGACGGCCTGACGCCGCTCGGCCTGAGGCTCGACGGACGGTCGCTCGATCCCGAGGATTTCGCCGTCGCGGCCGAGGGGCTCACGCTCGCCGCCGTCCCGGCGGAGCCCTTTGCGCTCGAGATCGAGACGGAAGTCGACCCGACCGCCAACACGGCGCTCTCCGGCCTCTATCGCTCCGACGCCACCTACTGCACGCAGTGCGAGGCGGAAGGATTCCGCCGCATCTCCTATTTCCTCGATCGTCCGGACGTCCTCAGCGTCTATGACGTGCGTCTCGAGGCCGACAAGCGCGAAGCCCCCGTGTTGCTCGCCAACGGCAATCTCGTCGAAGCGGGCGACCTTGGCGACAATCGGCACTTTGCGCGTTGGCGGGATCCGTTTCCAAAGCCCTCCTATCTTTTTGCGCTCGTCGGCGGCGACCTTGCCCGCATCTCGCAGGACTTCGTCACCGCTTCCGGACGCAAGGTCGGCCTCGCGATCTACACCGAGCACGGCAAGGAGGGGCGCGCCGCCTACGCCATGGATGCGCTCGTGCGCTCGATGCGCTGGGACGAAAAGGTTTTCGGGCGCGAATATGATCTCGACCTGTTCAACATCGTCGCCGTCTCGGCCTTCAACATGGGCGCGATGGAGAACAAGGGCCTCAATATTTTCAACGACAAATATGTGCTCGCGTCGCCGCAGACGGCGACCGATTCCGACTATGCCGGCATCGAGGGCGTGATCGCGCATGAATATTTCCACAACTGGACCGGCAACCGCATCACTTGCCGCGACTGGTTCCAGCTCTGTCTGAAGGAAGGCCTCACGGTCTTCCGCGACCAGGAATTCTCGAGCGATGAGCGCTCGCGCGCGGTGCAGCGCATCGAGGACGTCAGAAACCTGCGGCTGCGCCAGTTTCCGGAGGACGCCGGACCGCTCGCGCATCCGGTGCGCCCACAGACCTATCTCGAGATCAACAACTTCTACACGGCGACGGTCTACGAGAAGGGCGCCGAAATCATCCGAATGCTGAAGACGCTCATTGGCGACGACGCCTTCCGCCGCGGCATGGACATCTATTTCGAACGCTGCGACGGAACGGCGGCGACGATCGAGGACTATCTCGCCTGCTTCGCCGAGAGCTCCGGGCGTGATCTGACTCATTTCGCGCTCTGGTACGACCAGGCCGGAACGCCATGCGTGACCGTCGACACGGCCTATGACCCAAGCGCCGAAACGTTCACCGTCACCCTGTCGCAGAAGACGCCGCCGACGCCCGGTCAGACTGAGAAACACGCGTTTCTGATCCCCGTCGCTCTGGCGCTCGTCGGGGAGCAGGGGCGCGAGCCGCTCGTTTCGGACGACGCGACTCCCGAGGAGCGCCAGCGCGGCGTCTTCGAACTGGCGTCGGAACGACGCACGATCGCCTTCAAGTCGGTCGACTCGCGACCCGCGCTCTCGTTCCTGCGGGGCTTTTCCGCGCCGGTGCGCCTCGAGCCCGCGCCCGACCCAAGAGAGTCGTTGCGGTTGCTCGCCCATGACGACGATCCTTTCAACCGTTGGCAGGCGGCGCAGAATCTCGCGTTGCGCACGATCTTCGCCCGTGTCGCGAGACTGCGCGGCGAGAAAGACGTCGATGCGGCGGCGCTCTCGGCCGACGCTTTCGCCGCCGCCCTGGCCCGGCTGCTGGATCAGGCCGAGACCGATCCCGCCTTCACGGCGCTGGCGCTCACGCCGCCGAGCGAATCCGACCTGGCGCGCGAGGCCGAGGAAAACGTCGATCCCGACGTGCTCTTTGTCGCGCGCGAGAGCCTGCGGCGAGACATCGGGCGAGTCTTGGGATCAGCGCTACGCGGGGCCTACGAGCGCTTCGCCAGCGATGCGCTCTATTCGCCCGACGCCGCCAGCGCCGGAAGGCGCGCGCTGCGTAACGTGGCGCTGGATCTCATCGCCGCCGGCGATCCAGGATCGGGCGCGCGGCTCGCCGAAGCGCAATTTCAAGGCGCGGGCAACATGACCGACAGGCTCGCGGCGTTGGCGACCCTCGCCCTCATCCCTGGCCCCGCGCGCGAAAAAGCCTTCGCGGCGTTCTACGACGCTTTCGCCGACGACGCCCTCGTCGTCGACAAATGGTTCTCGCTGCAGGCGATGATCCCGGAGGAAGCGACAACGCAGCGGGTGCGCGATCTCATGCGGCATCGAGACTTCTCGCTGTCCAACCCGAACAGGACGCGCGCCCTCGTCGGCGCTTTTGCCGCCAGCAATCCGACGCGCTTCCATGCGCTCGACGGCTCCGGCTATGCGATCCTGTGCGACGTGGTGCTGGAGCTCGATTCCAAGAATCCGCAAGTCGCCGCGCGGCTCTTGTCGTCGCTGCGCGCCTGGCGCACCCTCGAGCCGCGACGTCGCGCCAACGCCGAAGCAACGCTGCGGCGCGTGCTCGCGACGGCGGAGCTTTCGCGCGACGTGAGCGATATCGCCTCACGCGCGTTGGGGTGAGTAACGAGGGCGTGACGGGAGACGGAGCAGGAAGTCGATTGCGCCTTACGAAAGTTTCATCCTCCCTCCATTGGCCCGTGAGGCGCAGTTCCCCATGTTTCGAGACAACGAAGGCCGGAGCGCGAAAGGACTGGCTAGCGGTCCGGTCCATCCCCCCAGCCGCGCTCCGGTCTTCGTTCCTCGTCAACTGTCCTGGAAAAGATGAAAATGCAAAAGATCGCTTTCCGCCCCAGCTGGCGCTCGCTACGCGCGAGTCTCCTCGGCGGGGGAGCCGTCCTGGCTCTCGGCGCCGGCCTCTATTCGCTAACCCCCGCAGCTCCAGCGCTCGCCGAGGCGCCGCTCGCCTCGGCTTCCGGGCCGGCGGTGGGGCCAGCCTCCTTCGCCGACGTAGTCGAGCGCGTGAAGGGCGCCGTCGTCGCGATCAAGGTCAAGTCGCTCGAGACGGCGCAGCCATTCGGGGACGAAGGGCTCGACATCTCCCCGGACGACCCGTTCTATTACTTCTTCAAGCGATTCGGCGAAGGCCAGGGGCGCGGACGCAAGCATCCCGTGCAGTCGCAGGGGTCTGGCTTCATCATCAGCCCCGACGGCTATGTCGTGACCAACAATCACGTCGTCGAGCATGCAAGCGAAGTCGAGATCGCGCTGGAAGGCGGCAAGACGCTGCCGGCGAAGGTCGTTGGAACCGACAAGCGCACGGACCTCGCTCTGCTCAAGGTCAACGACGGCGGCAATCTGCCCTATGTCGAGTGGTCGAGCGCGACGCCGCGCGTGGGCGACTGGGTGATCGCCATCGGCAACCCGTTCGGCCTCGGCGGCACCGTGACCGCCGGCATCGTGTCGGCGCGCGGGCGCGACATCGGCGCCGGGCCTTATGACGACTTCCTGCAGATCGACGCGCCGGTCAATCGCGGCAACTCCGGCGGTCCCGCCTTCGACGAGCGCGGCGGCGTGATCGGCGTCAACACGGCGATCTATTCGCCTTCCGGCGGTTCGGTCGGCATCGGCTTCGCAATACCGACGGAGGTCGCCAAGGACGTCGTGGCGATGCTCAAGGACAAGGGCGCCGTCACGCGCGGATGGATCGGCGTCAGCATTCAGCCGGTCACCCCGGAGATCGCCGAGGGATTGGGCCTGAAAGCGGCAAAGGGCGCGCTCGTTGCGCAGCCGGTGAAAGGCGGCCCGGCGGAGGGCGCCGGGCTCAAGTCGGGCGATGTGATCTTAGCCATCGATGGCGAGAAGGTCGAGACCGCGCGCGAGTTGCAGCGCAAGATCGGCGCATTGCCGCCCGGCAAGGCGGTCGAGCTCACCTATTTGCGCGGCGGTTCGGAGAAGAAGGTCAGTCTCAAGCTCGGGACGCTGCCCGACCAGAAGGAGGCGCGCCTCGAGCCCGGCGGCGGGAAGGACACCAGCGTCCTCGCGGACCTCGGGCTCGATGTCGCGCCCGCCGCAAACCGAGCGCGCGGAGGCGGGGCCGAAGGACTTCACGTGACCGAAGTTGACCCTGACGGCGCTGCGGCGCAGAAAGGCATCAAGCGCGGCGACGTTATCTTGGAAGCCGGGGGGCAGACGGTCAGCGAGCCCGGTGACCTGGCCGCCGCCTTCGAGACGGCGCGCAAGGACGGACGCAGGTCCGTGCTGTTGCGTGTGAAGTCGCCCGAAGGCGTCCGTTTCGTGGCGTTGACGGTTGACAGATGACAGTTGACGGAGCACGGAACCAAGACGCGCCGCTGTTCTGGTTCTTCGTGCTCCGTCCGGATTATTCCCATGCGCTTGCTCATCATCGAAGACGACGCCGAAGCAGGCGCTTATCTCATAAAGGCCTTTCGCGAGCAGGGGCATACCGTTGATCTCGTAACCGATGGGCTCGACGGCTATGCGCGGGCGCGCGAGGAGAGCCATGACGTGCTCGTGGTCGATCGCATGCTGCCGCGGCTTGACGGCCTGTCGCTGATCTCGGGGCTGCGGGAGCAGAAGGTCGAGACTCCCGCGCTCATCGTATCTGCGCTCGGCCAGGTCGACGATCGCGTCAAGGGGTTGCGCGCCGGCGGCGACGATTACATCTCGAAGCCCTACGCGTTTTCTGAGCTGCTGGCGCGCGTAGAGGCGCTCGGACGCCGCCGGACGGGCGGGCGCGTCGAGGAGACAGTGTATCGCGTCGGCGACCTCGAACTGGATCGGCTGTCGCATCAGGCCACGATCGGCGGCCGGGAGATCATTCTGCAGCCGCGCGAATACCGGTTGCTCGAATATCTGATGAAGCACGCGGGTCAGGTGGTCACCCGCACCATGCTGCTCGAAAACGTCTGGGACTATCATTTCGATCCGCAGACCAATGTCATCGACGTCCACATATCGCGCCTGCGCGCGAAGATCGACAAGGGGCGGGAGACGCCGTTGCTCCACACGATCCGCGGAGCCGGATACATGATCCGTGACGGCGCTCGGTAAGCTCTTCCGCACGACGGTCTTCAAGCTGTCGCTCGTCTATCTCGTGCTGTTCTCGCTCGGCGCCGCGGTCATGGTCGCGTCGGTCGGCTATCGCATCCAGGCCCAGCTCGACGATCACTTGAGTCAGCTGATCGACGAAGAGCTGCAGCGTCTGTTGAGATTTTTTGAGGAAGGCGGCATCAGAAGCCTCAACCGCGAGGTGAGGTTGCGCACACAGATGCCTGAGGGATTTCTTTTGCTGGTTACAAGCTTCGGCGGGGACTATCTCGAGGGGAACATCGCCCCGTCGCCTTCGCTTCCGACCATCTCGACGCCTCTGATGGAAGCGCCTTATCGCCGCCTCTATGTCGACAATCGCGATCACCTGGGGCTCATGCGTGTGGTCGTGCTGCCGGGCGACTTTCGATTGCTCGTCGGCCATGACGCCGAAGAACACCTGATATTGGATCGCATTTTGCGCCGAGGACTCGGCGCGTCGTTGCTTTGGCTGGTTTCGATCGGGACGCTCGGCGGGCTGTTCGTCGCGCATCGCATGCTGGAGCGCGTCGACATGCTCTCCGCTTCGGCGCGTCGCATCATGGCGGGCGCGCTCGATCAGCGCCTCCAGGTCTCCGGGGCCGGCGACGAATTCGACCGTCTCGCAGAAAATCTCAACGCCATGCTCTCGCGCATTGGCGCGCTGATGACCGGTCTGCGCGAGGTTTCCGACAATATTGCCCACGACCTCAAGACGCCGCTGACGCGCCTGCGCAATCGCGCCGAGGAGGCGGTGCGCCTCAAAGCGGGGGAAGAAGACTGTCGCGTCGCTCTTGGCGCGATCATCGACGAGGCCGACGCGCTCATCGGCGTTTTCGACGCGCTGTTGCTCATCGCGCGCGCCGAGGCAGGCTATTCGAGCGATCTCATGGCGCCGCTGGATGCGGGCGAGGCGGCGCGCGACATCGTGGATCTCTATGAGCCGCTCGCCGAGGAGCGCGGCGTGGCGATCGTCGCCGGCATCGAGCCAGGGCTCTGCGTGCGCGGTCATCGCGAGCTCTTAGGCCGCGCGCTCGTCAATCTGATCGACAATGCGCTGAAATACGGCGTCGACGGAGAGGCTTCACAGATCGGCGTCACGGCGCGCCGCGTCGGCGAGAATGTCGAGCTCGCCGTCGTCGATCACGGCCCCGGCATTCCCCTCGCCGATCGCGAACGGGTGACGGAGCGCTTCGTCAGGCTCGACAACGCGCGCAATCGACCAGGCTCCGGGCTCGGACTGTCCCTGGCGGCGGCAGTCGCGCGGCTGCATCATGGCGCGCTGCGGCTGGAGGACAATCAGCCCGGGCTCCGGGTGGTTCTCGTCCTGCCCGCAGCGCTGCGCGCAGAGAACGAGGCGGCGGCGACCGGGCGCGCCTGAAGCCCTTGAGCTTTCAGCAGCGCGCCCACGGCGCGCAGCGGCGCGGCGCCCCGCGAAGCGGCGTCGGCGGCCTCCTGGAGCGGCAGCCGCAGCATCGCCATCGTGCCGACGCCGACGCGCGAACGCAGGCGCAGCGATCCATTGTGAAGGCTCATGAGCGCCCTGGCGATGGCGAGGCCGAGGCCGGACCCTTTCATTCCGTCTTCGATGACCGCGCCCGACTGCGTGAAGGGGGCGAATAGCCGGCCAAGGGCTCCGCTCTCGACGCCCTGACCGTTGTCTTCGACGAAGATCAGAATAGCGCTCGGCGTGCGGCCTGCGCGCACGCGGATGGCGCCGCCCGGGGCCGTGAACTTGATGCTGTTGGAAAGCAGGATTCCGAGGGTCTTGACGATGGCCGCATGGTCGCCCGCGCATTTCAGCCGCGCCGGAACCTTGGCGCTGATCGCGATCTCCTTGTCATCAGCGCGCGGGCGCCAGTAGCGTATCGCTTCGTCGACGACCTCTCGCAAGTCTATGTCGCGCGCATTGAGGCTCACGCCGCCAGCCTCGAGCCGCGACATGTCGAGGATCGCCGAGAAAACCTCGAGAAGATAGGCCCCGCTGCGCTTGATGTCGCGGCAATATTCCCGATACTTGGGCGAGCCCAGTTCGCCGAAGGCCTCGTCGAGCATCATCTCGGAAAAGCCGATGATGGCGTTGAGCGGGGTTCTGAGCTCATGACTCATGTTGGCGAGGAAGAGGGTCTTGGCGAGATTGGCCGATTCCGCTTCGGACTTTTGGACGTGGAGCTGCTCGGCGAGCGTCGCGAGCTGCTGCTTGTGCATTTCGAGCGTCTGCCGCGAATGCATGAGGTCTGCGACGGCTCCCGTCAGGCGATGCTGCGAGTGCTGCAGCGTCTCCTCGTTGCGCTTCAACGCCGTGATGTCGGCGCCGACCGAGACATAGCCGCCGTCCTTGGTGCGGCGTTCGTTGATCTGTAGCCAGCGCCCGTCAGCGAGGCGCGCCTTGTAGCTGCGCTCTTCGACGGCTGCGATGTCGTCGCTCGTCGCGTCCATTTGTGTGAGCGGCGCTGCGTAGGCCATGATCTCGCGGTAGCTCGCGCCCGGCGTCGCGACCTCCGACGGGAGCTCGTGGAGCTCCAAGAATTTGGAGTTGCACGCGACGAGACGATTGTGCCGGTCCCAGAGCACGAAAGCTTCGGAGATTGCGTCGATCGCGTCGCGAAGGCGGACGTCGGCGGCAACGGAGCGTTCGGCGAGAGCCTTTCTTTCGGTGATGTCGATCGCGATCCCGACGAGTCGCGCGCCGCCGGGCGCCTGTTCGAGGATTTCCGCGCGCACGCGCAACCAGCTCCAGCCCCCGTCGCCGCCCGCGATGCGGAATTCATGGTCGATGGCGCGACTAGCCGTCGCCGTCGCCTTGCGGACGACGTCGATCAAGCTGGCGTCGTCCGGATGCAGCATCTGGACGAGCTCGGCCGCCGTCAGACAACGCGGCTCCGCGGGGAGGCCGAGCAGTTCGTACATGGAGTCGGACCAGTAGATGCGCCCCTGCGAGATGTCCCAGTCCCATAGTCCGCAGCGCGCGCGGGCGAGCGCCGTCTCGAGTCGGCTGCGGATGCGTTGCGCGCTTTTTTCCGTAGCGCTTCGAAATCGCGAGCGTCGACGCGAAAATGCGTAAGCGGCGACCGCAGCGGCGCCGGAGCAAAGAACGAGCATGGCGAGCTGCATTAGTCCGGCGCGCCAGGGCTTGAGCGCCGCCTCGACCGGCGCGAGCAGCGCGAGCTGGCCGAAGGGGGTGGGCAGGGTTCGCACCGCGACGAGCGTCCTGGCGCCCTCGGCGAGATCGAGGCGCAGCACTCCCGCCTTGTCCGCGAACTGAAGAGTCAGAAGGTCCTGGCCGAGCACCTCCGGCAGAGAAGTGTCGGCGCCGCGCAGCGTCGGCCACGCCGCCGCGATCTTTCCCGTCTTATCGGAGACGAGGATGCGGCGCTCGCGGGCGAGCTCCGAAGTCGGCGCGACGCGGGCGAGCGCTTCTGCGAGCGTCGAGAGGTTCTTCTTGGCTTCGATCGCGGCGAGGAGATCGCGCGAGACGCTTCCGGCCAGGATCTCCAGGTCGCCGGCCGCGTTCGCGATAAGCTGTTCCTCGACGGAGGCGGCGATCGTTGCAAGCCCGTAGCCGACGGCTAGGAGAAAGATCAAGCCGACAAAAAGGGCGGAGCGTGAGGGAACGCGCTCGCGCCACTGCTCTGCGCACTCGTCGGACAAGCCGTAGCGGCGCCACACGGTGTCCACGCGGCTCGTCGCTGAGGCGGCGGGCGAGGGCGCCATGCATATGCTCCCTTGACGGCGTTTGGTGCGGGAACGGCAGGAGTTCCGTCGCGAATCGATTGCATGAGAATCCGCTTCGTCAATTTTGTCTAGAGTCCAGCCCCAAAAATTATTCAATCGTTAACCGGTGTGGCGCTTGCGCCACAGGGCTCGCCATCAAGCGGTCGGCGTCGCGCCGTAAATCTCGTCGATCTCGATCGTAGGGCCCGGCGGATCGAGCGTGATCGCGCCTCTGGAGAAGATCTGGGTCAGGATGGTTTCGTCGACGCCGCGGGAGTGACGGATCACGCCAGGCTTGTTTGGATCGACGATCAAATAGTGCTGGACGCTGGGGATCCTGAAGTATCCCTCGAGCTTGGCGAGCGCATCGTTGCGTCCCGTCGACGGAGAGATGACCTCGACCACGATGACCGGATTCAGGACGAGCACGGCGTCGGGCGGGAGCTCAGGTCCGCAATGGACCTGCGCGTCCGGCTCGTAGACCGTGGAGGAATCCACGCGCACGGCCATGCCGTCCGGGAATGCGCGGCAAGGAACTCCCGATCTGCGAATAGCCGAGCGCAGAGCGACGAAAGTTTCGCCCTTCACCTTCGCGTGCGCGGCGCGCTCCGCCGCCTGAGCGACGACCTCGCCGCCGAAAAGCTCATAGCGTCCCGGCGCATGCTCCGACCACGCGAGATATTCGTCCGCGCTCATGCGTCGCCGTGGAGTGTCGTTCACAGCCGTACCCGCACTCGGCAGATGATCCGAGACATCCTTGCATGAGGGGCGGCGAGAGGGCAAGGTGGCTCAAATCGCGGCGCGCCGATCCCCGCGCGCTTTTTGCCGTCTCATCGGGGCAGGGACAAAGGCCGCCATGTCGAAACGCCTGTTTGAAGTCTTCCTCCTGTCAACGCGCTGGCTGCTCGCGCCCTTTCTCGTCATGATGACGGCGGGTCTGCTGGCGCTCATGGTCAAAGCCGGAAAGAAGACCTATGGACTCGTCGCGCTGCTGCTCGAATCCCAGGACGAGCATGTCACTTTGCAAGTTTTGAGCCTCATCGACACGTTGCTGACCGCGGCGCTGGTCATGATCGTGACCATCTCGGTCTATGAGAATTTCATTTCCCGCATCTCGCGCGGGGAGCACCAGCTCTGGCCTGAATGGATGGGGTCGATCGATTTCTCGCAGCTCAAGCTCAGGCTGCTGTCGACCATCGTCGCCATCTCGGCCATCAAGCTGCTGGAGGCTTTTGTCGATGCGCCCGAAGTCAGCGACCGCGACTTGAACTACTATATCGGCATCCACCTGGCTTTCGTGCTCTCGACGTTCGTTTTCGCCGTCTCCGAGCGGATATCGGGCCATGCGCGAAACCACGGCTCGTAATCGGACTTTCGTCCGCCCCCGCCGTCGTGCGCCAACCCGAGAGAAGGGCGCGGGGGTTTAGGCGTAATGGAGAAGTCGCATCAATCGCGCTTCTCGCAGGCGCGGGGAAAATGGAAGCCGTGCAGCAATCTATCGAGTCCGACCTGCAAGCGCTTCGTCGCGGCGACCTCGCCGGCGCGCGCGAGCTTCACTTGCCCGGCCTCGCGGAATTTCCACGAGAAATCTTCGGCCTGGCCGATACGCTCGAGCTTTTGGATCTGAGCGGGGGGTCTCTGAGCCGCCTCCCCGAAGACTTGGGCCGGCTCAGCAAGCTGCGCGTGCTGTTCTGCTCGGGCAACCAGTTCGAACAGCTCCCCGAGGCGCTCGGCGACTGCGGTTCCTTAACCCAGATCGCTTTCAGGTCCTGCGGACTGCGCATCGTTCCGGAGCAGTCGCTGCCGCCCAACTTGCGATGGCTGACGCTCACCGAGAACCGCATCGAGCGTCTCCCCGTCGCTCTCGGCGCGCGACCGCGCCTCCAGAAGCTGATGCTGGCGGGAAACGCGCTCGCCGACCTCCCAGACAGTCTGGCGGACGCCCCATCGCTGGAGCTGGTGCGTCTCAGCTCCAATTTCTTCGAGTCGCTGCCGCCTTGGCTCGCGCGGCTCCCCAAGCTCGCCTGGATCTCCTGGAACGGCAATCCCTTGGAGCGCGACTTGGCGCCGGCGGTCGCGGCGGCGCCCGTGCTATGGGCCGATCTCGACATCGGAGAGCGGCTCGGCGGCGGCGCGTCGGGTCACGTTCATCGCGCCGCCTGGCGGGCGGGCGAGGGAGATCCGGTCCCCGTCGCCGTCAAGCTGTTCCGCGGCGCAATGACGAGCGACGGAGCGCCGAGCGCAGAGATTGCGACCTGCCTCGCAGCGGGCCAGCATCCGAATCTGACCGCGGCGCTCGGGCGCCTTTCCGACCACCCGGAGGGGAGAGACGGTCTGCTGATGCCGTTGCTTCCGGCGCATTGGCGCCCGCTGGCCGCTCCGCCGAGCCTTCAGACTTGCAGTCGCGACGTCTATGCCGACGACCTGCGGCTGTCCGCCGCGGCGGCGCTGCGGATCGCGCGCGGCGTCGCGTCGGCGACCGCGCATCTGCATGCGAGAGGATTGCTGCACGGCGATCTCTATGCCCACAACGTGCTGTGGGACGGCGTCGACGGCGAAGCCGCGCTCGGCGACTTCGGCGCGGCCAGCGTTCTACCCGCAGACGACGAAGGCGGACTCTGGCGGCGGACCGAGATTCGCGCCCTGGGGCTGCTGCTTGAGGAGGTGTTAACGCGCTGCGCGCCGACCCCTTCCGAAACACCCGCATTGCAGGAGCTCGCGCGCGACTGCGTACGGCCGGACGCCGCGCGCCGTCCGGCGATCGACGATGTTGTCGAGACCCTGAATCGGTTGTAGCGCTCTAGTGTCTTGCGTCGGCCGATTTGAGGGCGGCGATGCGAGCCTGCGGACCCCTGCGCTGAAGAGACGACAGATGCGGATCGCAATCTCGAACATTGCTTGGGACGTCTCGGAAGACGATGACGTCGCTGCGCTTCTGGCGCGCTTCGGCGTCGACGCCATCGATGTCGCGCCGACGAAATATTTCCCTGACCCCTTCGTCGCGACCAGATCTGAAATTGCGGAGGTTCGGGATGCCTGGGCGCGACGAGGCGTCGAGATCACCGGCATGCAGTCGCTCCTCTTCGGAGCAGCGCATCTGAATATCTTCGGGGCAGCGGAGATTTGCGTCGCGACGAGACGACGATTGGAGGCCGTGATCCGCATCGGCGAAGGTCTGAGCGCGACCAGGCTCGTGTTCGGCTCGTTCAAGAACCGGGACCGGTCTCGCTTGAGCGACGAAGCGGCTCTTCAGAGCGCGGCGAGCTTCTTTCGTAGCGTGGGCGACGTTGCGCGCGACCATGGCGTCGTCATCTGCCTGGAGCCCGTTCCCGCCGAATATGGGGCGAATTTCATGACGACGACGGCAGAGGCCGCCCATGTCGTCGCCGTGACTGATCACCCGGCGATTCGCCTGCATCTGGACACCGGAACGATGGCGGTCAATGGAGAGAATCCGCGAGACGTGATCAGGAAGCATGCACATCTCGTCGGACATGTGCACGCCAGCGAGCCGAACCTCGCGCCTGTCGGCGACGACGGCGCCGATCATCGCGCCGTTGCCCGGGCGCTGGCGCAATTCCTTCCCGATCAAGTGGTGTCGATCGAGATGCTGGCCCCGACGCAAGAATCGCGCTTCGCCTCGATCGAGCGCGCGTTGGCGCGGGCCGTCCACGACTATCGCGATTGCGGGTGGGCCGCCGCTTGACGAAGATCGCTTGCGCTTTCTGGCTATTGTCGAGGGAGCTGAGGACTGATCGTCGCCGCGTTGCGTGAGCCGCCCCCCGGCTTGTCTTGCAAAAGACGCATAGTTGGACAAAACTTCGTCCGTGATGCTGGCGGAGCGCGAGGCGGAAAGAAACGCGGCGTCCCGAAGTCAAAAAGCATGCGAGCACGCGCAAGCGGGCGAGCCAAGGACCGTTTGCTCCCGGAGGGAAGTGACAACATGAATTCGAAACCAACTTTGTCAGCGCTGATGGGCGTAGCAGCTCTCACGCTGCTCGGCTCCGGCCTCGCCCTGGCGCAGGCCGTGGTGATCGAACGGCCCATGCCGGCGCCGATCGTGGAAGTCGTTCCCGCGGCGCCCGCGGCAGGCCTGTCCTGGGTGCCGGGACACTGGGTTTGGCGCGGCGGCGAATGGTTCTGGGTAAAGGGCCATTACATCGCGGGCGCCGTGCCCGCCATGCCTGAGGTTATCGTCGAACAGCAACCGCCGCGGCCCTCGGCGCAACATTTTTGGGTGCGCGGCCATTGGGGCTGGGAAGGCGCGCGCTGGAATTGGCATCCAGGCGTCTGGTTCCGTCCGTAGGTCGGGCGTAGACCCTTCGCAACTGCAAGGCGTCCGACGGTGGCGGCTTGAACGGCTGCAAGGGGCCGATCATTCGCCGACTCGGCCGTCTCATATGCGCCCGATCTCTTCGAGATAGGCGCGAAAGGCCCCGTAATTCTGCGCCAGCCGCTCGGCGATCTGGGCGAGGTCGGCGAGCGTATATTCGGCGATCTCGTCGGCGTCCTCGTGAAGGCCGCCAGGGGCGATCTGAGAGCCGCGCAGCGCTTTGATCGTCTCCGGCGGCTGCAAGATCCAGCTCGGCTGGATGGAGTCTTCGGCCTCGCCGCGCGTCCATTCGCTATGAGCGATGTCGTCGCGCAACGGCTCCAATCGCGAAGGCAGCTTGAGATAATCGCGAACAGCGTCGCACTGGTCGAGCGGCGCGTCGCGATAGTGCAGCAATCTGAGCAGCGCCTCCTTCTTTTCGCCGAAGTCGAGCCCTTTCGTCAGTGCAATCACGCTGGCGTCGTCGGCGTCGCCGACTTTCGTCATGGCGCGCTGCATGAGACATTCATAGCGCGCGAACCAGTGCACGATCGCGCCGAAGAGCGCGAGATGCTGGTCGCTCAGCGCGTCTGACCTCAAAGCGATCATGTTCCGAGCCTTTCCGCCGCGGCTCGCGCCGCCAGTCAAATTCCTTGTTGCGGGCGCAGCCATCCCAACAGGCTGACTCCCCCGAACCCCGCGATACGGTCGCGCATGTCGCTCAAGATCAGATAAAGGACGGGGGTCGTATAGAGCGTCAACAATTGGCTGAGCACGAGCCCGCCGACGATCGCGATGCCGAGCGGGCGTCGGATCTCGCCGCCGTCGCCATAGCTCGCCATCAGCGGTATTGCGCCGAGGATCGCCGCCGCCGTCGTCATCATGATCGGACGGAAGCGAAGCCGGCAGGCCTCGACGATGGCGTCATATTCGCTAAGACCTCGGGCGCGTTGCGCCTCGAGCGCGAAGTCGATCATCATGATCGCATTTTTCTTGACGATGCCGATGAGCAGGATGAGCCCGATGAACGCGATGACGCTGAACTCCGTGCCGAAGGCGAGCAGCGCCAGAAGCGCGCCGACGCCTGCGGAAGGCAGGGTGGAGAGAATCGTGATCGGGTGCACGTAGCTCTCATAGAGAATCCCGAGCACGATGTAGACTGCGATCAGCGCCGTCGCGACGAGCAGAGGCTGAGTTCCAATAGAGTCCTGGAAGGTGCGCGCCGTGCCTTGCAGGCTGCCATGCACGGCCGCGGGCATGCGGATTTCGGCGATGGCGCGATCGATCTCCGTCGCAGCGTCGCTCAAGGACTTGCCGATCGCGAGATTGAAGGAGATCGTCGAGGCGACGAAGGGCCCCTGGTGGTTGACCGCGAGAGGGGTCGAGCCGTGCTTGAAGCTCGAGAAGGCGACGAGCGGAGTCATCGTCTCGACCGAGGTGCTGACCGCGGCGCCGGAAGAGGCGCTGCCGCGTCCGGAATTGGCGATGGCGTTTGTGGCCGCGTTGCGCGCCGCGTTTATCGACGCGTTCGCTGTCGTCGTCTGGGCGGAAGCGGCGCTGGCGACCGTCACCGCGCCGACCGGCAGGACGGACGCCGCCACGCCGTTCGCGGGGCCGCCCGAGGTGCTCACATAGATGTCCCGCAGCGAGCTCGGATCTTGCCAGTAGCGCGGCGCAACCTCCATGACGACGTGATACTGGTTGATGTCGCTATAGATGGTGGACACTTGGCGCTGGCCGAAGGCGTCATAGAGCGTGTTGTCGATCTGAACGGGCGTCAGACCGAGCTTCGACATTGTGTCGCGATCGATCACGACGTCGTTCTCGACTCCGTTCTGCTGCTGGTCGGTGTTCACGTCCGTGACGACGCTGCTGCCTTGCAGCGCCTGCACGAGCTTCGGCGTCCATTCATAGACGTCGGATACGTTGTCCGCCTGCAAGGTGTACTGATAGAGGGCGCCCCCGGGACGCCCGCCGACGCGCACGTCCTGCACCGCCTGAAGGAAGAGCCTCGCGCCGGCGATGCTGTTCAGGCGCCGTCTGAGCCGATCGACGACCTGGGCCGCGGAGACGTCACGCTCGGCCAGCGGCTTGAGCGCGACGGAAACCGAGCCGCTGTTGACCGCATTGGCGCCGCCGCCGCTGCCAGCCCCGGTGTTTCCGGTCACGACGTCGACCGCCGGGTCGCTCTGGATGACTTCGACAAGCGCGTTGAGCTTGTCGTTCATGGCTTGGAAGGAGATGCTCTGATCCGCCTGGATCGAGCCGATGAGCCGTCCCGTGTCCTGCTCCGGGAAGAAGCCTTTCGGGATGATGACTAAAAACAGGACGGTCAGCGCGATGGACGCGACCAGCAGGAACATGATCAGGCGGCGATGACGCAGCGCCCAGACGAGGCTGCGCGCATAGGCGCTCAGAGTGGAGGCGAACAGTCCCCGCCGCTGCGGATCGCGGCGCGGCCTGGACCTCAGGATGAAGGAGCACAGCATGGGCGTCGTCGTCAGAGAGACGACGAGAGAGACCAAAATGGCCATCGAGAGCGTGACCGAGAATTCGCGGAACATGCGGCCAAGGATGCCGCCCATGAGCAGAAGCGGGATGAAGACCGCGATGAGCGAGATGCTGATCGAAAGGACCGTGAAGCCGACCTCGCGCGCGCCGCGGAGCGCCGCCTCGCGGCGCGGCAGGCCCTCCTCGATGTAGCGCTCGATGTTCTCCAGCACGACGATCGCGTCGTCGACCACGAAGCCCGTGGCGATCGTCAGCGCCATGAGCGAAAGATTGTCGAGGCTGTAGCCGAGCAGATACATTGTCGAGAAGGAGCCGACGATCGACACGGGCACGGCGACCGCCGGCACGAGCGCCGCGCGCAGCTCGCCGATGAACAGAAACACGACGATTGTCACGAGCAGCACGGCGATGACGAGCGTGCGCTCCGTATCCTTGAGCGAAGCGCGTATCGTGGTGCTGCGGTCGGAGGCCGGGATGATGTCGATGTCGCTTGGCAGCGCCGCCCTGAGCTTTGGGATCTCGGCCTTGATCTGGTCGACGGTCTCGATGATGTTCGCGCCGGGCTGCCGGTACAGGGTCACCAGGATCGCAGGCTGTCCTTGCGCGATCGCGGCGTTGCGCAGGTCCGCCACCGAGTCCGTCACCTCGGCCAGATCGGCGAGGCGCACCGGATTTCCGTTGCGATAGGCGATCACGAGCGGCAAGTAGTCCGCCGCGCGATTGGCCTGATCGTTCGTATAGATTTGGCGCCTCACGCCGCTTCGTTCTATCGCGCCTTTCGGACTGTTGGCGTTGGCCGAGGCCAGAGCCGCGCGCACGTCCTCGAGCCCGACGCCATATTTGAAGAGGGCGCTCGGATTGAGCTCGACGCGCACCGCAGGCGAAGCGCCGCCGTTGATTGTCACCTGGCCGACGCCCGAAAGCTGCGACAGACGCTGCTGGAGCACGTTGGCGGCGGCGTCGTAGAGCTGGGCGCGGCTCAGGGATTTCGAGGTGAGTGCGAGGATCAGGATCGGCGCGTCGGCGGGATTGACTTTGCGATAGGTCGGGTTTGACGGCAGATTGGCCGGAAGATCGGCCATGGACGCATTGATCGCCGCCTGAACGTCGCGCGCGGCGCCGTTGATGTCGCGGTCGAGGCTGAACTGCAGCACGATGCGGGTCTGGCCCGTGCTGCTCGATGAGGTCATCTCGGTCACGTCGGCGATGGCGCCGAGCCGCCGCTCCAAGGGGCCTGCGACGCTCGTCGCCACTGTGTCCGGGCCGGCGCCGGGCAGCGTAGCCGAGACCGAGATGGTCGGCAGGTCGACCTGCGGCAGCGGCGCGACGGGCAGCTTGAGAAAGGCGAGCGCGCCTGCGAGCGTAAGCCCGATCGTGAGCAGCGTCGTCGCGACGGGGCGGGAGATGAAGGGCGCGGAGATGTTCATCCGGCCGTCTCGCGGCTTACGCCTTCTTCCGGCGGGTTCAGTCGAACGAGATAACGCGCCAAACGATCGAAATAGAGATAGATCACGGGCGTTGAGAACAGCGTCAGAAGCTGGCTGACGATCAGGCCGCCGACGATCGAGATGCCGAGCGGCTGGCGCAGCTCCGAGCCGACGCCGGTTCCGAGCATGAGCGGAACGGCGCCGAGGATCGCGGCCATCGTCGTCATGAGGATCGGGCGGAAGCGCAGCAGGCAGGCCTGATAGATCGCGTCGCGCGGCGAGAGGCCGTCGAAGCGCTCCGCCTCCAGCGCGAAGTCGATCATCATGATCGCGTTCTTCTTGACGATGCCGATGAGCAGAATGATGCCGATGACCCCGATGATATTGAGGTCATTGCCCGTCAGCATGAGCGCGAGAAGCGCGCCGACGGTCGCGGACGGAAGAGTGGACAGAATCGTGATCGGATGAACGAAGCTCTCGTAGAGCACGCCCAGCACGATGTACATCGTCACGATCGCGGCCAGGATCAGCAGGAGCTCGTTGCTAAGCGAGGCGCTGAAGGCGGCCGCGGCTCCTTGCATCGCGAGCGTGAAGCTTTCAGGCAGGCGGATGTCGTCGCGCGCGGCCTCGATCGCCTTCACGGCGGCGCCGAGAGAAGCGCCCGGCGCCAGGTCGAAGGAGATCGTCGTCGCCGGGAATTGACCGAGATGCGTGATCTGAAGCGGCCCGTCGCGCGGTTCGACATGCATGATCTGGGGCAGCGGAACCTGGCCGTTCGTCACCGAGGAGGAAGATGGGAGGTAGAGCCCTGCAAGCGCCTCGTCGGACGTCTGATATTTGGGATCAAGTTCGAGAATGACGCGATACTGGTTGGACTGCGTGTAGATCGTCGAGACGATGCGCTGGCCGAAGGCGTCGTAGAGCACGTTGTCCACAGCGGCCATGGTGATGCCGAACCGCGCCGCCGTCGCGCGGTCTATCACGAGATCGAGCGCCTTGCCGCGGCTCTGCAGATCGCTCGCGACATTGGCGAGCTCGGGAGCCTCGCGCAGCCGTTCGACGAGCTTCTGCGTCCATTGCTGCAGCAGGGCGCTATTGGCGTTCTCTAGAACGAAGTGATAGGCGGCCCGGCTAACCGTCGAGTCGATCGTCAGATCCTGCACCGGCTGAAGATAGAGCTGTATTCCGGGAACCTGCGCAGCCAGGGCCTGAAGCCTCGCGATCACCTGGGCGACGCTCGATTTGCGCTCGCCGAAGGGCTTCAACGAGATGTAGAAGCGCCCGGTGTTCAGCGTCGTGTTCTCGCCGTCGACGCCGACAACGGAGCTGATGCTGGCCACGTCCGGATCGCTCAGGATCGCTTCGCCCAGCGCGTGCTGCTTCTCTAGCATGCCAACGAAGGAGATCTGCTGCTCGCCCTCCGTGATCGCCTGGATCGCGCCTGTGTCCTGCAAAGGGAAGAAGCCCTTGGGGATGATGGCATAGAGAAGACAGGTGAGAACGAGAGTCGCAATCGCGGTGAGCAGCGTCAGCGGTTGATGGTCGAGCACGACGTCGAGCGCGCGCCCATATTGGCGGATCATCCAGTTTATGCTGCGCTCGGAAGCGATGTCGAAGCGGCTGCGCTGCGCTCTGGTCCGATGGCGCAGCAGCTTGGCGCATAGCATCGGCACGAGGGTCAGGGCGACGAAAGCCGAAATCACGATCGTCACGGCGAGCGTGATCGCAAATTCGTGAAAGAGACGACCCACAACGTCGCTCATGAACAAGAGCGGGATCAGCACCGCGATGAGCGAAACGGTCAGCGAGATGATCGTGAAGCCGATTTGCTCCGAGCCCTTGAGCGCCGCCTCCAGCGGAGGCATGCCGTCCTCGATGTAGCGCGCGATGTTCTCGATCATGACGATGGCGTCGTCCACGACGAAGCCCGTCGAGATCGTCAGCGCCATCAGCGAAAGATTGTCGAGGCTGAAATGCAGCAGATACATGACAATCAGCGTGCCGACGAGCGACAGGGGCGCGGAGAGGCTGGGGATCACCGTCGCTGGAAGGTTGCGCAGGAACACGAAGATGACGAGCACGACGAGCACGACGGCGAGAGCGAGCTCGAATTCCACATCCTCGACCGAGGCGCGGATCGTCGTCGTGCGGTCGCTCAGCACAGCGACATCCAGCGCAGTGGGGAGAGACGCGCGCAGCTTTGGCAGCAGCTGCTTGATGTTCTCGACGACCTGGATGACGTTCGCGCCGGGCTGGCGCTGGATGTTGAGAATGATCGCGGGCGTCGAGTTGGCGAAGGAGGCGATCTTCTCGTTCTCGGGTCCTTGCTCGACGCGGGCCACATCGGAGAGGCGCACCGGATTTCCGTTGCGATAGGCGATGATCACGTTGCGGAACAGCGCCGGATCCTGGATCTGGTCGTTGGCGTTGATCGTCGAGGATTGCTTCGGCCCGTCGAACCCTCCCTTGGGCGTGTTGGTGTTGGTGTTGCCGATGATCGTGCGCAGGTCGTCGATGTTTAATCCGTATTTGGCGAGCGCGGTGGGGTTGAACTGCACGCGGATCGCCGGTCGCTGGCCATTGCTGAGGCTGACGAGGCCGACGCCTGGCTGCTGGGACAGTTTTTGGGCCAGGCGCGTCTCGACATAGTCCTCGACCTCGACCAGAGGCAGGGACTTCGAGGTGACCGCGAGCGTCATGATCGGCGCGTCTGCGGGGTTGACCTTGGCATAGACGGGCGGGACCGGCAGATCCTGCGGCAGCAGGTTGCCGCCGGCGTTGATCGCCGCCTGCACCTGCTGCTCCGCGACGTCGAGGCTCAGGTCGAGATCGAATTGCAGCGTGATGATCGAGGCGCCGGCGGAACTTGCCGAGGACATCTGGTTGAGGCCCGGCATCTGGCCGAACTGGCGCTCGAGAGGCGCGGTCACGGCGGAGGTCATGACCTCGGGGCTCGCGCCAGGATAGAAGGTCTGAACCTGAATCGTCGGATAGTCGACCTGCGGCAGCGCCGCCAGGGGCAAGAATTTGTTCGCGAACAATCCGCCGAGCAGGATCGCCGCCATCAGCAGAGTGGTGGCGACCGGACGCAGGATGAAGATCTTCGAGGGGTTCATGCTCGATTTACGTCCCGCACAGGGGTTGCGGCCGGCGTGCTCTCATTGCTGCTGCTCGGACTGGCGCCTTTGTCTTCGCTCGCGCGCCTTTTCGGGATCCCATTGGCGCTTTTCCGGCGCCTGTCCGTCTTGCGGGGGCCTCGGCGGTTTTGGCGCCGCTCCGCCTTCGCCCGTCTCGACGAGCCTGACCTCGGCTCCGTCGCGTAGCCGGTCTCCGCCGTCGACGACCACGCGGTCGCCTTCGCTCAGGCCCTGCCGGATCTCGACTTCGCTACTGCCGGAAGCGGAGTCGAAATTCTCGCCATCCGCCGGAACGACATTCTGCAGGACGACCTGATTCTCGCCCTTGAGAAGGTAGACATAAAAGCCGGATGCGCCCTTCCTGATCGCGACCTTCGGAATGACCAAAGCATTCTTGTGCACGTCGACGAGCAGATGCACGTTGACGAATTGATTGGGATAGAGCTTGTCGTCCTTGTTCTCGAACTCGGCCCTGGCCTTGACCATGCCCGTCGTCACGTCGATCGTGTTGTCGAGCGTCTGCAGCCGGCCCGTGGCGAGCTGCTTGGCGTTGGCTCGGTCGAAGGCTATGACCTCAAGAAAGCCTTTCGTCTTGAGGGCGCTCGCGACGTCCGGCACATAGTCCTCGGGCAGGGAGAAGATGACCGAGATCGGATCGAGCTGCGTGACGAGGACAATTCCATTCGCGTCCTGCGTCGTCACATAGCTGCCGGCGTCCACCTGTCGCAGCCCCACGCGCCCCGTGACGGGCGATATGATATGCGCATAGGTCAGATTGAGCTTCTGATTGTCGACGAGCGCCTGATCCGCTTTCACGCTTCCCTCATTTTGCTTGACGATCCAGATTTGATTTTCGGCCTGCTGGCGCGCGATGGAGTCGAGCTTCCTCAATGACTGATAACGGCGCAGATCGTCGCGCGCCTGGTCGAGCAATCCTTGATCGTGCAGCAGCTGCCCTTCGTACTGCTCCTTCAGCACCTCATAGGGCCGCGGATCGATCTGGGCTAGGAAGTCGCCCTTCTTGACCAGCTGACCTTCCTTGAAGGCGACCTCGGTCAGATAGCCGTTGAGCTGCGTCTTGATCGTGACGTTCGCGATCGGCGTGACGGCGCCGAGAAGTCCGCGAAGCACGACTTTCGAGTCGCTTCGTTTGGCGGTCGCCGCGCCGACAGGCTGGGGCCCGCCGAAGCCGGCCCGTCCGGATCTTCGACCCGACTCGTCTTTCGGCGAGACCGCGACATAGGTCGCGTATCCAAGCAGCGCGAGCACGGCGACAACGAGTCCGATCGCGATGGGCGAGGGCCGCGCGCGGCTTCGCGCAGGCGGAGCGCCCGTCTTCTCTTTCCCTGGAAGCACAGCTCCAGGATCCGCTTCGCGAAGTATGAGGTTTTCGTCCATCTTGGTCTCGCCCGATGATTGGTTTCGTCTACGCGCGTAGATTACTGCGCGCTTGTCGCAGCGAATGTGGCAGGCAGGGCGCTCACGGGAACGGGAGCGGGCGGTTCCTTTATCTGCGAGAGCTCATCGATCGCCGGCAGCTTCGTCGCGTCCCAGCCGCCGCCCAGCGCACCGATCAGATTGACCGTTGCGACGAAAAGATTCTGCCGCGCCGTCAGCTCCGATTCAATATTGGTGAGCAGCGTGGACTGTGCAGTCACGACCGAGGTGAAGGCGACCGTGCCGACCCGATATTGGTTCAGGTAGAAGCCCACCGCCTCGCGGGCTTCCTTGACGGCCTGGTCGAGCTGGCTGACCTCTTGCGACAGCAGCCTGATCGCGGCGAGGTCGTCCTCGACCTGCTGGAACGCGGTGAGCACGGTCTGGCGGTAGTTCGCGACGCCCTGCACGTAATTGGCCTTGGCGGCCTGAAGCTGCGCGTCGAGCAAGCCTCCGTCATACAGGGTTTGCGTCGCGCTGCCGATCAGCGACCAGGCCTCATGGGCGATGGTGACGGGCCAGGGTTTCGGCGAGGCGAAGCTCAGGACGGCGGCAAGATCGACCTGCGGATAGAAGTTGGCTACGGCGACGCCGATCAGCGCGTTGAGCTGCTGGAGCTGTCTCTCCGATGCGGCGATGTCTGGGCGCCGCTCGAGCAGAGTTGACGGCAGGGCGGCCGGAACGGTCGGAGCGAACTTGCTCGCCCAGCGACGTTTCGGGATCGAGAAGTCGGAGGGATCGCGCCCGATCAGCACGGCGATCGCGTGCTCATATTGCGCGCGCTGCACACCGACGCTGAGCGCCGTCGCTTCCGTCGAAAGCACTTGGTTGTCCGCAGTGATGAAATCCGCGCGCGATGACGTTCCGATTGCATATTGGTTCTTGAGTATGTCGCGCGTGCGGCGGAACAGGACCAGAGTTTCCTCGATCGAGGCCTGAAGCTCATCGGCGGCGCGCAGGTTGAAATAGGCGACTCCGAGCTGGATCTGCGCCGAAAGCGTCGCGTTGGCGAGGTCGGCGGCGGAGACTTGCGCGCCCGCCGCGTCTGCTTCCACCGTGCGCCTAATGCGGCCCCAGACGTCGAGCTCCCAATTGGCGTTGGAGGTGACGGTGTATGTGCTGGAATAGGAGGCTTGGCGGCTGGACGAGGAAGAGGAAGACGAGGAGGACGAGCCGCCGCTCGATGAGGAGTTGGAGACGGGCGTACGGCTTCTCTCCGCCGTATAGCCGGCCGTGATGGTCGGGAACAGCCCCGCCTGCCCCTCACGAATGATCTGCCGCGCCGTTTGGTAGGCCGCCGCCGCCGCCGCCACGGTCTGGTTGGAAATCTCGACCTTGTCGACGAGACTTGCGAGCTCCGGTTCCTTGAAGACGAGCCACCACGGGCCGCGATCCGCGAGATCGAGCGGCGTGATTGGCTTCCATCTCTTTTGCGCCTTGGAGCTCACGGCCTTCCCTGCGTTCTCCTTGAACTTTTCCGCGGAGACCGCGTCCGGGCGCGTATAGTCCGGCCCCGCCATGCATCCGGCGAGCACACTCAACATGAACCCGGCGGCGCCGATGACGCCCGATCGGCGCAGGGCGCTGCTCGCGCCAGGCTCTCCTCTTTCCTTGCAAACCGACGGCTCGTAGGAGCGCGTGCGCCGCGGGCGAGCCCTCGGGAGAGCTGAACGGTTCAGGCGGTCCGGAGCGATCCCGGTCATCGAGCTTCCTTACTGCGAACGCGACGCTCGCTCCTCCGCCCCGTATCAAAGACGGAATGGCTGCGCCAGACGCCGGAGCAGGGGCGGATTGCTTCTTGCGAAACCCGCCCGGGCGGAAGCCTCTGAAATGCCCATTTATTCGGTAGATATTGTCGGAATTATTTCTTGATTGCGTCTGTGCGGGAGAGCGCCGGCGCCGGGACCGCCGGGCCGGAGCATGGGCGGCTGAGCGGCGCCGACTGTTGCTCGCGCCAGTTGTCGCGATCTGCTCGACCGCGGTTCAACCACGGGTCTCTTCAACGCAAGCGGGCTCCCACGATCTCCAACATGCGCCCATCCCAGGCGCGGCGGATCCGAACGTCGGCGCCGCCTCAGGCCCATAATTTGCGCGAGCACAGACGACGGCATTTACACCATCTAGCGGAGAGCGTATGTGAAAATGTCGCTAATCGGTTCTCCATCAGAGGCTTCTGGCATGCTTTCTCGTCGCGATCTTTTGCAGGGCGTCGCTTTTTCGGCGTTGGCGCCGCATCTTGCCGCCGCGGACACGGCTCAGACGCCGCCGGCGAGCGAGGGCGCCAAGCTTCGCGCCTTGTTCGACGCATTCGTTGACGAGCAGCTGCGCCGCGACCCGGAGCACGCGACGATCTTGGGCCTCGACAAGGGCGAGCGTGCAGGACTGAAGAGCAATCTTGCTCAGCGTTCGCCCGATTCGGTCGCTCGGGACAAGGAGGACGTCTCGCGTCGGCTGGAGCAGCTTCGGAGCATCGACCGCGCCGCGCTGAGCGACGCCGACCGCGTAGACTACGACACCGTATTGTTCACGACCGAGATCCGCAACGAAGGCGATCGCAAGTTCGACTACGGCGGAGGCGGATCGGGCGAGCCTTACGTCCTGAGCCAATTGACCGGCGCCTACCGATTTGTCCCGGATTTTCTCGACACGAAGCACCGAATAGTGACGAGCGCAGACGCTGAAGCGTATCTCGCGCGCCTCGACGCGTTCGCCCGGCTGATGAGCGAGGAGCTCGAGCTCGCGAAACACGATGTCGGGCTCGGCGTAACTCCGCCCGACTTCGTCATCGACAAGACACTCGTGCAGATGCGGGCGCTCCTCGGCGTTCCAGTCGACAACGCGACGGTTGTTCAATCTCTTATCCGCCGCGCGAAAGCTAAGGGCCTCGCCGGCGATTGGGCCGGCCGAGCGGAAGCGGCATACACGAGACAAATCCTTCCTGCGCTGGCTCGACAGGCGGATTATTTGCAAGATTTGCGTGCTCGCGCGCCGCACGCGGCCGGCGTTGGGACGCTGCCCCGCGGGGCCGAATTCTATCGCGTGTCGTTGAAGAAAAACACCACATCGACGCTTTCGCCCGATGAGATTCATGAAACAGGTCTCGATCTCGTCGCGAAGATTTCCGCCGAACTCAGCGCACTGCTCGAAGCGCAGGGCCATAGCGGGGGCAGCGTCGGTCAAAGATTGGCGGCGCTGAGCGCAGATCCCAAGTTTCTATATGAGAATACCGACGCCGCCAAAGAGACGTTGATTGCAGACCTCAATGCGAAGGTCGCCGTGGCGCAAGCGAAGCTGCCCTCATATTTCGGCGCTTTGCCCAAGGCCGCTGTCGAGATCCGGCGCGTTCCCAAGGAAATCGAAGCCGGAGCGCCGGGCGGCTATTATTATGAGGGCTCTCTCGACGGGTCACGACCCGGCGCCTACTACATAAACCTGCGCAACACGGCGGAATGGGCGCGTTGGCGGTTGCCGACCCTGACCTATCATGAGTCGATCCCCGGTCATCATCTTCAGATCACCTTGGCGAATGAAGCCCAGAATTTGCCTCTGATCCGCAAGATGACAGGCTTCAACGCCTACGCGGAAGGCTGGGCTCTCTATGCGGAGCAGCTCGCGGTCGAGATCGGACTATACGAGAGCAATCCGCTCGGCCACATTGGCCAATTGCAAGCCGCGCTTTTCCGCGCGGTTCGGCTCGTCGTCGATTCCGGTCTGCACGCCAAGGAGTGGAGCCGCGAAAAGGCGATCGGATATTTTGCCGATACTCTGGGCGAGAAGCCAAGCGTCGCGACGACAGAGGTGGAGCGCTACTGCGTCATGCCAGGACAAGCATGCGGCTACATGGTCGGAAAGCTCGCCTGGCTCCGCTTGCGCGACCGGGCTCGGCAGGCGCTGGGTTCCCGGTTCGACCTGCGAAAATTCCACGATGCAGGTTTGCTGTCGGGTTCCTTGCCGCTGGCGGTCCTGGAGCGCGTCGTCGAAGATTACGTCGCCCGTTAGTAAGAATCTTAGGTAGTTTCACGGGTTTTGACTCGCGAGGCGCGCGTTCTACGAATTGATCCTGAGGCCGCTTTGCGTCCCGACCTATGCGCCGCGAGAGCGGAGCGAGGCGCGCGGAGGAGACGGGTCATGCCGCGGCGTAGGAAAAGTCATTCGGTTCCCGCCAAGGTCGTGCGTTTGCTCGCTGCGGCCGTCGTCCTCGGACTCGTCCCGATCGGACTGGTCATGGCCGACCTGGATCGGGGCCTGCTCCCGGATCGACTGCAAGTGGTGCAAGAGTCTCTTGGCGTCATGGTGCTGGGGCTCTTGGGCCTGCGCCTCGGCAATCAACTGCGCGGCCCGCCGCATCCGGCCGCGCGGCTCGCATTCTGGGAGCGCGTCGCTTCAATCGTCGTCAAGCGCGCGCTCTATCTCGTTCTGCTTCTGACCCCTCTCTTCGGCTGGCTGGCGCTTTCAGCCTGCGGACTCGCCCCGGCCTTCTTGGGTCTCGGCGGATTGCCGACTCTGCTCGTTAAGAGCGAGCCCCTCTCCGAGATCTTACTCGGCATGCACAAGGCCGGAGGCGTGCTCGTCGGGGCGCTCGTCGTCCTGCACGTCGCCGCGGGGATGCGTCACGCGCTTCGCGACAACCGTTTTGCCGTCCGGCCGATTTTCGGCGCGGCGCGCCGCCGACATGCGCGATCTGAATTGGGTTGGGGACAGGACACGCCGCCAACCGGACTATGAAAGGCTGCGCTCGCAGAATACGCCGCGAAGTTACGCCGATGCGGACCTCGAGCCCCCCCACGCCCGCGCGGCGCCTGCGGCTTCCTTGACGATCTGAGCGGTCGCCAGGATGAGAAAGTGAGCACAGAGTCCAAGCGCCACGATGATGCGCCGCGGGCTCCGCTTTTTATCCAAATGCTTGCAGTAATAGAGGTAGCTCTGCGCCTCGAACATGCGCAGCGACCGGAAGCGCGTCTTCAGATTGGCCATTGTGCCGCCTTTGTGATTGAGATGCTTTATGACCGCCGTGGGCAGGTAGAAGCATTTGTAGCCGGCATCGGCGATGCGCCTGCAATAGTCGGCGTCGACGTGATAGGCGAAGCGTCGATCAAGATGGCCGACTTCCTTGACGACCTTCATCGGGACCATGAACGCGGCGCTAGAGACGTAGCCGTTCGCAACCTCGAAGGGGCTCGCCATGTCCCTGCCGATGTGCAGCAGATGCCTGCGAGTAAACGGATTGTTCGGAAGCAGACGCGCGATGATCGAGCGTGCGCCAAAGAGCGCGGCGCCCGGGTTCGGCAGCGACTTCACCGACCATTGGATCGTGTCGTCGTCATTGAGCAGCTTGCAGCCCACAACGCCCGCGTCCGACCGGGCGCGCAAGAATTCGAGCATGAGATCGAGCGCCTTCGGCATCACCAACGTATCGCTGTTGAGCAGCAAGACATACGCGCCACGCGCGACGTCCAAAGCGCGGTTGTTGGAGTAGGCGTAGTGCTGGTTCGTCTCGTTGACGAGCAGCCGCGCCTGCGGAAATCGCTCGCGCACCATGGCGCTCGATCCGTCCGTAGACGCGTCATCGACGATGATGATCTCGTGGGCGTCGGTCGGTGGGTTCTCATGGATCGAACGAAGGCAGTCCGAGAGCAATGTTTGCGTGTTGTACGACGCGATGATCACGCTCAGCGCGATCGGCTCGCCGTCCTGCGTGTTCCGCGTCGTGTCGGAATGGGGCTGAAACGGGGCGTCTGAACACATTTTCCTACCCTCTCCGCAAGCTCGATGCGCTCGCGCAGCAACGCTCTCGTTTCTCGACTTCGCAGCGTCCGAGCGGCGCCTAGTCGGATATAGAGCGCTGGAGTCAAATTGAAGCCGCCCGTCGAAAGCCGAGCCATGCCGGCATAGCTCGGGCCACGCCGTCGCCGGCTGTTGTGGGGAGGAGGACGCACTCGCGCAGGCTCCGAGGATTCTCGCCGCAGACCTTGGCTTGCCGCGCATTTTGGCTTAATGGCGCAGGCGCCGCCCCGCCTGTGAGCACGAGTGATCGCGCCAGTAAGGGAACTCCATGACCCGAGACGTCTCGGTGCTCATCGCGAATCTCGGTCAGACGGACAATCTGCGCGCCTGTGTTCGTTCCCTGTTCGAGACGACGGGCGAGCGGGTGTCGCTTCGGGTGATCGTCGGCTTCAATTTTCCCGGCGAGAGTGATGCGCCGCGCAGGTTCGCGCAGGAATTCCCTCAAATCGAGACGGTGCGCGCGCATTCCAGGCTCGGCTACTGCCGCGCCTACAACCAGCTCATGGAGCGGGCCAGGGACAGCCGCTACTTGCTGCTGCTGGACGACGACACGCTGTTGCGCCCTGGCGCGATCGAAACCGTGGTGCGCTTCATGGACGAGCGGCGGGAAGTCGGCGTCGCAGGATGCCGCACGCTCAATCCTGACGGCAGCTACCAAAAGTCGACCGCTCTGATGTACAGCCCCGCGACCGAGCTCCTGAACGCCGTTCGCCCTGCCGCCTTCTGGGCTGATGGCGTCGACGAGACGGTCTCCGACTGGCGCCCGGTCGGCTGGCTCAACGGACATTTCCTGATGGCCCGGGCGGAGGCGGTCGAGGCGGTCGGATTGCTCGACGAGCGCTACTATACGTTTCAGTGCGAAGCCGACTGGTGCCTGCGCATGCGTCGCGCCGGGTGGACGATCGCATATGTGCCGCAGGCGGAGATCATGCACATCGGCGGCGCCCACAGCATCGCGTCGAAGGTCAAGAGTTACGACAATCTGATGCTCAGCCACGTAAATCGCTATTACTTCTTTCGCAAGCATTACGGGCCGCGCGCGCGCCTCCTCTTGCGAGTGGCCTTGGCTCTCGGCTTTCTGCTGCGGCTATCGCGTTACGCCGCCGTCTGGGCTCTCGATAAAGGTCGCCGTAGAGAGGCGCAGCCCAAGCTGAAAGCTTATTTTCGCCTGTCGCTCCGCAACATCTCGGCCCACCCCGAGGAGCTTCCGGAGGAACTGCGCCGGGCGACTGAAAGCTCCGACTGTTTCGCCCCACACGCGAAGTAGCCGATATCCCTTATTGATATCGCTTTGCTGGTTTCCTATCATCCAAAGCGTTACGCGCGCCCGGCGGCGAGAGCTGCGGTGAGCGCGGCGGATCGGCCCGACAGCGAGCCAGTCGAGGGAGACTGTTCTGAACAAAGTGAAGGTCAAGAGGTTATTGGCCAATTTGGCGCAGGCTCTCGGCGTGATGCCGCAAGCATACAAGTTTCGCATGTTCGTCACCATTTTTTATCCACAAACCTTGAAGAACAACTTCTTGTACTGGATTGAGGGGACCAACGACGGGCCGCCGCTCCCGAACTTTTGGGCCCGCATCCAGGTCGCCGGCACCGCGGACGTAACGGCGTTTCTCAAATTGGGGCGGCTGGGCTTCGAGAGCATCCGGGACACGCTTGAGCGCAACGGCGCCGCGTTGGACGATTTGAAGGACGTGCTCGACTTCGGCTGCGGCTGCGGTCGCGTGTTGCGCCACTGGAGCGAGGCCACGGCGCGCCTGCATGGCACGGATTTGAATGAATATCTGGTCGACGCCTGCAGGCAGGCGGTCCCCTTCGCCACGATCGGGACGAACGCCCTGCAGCCCGGGCTTCCCTATGCGAATGCGAGCTTCGATCTCGTTTACGCGCTCTCCGTGTTCACGCATCTCGACGTCGAGGCGCAAAAGGCCTGGCGCGACGAGTTTCTGCGGATCCTCAGGCCGCGGGGCGTTCTCATCCTCAGCGTGCACGGAGACGCTTATCTGTCGCGCCTCAATGCGCGAGAGCTCGCCGAGTATCGGGCCGGTCGCGCGGTTGTCCGACACGGCGTCTATCCGGGAGGCAACGTCTGCGTCGCCTTCCATCCGGCGTCTTTCGTCTCGGAAACGATCGCCCAAGGGTTCGAGATCGTCGAGGCCGTGCCCGAGGGCGCCAAGGGGAATCCTGTGCAGGACTTGTATATGCTCCGAAAAGCGGCTTGATTTGTCCGACGATCGGTCGAGCGCAAGTTTTGCGCTACGGACCTCGGGATGTGTCAAAGCGGCGCAAGGGAGCTCACGAGCGGAGCGGGCAATGGAATACTACCGGATATGGCGCATTCTCGTGGGGCGCAAGTGGTTGATCATCGGCCTGCCGATCGTGTCGACCGTTTTTGGCCTCGGCTTGACCTATGTGCTCCCCGAACAATATGAGTCGACAGCGCTCATTCTTGCTCGTCCCTTCGAAGACGTCAAATTTGATCAACGTGGCGACGAGCATAAAGAGATACGCGACTTTCCCGTCAACCTTTCTGCGCCAATAGATGCCCCGAGCAAGACATATATGGAGGTAATCAAAAGCCCGGCGGTCGCTTTAAAGATCGTTGAGGCGCTCAAACTATATATCAATAAGCCGAAGGAATATGACAGCATATTTGAAGCTTTCCGTGATGAAGTCAAGGCTTGGGTAAAGAACACGCTGCGGACTCTAAGAAACTACGCCAAATACGGCCGCGACATCCCGGCCAGCGCGTTTGATCGCGCCGTCGAGGATCTCGACAATCTTGCGGTGTCTGCGCGCAAGGACACTTATGCGTTCGACATTTCGTACCGTTCCAGCGACCCCGCGGAAGCCGCGGCGGTCGCCAACAAGGCCGCCGAGATTTTTTTGGAGCACAGCTCGGAGGCGTTTCGCCACGACTCGGCGCGCACGGGCGATTTCTACAAATCGCAGCTCGACGAAAGCCGGACGGAGCTCGAGAGCGCGCGCGCCGCAATCCAAAAGTACAAGAGCTCCGGCGAGACCTTCGAGCTGACTTCGGAATATAACGAAAAGCTGAAGGTCCTGTCGGACCTGCAGGACACGCTGGCCAAGGTGAAGGGGAAACTCGCCGGGCAGCGCGCGTTGCTCGAGCACAAATACAGCCCGCTCATCATCGCCAATCAGGCCGAGATATCCGCGCTCGAAGACCAGATCTCCCGCTTGCGCGATCAGCTGGCCGCCTATCCACAGAAGGAGACGCGGCTGAAGGTGCTGCTGTTGCAGGAGAAGCTCGCGCAACAGAAGTACGAGCTGTTTCTCAAACATTACGAGGAGGCGCGCATCAAGGAAGCGTCGACGGCGCCCGAGATCCGCATCATTTCCCCGGCGGTGCCGGCGCTCTATCCGATCAAGCCGTTGAAATATGTCTACGCCGGGATCGCCTTCGCCACGGGGCTCTTGGCGGCGATCGCATGGGCGTTGTTCTCCGACGCGTTCCAGTCCGATCTCCGCACCGAGCAGGACCTGGAGGGGACGCTCGGCGAACCCGCGCTGGTCGCGATTCCGTCTGAAGAAGGGCGGAAGGACCTTCGTGCGCCGTCAGAATAGCCGCAGCCGGCCTTCACGGGCGAGACAAGCGATTCAAATAGGATTTTGCGCGCTTTTGCAGCATGCGTGTCATGACTTGCCACGGCGCCCGACCGGCGCGGTAAGCATCCTCGAGCGGCGACTCGTGCAGTGTTTCGCCGCGCAAGAATTTACGATAGGCTGCGCGCGCCTCCTCGCTCTCCACGGACATGCGGAACACATTGTCTCGATCGCCGATGTCCCAGCCGAAGAGATTGACGATAACCGCGCCGTGATTGAACATGCGAGCAAGGTAATCCTCCATCCCTTCCGCGGGAATCATCGGCGGACCGAAAATATCGACATTCGCGCCCTCAGCGGACGCCCAGCGTGGAGATCCGTGCGCGGCCAGCGCGGCGTAAATCTCAGCGAAACCGTCGGCGTCGGGATAGGTGCTGAACCCCGGGCGACGGCCAGGGCCAAACGCCACGTCCGGCGGCGAATGCAGCACCTTTTCCGAGTAGGAACGAGCCCCGCCTTTCGTAAATCGCTTGCGCGGCGAAAAAGCGATATGGGAGTAAACTCTATCGCTGAGCACGCCGGCTTCAGAGAGCCCCGTCGCCCAGACGGAAATCCAGTCGCGAACGACGGATTCCAGCTCCTTGTCGGGATCCGAGGCCGGCGCGCTCTCGCTGTAGCCGCGGTTCGTGAGCGCGCAATAGCCGAGATTGGCGCGCGCTTCGTAGTCCTGGCCCAGGGCGGTTTCCCAGCCGACGACGACGCCGGCGAATAGTTCCTCCTCGCCTGCGGCGCGAAGCTTCGCCACGCCGGCGGCGATCGCCGGCCCGATGACTTTGGCCGCCAGTCGGCGCGCCTCCGCCGTCATCCTCGGGCTGTTGAAGCAGGCCTGGGGGGCGAGTTTCCAGGGCTCGCCCCAGTTCAAATATTGACCGGAGTTGGGCGTCCCTTTCCAGTCCGACCACTCGACATTGGCGGCGTCACGCCAGAGATCCTCCCGCTTCAGCCAAAATTTCGAGTCGTCGATGTGGAGGCCGACGGCAAGCTTGCGAGCAAGCGCGATCGCGAAGGTTCGATCCACGAGCTCACGCAGCTGATCGTCCGAATAATCCATGGCCAATGGCCCGACCATGACGCCGATCCGGCGCCGCTCGCCGCCGCGCTCGCCGACGAAATCCAGGACACGTTGCGCCTCGTCGTCGAGGAAGGTCGGCGGCGGCAGCCGCGAAAGAGCGTGCCGACCGCTCTCCGTCGAAAAGCCCGCGCCTGCGGTGAATAGCTGGAACAGCAGATACTGGGTCTCCGCCGCGCCCGTTCGCGAGTCCGCCGACCCCGGGCTTGTCGAAAGTCCGAGCATGCTCAGAAGAAGCAAAAACCATGCGATCGCGCGTCGGCCCGCCCGCGCAGCTTTTGCCGCGACGAATATCGCGCTAGGCGTTTCCATGGCGTCCGAGCAGCTTGAGCGCCAGATCCTTCAGCGTGAACCGCTGAACCTCTTCCCCGCCCGGGATCTTTTCGAAGGGATGCAGGAAGTTGTGAATCGCCAGATTGCGCGGACGCAGCTGACATCTGTCGCATTCGCATGAGTCGAGGGCGACGCTCTTCGCGGGAAGCGACTTCGCCGCGTTGCGAAAGTCTGCGTAGGCCGGCGAAGACCACACATCGGATAAGCGCTGCTTCTCCGAGACCTTGCCGACGGGGGCGGCGCATTGGCAGCAGGGCAGGACGGACCCATTGGCCAAGATCAAAGCGAAGTACCACCCGACATAGCACGGCACGACGGCGGGTCCGACGATCTCTTGCTGCAAGTAAGAGGGAACCGTCGCTGCGAACTTTCCGAGATTGCTCTGGATTTTGTATTGCTTGGCTTGCGCCTGCGCCAGAGGAAGCGCCGCCAGCAACTCGGCGTATTGCGTCTCGGTCAGGGCGAGATCCGGCGTGCCCTCATGAACGACGACATGCGCGAGTTGGACCTCGTTCGCCCCCACCTCCTGTGCGACCTCGATCATCTGCACGATCTCGAAATAGTTCCTGGAACTGATCACAAAGGAGAGGCTGACGTATGGAAGCCTTGTCCCCACGGCGGTCTTGCGATCCGCTAGATAGCGGAGATTCCGTTTGACCTTCAGATAGTTTTCGGGTCGTTCCGTCACGTGGTTGCGCGGATAGTTCTCGGGCGAGCCGGCGTTGAGCGACACGTTGAGAATGTCCAGCCGAGCGGAAATCAGAGCGTCCGCGATCGGAGCCAGCAAACGCGAGCCGTTCGTGCAGAGCGAAAGCTGCATGCCGCGCGTCTTGGCGTAACGAACCATGTCGAGCGCAGAGCGGTTGTTCAATGGCTCGCCTCGTCCGATGAGGTCGACGCGTCTTGTGCCGAGGTCATAGAGATCGTCGACGATCCCTTTGAACTGGTCGAAAGACATGAGCCCCGGCATATCGCCGCCGAAACGCGACTGCGTCTTCTCGTTGGCGCGGTCTTCCGGCGGATGGTCCCAACAAAATACGCATTTGTGATTGCAGGGATCGCTGATTCCGATCTGCGCGTTCAGCGGGCCTGACGGTGCGCCGCCCGCAGTCAGGCCCAGCCCTCCAGCTGCGACCATCCCGTATTGTTTTGCATTCACGACGATGGATTTTAGAGTCGGCATCGCGATGCTCCAGACGCGACTTCAAGCACGATTTGTCTTTAACATAGGCGGGACGTCACGATTTAAAGAAGAGGAATCGAACATTTGTGAGGTTGATTGGATCGCCGTTGCGGCGAAAAACTACCCTTCGCGCCGTTTCGGGCGCCGATGCTCCGTTTGATTGGATAATTGTTGAGACTATATCGGCCTGACCGCTCTACATCTGATGAGTTAATTGTGCCTAATTGACCTCTTCATAATAGTGATAGCGCTCTTTGGAGCTCAGCAACTGGACGAGGTAGCGTCCGTAGGAATTGCCTCGGAATTTTGTCGCCAAGTCCTCCAGCTCCGTGTCGGAGATCCATTTCTGGCGCCAGGCGACTTCCTCCGGGCACGCGATTTTCAATCCCTGTCGTTCTTCCACGGTGGCCACGAATTCGGTGGCCTGGCGCAGGCTTTCGGGCGTGCCGGCGTCAAGCCAGGCGAAACCACGCCCCAAGGTTTCAGCCCTCAGCAGGCCGAGCTCCAGATAGCGACTGTTCAGATCGGTGATCTCGAGCTCGCCGCGCTTCGACGGCTTCAGCGTCGCCGCGATTTCGGGCGCCTGCTCATCGTAGAAATACAGCCCGGTGACGGCATAGTCCGACGGCGGGTTGTCTGGTTTCTCCACGATCCCGCATACGTCGCCATTGGGCGCGAAGTGGAGGACGCCATATTGGCGAGGCTCTCGCACCTGGTAGGCGAAGACGACGGCGCCCTTCTTCACTTCCGCGACCCGGCGCAGCATCGGGCCGAACCCCTGACCGTAAAAGATGTTGTCGCCCAAGACGAGGGCGGAGCGCTTTCCGGCTAGAAATTCGCGCCCTATGAGAAAAGCCTGCGCCAGACCTTCGGCGTGGGGCTGCGTAGCATAGCACAGCGAAATTCCCCACGTGCGCCCGTCTCCAAGCAAATGGCGAAACTGGGATTGGTCGCCCGGGGTCGTGATGATCATGATCTCGCGAACGCCCGCGAGCATCAAGGTGCTCAGCGGGTAAAAAATCATCGGCTTGTCATGCACCGGGAGCAACTGCTTGCTGACGACGGCAGTGATCGGCCACAGTCTGCTGCCGGTCCCGCCGGCCAGGATGACGCCCCTCATCTTCTTTCCTCCGTCGCCTCGGCGAAGCCTTCGACTATTGCGGCTCGCTCCATTCGCTATTCTGCTGGGTGAGGGTTTAGTTCAGCCAAACCTTGTTCCGACCCGCGCGCCACGATGAATTGGGCGAGCGGCATGGCGATCGCTGTGCAGACGACGCCCATGAGCACGAGCGCAGCGAAGGCGGAAGCGGAAATGATCCCGACATTCAACAGGACCGTTAGAATGATGACTTCCATCATGCCTTTCGCTTGCAACAGCGCCCCGAGCGCCCCGCCGAAGGTCCAGGACGCGCCGCATGCATGAACCGCCAGGGCGACGCTGCCTATCACGCCGACAGCCGCGACGATTGTCGCGACGACGAAGATGTCCATGAACGCCGACTGTCGTGGGTCTATGAAGGTCCGCAGGCCCGTCGCGAAGAAGAAAAACGGCATCAGAAACGTGACGGTGACGACCTCAAGCCGGTCCAGGATCGGCTTGCGCAGATGATGGGGCGTCACGACGCCAGTCACAAACGCGCCGATGATGTAATCCAATCCCATGAACTCCGTGAGCGCGCCCGAGGCGAGCGTCGCGGCAATCACCACCAAGAGGGCGCGCTCGTCCACCATGTCGGCGCCTGCACGCGGCGCAACCAGCCTGAGCAGCAACGGCCTGCCTAGGCGGAACATGAACGCCAGATAGATCGGCGCGCACAAGGGCGCGAAAAGCCCCGTGAAATTGCCGGCCGCCTGGCCGGAGTGGACCGCAAGGAGCGCACCTAATAGTCCCCAGAGCGCGATATCGTTGAACCCCGCGACCGCGAGCGCGAGCCGGCCGAGAAAAGTGCCGAGCATATGCATTTCCCGCAGGATCATTCCCAACACGGGAAGCGCGGTCATGCCGGTCGCCAGCCCGACTGCGAGGGCGAATTCCGCGGGACGCACGCCGGGCAGCAGCTCGTTGGGGTGTCGCGTGAGCAGCAAGAATCCTGCGAGGCAACCCAGCAAGGTGGGAACGATGAGCCGCGCCGCGGCGATGCGGGAAAACATCCTGCCTCGGTCGGAGAAAATCTCGGGGCTGATGTGCAATCCGGTGATGAGGCCGAATATCAGGACCGCAATGGAAGCGATGGCGGAAATCGCCGCCTGGGACGCAGGATCGAAGAACCTCATGTGAAGCTCCGGAGCCACGCGCCCGAACACCGAGGGGCCAAAAAGGATTCCCGCCGCAATCTGCACGATGACGAGCGGCGCCTTTCCGGCAAGACCAGAAAATCGCAAGATCAGGCTGGGCAGAACGACGATGACGAGCGCCTGCATCAAGAACATCAGAGTTGATGAGGCCATGCCCGTCCCTCCCGACATCTCAGAACGCCCCGTGACGCGTGCCAACGCGCACGAGCGTCCACAAGAGGATCTTCAGATTGAGCGCAACGCTTTGCTCCCGGACATAACGGAGGTCCCAAAATATGGTCTCCTTCCAATTCAAAAGACCGCGTCCATTGACTTGCGCGAGTCCTGTAATTCCCGGTTTGCATGAAAATTTATACATTTCCTCTTGGCTGTAATATTTTAGCACCTCAGGCGCTTCCGGTCGCGGCCCTACCAGACTCAAATCTCCTTTCAAAACCGACAAAAGGTTCGGAATCTCATCTATGGACAATTTGCGAAGAATTCTTCCGGCCGTCGTGACGCGCGGGTCGTCTTTCATCGTCGGAAACGCTGAATAGAAGGCGTCTGCCGTGTAGTCATAGGAATAGAGATCAGGAAACCGGGCGCGCGAGTCCTTGTACATGGTGCGCAGCTTGATGAGATTGAAATATGTCGGGACGTAATAGAGCGCGTCGGCGTCGAACCCGCCGGGCGGCGCCCGCACATCGGTCCGGAGGCGCAAATCTCGACCCCTGGCGACAGTGAAACGCCCGGGCCGACGGTGAACGAAAAAGGGCGACCCAGGCGTTTCGGCGCGAATGATGACGCAGGCTGCAAGCACCAGAGGCGCGCCAAGGATCAAGCCAGTGAGAGCGACGAGAATCTCGAACCACCTGTACGCTCGCCCGTTCACCGCGCGGGCGTGGTCGGGGCCGTCTCCCACCGCGACCGCCCATACTGTTCCCCGGACCGTCGCCGCCTCGCTCGACCGCAGGGTGCGGACTTCACGGGCCGAAGCAACCGCTCCCTCTTCCTCGGCGCCGGTCGCGCCGAGGGTTGTCGCCTGGTTTTGCATCCGAGCCTCCCCCCTGTGGGGATATCAACGGGCGCCCGCCTTCAGTGTCCACGCCATCCGGCCAGAGAATCCGCCCATTTGTTGAAATAGGCGCGGCTGAGGTCGGAAAGCGGCAGCCCGATGGGCAAGCGCGAATTCCCATATTTCGAAAATGCGAGATAATTTTTGATCTCTTCGAGATCCTCCGCGTTCGAGAGCGCCAGATCCTCGTTCACAAAATGGAAGATCATGCCCTTCTTTAGCGCCAACTCCAGCATGCGATTGCGCTCCTCTTCGTCTTCAGGGAGAGCGAAGATGCTGTACATGATGACATTGACGTTGCGATGCTCCACGATATGCCAGAGCGTCGGCAAGTGTAGCATGTCTTCCAGGTCGAATAGCTCCAGGTCAGCAGTCAGATGATTCCTCTTGCTGTAGTCCAGCAGCATGTAGCGCTGGAGATGGACGGGGATTGGATAGGTCGCCGACGTGTTGTTGGCGACGTAGAATATGTTCGACTTTCCATTGTCGAAAACGACTTCTCGCGGCGGACGATGCGCGAGGCGCTCTTCCTCTTCCTCGCTGTCGGGAACGATATGGAAATAGCCGGCTGGAATTTTGCGGCCGAGCAGGTCTCCGTAGGCGCCTTCGGCCAGACGGAAATCCATGCTCACGCGCGTTTTTCCGCTGACGTTCGGCTTGCCGGAGCCGTGGATGTTTTCTTGCGTGAAGAAGCAGCAACTGCCCGGCTTGGCTTTTATCTGATGACTTTCCCCATCGAAAAGCGCCGTCATTTGCTCCATGCTCAGGCGCTGGTCGATCGCCTGCTTGATGAGCTCGCGAGATCGCTTGATCCCGATAATTTGCATTGATCTGCTTCGATCTTCGTCCGCCGTCACGTCCACGAACGGCATCCAGATGCTTCGCGACGCGACGCCGTGACCGTATAATAGGCCTGTGTGGTAGGGGAAAAACAAGTCGGGTGTGGTCGGAAGCATGATGCGCACGTTCATGAAACGCTGGACCCCCACGGGCGGGCGCAGCTTCCCTTTGGGAATGGCCACCTCGCGAACGAATCGGTGGACCATCAGTCTGAATTCCGGAAGGTTCGTGTCAGCGCAGAGCTGCTTGGTCACTTTGAACACTTCTGGCTGTGGCACGACCTCGTGCAGCGTGTCCAAATTTTGCAGTGGGTAGCCCATCAGGCGAACTCGGTCCAATATCCACTCGCTGAACGGGAATCTGTTGGTTGGATAGGTTACGATTTGGGCGTCCCATTCCGTCGTCAGGCTTCGTTCCAACTCATCGTCTATTTCATTGCCCTGGATGGGTTTGAAAGCTACTACATTTCCGGCTACGGCGTGCACTGGCATTTTACCCTCCCCTGCATGGGCGCAATCAACCCCCTGCTCGCTGCTCAGTACAAGAGCAGCGAAGGGAAAACCCATAATCATGAGATTTGTTCCGCGGGCGCCAAAAAAAATCTTCACAATTTATTGTTCAGCTCTTGATTTAGCAATCAAAACCAGCTTAAGCGATGCTTTGTTCGCCTGTTTTCTGCAATCAAGCTCCCGTTTGCCGCGATACCCAGTGGATCAGTGGGTCGGGCATGCATATAGATCAATGGACAATGTGCATGGATTGAATAAACTTTTGCCTTGAACTTAGTTACCGGAATTGTTCGAGCCGATCGCAATGTCCAGGATTGGTTTGGACCGGCAGCGATCTCAAGCCAAGCGGTTCAGACGGCAGCGACAGAGGTTTCGACGGTGATATTATTCAAGCAGCCTTTCGGCCAGTCGCCACAAGGCCAGGGGCCCGAGACTCGCGTCGCCTTACTGGCGCGAGGCGTTGCGAAGATTGATCCGGGACCTCGATTGCAGACTCGATGCGCCGGCGTCGACCCGTTGGAAAAATCCCCGTCGCCGACCTTCTCAGGACCTGATCCGAAGCTTCTCCTTGCCGGGGTTTCTGACCTCCACGGAAGGGAATCTGATCGTCAACACAATCGTTTCGCCGATGGCGCGCCATGAGTGCGCGACGTCCCGATCGTAAATGACATAGTCGCCCTGCTCTTTGAGCAGGATCACATGCTGCTTGGAAGCAAAGCCGAGGGTCACTTCAAGCGCGCCCTTCATGAGCACGGAAATCGTCGTCGCGACGCCCGTGACGCAGCGGCCCGTGCGAGTCTCGCCGTCGGGGTGCACGCCCCATTTCAGCTCGACCTTAGTTTGTCGCCGCAGTCCCTCGGGCGCAAACTGGCCCACGAACCAGCCGGAGTCCTCCACCTGATCCGTCGCGGCGTGGCCGACATAGTAATGCTTCTCATGTCCGTCCATGGGGCTCCCTCCGGTTTCGCGGCGGCGCCAATCCGAGCTGGTCACTGGATCGTTCCGTTGAATGCGAGCGAGCATTCGCCGACGACGCGCCAACGGCGGATCTGATCCCTCTCGGCGAGCGGGGCCTCCGTTTCGATCGCCCGCACGCGGTCGAAGACGTAGCCGCCGCGCGGAAGCTCGAGAGAGGCCATGATTTGGCGTTTGCGCGCTTCCGGCATCCGCTTGTAAATCAGACTCAAATGCGGGTTCAGCATGTAATCTGACGCGTTCGCGCAAAGTCGCCGCGCCGTCTCGGACATGTCGCGCGCCGCCGCGCTCTCCTCGAACCGGATGAACAGCGTCTTGGCGTATTCCTCGCTCGCCTCAAGCCTGGCGAATACGAGCTGCGCCGGCCCGAATTGCGCGCTGATGCGATCCAAGGCCGCCCGGGTCGTAGCGTCGTCCGAAGCGCCGCAGTAGAGCGTAACATGAGGTTCGAAGGCCACAGCGTCGTGAGCTGCAGCCAATTCGGCGATGAGGCCGCGCAGCCGGGTGGCGAGCGGCTCCGACGGCAAGAGCCAGAAGCTGTGCTCCAGGCGCGGCATCAGTGGACTCCTCGTGCTCGCCCGCGTCGGGCGAACCGGTCCGACTTACGTCGTCCTCACGGCTCCACCGGCAAGTTTGGATGCAAAATATTGTATTTGGCGATCGTTCCCCAGCTTACGCCAAGATTGGCCTGGTTCACCGTGCCCAGCGCCAGATACATGAGGTTGAGGAACTTGTTGACGTCGACGGACTGGGCGTTTGCGACGAAGAGGATGTCTTCATTGCGCATCTGCACCTTCGTCGCGAGAAAATAGCCCGTCGGCGAGCGAAAGTTGACGGAAAAGATTACCGGAACCGGGCGATTTTCGGGAAAGTTCCTCATGTCGACTCCGAGGCGGCGCGCGACCTCCGGGGGCTCGACACGGTAAAGGAACACCGACCCGGGATCCGCCTGACCGTCGAGCAGCCCGCCCGACTTCGCCACGGCCTGCGAAAGGTTCAGCCGCCAGTCGTCAAAGTTGTACTGACCCTGCTGACCAGAGGCGCCGAAAGCGATGAATCTCTGCGGCAGACGAAACACGTATATCGAGTCGCCGGGCTGCACGAAGATATTGTTCGATGAATCGGCGACGAAGGCGGCGAAAGGGGCGCTCGCGCGCCGTTTGTCGCGTTCGAGCGCGATCCAGGTTTCGTAGCCTTCGTATTTGATTCCGCCGGCCCGGGCGATCGCGTCGGTGATCTTGTCGCCCGCGCCAGACATTGCGGCGGCAAATCGCGTCGGGGTGTTCACATCGCCGATCACGGAAATGAGATTGGTGCGCTGTTGCGTGAGCGTGACCAGAGCTTGCGGCTCGATCGCCCGATCGCGGATCCTTTCCACGATATCGCGCTGGATATCGGTGTTGTATCTGCCCGCTGCGCGAATGAGGCCCGCATAAGGCACTGAAATGTTGCCATTGTTGTCGACGGGCTGCTCCGGCAGCGTGACGAAGTTTCCCGGACGCGTGCTGCCGCCCTCCGCCGGAATGAAGAGACCGCCGGCGGCCGACTCGAATATCGTCACGCTCAGGACATCGCCAATGCCGAATTTCAAGTTCGCGGGCGGACGCCGGTCTCGGAAAGTCGCCGCCAAGCCCTTAGGTTCGGTCGCGATGAGCGTGTCCACGACTTCCGGCGTGAGCGGAACCAGCGCATAGGGGAGCGTCCACTCGGCCTGCATGTTGATGTCGGCGGAGTCGGGACCGGCGTCGGGAAAGAAACATCCGCTTAAGCTCAAGATGACGATCGCTAGCGGCGCCAGATTCGACTTGTTGAACATTCCGTGCTCGCCCCCACGAACCGCTAAAAGCCGAATGGCGGAAGTCCCCCGTCCATCAAGAACGCGGCCCAGAGCGCGCGGTCGACCTATGAGTATGTGACGGAAAGCGGCAGGGGCAGTCAATAGGCCGCTACGGAGCCGCTCGCGAAGATGAGTGGAAAAAGCCTGTTCCTGCTTGGGATCGCGCGGGCTGGGATTTACTTGAGCTTCGCTTCGACCGGATCAATTGGGCGAGCGACTGAGCGCCCGGGTCGTCGCCGTTGATCCGGTCCTTGCGATCTTGGAAAACGCGCGCCGATCCGGCGCGCTACAACGAAGCTCGACGCGCTTTCCGGGTGCTGAGCGCTCCCGAGCTCGCGCTCGGCCGCGACGGCTTTAAGGCTGCGCGAATGGCATTGAGTGGTACCAGGGAACGAGGCTCGTCAACGCCTCGGGATCTGATTCCGGCAAAGCATGCGTTGGGTTCGGCAAAAAGGATTGGAATATGTCCTGATCCGGCCGCAACCCGAAGTGCCCCTCCATCCACATGATGTGGTTGCGCGTGTCCTGAGCCCAGGCTGCGTCAGTCGTGTCCAGGGGGGAGGCGTCGTGAATGATGCCGACCCTTTCGATCAGACCCTGGGACTGCAGCTGCTTGACCTCTGCGTAATAGGCGAGCGGATTTTGCAAATCGCTGTAAATCGGCCCGTTTGTCCAAAGAATGTCCAGCTGCATGAACGCCAGCGGCGCTCCCAAAGTCTGTTTGAACATCGTCGCCCAGGTCAGCAGGTCATTCTGCCACCCGGGGTAGGTAGCTGTTTGACTGGCTGGCTCCGCCTCGCCGATGATGACATCGGGAAATTGATCAATGTAGGCTGCAAGTGTTGGAGTGACGAGATTCAAGATCTCGTTCAAGGTGTTCTGACAGGCGTGTGGCCCATCGTAGTAATGGCCGTAGTAAATCGGCTCATCCATCACGATATATTTAATTTGACCGCCAGCCTCCTTGATCTTTGCGGAAATCAAATTGGCGAGAAACGGCGTTCCATACCCTTCGAGCACGCCCATGCCGCCGCATGGCGGGTTGGTCGTCGCAGGGCCGACGTTCATGACGCCGACTTCGAGCGCGATGTCGATCCCGCGCTGGTTGAGGTCGGCGACGACAGTGTTGATCTCATCCTGGGCGGCAAAGGGCAGGTAGGAGCCGTAAAGCTTGAAGACCTGCGTGTGGGAAGACGTGAAGGACCATGGCGCGCTGGGCGTGAACATGCTCATGAAGTCGGCGTCTTGCGCCGCCGGCGGGGGCGGCAGGGACTGCGGCGCGAGCCATATTTCGTGTTCGGGCGCAGCCGACGGAGAATTTGCTTCGGAAGCGACTGTCGTCGCCGCTGGCGCCGCCGCCAAGGCGCAGCACAGAAAGCTCAGCGGAAAAAGTTTGGAACGGCGTCCGACTGCCTTTCTTTCGCCACTGGCTCGCACCAGAAGCGTCACGGTTCCAAAGAATACGCTGCGCTTGCTGCGGAGATTGCGCCAGAAGTCTCCGACGCGCCCGGACCAGTTTTCTTTGTTCAAAAATGCATAAAAGAAACCACGAAGCGAGAGCGTATCGAGCGCGCGCTTCGGGCCCCTGTGTTTTGAAGAGCGGATGCGCATGTTGAATTTCATAGGGACTTTCCTTTCCGCCGCCTCGTAAAGCGGCGAGCTAAGACGTTGCTCTAAAAGTGTTAAGCTTTCGATATTGGCCTTTGTCAATAGCGCGCAAATTTTCTTCAAAATAGATTGCAAATTTTCTTCAAGAGAGACAATCAAGTCTCCTTGGAAAGGGAGGCGCCTAGTCGACCAGCAGATTGGGATGAGTTTCCATGCGCGGCGCGCACCCCGGATGGATGAAACGAGTCTGCGCTCAGGCTGAAGGTAGTTTCTAGGTAGGAGTATCCGCGCGGCGAATTCGTCTAGCGGCGCTCGCGACGCGCGACCGCCGATGTCGCGATCTGGTCAGCCGTCGGCGTCGTCACGGCCCCATCCTTCGCCCGCGCCATGCGCGGCAAATTTTGGCAGAGGCCGGCATAGAGCCAGAGCAACAACTGAGCCTGGTATTCCTGCAATGGATCCATGAGGCTGTTCAACGCCACGCCGCAATAGACGACGACGAAGACGTTTCCGGCCCATCTGATTTCGGGATCGGACGCCACGCGCGACTGTCGCCACGCGATCCATCCGGCGGTCGCGAACAATCCGACGAAGCACGCCGTCCCGATCAGGCCGATCTCGGAGGCCATGTTGAGAAAGACATTGTGGGTCGTCTCTTTGGAAAATTGCGTATCGGGATCGTACTTGTTGTAGGTGACGTTGTCGTATTTGCCTTTCTCCCCTGTCGCGTTGTTCAAGCCGACGCCGAGCAGAGGGTGGTCGAGAATCATCTTGGCGCTCGTCTCATATTGCAGGAGCCGCACGGACGCCGAGTCCTCGCGGAGCGTGAACTGCTCATAGAGCTTGGGCGCGGCATATCCCATCGCCACGATGCAGAGCAGGATGACGGCCAGCGCCTCTTCCCGCCGCAGCGAGCGATCGCGCATCATGATCAGGAACGCGAGCAGGCCCTGGAAGGCCATGGTGATGTAATAGACGCGGGTGAAGGTGAAAACGAGGCCGAGCAGCCCAAATCCCGTCAAGGCCATGAACCAGAGCCGCGCGCGGAAGAGCGGGTTGGGGACGCACAGAAGGAGGGCGAACGGGATTACCATCATGCACAGCCGCAACGTCGAGCCGGGCGATCCCAGCGTGCCGAAGCCGCGCAATCCTGCGCCCTGGTCGCTGCGGTCCACGCTGAGGTATTCCTCGATCTGCGCCAGATCCTGATGGGTGTCGCCAAATGTGAAGGGCGTCAGATAGCCTGTTTCATAGCGGAGCAGCGTGACGCCGCCCTGCGTGACGAGGATGATCACGCCGACGATCGCCAACAACCGTAGAAACTTTTTATCGTCCAGACAATTGAGCGCATAGACATAGACGATGAAGAACTTCGTCTGCTGGAACAACTCGACATAGCCGAGATATGGCTCTGAAGCACTGAGCGTGGAAAGGAGACAGATGACGAGATAGGCGACCGCGAGCCAGGCCGTGGACGGAAAACGCATGCGCCTGCCATGGAACAAGGCGTCGTTGATCCACAGCACGACGAGCGTCAGAAAGAAGAGATCCGTCGCCGCAATCTGGAACGTGAAGTTCTCGATCGTGTAGTCGATCCGCAGCGCGTTCTGGACTGCGAGCCCGTCGTTCAGATTGAGCGCGATTTTGAATTGCAGCGACAGCAGCGCGATGGCGAACCAGTAGGCGCGCGGATCCTTGAAGAGGCTCGCGCCCAACAGGATGAGGAGCCCTGCCGGCAACAGCGCGACGGTGGGCGACTTCGACGCGTAGAGTGCGACGGCGACGATCGCGCCGATCACCCCGCCGCAAGCCAGAACGGCCACGAACTGCGGCCAAGTCCGCGATCCGTTGCGCCCTCCGCGGGCGAAAACTTGCGGGGTCGTCATCTTTGCCGGCCCGTTGTAATGGCGCCCGTCTTCAGACGACGGCGCGTCGGCTCTATCTTTCAGACGAGCTCATGATTGCTGAAATCAGGGCGCAACGCGACAATGTCAACGCGGTGGAACGATCTATGGAGAGCGGCGGTGATCGAAAACCAATCATTTGCGGCGCTTCCCGGCGTAGTCTTCTTTGGTCCAGTCGGCGTCATGAGCGGGCTCGGCTCCGCGAGCAGAGGCTATCTATCCGCCTTGCGCGCCGCATCAATTCCGACGTCCGTCGCGCCCGTTCACGAACTCTTCGTCCATCAGCGAAGCGTCGGCGCGACGGAAAGTCCCCGAGGACCTTCGCGTCCCGTCGCGATCGTGCATGTCAACGCAGACTCCGTCCCCCGATTTCTGCACTTTCACGGCAAAGCTTTCGCGCGCGCGAAATACAGGATTGGTCTGTGGGTTTGGGAACTGCCCGCGTTTCGGGACGAGTGGTTCGCGGAGCTGGAGGCGTTCGATGAAATCTGGGTTCCGTCGACATTTGTCGGACGGGCGGTAGGGGCAATGACCTCAAAACCAGTCACGCTCGCGCCCCACGTCGTCTTCCCGCCCGTCGCGACCCGAATGGACTGGCGCAAGAAGCTTGGCTTCCCTGATGACGCGTTCGTCTTCCTCTATGTTTTCGACGCGTCGAGCGCCGTCGAGCGCAAAAATCCGCAGTGCCTCGTCGACGCCTTCGAAGCCACGTTCTCTTCAAAAGATCGCGCTCGTCTCGTGCTGAAAGCTCTACATGCGGAGGAGGCCGCCGGTTTCTCGACATATCTCGATGCTCTCGTCGCGCGCAATCCCAGCGTGACCGTCTTGCGCGAAAGCCTCGACCCGGGCGCGCTTGCCGACCTCGTCCTGTCCTGCGATTGCTACGCCTCGCCGCACCGTTCCGAAGGCTTCGGACTGACGGTCGCCGAGGCCATGGCCGCCGGCAAACCCGTGATCGCGACCGCTTACGGCGGCGTCGCCGACTTTTTGACCGAGGATGTGGGCTACCCGCTGCGTTACCGGTTGACCGAAGTGGAGCATGACTTCGGGCCCTACGCCAAAGGCGCGATATGGGCGGAACCGTCGCGCGAGCATCTTGGCGAACTGCTTCGCGCCCTCGAAGCAGATCCGGGCGGCGCTGCAGCAAAGGCCGTGCGCGCCCGCGACCTCATGCGTGAGCGATTTTCGGCGGCGGCGATCGGGCGGCGGCTCGGCAAACGTCTGGCGACGATCGCCGACGCCGTAGGAGCGTAAGGGAGATGACGCTGCTGGGGGCGCTTCGCCGGTTCTTCGGAGTTTGGGAGGCCTACGGCCTTCGCGTCGCCTCGAACGTCATTCTCTCGAAGCTTCGCGGGACGCTGAATCCTGCGGAGGCGCTGCCCGGCCCGCCGGTCTATGCGACACGGCGAAGGCTCAGTTTCCTCATCCGCGTCGAGGAACACGAGCCGGCGACAATTAACGCCATAGCCGCCGCGGTGAGCGCCGCGGAGGGCGCATTTGAGGTCGTGTTCTGCGAACGCGCTGTGACGGATGCCTCCGGCTCCGTCGCCTCGCGCCTGCGCGGCGCGCGGCCCTGGTTTCGCTTTGTCGGCGTGACGCAGGAGGTCGATGCGAGGACAGCCGCCTCCTGGACGGTCGAGCAGGCCACGGGCCGATACGTCGCCTTCATCGCCCGGGGCTGCGCGCCGGAGTCCGCCGACATCGAGCGACTTCTCACACCTTTGGAAGAGGACGACGCCCTCTCAGCCGCCGGGCTCTTCGAGACGAGCGAAAGCGGGGAGCCGCTCAGAGCGATCCGGCTTCTCGCTCTTCGAAAGTCACTCTATCTGGCGAGATTCCCCCTGACTTTTCCGATGACCGCGCCGGCGCTGCTCGAGGCGCTCGCCAAAAGCGGAACGCCAGTGCTCGAGCTCCCGTATCCGGCTAATCGCGAGAGGGCGGGACGCTCACCATGTCCTTGACCGCGTGGATCGAAAATCCCGAGAGCAGGGCCGTGAGCAGCATCGACAACAGGACGTAAAGAGTCAGAGCCAAGAACGACCGATCGACGTCGAAGGCGGCCGCGCAGGCGGCGCCGGCGCCGATGCTGATCGCCGCCGGCTTCCACAAGAGGCGCAGCCACTCTATTCTGGCAAGGCGCTCGGACACGAGAATGTGCCGCAATGTCGTCGATGCGACTGCGCCGCCCACGCGGCTCAGCGCGGCCCCGAGCGTTCCCAGGAGCGGCAACAGCGCGAAGTTCAACAAGATGTTGACGACCGGGTTGAAGGCGAAACGGCTCATATCCTCTTCTTGCTTGTTCGCCGCCTTCAATATGACGCTCATGACCGCATCGCCGGACTCGATGAGAAGATAGATCATCAGCACCCTGAGGATCCAGCGCGCCTCGCCGAATCCGCTTCCAAACAGCGTTTCGAGTATCAGTTGCGCGAATATGAATCCGCCGACGCAGGCCGGCGTCATGAGCGCGAAGAGGATCTGATACCAGGCTGCGAAGCGATTAGGATCGCGTTCGCCATGTGCGCTGAAGCTATAGGCGATACGGGTCATCAGCAGCTGAACGAAAAGATTGGGCGCGATGAGCCCGACTTCCATGACCTTCGTCGCCGCGGCCAGGTGGCCGACGGCGGCGATGCCCACCCAGGCCGAGGCCATGATCACGCTGATGCGCATGGTCAGCATGCCGAGCATGTTGCCGACGCCGAAAGAAAAGACGATCTTCGCCGTCCGCGCGAGCAGCTTCGGGTCCAACGAGGGGCGCGCGCCGAGGATGGTGCGGAAAAGCAGCGCCATCGATACGACGGCCGAAGCGATCTTCGCGACAACGAAGCTCGTCATGAGCGCCGTCGCGCCATGCCCGCTGAGAAGCAGCGCGAGGCTTGAGGTCATGAGTATCGAGACTTCCGTTCCCAGCGCCAGGAGCGTCAGGTGCATCTCCCGGCGGGCCAGGAACACGGAACGGCACGCCGTGCTCAAGAACGCCGGCAGCAGAGCCAAGCTCCCGACGCTGATCGAGCGAGCAATATCCGGCGGATAGCCCATGACGCGAACCACACCCAGCATGAGCAGCAGCGCCGCGCCGCCGCTCGCCAGACCGATCGCCATCGAGTGAACCACTTGCGGAGCCGCGCTGCGTCCGTGCGCCCCGACTTCGCGCATGATAAATTCCGGAACGCCGAAGCTGCTCACGCCCTGAAAAAGCGCGAGCCAAGCCGTGGCAAGCGCATAGGCGCCGAGCAGCTCAGAGCCCGAGGCGCGAGATATGATGACGTAGAGCACGCCGTTGGCGATCAGCGACAGCACCGCCTCGCCGAGCACGAACGAAAGTTGTAGCCATGGCTGCTGCGTCTTCGAGTTGCCGCTTCCCGTCGCTCTCACGGCCTCGCCGTCCCCAGCGGTCGGTCGTGATGAAGCTTTGTCTCCGGCCGGAAGTTCAGAGCTCGACTCCCTGTCTGATGCGCCGAACGCCGCAGTCCTTCGGACGGCGGGTTTCTTCGCGCCTGGCCCGCGCACGTCCGGCGCGCCTCAGGCGAGCACGCGATCGCAGGCGGCCAGCGTCGCCTCTGCGGCCCTGCGCCACGAATACAGCTTCACGCGTTCGAGGCCTCTCGCTATGAGCGTTTCTTTGTAGGCCGGGTCGGTCAGAACATGTTCCATGCTGCGGCTCATGTCCTTTGGATCATAAGGGTCGAAGCTCTCCGCGGCGTCGCCCGCGATCTCCGGCATCGTAGTGTTGTTGGCCACCGCCACGGGCGTTCCGGCGATCATCGCCTCGTGCACCTGCAACCCCCAGC